>LNFM01005655.1_pt1 | contig 21393 bp, 13 predicted proteins | sample 596031 | NCBI WGS metagenome assembly LNFM01 (sample SAMN04254537, study PRJNA301005) | activated carbon metagenome | isolation source: dual media filters at the Ann Arbor, Michigan drinking water treatment plant | place: USA: Ann Arbor
TCTGCCTTCCCCGGGCCCCATCCGCCAGGTGCCAGGGGCACCTGGACCGCCGGTGAGTCCGCCGGCGTGAGGGCTGCGCCTTGGCTTTTTGTGCTGTTGTGGTCGGGGGGGTTTACCGCCGTCGCCGTGGCGCTGCCCTATACTGAGCCGCTGACCTTGCAGGTGCTGCGTTACGCGGCGGTGGTGTTGCTGCTGCTGCCGCCTGTGCTGGTGCTGCGGCCGGCCTGGCCGAACCGGCTTGCGCTGCGCCACCTCGCCCGCATGGGGCTGGTGATGCAATTCGGCTATTTCGCCTGCACCAACCTGGCCTTGGGCTGGGGCATGTCCCCCGGCGGGCTGGCGCTGCTGATCGCCTTGCAACCGATCTTGGTGGCGCTGCTCTCAGCCCCCGTCACCGGCGATGTGGTGCCACGCGCCGCCTGGGCCGGGCTGCTCATCGCGTTTTTCGGCGTGGCGCTGGTCGTGGTCTCGGGCTCGGCCGTGGCGGCGCGGGACTGGCCGGGGCTGGTCTTCGGCGTGATCTCGCTGGGCGCGATGACGACCGGCGCGCTGCTGGAACGGCGCGATGGCGCCCCCTGCCACCCGCTGGTCTCCAACCTCGTACTCTACACGGTGGGGCTGGCCGCCACGCTGCCGGTCGCCTGGGCGCTGGAGGAGATGCGGGTGGTCTGGAGTGGCCCCTTGGCCTGGGGCCTGGGCTACCTCGTGATCGTGAACTCCCTCATCTCCGTGACGCTGCTGCTGGCCATGCTGCGGGCGGGCGAGGCCGCGCGGGTCTCGGCACTGTTCTTCCTGGTGCCACCGCTGGCCGCCCTGATCGGCTGGGTGGTGCTGGGGCGGGAGGTGGCGCCGCTGGCCTGGCTGGGCACCGCGATTGTCGCGCTGGGGGTGATTCTGGCCCGCAGAGGAGCGGCCAAATGATTCGCAGCCGAGCGGCCAGGTGATTCGCCGCGGCACGGCCCGCTGACATGCCAGCCCGTTGACCACGCCCTGCCCCGCGTTCACGCTCTGGCCAAAGGGAGACTGAGAATGGCGCATGCAGGCTTGAAATTCGGCATCTTCATGGCGCCGTTCCACCGGCTGGGCGACAACCCCACACTGGCCATCCACCGCGACCTCGAGCTGATCGAACACCTCGACCGTCTGGGCTTCGACGAGGCCTGGGTGGGCGAACATCACTCCGCCGGCTGGGAGACGATCGCAAGCCCCGAGGTCTTCATCGCCGCCGCCATCGAGCGCACGCGGCACATCCATCTCGGCTCCGGCGTCACCTCCCTGCCCTATCATCACCCGCTGCTGGTGGCGCAAAGATTTGTGCAGTTGGATCATATGTCGCGCGGCCGGATCATGCTGGGCTGCGGCCCGGGCGCATTGGCGTCGGACGCCTATATGATGGGCATCCCGGCCGACCGGCAGCGCCACCGCATGGAGGAGGCGCTGGCCGCCATTATTGCCCTCCTGGCCTGCGAGGAACCGGTCTCGATGCAGACCGACTGGTTCACGCTGAAGGATGCAAGACTGCATCTCGCGCCCTATACCGCGCCGCGCTTCCCGATTTCCGTCGCCACCTCCACCACCCCTTCCGGCGCACTCGCCGCGGCGAAGCATGGGCTGGGCATGCTCAGCCTCGGCGCCGGCCTGCCCGGCGGGCCACAGAAACTGGCCGAGCAATGGCGCATGGCCGAGGCCGAGGCCGCCCGCCATGGCAAACAAATGGACCGCGCGAATTGGCGCCTGGTGGTGAACCTGCATGTCGCCGAGGATGACGAAACCGCCATCCGCCAGGTCCGCCTGGGCGAACGCGCCGAAACCGAAAGCTATTTCGGCGAGGTGCTGGCCCGCCCGCCCTCGCGTTCGGAGAACCCGCTGGGCGACGGCCTGCGCGCCGGCACCACCCTGGTCGGCAGCCCGGAGACGGTGGCGGATGGCATCACCCGCCTGCTCGCCTTCACCGATGGCGGTGCCGGCGGCGTGCTGTTTCGCGCCCATGACTGGGCCAATCGGCGCGACACCTGGGAGAGCTACGAGCTCTTCGCCCGCTGGGTGATGCCGCGTTTCCAGGACAGCCTGCGCATGCCGGCGCAGAGCCGGGAGTGGTGCGTGGAGAATCGCGGCGGCATTTTCGCGCCCAATATCGCCGCCCTGCACAAGGCTTTCACGGATGCCGGGCAGGCCGTGCCGGAGACGGACAGGCTGAAGCTGCGCCAGAGCTGAGACCAGCCAGCCCCCCCGGGGTCTTCTCCCCGGGATGCTCGATCACCCCGGCCGTCAAAGCCGCGGCGAAATCCCACTCACCCCGGTGGCCAGTTCCAGCTGCGCCAGGGCCACGAGGTAATTCGTCCGCGCCGCATTGGCCGCCAGCCGCGTGGTGTTGAGCGTGCGCAGCGCGTCCAGCACCTCCAGCAGCGAGGAGCCGCCGGCGAGATAGGCCTGCTCGGCCGAGCGATAGGCCGCTTCCGCCCGCCCCAGCGCGCCGCCGGTATAGAGCCGGAGCAGGTTGCGCGCCTGCTCCACGGCCGACCAGGCGGTGGCGAAATCGGCGCGGGCCTGCAGCAGGGCGCCGCGGGCGATGGCATCGGCCTGGCCGGCCTGGCCCGAGGCCACGCCCACATTTCCCTCGACGATGCGCCGGGTGAAGATCGGCACCGAAAGCTGGAAGCCGAACTGGTTGTTGGCCTCCAGCGGCAACGGGCCGGACGGCACGTTCTGGCTCAGCCGGGTGCGGGCGGCCGTGGCGTTGACGGTGACATCGCGCCAGCGCGCCGCCTCGGCCAGCGCCACATTGGCGCCGGCCGCACTGGCCTGCCGCAGGGCCGCGACGACATCGGGGCGGTTCTGCACCGCATCGCCCAGCTCCTCGCGGCTGACGCCGAGATCGGGAATGGTGGTGAAGCGGCCCTGCACATCGAAGGCGATGGCGGAGAGGCTGGCGCGCACCGGGTCGGCGCTGGGCGGGCCGCGCCGCGTGGTGGGGGGCGGGGGCGCGGCGTTGGGGCGGAAATCGGCGGCGTCGGCGGCCAGCGTCACCGCGATCTGGGCGATCGCCGCGGCATAGGCCTGGGCGTTGGTCGCCACGTCATTCTCGAACACCACGCGGCTGGCCTGGAAGCGCAGCAGGTCGCCCTCGGGGATGGCGCCGTCGCGCAGCTGCCGGCGCAGCAGGGCCTCGGTCCGGTCCAGGCCGGCGCGATTGGCCAGCGCCACCTCGAGATTGGCCCGCGCGCCGAGGGCGGTGAAGAAATTCTGCCGCAGCACATAGAGCTGGCTGCGCAGCGCATCGAGCACCTGGGCCTCGGCGGCGCCGATGTTCTCCTCGGCCAGGCGGGTGCGCAGCGTTCGCTTGCCGCCGAGCTCCACCAGCACCGTGAGGCCGACCTGGATGTTGTTGTCCGGCCCCAGAAAGCGCGCGCCCTGGATGGTGCGGGGCTGCGGTGTTCCGGGGGGCACGCGGCCGGCCTCATTGAACTGGCCGAAGACATTGCCGGCCGAGACGGTCGGCGGCGGCAGGGAACTGGCGACGAGGCGCTGCGCCCGCGCCGCATCCACGCCGCGGCGGGCCGCGATGACGGCGAGGTTGCGGTCGACCAAAAGCCGCTCGGCCTGTTCCAGCGACATCACCTGGGTGCCCGGTGCGAGCGGCACCGCGGCCTGGGCCGGGGTCGCCTGGCGGCGCGCCTCTGCCCGTCCAGGCGGGGGGGTGGGGTTGCTGCGCGGCGCCGCCGCGGGGTTGCTGGGCGGCGCCGCCACAGGTGGGGTTTGCGCCATGGCGGCGGTGCCCGAAACGAGCAGCGCGAACACCGGAAGAAACTTCATTCAGCCAACCCCGCCCGCGCCCTGCGCAGTTGTAGAACCCGCTCCGACTGGGCCAGCCCACGGGGCTTGCCGAACAGGTCGATCATCGCCGGAAACACCACCAGGATGAAGAAGGGCACCAGGCCGATGCCGCCCACCACCACGATGGCCAGCGGTTTTTGCACGTCCGAGCCGATGCCTGTCGAGAGCGCCATCGGCAGCAGCCCGCAGAAGCTTGCGAAACATGTCATGAGCACCGGGCGCATCCGGTCCTCGCCCGCCAGGTCCAGCGCCTGGCGCCATTGATGGCCCTCGGAGCGGACGTGGTTGAAGTGCGAGAGGAAGATGATCCCCTCCATCACCGTGATGCCGAAGAGCGCCAGGAAGCCGATCGCCGCCGGCACCGAGAAATTCAGCCCGGCCACCGCCAGCGCCGCGACGCCGCCCGAGATCGACAGCGGCACAATGCCAAGCACCAGCAGCGTCTCGCGCAGATTGTTGAACTGGACATAGAGCAGCACGGCGATCAGGCCGAAGGCGACGGGCACGATGGTGGTCAGCCGCGCGATCGCTTCCTGCAGGTTCTTGAACTCACCCTCCCAGGAGAGGCGGTAGCCCGGCGGCAGGGTGACGCGGGCGGCGACGGTGGCCTGGGCCTCCCGCACCGCGCTCGCGGGGTCGCGGCCGCGCACCGAAAAACGCAAGGGAACGTAGCGGGCGGAATCCTCGCGGTAGATATAGGCGACGCCGGTCTGGAGCTGGATGTCCGCCACATCGGCCAGCACGGCGCCGCGCGGCCCGCCCACCGGCACGCGGCCGATCGCCTCCACCGAATCCCGGTATGGGCTGTCCAGCCGCACCATGATGGGGAAGTTGCGGTCGGCGCCGCGTTCATAGAGCCGCCCGGCCTCGCGCCCGCCGATGGCGGCCTGCACCACATCATTGATGTCATCCATCTGCAGGCCAAAGCGCGCGGCCCGCGCCCGGTCGATCTGAATGGCCACCGTGGGCTGGCCGAGGGTGCGGAACACCGCGAGATCCGCGATGCCCGGCACCGGTTCGATGGCGCGGCGCACCTCCTCGGCGATGCGCGCGAGGATATCGAGGTCAGGCCCGAAGACCTTGACCGCATTGGCGCCCTTCACCCCTGAGGCAGCCTCCTGCACGTTGTCGGAAATCGCCTGGGCGAAGGCGAATTCGATGCCGATGTAGCGCGCCATCAGCCGCGCATTGATCGCCGCCACCAGCCCGTCGCGGTTGGGTGCGGTGGTCCATTGATTGGGTGGGCGCAGGGGGACGAAGAACTCGGCATTGAAGAAACCGGCGCTGTCGGTGCCGTCATCCGGGCGCCCCTGCTGGCTGGTCACCGTCACAGCCTCGGGGAACTGGGACAGGATCTCGCGGATGCCGGTCACCGTGGCCTGGCCCTCTTCCAGGCTGATGGTGGCGGGCATCGTGGCGCGGACCCAAAGATTGCCCTCTTCCAGCGTGGGGAGGAATTCGGCACCGAGCAGGCTGAACAGGAAGATGGTGGCGGCGAAGAGGCCGACGGCCAGCGCCATGCACAGCGCGCGGGCGCGCATCGCGGCGGCGTAGCAGCGCCGGTGGATCCAGCGGCTGCCGCGCACGATCAGCGTATCCTTCTCCGTGCTGTCCTCGCGCAGCAGCACCGCGGCCAGGGCCGGGGTGATGGTGAAGGTGGCGATCAGCGCGCCGATGATGGCATAGGCATAGGTCTTGCTCATCGGCCCGAAGATCCGGCCCTCAATGCCGCCCAAAGTGAACAGCGGGATGAAGGCCGCGATGATGATCAGCGCCGAGAAGAAGATCGCCTTGTCCACCTCCGACGCCGCGCGGAGGATGGTGAGCTGCACGCCGGACAGGCCGGTCCCACCCGCCACCGGCCCCTGATGCGGATTGCGCCGGGCGAGGCCGAGATGTCGATAGATATTCTCCACCATGATCACGGTGGCATCCACCAGCAACCCGAAATCCAGCGCGCCGAGGCTGAGCAGATTGGCGCTCTCGCCACGCGTGAGCATCAGCAGGATGGCGAAGAAGAAGGCGAAGGGGATGGTGGCCGCGATCACCAGCGCGCCCCGGAAATCGCCCAGGAACAGCCACTGGATGACCAGGATGAACAGCACACCCTCGATGATGTTCTTCACCACCGTCTTGGTGGTGATCTTCACCAGATCCTCGCGGTCATAGATCGGCACGATGCGCACGCCGGGCGGCAGCACGCCGCCGGCATTGATCCGCGCGACCTCGGCCTGCACGCCATGGATGGTGGGCAGGGTCTGCTCGCCGCGCCGCATCAGCACGGTGGCCAGCACCACGTCATCATCGCCCTCGTGGCCGGCCACACCCAAACGCGGCAGGCTGCCGGTCTCCACGGTTGCGATGTCGCGCAGCAGCACGGGCGTGCCGCCGGCACCACTGCCGAGCACGATATTGCTGATATCGTCGAGGCTGCGGATCAGGCCGATGCCCTGCACCACGGCCGATTGCGGCCCGATATTGATGGTGCCCGCACCCACGGTGACATTGCCCGAGCGAACCGCCTGGATCACGCCGGGCAGGTCGAGCCCGAAGGCGTTCATCCGCGGCAGGTCGATAACGACGTTATAGGCCTTGGAGCGGCCGCCGAAGCTGGTCACGTCCACCACGCCCGGCACGCGCTTGAAGCGGCGGTCCAGCACCCAGTCCTGCAGCGTCTTCAGCTCATCGACCGAGAAGCCGGGCGGGCCGACCAGCCGGTAGCGCATGATCTCGCCGATAGGGCTGAGCGGCGAGATGGTGGGGGAGACACCCTCGGGCAGGCCCTGCAGCACCGCCAGCCGGTTGAGCACCTGCTGCAAGGCCTGTTCGTAGGTATAGGCGAAGGTGAACTGCACCCGCACGTCGGACAATCCGAAAAGCGAGGTGGAGCGGATGGTGTTGAGATTGGGCAGCCCCGCCATCGCCACCTCGATGGGGATGGTGACGTAGCGCTCGATCTCCTCGGCCGATTGGCCGGTGTTCTGGGTGATGATCACGACCTGCGGCGGCACCGGGTCGGGATAGGCCTCGATGTTCAGGCGCAGGAAGCCGACGACGCCGGTGATGATGAAGACCACGAACAACAGCAGCACCAGGGCCCGCCGTTGCAGGGAAAAGGCGACGATCTGGCGCATGGCGTGTCCTGCTCTCTATCGGCCGACTAGTCGATCCTCGCCGCGCGGTCGATGAACAGGGCGCCGCCGGTGACGATGCGCTCACCCGCGCGCAGGCCCTGCACCACCTCCAGCGTATCGCCGCTGCGGTTGCCGATGCGGATGGGGCGCATGGCGAAGCGGTTGCCATCCATGGCGACCCAGACCGAGGCATCGGCGCCGCGATGGATCACGGCGGAGGCCGGCACGGCGGGGGAACGGGTCTCGGCGCCCACCGAAATGCGGAAGGTGGCGAACATTTCCGGCCGCAGCACGCCGTCGGGGTCCAGGATCTCGGCCTGCACGGTCATCCGCCGCGTGCCGGGGTCGAGCCCCGCACCCATGCGCACGATGCGCGCGGTGAAGTTGCGGTCGGGCAGCGCGCCCAGGGCCACCTGCACCTCCTGGCCAACGCGGATCAGCGGCACATCCAGCTCCCGCACCGCGGCGACGAGCCACATCGTGCTGAGATCGCTGATGGTGACGGCCGGGTCGCCCTGGCCGGCGGTGAGCCACATGCCCGGCGAGACGCGGCGCTGGGTGACGGTGCCGGCGAAGGGGGCGGTGACCATCACCACGCCGCTGACCTGGCGGCCGCGCTCGATCTCGGCGATGGCGGCGGCGTTGCGGCCCAGCACACGCAGCTTGTCGCGCGCCGAATCCAGGCTGGCCTGGGCGATCGAGACATCGGAATTGGCGGCGGTCAGCGCGGCGCGGGCCTGCTCGACATCGCGCTGCGAGGCGGCGCGGGCGCCGAGCAGGTTCTGCTGGCGGGTATCCTCGCGCCGGGCCTGGGCCAGGGTGTTCTGCGCCTTGGTCACCGTGTCCAGCGCGGCCAGAAGGTCGTTGGCGGCCTGGCTGACATCGGGGGTTTCGACCTCGAAGAGCGGCGCGCCCTGGGCGACGCGGTCACCGAGCTGGGCGAAGGTGCGGGTGACGCGGCCGGTGAAGGGCGCCAGGACCGGGGTGCTGCGGTCCTCGTTGATGGAGATCCGGCCCTCGGCCACACGCTCGGCGCGGAAGTCGCGCGCCACGATGGGCTCGATCCGAAGGGCGCGCATCTCATTGTCGTTCAGGCGGAATTCACCGGCCGGCAGGGCCGGCGCGGGCGGGGCCGCGGCGAGGCGGGGTGCCTCCTGCTGCGAGCCGCCCAGCACCATGAAACCACCGGCCGCGGCGCCCACGCCCAGCACCAGCAATCCAATCCACAGCCAGGGCTTGCCACCGGCGGGGGTGACCGCGGCCTCGGGCAGCGGCGCCTCGGTGGCGGGGGTGACCCGGCTGGTATCGGGCTTGGTCTGCGATTCGATGGCGTTCATGGCGTTTCCAGACAGAAGCAACGATGAAGGATCAGATCAGGCGCCCCGATTGCGCCGGCAGCGCGGCGCAATCACGGCAATCCCGCAGCGGCGGCGGATCCAGGGTCTGGTTCAGCTCCGCTTCAGGAAGCTGAACCATAGCTGAACGGATGGCCGGTTTCTACTGCATAATGCGGCGGGACGGAAACTGAATCGCCATGGCGGATGGTTACATCCCGCTCAGATCACCAGCTCGATCAGGAAGGGGCCGGATTGGGTCAGGCTCTGGGCCAGCAGGTCGCCCACCTGCTCCAGGCTCGTGGCCTGCGCCGCCTCCACGCCAAGCGACCTCGCCAGCCCCACCCAGCCGATATCGGGATTGCCGAGATCCATCATGTCCAGCGCCGTGCGGCCCGGATTGGCGCCGACACCCTGATATTCGCCCAGCAAAATCTGATACTTGCGGTTGGAGAGGATGATGGTGGTGATGGGCAGCCTTTCCCGCGCCTGGGTCCAGAGCGCCTGCACCGTGTACATGGCGCTGCCATCGGCCTGGAGCGAAATCACCCGCCGCCCGCCGCCGCCCACCGCGGCCCCGGTGGCCAGCGGCAGGCCACAGCCGATGGCGCCGCCGGTGATCTGCAGCCAGTCATGCGGCGCCGCGGCATAGGTGTGGGGGAAGAAGCCGCGGCCATAGCTCACCGCCTCATCAACGATGATGGCATCCTCGGGCATCAGGGCGGCCACGGTGCGGGCCAGGCCCTCGGGCGTCGGCGGGCCGCGATCCACCGCGGGCTTCGGGCCGGGGTCGGGCATGTCGACCTGGGCGGGGCAGCCCAGCTCATCGGCCAGCGCCCGCAGCGCGCTCTCGGCGTCCATTTCGGGGCGCGTCAGCACGGTGATGCCGGCATCCTCGGGGTAATGCTTGGAGGGCTTGTTGGGATAGGCGAAGAAGCCGATGGGGGCCTTGGAGCCGACCAGGATGATCTCGCGCACCGAGGCCAGGGACGCGATGGCCTGGTCCGCCGGATAGGGCACGCGCTCCAGCTGCAACCGCCCCTGGCCCCGCTGGAAGCGGCTGTTCGAGGTCTCGGCCATCAGCCGCACGCCGGTCTTGGCGTGGATGCGCTGGGCCTGACGCTGCGCGCCCTCGGAAATCGCCATATTGCCGCCGAGCAGCAGCAGGACATTGGATTTTTCCCGCAGCACGCGGGCGGCGGCGCGCACCGCGGCGGGCTCGGCCTGCGGCACGGCGGGCACCGGCAGGGGGGCCGCGACCTGGCCGCCCGGGTTCCAGCAGGTGTCGGAGGGCAGGATCATGGTGGCGATCTGCCCGGGCGAGGAGCGCGCGGCCTGCACCGCCACCATGGCGTCGCGCCCCACATCCTCGGCGCGTTGCGAGGTGCGGACCCAGCCGGAGACGCCGCGGGCGAAGCCTTCCGTGTCGCCGGTCAGCGGCGCGTCATACTGCCGGTGATAGGTCGCGTGGTCGCCCACGCAGTTGACGATGCCGCTCTTGGCCCGCTTGGCGTTGTGCAGATTGGCCAGGCCATTGGCCAGGCCCGGCGCGCAATGCAGCAGCGTCACCGCCGGCTTGCGCGCCATGCGCCAATAGCCATCGGCGGCACCGGTGACGACGTTTTCCTGCAGGCCCAGGATGCAGCGCATGCCGGGCACCCGGTCCAGGGCGGCGACGAAATGCATCTCCGATGTGCCGGGGTTGCTGAAGCAGACATCGACGCCGGCCCCCAGAAAGCTGTGCACCAGGCTCTCGGCGCCATTCATTTCACTCACCAGTCTTCTCCCGATCTTCACCGGAAGCCTGCCCATCCCGGGCGGCTTGGGCAAGGGGAGGCGGTGGCAATCCGCGCCGCTTGGCCTATGGTGGTTCCATGCAAAAAGCGATCACCCTCGGCTTTGTGGCCGGCATCCTGGGCGTGCTGGTGTTCCACCAGGGCACCGCCTTCCTGCTGAACATCCATGGCAATGGCTACCCCGATCTGGTGGCGGTGCTGGGGCGGACGGGACCGGCGTTCAACATGAACCCGGTGGCCCCGCTGGGGATACCGACGGTGGCCAGCCAGGCCTTCTGGGGCGGGATCTGGGGCATCGTGCTGGCGATCATCCTGCGGTTCACGCCGGTGCCGGACCTGCTGTTCGGACTGGTCTTCGGCGCGCTGGCGCTGACCCTGGTGGCGTTTACCGTGGTCGCGACGATGAAGGGGCTGCCGACCTTTGCCGGCGGGAACCAGCAGGTTTGGGCCCGGGCGGGGTTGCTGAACGGGGCCTGGGGCTGGGGCACGGCGTTTTTGCTGCGGCCGCTGGCGCTGCGGGGATGAATGCGGCCTGATTTTTACCGACAAAAATCCTATATCACAGGGGCTTTTGCTGTTTCAAAGCCGCATTCCCAAGCCCACCGCTCCCATCCCGGGCCGGCACACTGATTCGGGATAGGCAATTTGTCCGAAATCGTGCATGTGAACATCGGGCCTCGCCGCTATCCCTCCGCCGGCAACTCCCGCTCGACGATCGCCGCCAGAACCCCCGCCCCGAACGGAATGGCCTCGTCGCAAAAGTCATAGCCGGGGTGGTGTAAATCCCGGGTCGCCCCATTGCCGATATTGATGAAGGCCCCGGGCGCCGCCTGGAGGAAATAGGCGAAATCCTCACCCCCCATGCTGGGTGGCTGGTTGCGGTTCACCTGCCCCTCACCCACCAGCCCGGCCGCGGCATCGGCGATCAGCGCCGCATTGGCCGCATGGTTCACCAGCGGCGGCGTCAGCACGCGGAAATCCAGCGCGGCCGTGCAGGCAAAGCCCAGCGCCACATCCCTGGCAAGCACCTCCATCCTGGCGCGCACCAGCTCCATCACCTCGGCCGAGAAGGCCCGCACCGTGCCGAAGAGCCTGACCGTGTCGGGAATGACGTTATAGGCCCGCCCCGTCTCCATCCCCGTCACGCTGAGGACCGCCGGCGAATGGGCGGAGATGTTGCGGGCGACCACGCTTTGCAGCGCCGAGATCAGCGCCGCCCCGGCCACCACGGGGTCCTGCGTCACCTCGGGCCGCGCGGCATGGCCGCCGCGGCCCTGGACGTGAATGTCGAAAAACGCCACCCCCGCCAGCATCGGCCCCGGATTGAGCCCGTAATGGCCGAGCGGCATCCCCGGCTTGTTGTGCAGGCCATAGACGGCATCGCAGGGGAAGCGCTCGAACAGCCCGTCCTTCTGCATCGCCGGCGCGCCCTGCCCCAGCTCCTCGGCCGGCTGGAAGAGCAGGTGCACGGTGCCGTCGAAATTGCGCGTCTCGGCCAAATACCGCGCGGCGGCCAGCAGCATGGTGGTGTGCCCGTCATGGCCGCAGCCATGCATTTTTCCCGGGCTGGTCGAGGCATGGTCGAAGCCATTGGTCTCGCTCAGCGGCAGCGCGTCCATATCGGCGCGCAGGCCGATGGCGCGCGGCGCATTGCCGCGCCCCCGGCCGCGAATGACCCCGACCACCCCGGTGCCGCCCAGGCCGCGATGCACCTCGATGCCCATCGCCTCCAGCCGCTCCGCCACCAGCGCGCTGGTGCGGTGCTCCTCGAAGCCCAGCTCGGGATGGGCATGAAAATCGCGCCGCCAGGCGGTGTATTCCGGCAGATGCTGCCTGATGGCATCGATCGGGTTCATGGCTCTCTTTCCAGCAGCGCGCGTGCGAGGCGGTCGAATTCGGCGATGGTGAGCGTCTCGGCACGCCGTTCGGGGGCGATGCCGCAATGCTCCAGCAGCGCCTCCGCGCTGCCAAGTGTCTTCAGGCTGCCGCGCAGCATTTTTCGCCGCTGACCGAAGGCGGCGGCGGTCAGGCGCTCCATCGCCGCCAGCAGCGCCGGCGCCGGCTGGTCGGCATGCGGCACCAGCCCGACCACGGCGGAATGCACCCTGGGCGGCGGAAAGAAGGCCCCCGGGGGCAGGTTCAGCAGCACCGTGCAGCGGCACAACCACTGGCTGAGCACCGCCAGCCGGCCGTAATGCTCGGTATCCGGCGCCGCGCAGATCCGCATCGCCACTTCCTGCTGGAACATCAGGGTCAGGCGTTCGAAGCTTCCGGCCTGCCGCAACCAGCCGATCAGCAGCGGCGTGCCGACATTATAGGGCAGGTTCGCCACGACCTGGCGCGGTGCCGCCAGCGCCGCCACGGCATCGAGCTTCAGCGCGTCCTGGTTCAGCACGGTCAGCCGGGGTTCGGCCAGTTCGGCCAGCGCCGCAATGGCGCGGCTGTCCAGCTCGCAGGCCAGCAGCGAGGCCAGCTTGGTCGCCAGCAGCGCCCGCGTCAGCCCGCCCGGCCCGGGGCCGACCTCCAGCACATGCCGCCCCGTGAGGTCCCCCGCCACGGCGGCGATGCGGGCGCAGATGCCCTCATCGAGCAGGAAATGCTGGCCGAGCGCCTTGCGCGGCGCCAGCCCATGCCGGGCGATGACATCGCGCAGCGAAGCCGTCTGGTTCAGGTCCGGGCCTCGATCACGGCCCGGCGGCGCAGCTCGCGCAGCAGCTGGCGCGAGAGCAGTTCCACCCGTTCGCCCAGCAGCACCTGGCGGGCCTGGTCGTTGCTCATCGCCACCGCCTCCCGCTGCTCGCGCGAGCAGACCATGATCACCGCCACGCCATCGGGCGAGATCACCGGCTGCGACGGGCGGCCGATGGCCAGCGCGGCCAGCATGGAGCGCAGCTGCGGCGGGTTGACGCCCTCCAGCCGCACCGGGCCCGGATCCATCGGGCGTTCCGGCGGCTGCACGCCGCGGCCCGCGGCTTCCAGCGCCTCGCAACCGCGCAGGGTCTGCGCGATGCGGTTTGCCCGATCAACCACGGCGCGCTGGGCATCCGTCGGGTTCTGCGGGTCCAGCCTGCCGGGGAAGGGGATGAAGAGCTGGCGGAGGCTCAGCTGGGTGCCGCTGGCCTCCCGCCCTGCTTCGCGCCGCTGGCGCATGGCAACGATCTGAAAGCCGCCGGCCACGCGGATGGCGTTGGAGACGGCGCCCGGCGGCATGCGATTGACCACGCCCGCGACCTCCGGGTCCAGCCTGCGCTCCGTCACCCAGCCGAGGTCGCCACCGGCGAGCGCGGTCTGCGACTGGCTGAACTGGGTGGCGGCCACCGGGAAGGGCAGGCCACGGCGGAGCTGGCCCACCACCTCGTCGGTGAAGCGGCGAACCTCGGGCTCCGAGCTGGGGTCGTCGACCGGGATGAAGATCTCGCTGAGCAGGAATTCCACCTGGCCCTGGCGGGCGCGGGCGGCGGCGATGGTCTCGGCCAGCTCGCTGGGCTGCGGCTCGGCCTGGGGGCCCAGCAGGCCGCGCAGCAGGCGGCCCCAGCCGATCTGGGCGCGGATCTGGTCGAACAGCACGCGGGGCTGGATGCCGGCGCCGCGCAGCTGGGCGGTCAGCGCGCCGCGGGGCAGCTGATTGCGGCGCTCGATATCGGCCAGCGCCTCGGCGATGTCATTGTCGCTGACCTGGATCTGCCGGCGCTGGGTTTCCTGGATCCGCAGGCGCTCATCCACCAGCAGGCGCAGCACCTGGGGTTCGAGGCGCAGCATCGCCTCGGGCGTCACGCTCATGCCGGCGTTCAGCGCGAAGAGGCGGGTGCGGCTGCGCACCTCGGCCTGCGTCACCACATCGCCATTGACGATGGTGAGGATGCGGTTGCCGCCGGGCGGCGCGGGCGCGGCGGGCGTCGCGGGCGCCGTCTGGGGCGCGCGCCCCTGAGCCCAGGCCGGGGCAAGCCCGCCCGCGGTGAGGGCCATCAGAATCGCAAGGACAAGTGGGGCTGCGCGGAACATGCCGCGGTCTTTAGCCCCGCGCGGCGCCGCTGGAAATGGCCTGCATGCAGCCATCGAGGTAGCCGATGGCGCGCGCCGCACAGGTTGCGCCATCCGGCATGTATTCGAAGGGCTCCACGCCACAGCGCCCGGCATAGCCTGCATCCCGCAATGCCCGCAGGATCGGCCCGAAGCGGTCATTCCCCTGCCCGGGGGCGCGCTTGTTGCGGTCGTTGAGATGGACATGGCCGATCTGGCCGCCCGGGATGTGCCGGGCGAGCAGCGTGGCGACCGGCTCGGCCTCGCCATTGCCGGCGGCGCAGACATCGAGCATGGCGCGCAGATGCGGGTTGCCCAGCCCCGCGGTGAAGGCCGCGGCCTCCGCCACCCCGGTCATCCAGTTGGTCTGGCCGGCATCCAGGGGTTCGAGGCAATAGGTGACGCCGGCCTCGCGCGCCCATTCGCCGGCCATGGCGATGGCCTCCCCGGCGCGGCCGGCATCGCCGGGGGCCGCGACCCGCCGCTGCCCTGGGCTGCCATGCACCAGGTATTCGGCGCCGAGATCGGCGGCGAGGAAGATCAGGCCGCGCACCACCGCCAGCGTGCGGGCGCGCAGGTCGGGCTCGGCGCTGGTGATGGACAGCCCGACGGGGGCCACCAGCAGCCAGTGCAGGCCCAGGATGGGGGCGCCGGCATCGGCGGCGGCGCGCTTCAGGCGGGCGCGCTCGGGGCCGGGCAGCGCGTGCGGGGCCTGGGCGTCCAGGGTGAAGGGCGCCACCTCCAGCCCGGCATAGCCCAGCCGGGCGGCGAGATCGGCCTGGGCCGAAAATTCCAGGTCGCGCACGACCTCGTTGCAGAGCACGAATTCCATGGGGCCAACCTAGCCCAGAGCGGCCCGGACCGCGAGCGTGGCACCGAGCCCGGGCAGGAGCCGCAATTCAGCCTCGGCCATGGCCTTGCCCCAGGCAGAGGGGCAGGCTGACGCCCAATAGCCCCGCCGCCGGCAGGCCCCAGGCGGATAGCAGCGGCAGCAACGCCAGGGTTGCTCACGGCCTCTCCGCGCGAGGCTCAGCGCCCGGTGAGGATGCGCTCCACCAACTGCTTCACACTCGGCACGAAGCCGTTGGAATAGAACGGGTCCGAGGTGAACCGGTACGCGTTGTGCCCGGCGAACATCAGGTTCCGGTCCAGCGAGCCGTCATGCGCGATGTCCTGCAATGTCTTCTGGATGCAGAAGCTGCGCGGATCTGCCTTCTTGCCGGTGGAATAATCCGGCCCGTGCTGGGTCCAGTTCGAGAAACGGCAATGCGTCAGGCAGCCCATGCAGGCGACCTGGTCATCGATGATCTCCCGCGCCTCCGCCGACGTCACAAATATCAGTGTATTGTCCGGGGTGCGCAGCGCTTCCGTAAAGCCGGATTGTTCCCAGGCCTGGGCACGGTGGCTGTCATGCGGCGTGACCCAGACCACGCGCTTGCGCGGGCCGATGCGGTATTCGCTGGTGTGGTCGCCCACCGCCTCGGCCGAATAGGCGATCTGGCGCTCGCTGCGCCCCTCCAGCTCGGCCAGGAAATCGTTGCGAACGGCCGAGCTGTAGAAGCCGGTCGGCGAGAAATTCTGCAGCGACACATCGCCGGGCTGCAGCGAGGTCAGGCGCTTCTTCCAGGCCTCGCTGATCGGGCTTTCCTGGGTGAGAAGCGGCCTTGTGCCGAACTGGAAGGCGATGGGACCGAGATCGGGATTGTCGATCCAATCCGCCCATTCCTCGAGCCACCAGACGCCGCCGGCCATGATGATGGGCGTATCGCCCAGGCCGAAGGCGCGCATCTGCTCGCGCAGGGCGAGCACGCGCGGGAAGGGGCTTTCCGGCCGCTTCGGATCCTCGGAATTGGACAAGCCGTTATGGCCGCCGGCCAGCCAGGGGTCCTCATAGACCACGCCGCCCAGCAGCTCCCGCGCCTTGGAATAGCTGCGCTTCCACAGCGCGCTGAAAGCGCGGGCGGAGCTGACGATGGGGTAGTAATGCACCGAGAATTCACGGGCGATATCGGCCAGCCGATAGGGCATGCCGGCGCCGCAGGTGATGCCGTTGACGAGGCCCTTGGCACCCTCCAGCACGCCGCGGATGACACGCTCGGCGCCGCCCATCTCCCACAGGATATTGGCGTGGATGCGGGCATTGGCGCCACCGCGCTCACGCGCCTCGATCGCCTGGGCGATGCCGCCCTTGATGCCGTATTGCACCAGCTCCTCATGCCGGTCCCGCCGGGTCTTTCCGGCATAGGTCTGGCGGATGGTGCGACCCTCGGGGTCATAGCTATCGGCATTGACGGCCGAGAAGGTGCCCACGCCGCCAGCGGCAGCCCAGGCACCCGCGGTCGCGCCATTGGAGACGGCAACACCCTTGCCGCCCTCCACCAGGGGAAGAACATCCACCCCGCCCATGCGTATTGCGTTGATGGCCTTCACTGGCAGCCGTCCTCAGATGTAAGTCCTACATAATCAAGAAAACGCGGCGGTCCAGATGGACGCCGCGCTTCTTGCCAAAAAACCGGGCAGATCGACCGCCCGGCATCCCGCAAACCGCTCAGTCGCGGTCGTTGCGGCGCGGGCGGCGCTCGCCATCGCGGCGCGGGCGACGCTCGCCCTCGTCGCCACCTTCCTCACCATCCGGGCGGCCGCCACGCTTGGGGCCGACGCTTTCGGTGATGTCGGCGCCGGTGGCTTGGTCGACCACGCGCATGGAGAGCTTCACCTTGCCGCGGTCATCGAAGCCGATGACCTTGACCTTCACCGCATCGCCTTCCTTGACCACATCGGTGGTCTTGTTCACGCGCTCGGCGGCGAGTTCGGAGATGTGGACCAGGCCGTCCTTGGCGCCGAGGAAGTTCACGAAGGCGCCGAATTCGGCGGTCTTCACCACCTTGCCGGTGTAGATCGCGCCGATCTCGGCCTCCTGCGTCAGGCCACGGATCTTGGCGATGGCCATATCCGTGTTTTCCTGGCTGGCGGAGGCGATCTTGATCGTGCCGTCATCCTCGATGTCGATCTTGCAGCCCGTCTGCTCGACGATCTCGCGGATCACCTTGCCGCCGGTGCCGATGACGTCGCGGATCTTCTCCTTCGGCACCTGGATCACGGTGATGCGCGGCGCGGTGGCGGCGACCGAGGTGCGGGCGCCGCCGATGCCCTTGGCCATCTCGCCCAGGATATGGAAGCGGCCATCCTTCGCCTGATCGAGTGCGGTCCGCATGATGTCGAAGGTGATGGAGGTGATCTTGATGTCCATCTGGAGCGCGGTGATGCCCGCCTCCGTCCCGGCCACCTTGAAGTCCATGTCGCCGAGGTGGTCCTCGTCGCCCAGGATGTCGGAGAGCACGGCGAAGCCGCGATCTTCCTTGATCAGACCCATGGCGATGCCGGCCACCGGGCGCAGCAGCGGCGCGCCGGCATCCATCAGCGCGAGGCTGGTGCCGCAGACCGTCGCCATCGACGACGAGCCGTTGCTCTCGGTGATCTCGGAGACGACGCGCATCGTGTAGGGGAAGGCCTCCTTCGCCGGCAGCACCGGGTGGATCGCGCGCCAGGCGAGCTTGCCATGGCCGATCTCGCGACGGCCGGGCGAACCCATCCGGCCCGTCTCGCCGACCGAGTAGGGAGGGAAGTTGTAGTGCAGCATGAAGCCCTCGCGGTACTCGCCCGCCAGCGCGTCGATGATCTGCTCATCCTGGCCGGTGCCCAGGGTCGCGACGCAGAGCGCCTGCGTCTCGCCACGGGTGAACAGCGCCGAGCCATGGGCGCGCGGCAGCACGCCCACTTCGGCGATGATCTGGCGCACGGTCTTGGTGTCGCGACCATCGATCCGCATGCCGGTGTCGAGAATGGCGTTGCGCACCACATCGGCTTCGAGCTGCTTCATCAGGCCCTTCGCGGCGGCGACGTCGGCGCCTTCCGCTTCGAGGGCTGCGATGGTGGCCTTCTTCGCCTCGGAGACGGCCTTCTGGCGGGCCATCTTCTCGGTGATCTTATAGGCCTCGGCCATGCCGGCCGTGCCCAATGCGGCGATGCGGGCCTTCAGCGCCTCGGCTGCCGGGTCTTCCAGCGCCACATCCCAGGCATCCTTCGCCGCATGCTCGGCGAGTTCGATGATGCCCTGGATGACGGATTGGAAGCTGTCATGGCCGAACTTCACGGCGCCCAGCATGACGTCTTCCGACAGCTCCTGCGCCTCGGATTCGACCATCAGCACGCCCTCGGCGGTGCCGGCGACGACGAGGTCGAGCTGGCTCAGCTTGCGCTGCGCCGCGGTGGGGTTCAGCACATAGCCGCCATCGATGTAGCCGACGCGCGCGCCGGCGACGGGGCCGAAGAAGGGGATGCCCGAGATGGTCAGCGCGGCGGAGCAGCCGACGAGCGCCACGATGTCCGGGTCATTCTCGAGGTCATGGCTGAGGACGGTGGCGATGACCTGCACCTCATTGCGGAAACCCTCGGGGAAGAGGGGGCGCAGCGGGCGGTCGATCAGGCGCGAGATCAGCGTCTCGCTCTCCGAGGGGCGGCCTTCGCGCTTGAAGAAGCCGCCGGGGATTTTCCCCGCGGCGAAGGCCTTCTCCTGGTAGTTCACCGTGAGCGGGAAGAAATCCTGCCCCGGCTTGACCGAGCGGGCGCCGACCACGGTGCAGAGCACGATGGTGTCACCCAGCCGCGCCATGACGGCGCCATCGGCCTGGCGCGCGATCTTGCCGGTCTCGAGGGTGAGGAGCTGGCCGCCCCAGGAAACATCCTTGCGGAAATACTTGTCGAACATGAATCGTCCTTCTGGGGCATCGATGCCCCGCAACATTGACAGGACGGTGAACGGCAGGAGCAGCCCGCATACGAGGCGACATGAAGCACTTCGGGGCATGCGGTGCGGATGGGCCCGACGTTTTCCCGGGATTGGGATCGCGCGAGGTTGAGGCCGCCCACATGGCCGGAAATGCCATGCCGGGCCGGAGATATTCCGGTTCGTATCAGGGCGCCGTGTTGCCGCGCACCGTTGTGGCCCGCCTCGTTAAAGGCGTTCCATGCGCCCCTATGCCTGAGCCGGCTGGAAAAGGCCAGCGCGGATCAGTGGGGGCGCCGGCTCGGGCTGGAACGGAGCCTGATGATGAAGCCGGCAGGCATCGGGTTCAGCAGGCCAGCGCTTTGATCTATAGCGTCGGGCTGAACAAGCGTAGCGAACAACGCCGCTTCCCTGGAGGAACCCAACATGATCACCCGCCGAAGCCTGGCACTCGCCACCCTCGCCACCCCCCTCTTGGCCACCCCTGGCCTGGTCCAGCCGCAATTCCCCAATGCGCCGATCCGCATGCTCGTCCCCTGGGGTGCCGGCGGCACCACGGATGTGCAGATGCGCGCGCTGTGCGAGGCGGCCTCCCGCCGCCTGGGCCAGCCCGTGGTGGTGGAAAACCGCGCCGGCGCCGGCGGCGTGCTGGGCGCCCAGGCCATGCTCTCCGCCCGGCCCGATGGCTACACGATCGGCCAGATGCCTATCTCGGTGTTTCGGCAGCCCCTGTTGAACAGCCGGGCGCTGTTCGACCCGCTGACCGATTTTTCCTACATCATCCACATCACCGGCTATCTCTTCGGCACCGTGGTCCGGCCCGATGCGCCCTGGCGGAACCTGGGCGAGCTGATCGCCCATGCCCGCGCCAATCCGGGGAAGCTCAATTATGGCAGCCCCGGTGTGGGCACCTCGCTGCATCTGACGATGGAGCAGATTGCCATGCGCGCGGGCATCGAATGGACGCACATTCCCTTCCGCGGCTTCGCCGAGAACATCACCTCGCTGCTGAGCGGGCAGACGGATATCCTCTCCGACAGCTCCGCCTGGGCGCCGATGGCGCTGGAGGGCCGGGTGCGCGTGCTGGCGCAATGGACCGAGACGCGCGCCAAGCGGTTTCCGGACGTGCCGACCTTGCGCGAATCCGGCGTGGATATCGTCTCCGCCAGCCCCTATGGCCTGGCCGGACCGAAGGGCATGGACCCGCATGTTGTGCGCATCCTGCACGACGCGTTCCGCGAGGCGACGCTGGACCCCAGCCATATCGCGGTGCTCGACCGGTTTGATATGGCGCCGATGCTGAAGAACACGGCCGATTACATCGCCTTCGTGCGGCAGACGATGGAGGAGGAGCGGGAGTTGATCACGCGGTTGAATCTTCGGCTGAGCTAGTGTTGGTTTGAGGCCGGGGGGCGCCAAGCGTTGGGCCCCAGCGGCTTTCCTTGCGGGAGCAACGGCAAACAGGGCCGGATGTGGTCGGCTCTGCGACTGGGCACCGTGTTGCTGCGCTGGGCGATGGGACGCCTCTTCCGAGGTGATCCTGGCAGAGCCATGACTGGGCAGACCAGAAAAAGCTTGGTCGCGTCATCGGGTTCGCTGTGTCTAGGAGCCTGTCTGAGTAATCAGATTTGCAGCGAAACGCGATACAATGCTGCGCCCATGAAGCCTGCCATGGCTGAAGCGAATCCGAATCAGCAACACCGCGAATCATAGTTGCTGACAGGCGGCATGAGCGCGAATACTTGGACGGGCTCCTAGTCCACAGGGAAATACGGGCGTGGGACGCAAGGGCGTTCGACAAGGAAGGCGGTGCATGATGACGATGCCTGCAGGAAACGCGTTCAGTGGCCGTGGGAGGAACTTTTTTTGCCGCCCGGAAGAGCGAAAGGGCTTTGCCCTCTCGCGCTCTCCCACCAGGAAAATGATTTTCCTGGACCTTTGATTTAAAATGTAAAATTGAAGATTACCGTATCTATAAGCGGCATTTTCGAAAAAAACTCCAATGGGAATACTATCTTAAACCGCATTCCGAATAATATTCAAATTATTTATAAAAATCAAATTTTAACTCTAGAAAAAACAAAAATTTTGGTGAATTTCCGATTTAGAAATGGCAATTATTTGGTTTATGTGGCGATATATTTGAATATCCACGAGGTCAGATCAATGTAGCTGTGCTGACGATGCATTGACGAATCGTGAGGAATCGACGTATCTGGCAGTGATGGCACCGAGGATTATGCCCGTTCATTTGTCAAGGAGCTTTCTCGACGCCGCATGCCCTTGCGGCGGATCTCGTACGCTTCGACTGTGCTGTTATTCGCCCCTCGATGGTCAGATTCGGCCCCCGATGCCAACACTAGCGCCTCCATCGCCCGCGACCGGCTTTTCCCATGGCGGATTCAAAATCCGTAGCGAACACCGCCGCCGTCCTGTGTCTCGCCCCCGCTGGCCAATGTTGCAAGTAGGCTGTTGAAGGCCTCGTTCGG
>LNFM01005656.1_pt1 | contig 21391 bp, 20 predicted proteins | sample 596031 | NCBI WGS metagenome assembly LNFM01 (sample SAMN04254537, study PRJNA301005) | activated carbon metagenome | isolation source: dual media filters at the Ann Arbor, Michigan drinking water treatment plant | place: USA: Ann Arbor
CTAGGCGACCTACGCGTCGAGCGGCGCGTGCCGGCGCACGTCTCGACGGATGCCGTCGACGATGGCCTGCATCGGCGTTCCCGGCAGGTAGATGCCGCGGACACCGATCGCCTGGAGACGCGGGACGTCCTGGTCGGGGATGATGCCGCCCACCAGCACCAGCACGTCGTGCAGCCCCTCCGCGCGCAGCAGTTCCATCAGGCGGGTGCACACGTGCAGGTGCGCGCCAGACAGGATCGACAGGCCGATCACGTCGGCATCCTCCTGCAGGGCGGCCGACACGATCTGCTCGGGCGTCTGCCGGAGGCCCGTGTAGATCACCTCCATGCCGGCATCCCGCAAGGCCCGCGCGATGACCTTGGCCCCGCGGTCGTGGCCGTCGAGTCCCGGCTTGGCGATCACCACGCGAACGGGACGCTCACGCATCACAGATAGCCTTCATCGAGGGGGCCTTCGTCATTCGGCCTTCGGCCTTCGTTGTGCCCTTCACGCGTCGACCTTTCCCTCTTCGACCTTCGACCTTCGGCATTCGGCATTCGGCATTCGGCATTCCGAGCGCTCAGAACTCCGTGCGCTCGGTGTACTCCCCCCACACCTCCCGCAGCGCATCGCACATCTCGCCGACGGTGGCGTGGGCCCGCACCGCCTCGAGGATCGGCTCCATCAGGGGGCCATCGCCCCGCGCGGCCTCCTGCAGGCCGTGCAGCGCGGTCGTCACACGCGCGGCATCGCGCGCGGCCTTGATCTCGGCCACACGCGCCAGTTGCTGCGCGCCGACCTCGTCATCGATGTACAGGAGTGGCAGCGGCGTCTCCTGCGCCGCGACGTGGGCGTTGACCCCGACGACCGTGCGGCGGCCGGACTCGACCGCCTGCTGATCGCGATAGGCGCTCTCGGCGATCTCCCGTTGCGGATAGCCCTGCTCGATCGCCGCGACCATCCCCCCCATGCGGTCGATGCGCTCCATGTAGGCCAGGGCCTCGGCTTCGATCCGGGTGGTCAGCGCCTCGACGTAGTACGACCCGCCGAGCGGATCGACGACGTCGGCGACGCCGCTCTCGTGGGCGATGACCTGCTGCGTGCGCAGGGCCAGCGTCGCCGCCTCGGTGGTCGGCAGCGCGAGCGCCTCGTCGAGCGAATTGGTGTGCAGCGAGTTGGTGCCGCCGAGCACACCCGCGAGCGCCTGGAGCGTCGTGCGCACGACGTTGTTGTAGGGCTGCTGCGCGGTGAGCGTGACACCGGCCGTCTGGGTGTGGAAGCGGAGCTGCCACGACTTCTCGGATCGGGCCCCGAACCGGTCGCGCATCACCCGCGCCCAGAGGCGCCTGGCCGCGCGGTACTTGGCAATCTCCTCGAAGAAGTCGTTGTGCGCGTTGAAGAAGAACGACAGCCGCGGCGCGAACGTGTCGACGTCCAGCCCGGCATCGACGCCCCACTGCACGTACTCGATGCCGTCGCGAAGCGTGAAGGCCAGTTCCTGCGCGGCCGTCGCTCCGGCTTCGCGGATGTGGTAGCCACTGATCGAGATCGTGTTCCAGCGCGGCACGTGCGCGGCACAGAAGCGGAAGACGTCGACGACCAGGCGCATCGAGGGACGCGGCGGGTAGATGTACTCCTTCTGTGCGATGAACTCCTTCAGGATGTCGTTCTGGATGGTCCCCGACAGCTGGCTCCACGGCACCCCCTGGCGCTCGGCGACCACCAGGTACATCGCGAACAGGATCGACGCCGGCGAGTTGATCGTCATCGACGTGGTGATGGCCCCGAGGTCGATGCCGTCGAACAACGCCTCCATGTCGGCCAGCGTCACCACGCTGACGCCGCACTTGCCGACCTCGCCGAGCGACAGCGGATGATCGGGATCGCGCCCCATCAGCGTCGGCAGGTCGAAGGCCACACTCAGGCCCGTGCCGCCGGCCGCCAGCAGATCGCGGTAGCGGCGGTTGGTGTCGGCCGCGCTGCCGAAGCCGGCAAACTGCCGCATGGTCCACAGCTTGCCGCGATAGCCGGACGCGTGGATACCGCGCGTGTAGGGAAACTGCCCGGGATCCGCGACGTCGCGCGTGTAGTCGAGCCGAACCGTATCCTCCGGCGTGTAGGCCGCTGGCGCGGTGGCCGGCGTGTCGGCGGGCGTCATCCCGTCACCTTGACGCCCGTGAGGCGGCGCGGGGCATCAGCCGCGTCGCCCGCCTTCACCTCGATGAGGAAGTCCCCGGCCGGCAGACTCGCGAGCGGGATCTCCGCCTCGTGCGTGAACGGACTGCCCGTCGGCGCCGCGCGGACCACGAGGGCACTCATGCCATCACCGGTGCGACTCATCAGGCGGATGGCCGGCTCTGCGCCGGTCACGTGCACACGCAGCAGCAGCTTCTCCGTCCGGCTGAACTGCCGCGCCGCGGTCGGCTGCGCCGTGGGTGCGGCCACCAGCGCCTGCAGGTCGCGCGCCGTGCGGGCCCGGAACAGCGCCGGCGTGCCGACGACCTGCGGCTCCTTCGTGAAGTCGGGCACCGCAATCTCGATCACGTCGGACTGGAGCACGCCACCGCCGGTGCCTTCGGCCGACACCTTGACCTGGGCCGCCCCCGGCGTGATCAGGAACGACGTCTGTCCGCCGCCCGGTGAGGGCGCGGCACCGGCCGCGCCGGCTGCCGCCACCTTGCCGCGGTAGACGGGGCCTTCGGCCTCGTTGACGGCCATCACCGTGACCTGCGATACCGGCTCGCCGGTCGACGGAGGACCTCCCGTGGCGCCGCCCACGGGTTCCCACGAGAACATGACGCGGGTCTTGCCGCTCGCATCCGGGGCGTAGCCGACCCACGTCCGCACCGTCCGCGCCCGCGCCACCTTGTCGATCTCGGACAACGCCACGTTGACGTCCGGCGGGGGGCCGGGCTTGGGTGGCGCCATCACGGCGGCCGCCTCGTCCGCCCGCAACGCCCAGTACCCCTTGCGGGCCCGGACCTCGATGCCCGGCCGCTTCACGCGAACGCGAATCTGGTGGAACTTGCCGTCGGTCGGCGCCGCAGAGGACGAGTAGCCGAGCAGGTAGTAGGCGCTCGCGTCGCGCATCATCTGCGCCAGGCCACTCCCGAGGTCGTTGCTGTTGATGATGGCGCGCCCGTCGGTCTCCTCGGCCATCGTCTGCAGCGATTCGATTGTCGTCCGCAGCGAGTTGGCGTCCATCGTCAGGCCGACGCCCTCGTTGATGTCGAACTCGAAGCCGGCCAGGCCGCGCGGATCGAGCATGTACATCGAGACGTTGTTCCGATTGGCGTCCGTGGTGACGTCCCGCATCAGCATGCGGATGTCCATGTCCCCGAAGAAGCGGTTGCGGTCCTCGGCCATGGCGCCCACAGGATCGATGGACGCATCCCCGGTCAGCGCCGACGTGCCGCGTCCCACCATGCCGGAGCTGGCGTTGTTGCCACGCAGTTGCGGCGGCAGGTAGTCCGTGTAGCCCTCGCTGACGACGATGACCGTCTTGCGCCCCTCGCGCATGCCGCCCAGCCGCGTCATCAGGCCGCGCAGCGCCGACAGGCTGACCTGATTGCGAATGCGCTCGACGATCTGCGTCGGGTAGTTGGCGTACTGCTCCTCGTACATGTTGCGGGGCGGGATGTACTGGTACTTGCGCCCCTGCCAGCTGAGAATCTGCTGGATGACGGCCTTCTTGTTGCGCGTGAAGCTGACGGCGCGCAGCGGATCGAGCGGATACATCATCGCGATCATGTCGAGCGGGCCGACCTGCGTCTCGATGAACTTGACGAGCGGCGCCTTGACGGCCAGGCTGGCCCCGAGCCGCACGTGATAGTCGTCGAAGAAGATGACGAACAGCCGGACGTCGTCACGCCGGGCCTCGCTCTCCTCGGCGTAGATCGAGTTGATCTCGCGCGGCGCCGACTCGCCGGGCGGCGGGTTGCCGTCGACGCGAATCAGTTTGAACGTCTCGATGGACTGCGGCTGGCCATCCTCCAGGACTTCGAAGTCTTCCGGCTTCAGGTCGGCGACCGGCCGCCCCTGCTTGTCGGTGACGATGGCGTCGACGCGCACGAAGTTGATGTCCGTGCGGAACGTCGGCTGCGGCGGCGGCGCGTTGGGATCCGCCGGCGCCTGAGGGTCGGGAGCCGGCGCGGGCTGGCCTGCCGGGGTGCCGGCAGCGGGACGCGGCTGGGCAGGGGGGGGCGACGGCTGCTGCGCCGCTACGCCGACGAGCGTCGCCACCAGCGTCAGAGAGACTGCGACACTCCGAAACCCTGTCCTGATCATGCGTGAGAGTGATGATAGCATCACGATTCGAGGCACTTCCGGTGCGGGATTGCTCCCTTTTGACGCCCCGCCGTGCCCTCGCGGTCGGCTCGCTCACGCGCAGTCGCCCCCCGGCGTCGACGGGCCGCCCCCGGCCATCCGCCCCCTCGCAAGGACGCTCCAGTGACCACGCCCGCTGTGACCCTGCCTGACGCCCTGACCACCCTCACCGAGGACGAACGCCTGCTCCGGCAGAGCGTCCGTGAGTACGCCGCACAGGAACTCGCGCCGCGGGCGCGCGCCATGGACGAGGCCGCGCGGATGGACCCGGCGCTGGTCTCCAGCCTGTTTGCGATGGGGCTGATGGGCATCGAGGTGCCCGAGCGCCTCGGCGGCCAGGGCGGCACCTTCTTCCACTCCGTGCTCGTCGTCGAAGAGCTGTCGCGAGTGGATCCGTCGGTGGGCGTGCTGGTGGACGTCCAGAACACCCTCGTCATCAACGCCCTGCTCCGCTGGGCCAGCGACGACCAGCAGCGCGAATGGCTCCCGCGGCTGGCGGGCGAGGCCATCGGCGCCTACGCGCTCTCGGAGGCCGGCTCGGGCAGCGACGCCTTCGCCCTCACCACGCGGGCGGTGCGCGACTCCGACAGCTACGTGCTCGACGGCCGCAAGCTCTGGATCACCAATGGCGCCGAGGCGTCGCTCTTCATCGTGTTCGCCACCGTGGATCCGGCCGCCGGCTATCGCGGCATCACGGCCTTCCTGGTGCCACGGGAGACGCCGGGCCTTGCCGTCGGCAAGAAGGAAGACAAGCTCGGCATCCGCGCCAGCAGCACCTGCGAGCTCGTCTTCGAGTCGTGCCGCGTGCCCGCCTCGCACGTCCTCGGCGACGTCGGCAAGGGCTACAAGGTCGCCATCGAAACGCTGAACGAGGGACGCATCGGCATCGGCGCCCAGATGCTCGGGCTGGCGCAGGGCGCGCTCGACCATGCGGTGCGATACACGAAGACACGCACGCAGTTCGGCAAGGCCATCGCCGACTTCCAGGGCGTCCAGTTCCAGTTGGCCCGCGCGGCGATGGAGGTCGAGAGCACGCGGCTGCTCGTGTACAACGCGGCGCGCTTGCGCGATGCGAAGCTGCCCTTCCTCACCGAGGCCGCGATGTGCAAGCTGCAGGCCTCCGAGGTGGCCGAGCGCACCGCCTCGCTGGCCATCAATCTGTTCGGGGGCTACGGCTTCGTGAAGGACGCGCCGGTCGAGAAGCTGTATCGGGACGCCAAGATCGGGCAGATCTACGAGGGGACGTCGAACCTGCAGTTGCAGACGATTGCCCGGGCGCTGCTGGCATGACCGAGCCGCTGCTCCTCAATCACGTCTTTCGCGTCGTCGACGGCGAGACGTTTGCCGCGGCCCGCGACTCGGCCTGGCTGCGCGAGCTCTTCGCGCCGTCGGAGCTGAGGACCACGCGTCGCCCCGACTGGACCTACACGGGCCTCTACTGGTACGGCACCACGACGTACCTGGAGCTGTTCGAGGAAGGGGCCCAGGGCCCCCCAGGCGCCAGCGGCATGGCCTTCGCGATCGAGACGCCAGGCGCCACGGCGGCCATCGCCGCCGCCTGGCGCGACACACTCGGGGAGGCGGAACACCGCCTCGTCGTGCGGCCCCTCGGCGACGAGGCCGTGCCCTGGTTTCACATCGCGAACGCGCTGCCGGACCATCGCGGCCGCCTGAAGCTCTGGTCGATGGAGTACCACGCCGACTTCCTGGCCTCGTGGCACCCAGCCCACACCGGGGCCCGCGGCATCACCCGCGCCGAGATTCTCGAGCGCTACGCCGCACTGAGCGCCGGCCCCGCCTCGCCCCTGCTGGACGACGTCGTGGCGGTGACGCTGGCCGTGACGCCGGGCGAGCGCGGCTTCTTCGAGCGCCACGCCGCGGCCTTCGCGGTCGAGACGCGCGACGTCGGCGCGTCGCGCGTGCTGTCGAACGGCGACCTGACGATCGGCCTGTCCGAGGCCGACGATGGCCGGCACGGCGTGCAGGAGATCGTGTGCCGCCTGCGCCGCGCCGCCGGCCGGGAGGTCCTCCGCATCGGCCGCAGCACGATCACGGTGGACGGCGATCGACTGGTGTGGAAGTTCAGGGACGTGTAGCGCCCTGCTGTCCCTCGTAGCGCACGACCAGCAGCGAGACGTCGTCGCCGGCCGGACGCCCGTCGCGGAAGCGCACCGAGGCATCGAGCAGGGTGCTGGCCATCTCCGAGGGTGTACGCCCTGCCACCGTCGCCAGCGTGGTGGCGACGCCGTTGGGGCCGAAGTCCTCGCCGGTGTGCGCGGTGGACTCGCTGACGCCATCGCTGTAGATCACCAGCGCATCGCCAGGCTCCAGTTGAAGGGTCTCGACCTCCCACGACCCGAACGGGAGCAGCCCCAGGACGGGACCGCCGGCCTCGAGCGTCGTCACCTCGCCGGACCTGCGGACGAGCACCGGTGCGCAGTGCCCGGCATTGGCGAGTTCGAGCCGCCCGTCCGGATACAGGACCGTGGCGCCCAGCGTGAGGTACTTGTTGCCGGGACTGTAGTTCAGCAACTGGGTGTGCAACGTGGGCAGGATCTGCGACAGCGGCTGCCCGAGGTCGTGCAGGAGCCGCAGCATCCCGGTGGCCAGCGCCATGATCAGCGAGGCGCCCACGCCCTTGCCCGAGACATCCCCCAGCGTCAGTGCCAGGCTGCCGTCCGGGCGGGTGACGCCCTGGTAGAGATCGCCGCCGACCGACGCGGCCGACTCGGTGGTCGCGAAGGTCGTCGCGAACGACACCTCGGGCGGCGCCTGCAGCAGCGCCGCCTGGATGTCCTTGGCGAGCGTCATCTCGTGCTCGTACTTGGCCTTGGCGCGGGCTTCCTTGTAGAGACGCGCGCTGTCGATGGCCATCGCCGCATCGGCCGCCAGCGACTCGAAGATCGCGATCTCCTCGCGCGGCACGACCTGCGTGCTGGCCGTCCGTGCCACCAGCAGCGCCCCCACGGCGTCGAGTCGACCGATGAACGACGAGTCGTCGGCCAGCGCGCGGCGCGCCACCATCAGCGGCGTCGCGACCATGTCGGGTCGCGTGCCCGTCGCGGCCCCGATCAGCGTCTCGTGCATCGCCTGGCTGGTGATGGTGCGATGCCCCTTGACCGCCTGCCGGAGCAGGTCGAGTTCCTGCTGCGCCACGGGCCCTGCCGCGAGCTTGGGCAGGCGCAGCACCAGCTCGAGCTTCTGGTCGCCGTTGATCAGCGCCAGCGCGCCGCTCTCGGCGCGCATGATGCGGATGGCCGATCGCAACACGGCCGCGAGCACCTCCGGCAGCACGGCGGCACTGTTCAACTGCCGTGCGACGTCGAGCAGTTCCTGCAGATGGCGCACGCCCGTGCTGCGGTCGTCCATCCCGGCCGACTCGAGCAGCGACGCGATGGTCTCCGACACCACCTCGAACTGCACCTGCCGGCCGAACCGCACCCGATCACCGTCGCTCAGGATGTGGGCGTGGACCCGCTGATCGTTGACGTACGTGCCGACGGCACTGCCGAGATCTTCCAGGACGAGCGTGCCCTCCCGGCGGACCAGCTGCGCATGGCGACGAGAGACACTGGGTTCGGAGAGGACCACGCCCGACAGCGGGTCGCGACCGATGATGATGGGCTGGTCACCGGGGACGATCTCGGTCGTCGCTTCGGGCGAGCTGGGCACGAGCTTCAGGCGGGCGGGAGGCATGCGATTCGCGTTAGTTCAGGCTTACGTCGTCACGTGGTAGGCTGGCATCCATGCGCAGCCTGGAGGAGCCGGAGGCCCCCCGAGGGCGCGGTCTGCTGTGGATTCTACTGGGCATCGCGATGCTGGGCGGCCTGGCCGTCTGGTACGTCGCGGACCGGTCCGCACCGACGGGCCGCCCCGTGAGCCCCTCGGCGACCGCTCCGACGTCGGACGCCCCACCTTCGAGCAACGTTCCGCCGAGTTCGACCGAACGAAACGCGCCGGCGACCGACCCGCGCACGCCGGTCGAGCGCGCCGCGCGGTCCACCGTGCCGGCGCGGCCGATGCCACCACCGGCCACACCGCCGCCAGCCGCCCGCGAACTGCGCGTCACCAGCGACGTGCCCGGCGCCTACGTCTTCCTGGACCGGAAGTTCCTTGGCACGACGCCCCTGACCTCACGGGACGTCACGCCGGGCCCCCATCAGCTCAACGTCCAGGTCGAAGGCCGCCCGCCCGTGGTGCGCAGCGTGGACATCACGCCGGAGGGCGTCACCGACATCGCGGTCACCCTGCCCGCCGCCGCGTCGACGCCCGCCGCCGCCGCGGCCCTCGCCGCCGAGGTCGCCGTCGTGCATCAGCACGCCGTCGGGTCCTGCGAAGGCACCTTGCGGGCGTCCGGCGACGGCCTGCGCTACGAGACCACCCACAAGGACGCCTTCTCGCTGCCCTTGGCCCAGGTCGAGACGTTCACGATCGCGTACACCGAGAAGCGGCTGCGCCTGAAGCAGCGCGGCGGTCGCACCTGGAACTTCACGACCAGGGCCGCCACGGCCGACCCGCTGTTCGTCTTCCACCGCGACGTCGACGCCGCACGCCCCCGGTAGCTACGCGTCCCTCAGCCAGGCGCCAGGCCCCTCGAGGAACGCCTCGTAGTCGGTCAGCACGGCATGCGGGGCCGGGATGTGGGCATTGAACTGCTCCACCGAGAAGGTCGTCGCCACGCCGACGCAGACCATGCCGGCCCCGACGGCGGCCGCCACGCCGATCGGCGCGTCCTCGAAGGCCAGACACTCGTCCGGCGGCACCTGCAGTCGCTGCGCGGCCAGCGCGAAGACGTCCGGGAATGGCTTGCCGCGCGGCACTTCGTCCCCGCGCGCGATGATCGTCAGGCGGGCATCCAGGCCCGTCTCCGCGAACGTGTGCACGACGTTCTTGAGCGGCGCCGACGTGGCCACCGCGACGCCGATGCCATGCGCCTCGAGTCGGGCGAGCAGGGTCAGCGCCCCGCGCACCGGCACCAGCCGGCCACGCGACAACTGCCGGTAGGCCCCCTCCTTGTCCTCTTCGAGTTGCAGCATCTCGTCCATCGACATCTCGCGCTCGAACAGCATCGGGAAGATCTCGCTGTTGCGCTTGCCGTCGATGCGGCGACGCAGGTCCATCGTCAGCGGCGGTAACCCGTGCGCCTCGGCGAACCGCTCGAACGCCTGCGCGTGCAGCGACATGTTGTCGACGAGTGTGCCGTCCAGGTCGAAGACGACGGCGCGGGGGCGAAAGGCAGACAGATCGGTCACAGGGTCTCAGGTCTCAGGTCTCAAGGCTGGCCATGACGAGGCGACTGTAGAGTGGCACGAACCCGCGGCGCTGGACGTTGGCCTGCGAGCGCGATCCCGGCTCCACGGTGACGACGGCGAGATCGCACCGCTCGGCGCGCGCCTCTTTCAGGCGGGCCGAGAGCAGCGCCGACTGCACGCCACGGCGCCGGTGCGTCGGCAGCGTCGCGGCGCCGCAGAACTGATAGATGCCCTCGTCGACGCGGGCCGAGGCCGCGCCGGCCGGCACGCCGTGCAGGTGCGCCACGTACCGCCGCACGTCTCCGACACCGGCGAACTGCTCGACCACCATCTCGAGCGCGCTGGTGTCGTAGTGCTCGGCGGGAGCCTCGCGCCCGTCCACGGTCTCGGCGGCGGCGAACCCCTCCACCGAGATGCGGGCCCACTCTGCCTCGGGACCGCGGGTCACGGTCAGGCCATCGGGCAGCACCTGCGGCAACAGCGCGCCGATCTCGCATCCGAGCACCATCTCGATGCGCTGCAGGCGGTAGCCGCGCTCCTCGAGCCGGCGCACCGAGTCGACGTCGGCGAGCGTGGAGAGCTCCCATCCCGGGCGCTCGTCGAACGGCGCGTACGCGCGCTCGATGGCATCGATGTTCTCGTCGGTGAGGGGCTCGGCGATCGCCACGCCGATCACCTTGGTCATCGGGGAGCCCGGGCCGCAGTAGACGGCCGCGCCGGCCCCGACGCGCAGGCCGAACGCGGCGGTGCGTCCGGACCTCTGCGTCACGTCGGCCATCGCGAGGCTCAGTCGTGTTTCTGCGGCCTCGATGCGCCTCGCCAGCGCAATCGTGCCGATCACCCGAGCACCGCGTCGGCGATGATCATGCGCTGGACTTCGGACGTCCCCTGGTAGATTTCCGTGGCTCGCACGTCGCGGAACAGGCGTTCGACGGTCGACCCACGGCGATAGCCTTCCGAGGCGAGAATCTGCATCGCGCGATCGGCAGCCGCGTGCGCCGCCTCGGACGCCGCCAGCTTCGCCATCGACGCCTCGAGGGTGCCGCGCAGCCCGCGCGCGCGTGTCGTGGCGGCCTGCCAGGTGAGCATCCGGGCGGCCTCGAGCCCGGTCGCCATGTCGGCGAGCATGAACTGGATGGCCTGGTACTGGGCGATGGGCTGGCCGAACGCCACGCGCCGCTTCGCGTAGCCGAGGGCTTCCTGGAGGGCGGCTTCGCCGACGCCGAGGGCCTGCGCGGCAATCGCCACGCGCCCGCCATCGAGCGCCTCCATCGCGATGCCGAAACCCTGGCCCGGCTGGCCAATCAGCTGACTGGCATCGACGAACACATCGTCGAGCCGCAGGTCCATGCAGCCGAGACCGCGTACGCCGAGCGAGTCCGTGCGGTTGCGTCGCACCAGTCCCGGCGCGTCCATCGGGAGCAGGAACGCCGAGATGCCGCGAGCGCGCAGGTCGGGCCGCGTGGCGGCGAACACGATGGCGACATCGGCCGCCTCTGCGTTGGCGACCCAGACCTTGCTGCCGCGCAGGCGATATCCGACACCATCGGCGGTGGCCGTGGTCTGCTGGTTCGCGGCGTCGGAGCCCGCCTGCTCCTCCGACAAGGCAAAGGCGCCGATGGCCTCGCCGCGCGCCAGGCGACGCAGCCACTGGTCGCGCTGCGCGTCGGTGCCGTGCCGCAGCAGGGTCTCGGCGACCAGGGAGTTGTTCACCGAGAGGATGACCGCCACGGTGGCGCTGGCGTGTGCCACCGCTTCGAGCGCGAGCACATACGCGACGTCGTCTTCCCCGGCCCCTCCCCACGCCTCGGGGAGGGTCACGCCCATCAGGCCCAGCGTGCCGGCCTGCGCGATGAGGTCGCGCGGGAAGGCGCCCTGCTCATCGATCGCGGCGGCACGCGGCGCGACATGCTCGGCCGCGAACTGCCGGGCGCGCGCCGCGAAGGCGTGCTGTCGTTCGGTGGGCTGGACCTTCACGCCCGTAGGCTATCAGAGGGCGGCGGTGGCGGCGTCGGCGAAGAGGGGACGCAGGCGCAGCGCGGTGGCCTCGAGGGCCTCCGGCAACACGCGGGTCTCACCGACGGTGGTCATGAAGTTGGTGTCGCCGTTCCAGCGTGGCAGCAGGTGGATGTGCAGATGATCGGCCACCCCCGCGCCAGCCGCCCGGCCGATGTTGATGCCGACGTTGATGCCGTGCGGCTGATAGGCCGCCCGCAGCACGATCTCGGCGCGCTGGGTCAGCTGCATCAGTTCGTGCAGCTCCTCGGGCGTCGCCTCGGCCAGAGTCGCGATGTGGCGCCCCGGCACGACCATCAGATGGCCGTTGTTGTAGGGGAACAGATTGAGGATGACGTAGCAGGTGGTGCCGCGCTGGACGATGAGCGAGGCCTGGCCGGCGTCGGCACCGGCATCGGCCGTGCAGAACACACACCCCGGCGGGGCGTGACCGGCGGTCACGTACTGCAGGCGCCAGGGAGACCAGAGATGATCCATCACCTCAGGACGCGACCGGCGCGGGGTCGGCCTCGGGCAGGACGATCTCGGCGTCGGTGCCTGCGCTGGCGTTGATGATGTCCTTCAGTTCCTTGCCCGGCTTGAAGTAGGGCACGTGCTTGGAGGGCACGTCCACACGGTCGCCGGTCTTCGGATTGCGGCCCTTGCGGGGCTCGCGACGACGCAGGCGGAAACTGCCGAAGCCCCTGAGCTCGACCTTGTCGCCCGCGTGGAGGGCACGGATGACCGACAGGAAGACCGTCTCGACGATGAGCTCGGCGTCCTTCTTGGTGAGTTCCGAGACGCGGGAGACCTCTTCGACGAGATCCGCCTTGGTCATGAGTGCCTCGACATAAAAAGACGCCGGGCGGAGGCAGCCCCTCCGCCCGGCGTCGATGGGGCGACTAGCCCTGCTGCTTGAAGTGATCGCCCAGCGTGGCACCGCCGGTGGAGGCGGCTTCGCTGATGTACTGGCCCCAGTCGGCGCGGTAGTTGTCGTCCTTGAGCGCACGAATGCTCAGGCCGACCTTGCGCTCCGACGGGCTCAGCTTGATCACCTTCATCGGGTAGGCCTGCTCGACCACGAGCTCGACCTTCTCCTGGCCACTGTCCGCATCGAACTCGGACACGTGGATGAGCCCCTCGATGCCCTCGGCCAGCTCGACGAACGCGCCGAACGAGGTCATGCGGACGACCTTGCCCTCGACGATGTCACCGACCTGGACGCGACCGAAGAAGTCGTCCCACACGTCGGCCGCGAGCTGCTTGAGGCCGAGCGAGAGCCGCTGGTTCTCGGCGTCGATGTTGAGCACCATGGCCTCGACCACGTCGCCCTTCTTCAGCATCTCCGACGGGTGCTTGAGGCGCTTGCTCCACGACATGTCCGAGATGTGGATCAGGCCGTCGATGCCGTCCTCGACCTCGACGAACGCGCCGAACTCGGTCAGGTTGCGGACCTTGCCCTTGATCTTCGTGCCCACCGGGTACTTGTCGGTGAGCTCGTGCCACGGGTTGGTCTCGACCTGCTTCAGGCCGAGCGAGATGCGGCGGGCCGACGGATCGACACCGAGCACCATCGCCTCGACGCTGTCGCCGACGTTGAGGATCTTCGACGGGTGCTTGACCCGCTTGCTCCACGACATCTCGCTGACGTGGATGAGGCCCTCGACACCCGGCTCGAGTTCGATGAAGGCGCCGTAGTCGGTGAGGCTGACCACGCGGCCGGTGACGCGCGCCGTGACCGGGTAGCGCTCCACCACGTCCGACCAGGGGTCGGTCGTCAGCTGCTTGTGGCCGAGCGACACGCGCTCGTTCTCCGGGTCGAACTTGAGGACGATGACATCGACCTCGTCGTTGACCTTGAACAGCTCCGACGGGTGCTGGACGCGGCCCCACGACATGTCCGTGATGTGGAGCAGGCCGTCGATGCCGCCGAGGTCGATGAACGCACCGTAGTCGGTGATGTTCTTGACCACGCCGCGCATGACCTTGCCTTCCGCCAGCGTCTCGAGCGTGTGCTTCTTCTTCTCGGCGTTCTCCTCCTCGAGGAGGACCTTGCGCGAGAGGACGATGTTGCCGCGCTTCTTGTTGACCTTGATGACGCGCATGCGCAGTTCCTGGCCCTTGAGGGCGTCCAGGTTGCGCACGGGACGAACGTCGATCTGGCTGCCGGGCAGGAAGGCGCGGACACCGATGTCCACCGCGAGACCGCCCTTGATGCGCTCGATGACGCGGCCGATGACCACCTTGCGATCGGCGAAGGCCTTCTCGACCTCGTCCCAGATCTTCATCTTCTCGGCCTTTTCGCGCGAGAGGACGATGTGGCCGTCACGATCTTCGGTGCGCTCGAGCAGCACGTCGACCGTGTCGCCGGGCTGCACGATGACTTCACCGTTCTCGTCGAGGAACTCGTCGAGAGGAATCATCCCCTCGGACTTGAACCCGACGTCGACAATCACCGCCGAGGCGGACACTGAGAGGACCGTGCCCTTGACGACCTCGCCTTCCGTGATGTTCCGGAAGCTGTTGTCGTACAGGTCGAGCAGGCTGGCGAAGTCCTGCGCGTCCATCTCCTGATCATCTGCCGTCCACATGGGCTTCGTGGTCGCGGCAGCGGACTGCCGGGCAGATACTTCGCGCACTTCCGGCTGGTCCGTAAGTTGATCTGACATGCGTGGTAAATCCTCCTCGGTGGCGTTTGCCGGTCTTTACAGCGCCGGCGGCTGTCGGTTGTGGCACGCGCTATGCGGGCAACCTACGGAATCTACACCATTTAGCGCGCGCCCGTCAAAACGCCCGACGCCTACGGACGCGCCTGGGCGGCGCGGACCAGGGCCAGCACCTGCGCCACGACGTCGTCGATAGGCAGGCCCGTGGTGTCGATGTAGGTGGCGTCGGACGCCTGCGTCAACGGCGACACCGTCCGGCTGCGGTCGCTGTGGTCCCGCTGGGTGAGCGCGGTCGCAATGGTCGAGACATCGCCGCCGCTGGCCGCATGCGCCGTGTCGCCGGCGCGCCGACGGGCCCGCTCCTCGGCCGAGGCGTCCAGGAAGATCTTCACGTCGGCCTGGGGCAACACGACGGTGCCGATGTCCCGCCCCTCCATGACCAGGTCGCCATCGGCGGCGTAGCCGCGCTGCCGGGCCACCAGGGCGTCGCGCACCGGGGCCAGGCGCGCGACTCGGGCCGCCGCCGCATCCATGTCGGGCGTCCTGATGGCGCGCGTCACGTCGTGACCGTCGATGACGACGCGGCCCTGCTCGGCCTGCAGGGCGGCATCCCGGGCGACCGAGGCCACCCCGGCCTCATCGTCCAGACTCACCCCGCGATCGAGCGCCCGCCACGCCACCGCGCGGTACATCGCGCCCGTGTCCACGTGCCGGCACCGCAACGCCTCGGCGATGGCTCGCGCCACCGTGCCCTTCCCTGCCCCTGACGGCCCATCGATTGCGATCAACACGGCGCACAGGATACCCGCCTTCGCGCGAGTCCCAGAGCGGCGACCTGCGAAGGATGCCTGATGGCTTCGCCGGCGACTGTAGCCGTCGACCTTCAGGTCGACGGTCCGTTCGCGGGTCGCCCCTACAATGCCAGCGTGCGTCTGCTGCTGATGGGGGGCGTCGTCGTGCTCGCGCTGCTGCTGGTCGGCTGGCTCGGCCTGTCGCAGAGCCGGTACGGACGCGCGATGTCGCTGCTCGTCCGGATGGGCAAGGTGCCGGGCCCGGTGGCCGCGCACATCGGCGGCTGGCAGACGACCACGGTGGACCGCGTCATGCTGTCGTTCACCGGACGGCACGGCGACCGTGTCGCCAGACTCTACCGCCCGCAGCGCGTCCGCACGCGCCCGCTCCTGCTCAGTGGTGGCGTCCACGCACTCGGCATCGACGAACCGCGCCTCATCGCCTTTGCCGAGGCGCTCGCGCGGTCCGGCACGCCGGTCGTGACGCCGTCGCTGCCCGATCTCAAGGAGTACCGCATCACGCCGCGCCTCACCGACGACATCGAGGACGCCGCGCTGGCCGTCCTCGCGGCGGCCGAGGTGCCACAGGATGCCGACGGCCGCATCGGGCTGCTCGGCATCTCCTTCGCGGGCGGTCTGTCCATCGTCGCCGCCGGGCGCGAGGCGCTGCGCGACCGGGTGGGCTTCGTGTTCTCGGTCGGGGGGCACGCCCGCCTGCCCGGCGTCATGCGCTACCTGTGCACCGGCCGGCAGCCAGACGGCCGCCTGCATCCGCCGCACGAGTACGGCGCCGTCATCCTGCTGACCAACGTGGCCGAGGACGTCGTGCCGGCCGCCCAGGTCGCCCCGCTGCGCGCCGCGGTCCATCAGTTCCTGCATGCGTCGCACGTCGACATGTTCGACAAGCCGCAGGCGGCCGTGGAGTTCGCCCGCGCACGCGCGATGGAAGAGGGCCTCCCGCCAGAGGCGCAGTCGCTCATGCACCTGGTGAACACGCGCGACGCCGCCGGCCTCGGCACACGCCTGCTGCCGTTCATCGACCGCTGGGGCACCGATCCCGCCCTGTCGCCGGCCAGTTCGCCGGCCCCACGCGCTCCCGTCTTCGTGATGCACGCGCAGGACGACGACGTGATCCCCGACAGCGAGGCCCCGGCCCTTGGCGCGTTCCTGCGCGGGCACGGCACGCCCGCGCGCGTCCACGTGACCTCGCTCATGAGCCACGCCGAGGTGGCACGCCCACCGACGGCGGGTGAACTGCTCACGCTGGTGCGGATGTGGGCGGAGTTGCCGTGGTGACGAGAGAATGCCGCGATGCCGGAACGCCGCAATGCCGAAGGCCGCGATGCCGAAGGCCGCATGCTCGATGCGACGGCAGAGGCAACGTGATGACAGGCCGTCACGCCGGCCGCCAGTGAGATCTCGCCACGTCACGCGACGCAAGCTGCTCGAACGTTGCAGTTGATGCCACACCGCGAAGGGCGCGGTGGTGTTGAAGCTGCGACGTGGAGGCATCGCTCGGTGCGGGACCGCGCGCGAACCGCCTGTGCGTGAACTGGCATGGGACGTGCCATCACCTCAGGCATGCCGCGAGACATTCAGGAGCGGGCGTTCGCGCTTGCACTTCGCGTGGTGACTCTCGAACGAGACGACTCGTTCCGTGTCACCGTGCGGCGGGTGATCGTCGAACAGTTGGTCCGGGCGGCAACGTCCATCGGCGCGAATCTGGAGGAAGCGACGGGAGCGCAATCCAAAGCCGACTTCATCGCCAGAGTAGGCATCGCCCGCAAGGAGGCACGGGAGGTACAGTTCTGGCTTCGGCTGGGACAGGAAGCTGGGGTCGTGCAGGCCGCGGATTGGACCGGCCTGCTGCAGGAGGCGGAGGAGGTGTCGCGAGTGGTGTCGGCGATCGCCCGTAGCGCGAAGCGCTCACCGAGCCGCGGGGACTAGCCTGCGGCGAGAGTGCCATCCGGCATTCCCGGCATTCAGCACCGCGGCATTACTTGGTTCGCTTGCGCGGCCCCCGCTTGGGGGCGACGGCCCGGGCGTACTCCTTGAGCGTGATCTTCTTCGAGACGCGCTTCCTGGCCGCCTTCTTGGTCACGCGGGGCTTGCCGCCGACCGTGCGCGTGATGTGCTTGGGCGTCGGCGCGTGGCCGAAGCGGACGCCGGCCTGGGGCTCGGTGCTGGTGCGGGTCTTGGCCGGCGCGGGGCCCGCGGCGAGACCGGCGTCGGCCCGCAGTTGCTGCACCTCCGCCGGGCGCAGCTCGCGGTACATGCCGGGCTTCATGCGGCGATCGGTCAAGGTGCCGATGCTGGTGCGCGCCAGCGTGATTACCGGCAGGCCGACGGCCTGGCACATGCGACGCACCTGGCGGTTGCGGCCCTCGTGGATGACGATCTGCAACAGGGACTGCTCACCCGAGCTCTTGGTGAAGCTCTCGATGATGCGCACCCTCGCCGGTGCCGTGCGGCGGCCATCGAGCGGCACGCCCCCCTCGAGGCGGCGCAGGGTCTCGGTGGTCGGCACACCGAAGACGCGCACCTCGTAGGTGCGCGGCACCTCGTGACGCGGGTGCGTGAGCCGGTCGGCGAGTTCGCCGTCGTTGGTCAGCAGAATCAGCCCCTCGGAGTCGAAGTCGAGACGTCCGACCGGATAGAGGCCCTGCCCGGCCTGGCCGAGGAGCGTCAGCACGGTCGGCCGACGCTGTGGATCCGACCGGGTCGTGACGTAGTGCACCGGCTTGTAGAGCAGGATGTACCGGCGCGGCACGGCCGTGTGCAGGCGACGACCGTCGACCTCGATGCGATCGACATCGGGATCGGCCTTGGCGCCGAGCTCGCTGGCGACCTCGCCGTTGACCCGCACGCGGCCTTCGGTGATCAGCGCTTCAGCCACGCGTCGCGATGCGACACCGGCGGCCGAGAGAATCTTCTGCAGGCGCTCCTGGGGCATGGTGCGAGGCTCCCGCCTCAGCGTTCCTCGTCTGGGGTGTCGGACGCGGCCGGCGCATCGGCATCGGCCGGCACCTCGACGTCCGTCGCCGGGGCAGGCGTGGCCACCCGTGCCGTGCCCACCGGCATCGTCGGGCCGGCCGCCAGCGCCGCGGCCGCCGCACGCAGTTCCTCTTCCTCGAACAGCAGCGGCTCGACCGGCGCCGCGTCGTCGAAGGGCAGCGACACGCCGTCGTCTTCGTCCACCGGCGTCGGCAGATCGAACCCGAGGGCCTCGGACATGTCCTCGACCTTCGGGAGATCGCTGAGGTCCTTGAGACCGAACTTGTCGAGGAACTCGCGGGTCGTGCCGTACATGAACGGACGACCGACGACCTGCTTGCGGCCGACGATCTTCACGAGCTTGCGGTCCAGCAGCGTGTTGAGCACGCCCGTGGTGGCGCTGACGCCGCGAATCTCGGCGATCTCGCCCGAGGTCACCGGCTGCTTGTAGGCGATGACCGCGAGCGTCTCGAGCGCCTGCACCGACAGCTTGGACGTCGTGCGTTCCTTGAACAGGCGACGCACCCACTCGTAGAGCTCGGGCCGCGTGACGATCTGGAACCCGCCCGCCACCTCGACGAGCTGCAGGCCGTCGGATCGCAGGTAGGAGTCGCGGACCTCCCCGAGCGCCGCCTCGATGTCCTCCTTCGGCTGGTCGTCGAGCAGGCGGCTCATCGCCTTGAGCGTGAGCGGCTCCGGCGAGGCGAAGATCAGCGCCTCGACCACCGGCTTGAGCGGATGCGGCGCGCGCGGCGCGTTGGCGACCTCGGCCGGATCGAAGAGCTCGGGGTCCCGCAGTTCGCCGGTGATCGCCTCGAAGTCGCTGGCCGACATCGAGTCCTCGCGGACCACCTCGCTGTTGCCATCCGCGTCGTCGACGTCCGTCGGGCCAGCCACCGCGTCGTCGTCGACCGGGGGCGCGGACGATGCGTCCGTCTCGTCGGGCGCGGGCACGGTCTCGGTCTCGGCCGGGGCCACGGTGGTGGACGCACGCCCCTTGCCGCGGCGGCCCCGTGGCGTGGGCGCCGGGGCGTCGTTGACGTCGTCTTCGACGGTCACGTCAGGTGTCTGCTCGTCGCTCATGACTGCGATCCGGGCGTACCTTGCGGCCGCGCGGCAGGCTCGTGGTAATCGATCGGGCGCGGCGCGTCCAGCGGACGGTCACGCTTGTAGACCCGGATGGGGCCACCGGTGCCGCTCTGGAACACCCGCAGCACCTTCAGGCGAATCATCTCCAGCACGGCCAGGAACGTGACGATCAGGTGAGCGTTGCCCGCCACGTCGTCGAAGAGCTCCTCGAACCCGACGGCCTCGACGCCCTCGAGCCGATGCAGCAACTGCTCGATCCGCTGCTCGATGGACATCTGCTCCATCGGCAGGTAGGTCACCGGCCGCTGCTTCGCGCGCTCGACGACGGCCTTGAAGGCCGTCATGAGACTGAAGAGATCGACCTCGAGCTCGGGTTCCTTGTCGAGACCTTCGCCGGCCAGCGCGGCGATGCGCTCGTCCGGCCGCGCCCACTGGGCACTGCGGACGGTTTCCTTGTCGTGCAGCAGTTCGGCCGCGGCCTTGAACTTCTGGTGCTCGACGAGCCGGCGGACCAGCGCTTCGCGCGGGTCCTCTTCCGGGTCCTCCTGCTCGGGCGCGGGGCGCGGCAGCAGGCTGCGCGACTTGATGTGGATCAGCGTCGCCGCCATCACGAGGAAGTCGCCGGCGACGTCGAGCTGCAACTCCTCCATCAACCCGATGTAGTCGAGATACTGCCGCGTGATCAGCGCGATCGGGATGTCGTAGATGTCGAGTTCGTGCTTCTTGATCAGGTGCAGCAGCAGATCGAGCGGCCCCTGGAAGACCTCGAGCTTCACGGGGAAGCGCTCGAGCGACGACTCGAACCCCTCGACTCCGCTCGGGGCTCCTCCCCGGGTGGCCGCCGGGCCTGCGGCCTGCTCGTCGCTCGGTGCAGAGCCGTCGTCCCGGCGTGTCCTGGAGCGCGCCATCAGTACGCCAGGTGCAGCGCGTCACGGACACGCTGCATGGTCTGCACGGCGACCGCGCGCGCCTTGCGCGACCCCTCGTGGATGATCTCGCGCACCCGCTCGGGATGCGCTTCGAGCACCGACCGCCGCTCGCGCAGCGGCTCCAGCGCGGTATTGAGGGCCTTCGACAGCTTCTTCTTGACCTCGACGTCGCCGACGCGGCCCTCGCGGTAGCGCGTCTTGAGGTCCTCGACCTCGTCGCGATCCGGATTGAAGGCATCGTGATAGACGAACACCGGATTGCCTTCGACGGTCCCGGGAATGTCGGCCCGCACACGCTTGGGGTCCGTGTACATCGCGCGGACCTTGGTCTCGACGTCGGCGGCGCTGTCCGAGAGGTCGATGGTGTTCTGGTAGCTCTTGCTCATCTTCCGGTTGTCGAGCCCCGGCAGACGCGGGAAGTTCGTCAACAGGGCCTGCGGCTCCACGAAGATGCTGCCGTGCATGTGATGGACCCGGCGCACGACCTCGCGCGAGAGCTCGAGATGCGGCACCTGGTCCTCGCCGACCGGCACGAAGTGGGCGTCGTAGATGATGACGTCGGCGGTCTGCAGCAGCGGGTAGCCGAGGAACCCGTAGGTGGTCAGGTCCTTCTCGGTCAGCTGGTCCTGCTGCTCCTTGTACGTGGGCACGCGCTCGAGCCACGGAATCGGGATCATCATCGACAGCAGCAGGTGCAGTTCGGCGTGCTCGGGCACCAGCGACTGGACGAAGATGGTCGCCCGCTCGGGGTCGACGCCGGCCGCGATCCAGTCCATGACGTTGTCGATCACGTACGACTGCAGCCGGCTGGTGTCGGCATAGTCGGTCGTGAGCGCATGCCAGTCGGCCGCGAAATAGAAGCAGTCGTACTGCGCCTGCAGCTCGGTCCAGTTCCGCAAGGCACCCACGAGGTGCCCCAGATGCAGCTTTCCGGTCGGGCGCATGCCCGAGACAACGCGCTTGGTCACAACAGTTGCACGAGTCTGAGGAGGACGGACGGCGGCAGCAGCAGGTCCCGCAGCGCCGCCGAGGGGGGCGAGATGAGCATCCCGAGCACCCCGGTGAGCATCAGGCCGTAGAGGATGAAGATGCCATAGGGCCGCACCTGATCCCACTGGTGCGCCAGTCGCGGCGGCAGGAGCGCGGCAACGACGTTGCTGCCGTCCAGCGGCGGCACCGGGATCATGTTGAACAGCGCGAGCAGGATGTTGACGATGAAGAAGCCGAACAGGAACTGCAGCAGGGGCTGCACCACCGCGATGGCGCCGACCGAGGGCGGCAGCAGCGGCAGGACCCGCAGCAGCAGGCTGGCCAGCAGCGCCAGCAGCAGGTTGCTGGCCGGGCCGGCCAGCGCGATCCACATGAAGTCG
>LNFM01012848.1_pt1 | contig 21386 bp, 16 predicted proteins | sample 596031 | NCBI WGS metagenome assembly LNFM01 (sample SAMN04254537, study PRJNA301005) | activated carbon metagenome | isolation source: dual media filters at the Ann Arbor, Michigan drinking water treatment plant | place: USA: Ann Arbor
AACTCTGAACCTCTTGCTCTTCCATGCCGACCTCCTCTCCAGAGGGGTCAGTTCCTCATGGCGTCAGGGGGGCAGTTTGTCGTGTCGCCTGACATAGGTTGCAGGCACGTCACCGGGTTGGGCTGGAAGATGGCGCTTGATGGCCTTTCGGCCGCACGCCTCCTCGATGAGGGCGATGAAGCGGTCAAGGCGAACTGGGGTGTAGTTGCCGATACTGTAAACGCGGAAGGGCGCCGCGGCTGTGGCCGGGTCGGGATTGGTGCGATCGAAATCCAGGTTCGCCGCTGCCGGCATGCCGGCGAGCTTCACTATCGCGTCGCGGATGTCATCGATATACATGAAGTCGCGGCTCATCTCGGCTTCGGCGTAGACGTCGATCGGCTTCCCTTCCAGGATCGCTTTGGTGAACTTGAAATAGGCCATGTCCGGCCGGCCCCAAGGGCCGTAGACCGTGAAGAAGCGCAGGCCCGTTGTCGGAATGCCGTAGAGATGGGCATAGGAATGCGCCATCAGATCGTTGGCTCGCTTGGTCGCGGCATAGAGCGATATGGGGTGATCGGCGCGGTCGCGTTCGCTGAACGGGACCTTGGGGTTCGCGCCATAGACCGAGCTCGACGACGCATAAACAAGATATCGCACCGGGTGGCGGCGGCAGGCCTCGAGGATCGACAGGAAACCGTCGAGATTGGCGCTGGCGTAGGCGCGTGGATTGTCCAGCGAGTAGCGCACGCCCGCCTGGGCGCCAAGATGGATCACCACCTCAGGCCGAGAGGCTGCGAAGGCCGCTTCTAGCCCGTCGTAATCGGCGAGATCGCGCTGCTCGAACGAGAATCCTTTATTCGCCGACAGCAGATCGAGGCGGGCCTACTTGAGCGCAGGGTCGCAATAGGGCGTCAGATTGTCGATGCCCAGGACCTGGATGCCGGCATCCAGCAAGGCCTGCGTGACATGGAAGCCGACGAAGCCGGCGGCTCCCGTTACCAGCACGCGAATGAAGGCGCCGTTTTCATGCATGGGTCGTTCTCCCTGGCCCTGCCGCAGACGGCAGGCCGGCTATTGAAAGGACAGTCCGTCGGCCGAGTCCGTTCTTGTCCGGCCGCCCGCCCGCCCGCTCAGGCGAGGCGCATCGACTTCGCGAAGCGCTGGGTGATCACGTCCCAATTGTCGAAGCGGGATCGCTCGACGACGAAGCGCGCGGGCGTCGTCAAAGCCTCATTGATCTTTGCCGCCAAAGCCTCGGCCGAATTCTCGTCGAAATAGTGGTGCTCGCCGAGCTCCAGATCGCGATTGGCCTCGATGTCTGAGAGGATCAGCGGCGTTCCTTGCTGGATCGCCTCAAGCACAGCGTTGGACATGCCCTCGTGATGCGAGCAGTTGACGTAAAGCATGGCGTGCGAGAGCACCTCCATCACCTTTGGCCGCGGCAGCATGCCGGCCAGCGTCACCCGGCTCTGCGGCCCGGCCGTGATCATGCCGCGCAGGATCTCGGCTTCGCCGGAGAGATCGGCACCTCCAACGATGGTGACATGCGCGTCGCCGTCTCCGAGATGTTTAGCGGCCGCAATCAGGCAACGATAGTTCTTCTGGTGGGTCAGCCGTCCGATCGCCACCACCTGCCCCGGCGTGCGGCCCGAGAGCGGAACGGTCTCGCCCGAGGTTTCGAGGCCGTTGCGGATCAGCACCGAATCGATGCCGACGCCCGAGAGATGCTTCTGGATGCTCGGCGCGACCGCGATTGAGCCGTCGGCGATCCGCATCATCGACTCCGAGGCGCGGATGAAGGCCCGCGCGAAACGGCCCCATTTCGCCAGCGTGTAGTCGACCGAGCCGCTGCGCACGAAAACCCGCGGCCGCGCCCAAACGATCGTCTTGAGCATCGGCACGAGCATGGCGAAGTTGACGCCGAGGATCAGGACGGTCGGGAAGCGATGACGCGCCTGCAGCGCCATGGCGTAGACGAAGTAGAGCGCCTTGTCGGTCTTTCCGAACTTCATCTTCGGCACGGTGTGGACGACGATGTTTTCGTGAATGGGATTGGCCGGAGCTGTCAGGCACAGGACGTGGACGGGCCGCTCACGCGCCAGTCGCTGAACGAACTCCTCGGCGAATTTTTCGACGCCGCCCTCGTGCCCCTGGATCCCGCGCGCGCCGACGATGAGGATCGGTGAGTTAGGCGCCACGGCCGATCCTCCGACGCAAGACCCGCAGCCGATCGGGGATCAGCAGCAGCGTCAGATAGGCGATGATCGTCCCCCATGGCCTCGGCTCGCCCTCGCGCCGCTCGGCATCGTGGATAAGGCGGGCGGCGAAGGAGAACAGCATCTGCCGCCGGCGGCGGCTGACCGTGATCGACTGCGGATGGTAGCTGCGCGAGATCAGCGGCGCGGCGACGCAGCCGAAGACGTATCCGGCCCTAATTGCGCGCAGATAAAGATCGTAGTCCTGCGCATAGCGGAAGGTGGGATCGTAGCCGCCCAGCGCCATGACGCGGTCACGGCGGAACGCCAGCGACGAGTGCACGACGAAGTTTCGCTGCGCCAGCTTGGCCTTGATCGCCGCATCCGTCGTCGGTGCATCGATCAGCCAGGTCCGCCCCGAGGATTCGTCGATGCCGTGCGCATAAGAGAAGACTAGATCGCAGTCGGGATTGTTGGCGAAATGGGCGATGAGCCGATCGACCCGCTCCGGGCTCGGCTCGTCGTCGTCGTCATTGCGCAGGATGATGGCGCCGCGCGCCTGCAAGAGTGCTCGGTTGAGGCTGCGGGTCAGGCCGAGATTGGTCTCGTTGACGGTGACGCGGACGCGCTTGTCACCGTGCAATGAAGGCAAGGCCGCCTCCGCCGCGAGCTGCGGGTTGTCGATGATGACGAGCACCTCAACCTCGGCCGCGGCTGCCAGCAGGATCGAGACGATGCCCTCGAGCGCGGGATTGCCGGTCGTGGCGATGATGATACTGGCGGCGGGCACGGCCTCTGGAGACGGTCGCTTCATGCCGTCGTCTCGCGCGGGGCGGTGAGTGCGCGCCTGATCTCATCGAACTCGCGTGTGGCGTAACCCGGGAGCGAATGCTGGGACAGGACATGGGCGCGCGCCCTGCGGGCGACGTCAAGCTGGCGGGGATCCTGTCGGGCGCGCAGGATTGCGGCAGCGATCGCCGCCGGATCGGTCCCTTGCGCGAGATAGCCGGTCTCGCCCTCGCGCAGCAGGTCCATCGTTCCGGGAATTGCCGTGCCGATGCAGATCATCTCCGACGACATCGCCTCGATCAAAGCCTTCGGTAGGCCTTCCTGAAGGCTGGGAAGCACGAAATAACGGCGCTTTCGGTAGAGCGCCGCGATCTCGACGTTCTGCAGCGCCGTCGTGAAGCTGACGTTGGCGGCGAGACGCCGGACGTGCCCCTCGAGCTCGGCGCGCAGGCTGCCGGCGCCGATGATCTCCAGAGCGCTGCCGGTCATTGCACAGGCCTCGATCAGGTTCGCCAGATTCTTCTGCGGCTCGAGCCGGCCGACATAGACCAGCGTCTCGCCCGCGGGTTTGTCGCCCGCTCGCGAATCGAACAGCTCGGTGTTGACATAAGTCGGCGCGACGAAAACCTGGCCCCTGCGCATCACCCGGACCCGGGCAACTCGTTCGGCGGCGTCTTTGGTTGTCACCGAGATCAGGCGGGCGGCGTTAAAGACGACGCCTTCGAGGCCGGCCGAGCCTAGGCCCGCCAGATGCTTCCCGTTGAGGAAATGGCGGCGCGACAGGATGTAGCCGCAGCGCACGAACATCGGAACGCCGAGCAGCCGGAGCAGCAGCGCCGTCCAGGAGCCGCTGATCTGGTTGGTCTTGCATATCGAGGCGCGCCCGGCTGCATCGCGCAGGAGGACGGGATTGAGCGAATGGGCGAGCTTGGCCAAGGCGCTGCGCAGCGGCCGCGGGGGCCCGATGATCTCGAACCGATCGACGAGATCGGCTGGAAGACCGGCTTGGCGCAGCACGTCGCGGTCTAATGAACCATAGCTAAAGACAATGACGCGCTCGAACAGGCCGCGGCGCAGATATTCAACGTAGAGTTCGATCTCGCGCGAAAGTATTCCCCCGTCACGCCATCGCTGTAAAGAGCCGCCGAAGGACAAAATCAACAAAAGTGTCATCGTGAGCCGCTAACCAGCCTCATGCCGCCACCAATTGACCAGCTTTGGCACCCAAAATCAATTTGCTTGTTGCGGGATAGCGCATCCCGACGAAAATTGCGATACGTAACCTCCGGAAAACAGCTCAGAATATAGGCAGCCTCGAGTTAAGGACAAATTTCATGGTAAACTCTCCCGCCGGCGATGCCAAGAAGCCGCCGGAGCCGAGGCGAGCCCGACTGAAGCGACACGCGGTGCATTTCATCAAGCACGGCCCCTCTGCGATCGCGGCGTCGTCGCTTCCCGGGTTTGTCAATTACGGCGTGGTACTCTATCTCGCCTATACGCAATCAGTTGCGGATGCTGGGACCTACCGGCTGCTGACCGCGTGGTTTGCGCTACTGAGCTTGGCGGCGCTGACGGAAGCGTCGAAGGTGGCGATCCGCGCGACCGCCGATTCGGATTGGACGACGCTCGGGCGACTGCTGACGAACCGGTTTTTCTTCAGCCTCGTCGTGCTGGCCGTCGTCGCTGCCGTCTATGCCGGGCAGGGCAGCTTCGGATTGTCGGTCGTGCCGGCCGATCTCGTTGTTCTCGCGCTGATAGCCGCCGTCAGCGCGCCCACAGACCTTTACCGCAGCGTTCTGCAGGCGCGCCAGCAGTTCTTCCTCCTGTTCGTCGCGGATTTCGCGAAATACCTCGTTTCTTTCGCGGCCTTGGTCGCGTCGCTCTGGGCGGGCGGCGCGATCCGCGAGGCGGTCATCGCCTATTTCGCCGTGATGATGCTATGGCACCTCGGCTACACCGCCATCTGGCTGCGTCCCGCTATCGGCGAGATCGCGTTTGGCCCGCGCGCCCTCTTCTCTGCGCTGCGCTCACCAGAAGGCCGCGACGCGCGCACGCTTAGCCTCGCCAACCTGTTGCCGAACTCGCTGGAGCATGTCGACAAGATGCTGATCGGGCGCTTCTTCGGGCTGCACGCGCTGGGGCTCTATACAATCGGCTTCTCGACGGGGCGCTTTATCTACAACGCGCTGAAGCCGGCCCTCTACGTCTACTACAAGAGCTTCGTCGACCGACTGCCCTCGGACCGCGTGATCCTGGTCGTAACGGTCGTTTTTACGCTGTTCGGCGTCGCCCTATCGGGGCTGCTGCTCGTGCTGATCGCGACCGTGCCGCAGCTCGCTACGCTGAAGGGCACCGAATGGATTTCCGTCGTCCTTTTTCTCTCCTATGGCGTGGCGATGGCTGATGCGGTCTACTCGCAAGCCTATGCGATCAACAAGGAGACAAAGTCCGTGCATGTGATGATCGCCAATGGGATCGCAAGCGTGCTCTGCCTCGTCCTGTTCGGCGTTGCGCTTTTGTTCCCGGTCGCGATCGCGCTGCTGCTGTTCGCCGCCCACTACGGGCTGCGCCATCTCGCGACCGTCGTGATCCTGTCCCGGCTCAAGGCGCGCCAAGCGCGCATCGCCGCCTGAGGCGAGGCCAGGCCGCGTCAGCCCGGCTGCGACGAGAGCGTCGCCGGCGCCACGGCCTCAGAGACGGCCGCCTGGCCGTTGGGTTTGGCGAAGCTCGCGAGCACCCGGTCGGTCAGGTCGAACATCAGGGAGCGGCCGTCGCGCATCATCAGCAGCCAGTCGCAGCCCTTGATGGCACTCGGGCGATGCGCGATCACCACGACAATGCCGCCGCGCGCGCGCACCGAGAGCACGGCCGCGGTGAGCGCCGCGTCGCCCTCTGCGTCGAGGTTGGAATTCGGCTCATCGAGCACGACGACGAATGGATTGCCGAATAGCGCCCGTGCCAGCGCGATCCGCTGCCTCTGGCCTGCCGACAGCGCGCTGCCTTGGTCGCCGATCTGGCTATCATAGCCCTCTGGCAGGCGCAGGATCATCTCGTGCACGCCGGCCGCGGTCGCCGCGGCGATCACGTCCTCGGCCAGGAAGTCGGGCGTGAACCTAGCGATGTTCTCGGCGACCGTTCCGGCGAAGAGCTCGACGTTCTGCGGCAGGTAGCCGATGTGCCGCCCCAGTCGCTCGGCCGACCAGTTGGTGATCGAGGCCCCGTCGAAGCGTACCTCGCCGCGCGCCGCGGGCCATACCCCGACGAGACCGCGCGCCAGCGAGGATTTGCCTGACGCGCTGCTGCCGATGATGCCCATGGCGCTGCCCGCCGGGAGCCGGAAACTGACATCGGCGACGATGATCCGGTTGTCGCCGGGCGCGACAAGATGCAGGTTGCGGACATCGACGCCGCGCGAGGGCGCCGGCAGCTCCATCATCTCGCGCGACGGCAGGTCGGCCAGCACGATCGTGAGCCGGCGCCAAGACTGCCGCGCCGCGACGAAGCCCTTCCAGTTGCCGATGGCGAGTTCGACCGGCGCCAGCGCACGCGCGACTAGGATCGACGAGGCGATCATTACGCCCGCCGTGGCCTGGCCCATGATGACGAGATAGGCGCCGAGCGCCAACACGCCCGACTGGATGGCCATGCGCAGAACCTTCGACATCGCGCCGAGGCCGAGCGCCACGTCGGAGGCGCGGCTGGTCTCGCGAACGTAATCGCTATTGTTGACGTTCCAGCGCTCGGCCAGGCGGCGTCCCATGCCGAGCGCGCGTACGACCTCGGCGTTGCGGTGCGCCGCCTCGGCCATGGCGGCACGCTTGGTCGCATGGCCGACCGCTGCCCTGCTCGGCTCGCTCGTGCCGCGCTCGGTCATGAAGGTGATAGCTATCAGGATGAGCGAGCCAAGCACCGCGGCCACCCCGATCCAAGGATGGAATAGAAAGCAGAGCAGGATATAGAAGGGCAGCCAGGGCAAATCGAAGAAAGCGACCGGGCCGCCGCTCGATAGGAAGCTGCGGATCTGGTCGAGGTCGCGTCCGGGCTGCAGCGGATCGATCCGGCGCTGCACTAGCGAAAGATGCTCGATCGCCTGGAAGACTTGCTGATTGATCGCTGAATCGAGATAATTTCCCAGCCGCACGAAGATGCGGCTGCGGATCACGTCGAGCAGGCCCTGACAGAGGTACAGCGCTGCGGCGAGCAGGCCGATAGCCACAAGGGTCGGCAAGCTGCGGCTTGGTATCACCCGGTCGTAGACTTCGAGCATGAAGAACGACCCGGTCAGGTATAGAATGTTGATGACGACGCTGATTGCCGCGACGCCGGCGAGCACGCGGCGACAGGAGGCGAGGGCGACCTCCAGCCCCCCACTCCGCTCGTTAGGTCGGCTCCCAAGCGCTTGCAGCATGCCTTGTCCGATGCAATGTCGACAATTGATTGCTCAAGCGGCATTAGACAAAAATTTGAAGTAAAACAAGCATAAATTTATTGATGTGATCAATGACATCATGGGCGACCGTAAGGAAATATTCTCAATCCACCATAGTTTCAAAATTGATATAATGGTTAAGTCCACAGGACATTCGGTAGACTATCGAGATTTGTTCCAATTATAGCCACCACTAATTGCGTCTAGATTTGCGATTTGCGGTTCCAATCGAAGTCAAATATTTTTTTTCTGCAGCGCATTTTTATCATCATTATTGTTTTTTCACATTTCCAGCCTCGGTTTCGTCTGCCGCGCTCGTCAGAGACCAGCGCGTCGCGGTTGTCGGCGCGGGCTTGGCGCGTGCCCTGCGCGGACGCCGCAGCGCGGCCGCGCCGACGGATCAACCATATTGGCGAACCAGTCCACTGAACATTGGCTTCGCCCGCGCCTAGGCATGGTGTAACAGCGTCGGTGCGTTCCCGTGGAGGGCGTGCGGCGCCGGCTTTCGGGCGCTGGTGACTGCGACGAGGGGAGCGGCCGGCTGAGGCGATGAGCACGGGATTGGGAAACCATCGGCCCGCGGTGCAGGCCGGAGCGGCCTTGCCGAGGCTGCCGCGGACCGTGCTGGCGCTCGGACTGTTCCGCCTGGCGATCGCCGCCCTGTTCGCGCTGACGATGTGCCTGTCGATCTATCTGGTGAAGTTCGGTGTCGCGGGCTTGCCGTTTCGCGCCTTCACCGCCTGTCTCATCTTGCTCATCGTCGGCGTCGCCGTCCCGGGACTGGTCTATGAGGCGCTGAAAGCGGCGCGGCCCGTTCTCCTAGTCATCGCCGTCGCCGCAGCGGCCGGCGTGACGTCCAGCCTGCTCAACGGGGCCGAGATCGCGGTAATCGCCCGACAGGTCCTTGAGATTCACGTCCAGGCCATGATTGCGACGATGGTCGGCGTTCTCGTGCTCCAGATTTGCGGTCCGCGCACCGTCTTGATCGTGCTGTGCGCCACGGTCGGCCTGAGCGTGGCCTTCGCGGTGCTGCAATATGCCAAGCTGTCCATCGCCTGGGATGTTCGCGTTATGCTGCAGAACGTGCAGCCGCCCGAGCTTCCCGGCGCCGAGACCAGTGCCACCTTCTGGTTGCGCTTGCGGCTCCGTGCACTCGGCCTATCCTTCAGTCCAGTCATCCTGGGCAGCCAGCTCTGCCTGGTGTTCGCCGCCATGGTGGCCTACCGCGCCCGCACCGTCCGCTTCGAGAATCTCGGCTCCGACCCAGTGCTGATCGCGACGTTCCTGTTCGTCTGCTTCGGTTCTCTGGCGTCTGGCAACCGCTCGCCGATCCTCGGGTGTGCGGTGATGCTGGTCGTCTTCTTCATGATGGCCCGGCCCGTCTACGGCCTGATCGGAGCCGTGCTCGCGATTCCGGCGGTGCTCGGCATCGATCTCCTGATGGACAAGGCCGCCGACACCGGCCTGCGCGTGGCCCAATCCAACAGTTCCTCCGAGAACCGGGCCGTGTTGCGCGCTTTCGGGACGCTTCTGTTCATCGACAGGCCCTGGGGCTACGGCCTCGCCTTCAACAGCGTCCAACATGCCTGGAAATACTGGCCGCGGCTTATGGATTACGACAACCCGCAGTCGATCCTCATCCACGCCCTGCACAACTATTACTTTGTAGTTCTGAACAAGTACGGCTTCACGGCGCTGCTGGTCTTCGCTTATGTCGGCCTGGCTCTCTGGCGCTCGCGCGTAGTGTTTATCGCCTGGCTTCCCTATGTCGTGCATATCTACTTCCACAATGACGGACCACTACAGGCCGATTTCGTCATCTGGTTCATCCTCCCGATGTTCTTCGTTTTCTACCGGCAGTCCGAGCGCGCCGCGCCGTCGGCGGCTCCCCCGGCGCGAGCGCCTCTGCGTCGGCCGCGTCGCTTGCCCCCTGCCTGACCGGGCTCCCCGTTCGGGCGGCGTCCGCGAGATCGACGGCGGGTACTATCGCCTTGTGCTGTCCTCCTGCGCGAAGCGTTCCGGGTCCGGGCTGTTCCGGCCGCCTCCGTCAAGCCAGGAAGAGATCGTGCTCGAGGAGCACCGCGCGGTTGCCGAGATGCGCCAGGACGGTGGCGGCCTCGGCGCCAGAGCCGTCGGCGTCGAAGCTCAGATAGCCCGAGCGCTGGTCATAGAGGATGCTCGCCTTGGCCTGCGTCGCGGCGGCGTTCGTGCCGATGAACAGGTTGTCGCCGAGCACCAGCCGGTCGAGACCGAAATCAGCGCCGCGCAGCGCAATCTTGTCGGAACCTTGGGCGAAGTCGACGATCGTGTCGAATCCGCCCCCCGCGCGCTCGACGGCGAAGACGTCCGCCCCCGCGCCGCCCGAAAGCCGGTCCGCCCCCGCCCCGCCGAACAGCCAGTCGCTGCCATCGCCGCCGACGAGGATGTCGGCGCCGTCGCCGCCATAGAGCAGGTCGTTGCCGACGCCGCCGTCGATCCGGTCGTTGCCGGCGTCGCCATAGAGGACGTCGTCGCCGGCCCCGCCGTTCAGAGAGTCGTTGCCCTCATCGCCGAAGGCGACATCGTTGCCGTTGCCGAGCGAGAGCGTGTCATGGCCCGCGCCGCCGCTGGCCAGATCGTCGCCTTCGCCGCCGGTGATCGAGTCGTTACCCGCGCCGCCTTCGATCGTGTCGTCGCCGGTCTCGCCGAGGATGGTGTCGTCGCCGTCGCCGCCATGGAGCGTGTCGTTGCCGGCGCCGGCCCGCAGCGTGTCGTTGCCGGCGTCGCCGAAGAGCGCCCGCGCCGCCATGCAGGCTGTCGTCGCCCTCCTCGCCATAAAGCGTGTCGTTGCCCGCCTCGCCGAAAAGTGTGTCCCGGCCGGCGCCGCCGAGGAGGCGGTCGTCGCCGTCGCCGCCGGAGACGCTGTCGTCGCCAGCCCCGGCCAGCACGTTGTCCTGGCCGGCCCCGGCCAGGATTACGTCGTCGCGGGCGCCGGCGGTGATGCGGTCGTCGCCGCTGCCGGCGTCGATGCGGACGCGGTCGGCGCCGCTGGTGATCACGTCGTTGCCCGCGCCGCCGGTTATCTCGCGCATCACATCGATCGTCACTTGGCCGCGGCCGCCATCCCCCTCGACGCCCTTGAGCCGGTACTGGAACCCGGCGATGCCCGTGAAGTTGGCAGTCGGGCTAAAGATGATCTGGCCGAACTCGTCGAACGACACGGTGCCGCCCGTGACGTTCGAGACTTCGTCGATGATGAGCGCGCCGGTTCCTTCCTTGGTGTCGTTCAGCGTCAGGATGCCGGTCGGCAGCTGCAACAATCCGTTCTTGTCCACGGTCAGGTGGTCGGCCACGGCGGTCACGTTCCGCAGCGGCGCCTGCGCCGCCGACGCCGCGCTCTTGCTGAGAATGACCTCGGCGAGCGAGCCGAACGGCCCGACGCTGTCGAGCTCGCCGACATATTCCATCACGTGATTGCCGCCCGCGCCATCGCGATCGACCGAGATGACCGTGCGGCCAGCGACCGTCACCGCCTCTACGAAGTCTTCGATCTTGTGGATCGCCGGATCGTAGCCTGTCAGCAGCTTAGAGAGGTCGAGCTTGTCGCCCTCGGCCGAGTTGAAGTTCCGGATGACGTGACGGCCGGACGCCAGGGCCTCTACGACGATGCGCTCGGCGCCGTCCTCGAGCGTCGTGACGGTGGTCTTGCCCGACTGCGGCAGGTCGAAGCCCGAGATCAGGCCGTTGATGTATTCCTCTACATTGGTGAACCCGTCGCGGTCGTTGTCGCCATTGGCGTTGGCAACGCGGCTGTCGAGCCCGTACACGTCCTCGAACCAGTTCGGCATGCCGTCGCCGTCGCTGTCCGTAGCGTGACGCACGGCAATGTTGGCGGCGGGTCCGCCGGCCTCGGCGACCGAGTCGACGATCCGGCCAGTCTTGTCGCCTGTGGAGGCGATGATGCGGGCGTCCACGGCGTCGCGCTGGCCGGGCGCTGCGCCGACATTGGCGAGCACATAGGCCTTCACATCCTGCGAATCGAGGATCTTGACGTTGCTGCCGGCGAAGACCTGCTTGTCGCTAACGTACTTCATGCCGCCCTGGTCCCAGGCCATCTTGACTTGGGCCTGGTTGCCGGCGCCGTCGGTGCCGATCTTGGTCCACAGATTGTCAGACAGGAACACGCCGCTGCCCTGGCCCATCGACGAGAGCGCGATCGGAACCTTGTAGTTCGGCGTGTCGGGGCCGGGATCGAACACGTTGCCGATAGCGTGGACCGTGGTCTCCAGCTGCCCGCCCGTGCCGGCGCCGATGAACATGGCGGTGTGGGCCAGACCGTAATTGTAGATGTAGTTGTTGACGATCTCGATCTCCTGGCCAGCGCGCACCTCGGGGTTGCGCTGCATGTTGCTGGCGAAGAGGTTCTTGACGATCGAGATATTGGTGTTGACGTCAGATTCCTTGCTGCCCCAGTTCGAGATGAGCAGTCCCTTGCTGTGCTCGCCCTTGGGGTGGATGCTCTGGCTCAGGCCCTCGGCGATGATGTTGTTCGAGATGGTAACGTCCTTCACGAATCCGTTGATCGAGACGTTCTCGTCGACGCCCCAGGTGAAGGAGTTGTGATCGACGATGACGTTGTCGATGCGGAATTCGGTCGTGCCGATGAACAGCCCGTCGCGGTCTCCGGCGTCCATGCCGGTCTCGCCGTCGCCCGGCCGGAACTTGAGGCCGCGGATGATGACGTCGTCGGCTTTTACGCGGATGCGCGAGCCCTCGATCGTGATGCCGTCGCCAAGTGAGGTCTGGCCGGCGATTGTGACGTTCGGATCGGTTATCAAAATTTGCTGCTTCAGCGCGATTACGCCGTTGACCTCGAACACGACCGTGCGCGGTCCCTCGACCTCTTCAAGCGCCCAGCGTAGGCTACCAGGACCTGAATCCTCGAGATTGGTGACCTTCACCACCTCGCCGCCGCGTCCGCCGACTGTATAGGCGCCATAACCTTCGGCGCCCGCGAACGCCAAAACTTGATCAGACATCGATGCCCCCCGAACTGTCATGTGAGGGCGAGTAAAACAGAATCGCTTGAAGATCAGATTGAGCGTCTCGATGGATTTTATTGAATGATATTCAGATTTCTTTTACGTCGAATTTTAGTCGAACGCGAACCACGCCGGCCGGGCGTCTAGCCTTGGCCAGCAGTGGGCAGGGCGACGCGGCGTCTTAAGGGGCCGCGTCCCCCGCCAGGGCTCGCGCCCAGCGCCTGAGCGCGCGCGAACACGGGCGGTGACTTAACCTATAGGAAACCTTACTGTTGCGTTAATGGCGTCGGCATGCATTAGCTGAAGGCGCTGCGGCGTACTGTTCAGTAGGGGTGTGTCATGTCCTTCGGTTGGTTCGGAAAATTGTCCTCGTTCTTCTCTAGTCTCTTGAAGAAGCCAAGCTATTCGCTCGTCAAGGACGGCGACGATACGCCGAACAACCTGGTCGGCACTTCGTGCAACGATACGCTCAACGGTTACGGGGCGGGCGACACGCTGATCGGCAAGCGCGGCAAGGACACCCTGAACGGCGGTGACGGCAACGACATCCTCAATGGCGGACTTGGCTCGGACACTCTCAATGGCGGCAACGGCAGCGACACCGCCACCTATGTCGATTCCTGCGCGGCTGTGACGGTCAACCTGACCACGGGCGAATCGCGCGGGGGCGACGCCGAGGGCGATAAGTTCACCTCAATCGAGAACCTGACCGGATCGCGCTACGCCGACAAGCTAACCGGCGACGCCGGCAACAACGTGCTCGACGGCGGGGCCGGCAACGACCGGCTCTCCGGCGAGGGCGGCAACGACCGGCTCGTCGGCGGCGCCGGCAACGACACGCTCTACGGAGGCGAAGGCAATGACAGCCTGATCGGCGACACCGGCACGAACAACGACATCGCCAATGGCGGCAACGACACCATGTATGGCGGCACCGGCAACGACACCTATTCGGTCTACCAAGCCGGCGACGTCGTCGTGGAATATGCAGGTGAGGGCACTGACATCGTGCTCGCCTCGGTCGACTACACGCTCGGCGCCAATGTCGAGAACCTGACCCTGTTCAACGGCGCCGTCGCAGGCACCGGCAACGAGCTCGCGAATGTCATCCGCGGCAGCGATGGCGACAACATCATCAACGGGAAGGGCGGTCTCGACTCGCTCTATGGGGAACTTGGCGCAGACACTTTTGTCTTCGACGCCCCGGACGCGAGCAGCGCCGACATCGTGCGCGATTTTACCTCCGGAACGGACAAGATCGGCGTGTCGGTCTCCGGTTTCGGCCTAGCGCTCACGGCCGGAGACGCGCTGCCGGCGGACTATCTCTTCGTCGATGGCGCCAAGCCGGCTAACGCGGAGCCGGGCCAGACGGCGCATGGCCAGTTCATCCTCGTTACCAACAATGTCGAGAGCCGGGGCCTCTACTGGGACGCCGACGGCGCTGCGACCGCCAATGCGCCGGTGCTATTCGCCACCTTCTTCGGGCCGGCCTTGCCGGCGCTCTCGGATTTCGTGCTGGTGGCGTGACGGGGGACGGACGGCGTGCGGTTCGATCTTGCGCTTGCTTGCGTCGAACCGTTGATAGTCTTGGTTGGACTCTGTTGTATTTGCGGCACTCCCGGCCGCAAATCGGCGCTGCGGATGGTCTGCCCGCTAGGCGGATGCGCTGCGGTGTGAGACCAGAAGGTGGTCGAGCGCCGCGGCGTTGCAGAGGCGTCGGCCTCTCGCAGTTCAATAACGGGGCCGTCGGTGTTAACGAGAGAATGCCTGTGAATATGAGCGCCCTCCTGCGCGGTTCTCGCGCAACGCTGGTCGCAGCCGCTCTCGCCGGCTGCTCTGTCGTTCCCGGCGGCGGTCCGCAGCAGGCGGCGGTCGAGCAGGGTGCGGCCATGGTGGTGCAGACCGCTCCGCAGGGCGCGGCGAAGCTCGATTATGCGCTAGTTCATGTCGACGGCGCCATGGCGCGAGCGCTCGGGCGCGCCGTCGAGCCGCGTTTCGCCGGCGCTTTCTTGGACCGCGGCGGTCCTCAGTCCCTGCGCATCGGCGCAGGCGACGTCCTCGGCATCACCATTTTCGAGGCCGGTCCCGGCGGCCTGTTCACGCCGCCGGCGACGTCGGGCGTGCGTCCCGGCAATTTCGTCGAGTTGCCGTCCCAGACAGTCGGTCCGGATGGCCGCATCTCAGTTCCCTATGCCGGCGGCGTTTCCGACAGCATCGTCGCGCGCGGGCTCTCGCCGCAGCAATTGTCGCAGGAGATCGAGCGCAGGCTGCGCTCGCGCGCGCTCGAGCCGCAGGTCGTCGTGACCTTCCGCGAGCAGCGCTCCGCACAGGTCGCCGTGCTGGGCGAGGTCGCCGCGCCAGCGAAGGTCACGATCAATCCGCTCGGCGAGCGGGTTCTCGACATGCTGGCGCGCGCCGGCGGGCCGCGCCATCCGGCCTACGAGACCGTGGTGGTCCTCCAGCGCGGCTCGAGCCGGGCGAGCGCGTCGCTAACGACCCTGGTCCGCGATCCGTCTAACAACGTCTACGTCCGGCCGGGGGACACGCTCTATGTCCAGCGCGAGCAGCGTTATTTCGTCGCTCTCGGCGCGACGGGGCAGAACGGCCTGTATTTCTTCGACAGCGAGAACGTCAATCTGTCCTATGCGATGGGCAAAGCTTCGGGCCTGCTCGACGAGCGCGCCGAGCCGAGCGCAGTTTACCTGTACCGAAACGAGAGCCGCAGGCGTCTCGCTTCGCTCGGCGTCGACGTCTCGTCGTTCCACAACGAGACGGTCCCGACGATCTACACGGTCAACCTTCGCGATCCTTCGGCGCTCTTTCTGACGCAGTCGGTTCAGATGCAGGATCGCGACGTGATCTATGTCAGCAACGCCGCGATCGTCGATGCGACCAAATTCCTTCAATTCCTGCGGATCGGGATCTCAACAGTGAACGATGGCGCTGCCATTAGGCATCCGTTCGTCAAGTTCTCCACGGACTGATCCCAGCGCGTGTCTCAGCGTTGGTCTGCTTCGTTAAGGCTTGCGCTTGGTTTTTGTCGCTGACAGCGGCGTGGCATTGCTCTTGCTCCGCCTTGTCGGCGAGCGACCTATCCAAGGTCGCGTTTCGTGTGCCAAGAGTCGCTTCGTTTCCCTCGGATCTGGTCGCTCGCTGCATACGGGCTAGCATTGGCCGCGCAACGCCGCCGACGAACCGGAAGCCGGACCGCGTTCAGTGGTCCGGCTCCAGGAGGCGGAGACGGCGGCGCCAGCATCGTGGGAACTGCCTCATGGTGCGGCCGCCAACCGGCCCTACGCGGCATCACGTTATTGGAGAGCTACTGATGTTGAACTCTATATCGGGTCGCGGCTCCATAGGCGGGGAACTTCGCCAGGATGGGGCGCCGGCGTTCCAGATATTGGACCTGCTGGCGATTGTCCGTCGGCGCAAGACGCTTATCATCGCATGCACGCTCGCCAGTCTCGGACTGGGCATCGCCTATCTTGTAACGACCCCGAAGATGTACACCGCGCAGGCGACCCTGCTGATCGACAGGAATCGGCTCCAGGCGTTCCGGCAAGAGGGCGCCCCGCCCGACATTGCCGTCGACCCGGCCACTGTCGAGAGCCAGATCGAGACGCTGAAGTCGGAGTCCGTGACGACTGCAGTCGTCACGGCGCTCAATCTGACTAACGACCCCGAGCTTGTCGGTCCCTCGACGAGCCCGGTCGCTGTGGCGATCGGCTTCGTTCGATCGTTCCTTGAAAAGCAGCAGCCGGATACGCCCGAGATACTGCTGCGCAAGGCCGTGAACGGCGTTGGCGAGCGGATGGAAGCCAAGCGCGTCGGCCTGTCGCTCGCCATTGCCGTGAGCTTCACCTCGCTCAGCCCGGAGAAATCCGCCAGGGTCGCCAACGAGATAGCTCACGCTTATTTGCGTGAGCAGGTCAGCGCGAAGGTCGAGACCATTAAGCAAGCGACGCAATGGCTGAGCGAGAGCATCAGCGATCTCGAAAAGCGTGTCAACGAGGCCGACCGCGCCGTGCTCGACTTCCGCAGCCGCAACGGCATCGTCGACATTGGCGGAAAGCTGCCCGGCGAACAGCAGCTCGTCGAGGCGCAGACGGAGCTGAACGCGGCGAGGGCAGCCGTGCAGGCCGCCAAGGCGCGCGTTGACGGCAGCGAGGATCTGCTGGCGAAGGGGGCGACAGACAGCGCCGTCAGCGATCTGCTCCGGTCGGAAACCGTGATTAAGCTGCGCAATCTGCAATCGGAACAACAGGCCCGCATCGCCGGACTGATTGCCCGCGTCGGCGCCAAGCATGAGCTCGTGTTGCGGGAGCGCGCCAACATGGCGCAGACCGAATCCTCGATCGAGGACGAGTATCGCCGCATCATCCAGAGTTATCAGCGCGATCTCGATGTCGCGCGCTCGCGCCTCGGCGAGCAGGAGAAGGAGGTCGCCCGCCTCGGCGCCTCGCTTGCCATTAGCCGCGAAGCGCTGCCGCAGCTGCGTGAGCTGGAGAGCTCCGCCCAGTCGGTGCGCAATCTCTACGAGGGCTTCCGTCAGCGCCAGCTCGTCGCCAACGCCAACGTTACCGTTGACGTCGGCGAATCGCGCGTCATCACAAGGGCGTTCGCGCCGTTGGTGCCGAGTGCGCCGCGCACGATGCTGATCATCGTCGCGGCGCTGGCGGTCGGCATAGCCAGCGGCACTGGCGCGGCACTCGCGCGGGAGTTGCTAGACACGCGCGTTCGGACGATTGCCCAGATGGAGGGCGCGACCCATGTGACCTGCCTCGGCATCCTGCCTCGCGTGAAATCTTCGGCCTCCCGCGCCCGGATGGAGGGCGCGGATCCGGCTAATCGAGTCTTTACCCTTTTCAAAGCGACGGGGCCAGGAAACATCGTGCTTCACCAGCCGTTCTCGCTGTTCGCCGAGACGATCCGGAATCTGAAGGTGTCGATCGACACGCGCCGTCTCTCCAGCGAAGTGAGATCGGTCGGCGTCGTTTCGGCACAGGCCGGCGAGGGCAAGACCACGACGACGATAAATCTGGCGCTGGTGATCGCGCAGGCGGGATCACGCGTGCTCGTCATCGACGCTGACCTGCGCAATCCACAGTTGACGCGAACGTTCGTCCCGGCCGCCAATGCGGGGCTTCCCGATGTTCTGACGGGATCGCTCAGCGTCCGCGACGCGATTTGGCGCGAGGCGCGCACCGGAATCGACATCCTGCCGACCGTGGCGAGACAGAAGATACATAATTCAAGCGAGTTGCTCGCATCCGAGGCGATGCGGCGTCTGCTCCAGCACGTCGCGACGATGTACGACTATGTCCTGCTCGACTGCGCCCCGCTCGGCCCCGTGGTCGACGTGCGCGCCAGCGCCCACCTGATCGACGGCTTCTTGATGGCAGCGGCCTGGGGCGAGACGCCGATCGACGTGGTCGAGCGGATCGCTTTGGCCGATTATCTCGACGGCAAGCTGCTCGGAACGGTGCTGACTATGGTCGACATAGCCCGATACAAACTCTTTGAGGCATATAACGATAGCTATTACCTCGAAACGAATGCGCAGGTGAAATAGCGCTCTCTGGCAGCGCAGATGGCCGATCGCTCACCTTGGCGGTCATAGGACGTAACGTTCCTCGCTTCGAAGCTCGCGCCGCGTGAAGCGCAAACCGACGCCGTGCTAGGGCAAAGTTCGCTGATTTGTCGCTCTCATATCGCAACTTGCACATCGTTTGAACAGATGACCACATTGTGACCATCTTGTTGACAACTGTTAGCTTTTACCCCTTTATTAGATTGACAATTTATTAAGGATGCCGCATCCGGACGTTGCGCAATAGCGACCGGCGCTTGGGCATATAGCGAACAAGGAGTATCGTAATGGCGATCGTTGGTGATGGCGGCCCTAACTCTCTCAATGGCACTGGTGGCGACGACATGATTTACGGCCACGGCGGCGATGACACGCTGAGTGGCGGCGCCGGTAAGGACGTCCTCTACGGCGGAGACGGCAACGATAAGCTGTATGGCGGCGAGGGTGATGACCAGCTGTCCGGTGGTGACGGCGACGATTACATGGCGGGTGGCGAAGGCAACGACACCTACTATGTCGACAGCCGCAAGGATGTGACTTACGAAAAGGCCGGCGAAGGCATCGATACGGTCGTCTTCGAAGGCTATGATGATCACGTTAGTGGCTCCAACGGCTACACGCTGAAGGCTAATTTTGAGGTGCTTCGCTTGCAGGGCGCGCCAGGTTCTAACCTGAGCGGTTCTGGCAACGAGCTCGACAATCGTATCTCGGGCGATGCGGGCAACAATCAGATCTTCGGCGGCGCCGGCAATGACAGCCTCTATGGCTACGACGGCAACGACATCATCCGCGGCGGCACCGGCAACGACATCATGAATGGCGGCGACGGTATTGATACTGTCAGCTATAAGGACGCTACGAACGGTGTGACCGTTACTCTCGCCGAGAAGGGTACGGCACAGGATACGGGCGACGGCCTTGATAAGCTCGATGAGTTCGAGAATCTCGAAGGCTCCAATTTTAATGACAGGCTGACTGGTGACGATCTCAACAACGTGATCAATGGTCTTGCCGGTGATGACGTTCTTCGCGGCGGCCGTGGTGACGATACGCTTACGGGTGGCGCAGGTGCTGACCAGTTTTTCTTTGACAACTACAAAAACGACGCAAACGGCTTCGACACCATCCAAGACTTCGTGAAGGGCACAGACAAGCTGGTGTTTGACGACGGCGTCTACAGCAATGTGGCTCTGTTTTCCCAGACCGGCACGGTCCTCTCATACGACGGAGTAGCGATCGTGACCTTCAAGAACGGCGTTGCGATCGACTTCGCGACAGATGTGTTGTTGGTCTGATAATCGAGGAAACATCATCGAAAGGGCGGGTCGTTAGCCCGCCTTTTTTTGATCTGGTGATGCACCAACGGGACTCTGATCGTGTACCTGATGGTGGTGTAGCTTCTAGAAGCCACCTTGACGCTGGTTTTGCCGGGCTGGTCAGGCGGCCATAGCTTGCATGCTGACTATGGGATCATTGACGTTGCCCCCTATTTGCCCTCGTTCATAACTGGACTCTGTTCTCGCTGTGGTCCGTCCTGGACCGGGTTGCAAACTCGTTGGGGGTGCGGCCGCCAAGGCTCGTGTGCGGCCGGTGGGCATTGTAGTCCATCCTCCATTCTTCGATCAGCTGGCGAGCAGTCGGCAGGTTGCGGAACATGTGCTCGTTGAGATGGGGTAATCGGGGCTTGGGCTTGGCCGGCATCGGCGCTCATGCTGCCGGTTTCTCAAGAGGAGCGCGCCATGTCCCCACTCTACGCCGGTCTCGATGTGTCGCTGGAGACCACCAGCATCTGTGTCGTGGATGCGGAGGGCCGCATCAAGCTGGAGGCCAAAGCGCCCTCCGATCCTGAGTCGATTGCGGCCCATCTGAGTCAGCTTACGGGTCCGTTCGAGCGCATCGGCCTGGAGGCTGGCCCCCTGTCGCAATGGCTGTATTTCGGTCTGCATGACCGCGGCTATCCGGTCGTCTGCATCGAGACGCGGCACTCCAAGGCTGCGATCGCGGCGATGAGCATGAACAAGACCGATCGCAACGATGCGCGCTCTCTGGCACAGCTCGTCCGCTCGGGCTGGTTCAAGGCCGTGCACGTGAAGTCGGTCGAGAGCCAGGAACTCCGCACGCTGTTGGGGAGCCGGGAGTTCCTCGTCAACAAGCTTCGCGACCATGAGAACGAGATCCGCGGCCAACTCAGGCCCTTCGGTCTCAAGGTCGGCCAGGTCTCGACCTCGGGCTTTGCGGAGCGCATCCGCGAGCTCGTCGAAGGGCGGCCCCGGCTGAGTTTATGCATGGAAGCTCTTCTCGCCGCACGGGAGGCCGTCATGAAGCAGCTGTCGATGCTGCACGGCGAACTGCTGCGCGTCACCAAGAACGACGAGTTGTGCGTGCGCTTCATGGGCATCCCGGGCGTAGGACCTGTCACCGCTCTCGCTTTCAAGACCGCTGTCGACCGGCCTGACCGCTTCCGACGCTCCAGCGATGTAGGGGCCCATCTCGGACTTGCACCCAGGCAGCATCAGTCCGGCGAGATCGACCGACGAGGCCGCATCTCCAAAACTGGCGACGGCCTCACGCGGACCGCGCTGTTCGCGGCAGCGAACGTCATGCTCACCCGCTCGACCCAGTGGACGGTGCTGAAGCACTGGGGCGTCTCGATCGCCAAGCGCAGTTCGCTCAAGAAGGCGAAGGTAGCGGTGGCGCGCAAGCTCGCCGTCATCATGCACCGGATGTGGCGCGACGGCTCATCCTTCCGTTGGACCGCCAAGGAGGCCTGAACCAGCACCAACCCGATTGAGGCAAGGCGCGAGCCAGCCTGACCGAGGTCCCGGCAGGGACGGGGATGAGACGAAGGCCGCACGAATGCATGGGCTGCGATGCTAGCTGTAAAGCCCGCCGTTACCCATCATGCGGCGCATCGCGACCGCGGACAGAAGCGTGACCCCATGCCGGTGCACCAAGGTTCGTGCTTGACGCCCAAGCCCCGATTACAGAAGACACTCGTCCCGGAAGCGACCATTCAGGCTCTCGACGAACCCGTTCTGCATCGGCTTGCCTGGCGCGATGTAATGCCACTCGACCTGGCTATCCTCCGGCCATTGCAGGATTGCCCGCGATGTCAGCTCGGTGCCGTTGTCGCTGACGACCATGCGCGGCCGGCCACGAAAGGCGATGAGCGCATCGAGCTCGCGGGCCACCCGCTGGCCAGAGAGCGAGGTGTCGACGACGAGCGCCAGGCATTCGCGGGTGAAGTCGTCGACCACGACGAGCACGCGGAAGCGCCGTCCGTCGACCTGTGGATCGGCGTGCAAAAAGAACCCCGTTATGGGGGTGATCGGCGTCTAAAAGGGACCCCCATCTCGATGGTTTAGGTGCGTCGGCTTGGT
>LNFM01010052.1_pt1 | contig 21383 bp, 20 predicted proteins | sample 596031 | NCBI WGS metagenome assembly LNFM01 (sample SAMN04254537, study PRJNA301005) | activated carbon metagenome | isolation source: dual media filters at the Ann Arbor, Michigan drinking water treatment plant | place: USA: Ann Arbor
CCGTCGAAGGTGTTGCACCAACCACCCCCATCCGGCGCTTCGCGCCACCTTCCCCCGCCAGCGGGGGAAGGTATGAGGCACGACAAGGTCGACGTGCTGATCATCGGCTCCGGTGCTTCGGGCGCCGCGGTCGCCTACAGCCTCGTCGAGACGAAGATGCGCATACTCTGCCTCGAGCAGGGCGATTGGGTGAAGCCGACCGACTATCCCAGCAACGGGCGGGACTGGGAGGCGCGCCTCTTCAGCGACTTCGCCATCAACCCGAATCGCCGCGCGCGCGAGACCGACTACCCCATCAACGACTCGAACTCGCCGATCAAGGTGGTGAACTTCAACGGCGTCGGCGGCAGCACCATCATGTACACGGCGCACTACCCGCGCCTGCATCCGTCGGACTTCCGCGTGAAGAGCCTGGACGGTGTGGCCGACGACTGGCCGGTCGATTACTGGACGCTCGAGCCGTTCTTCGCCGAGAACGACCGCATGACCGGCGTCGCCGGCTTGGCGGGTGATCCCGCCTACCCGCACCACCGCCCGCCGCTGCCGCCGCTGCCGCTGGGCAAGACGGGCACGCGCTATGCCCAGGCGATGAACCAGCTCGGCTGGCACTGGTGGCCCTCCGACAGCGCCATCGCCACCGAGGATTACGAGGGCCGCGCGCGCTGCATCAATCTCGGCCACTGCACGCCGGGCTGCGCCCAGGGCGCCAAGGGCAGCGCCGACATCACCTACTGGCCGCACGCCCTAAGAGCGGGTGTCGAGCTGCGCACCCGCGCCCGCGTGCGGGAGATCACGCTCGACTCCAACGGCATGGCCTCCGGCGTGATCTACTACGACGCCGACCACAAGGAGCACGTGCAGCCGGCCGAGATGGTGATCATCGCCTGCAACGGCGTCGGCACGCCGCGCCTGCTCTTGAACTCGACCTCCGGCCGCTTCCCCAACGGTCTCGCCAATTCCAGCGGGCTAGTGGGCAAGAACCTGATGTTCCACCCCTACGCCCACGTCTATGGCTATGTCGACGAACCGCTCGACGGCAATCACGGCCCGCCGCTCTGCGTGTGGAGCCAGGAATTCTACGAGACCGACAAAGCCCGCGATTTCGTGCGCGGCTACATCTACCAGTTCAATCGCGGCACTGGCGCGATCATGGAGGCGATCACCTCGACGCTGAGCGGCCGCCTGCCCGTGGGCCGCGCGCATCACGGCGTCTATCGCAAACTGATGAACCGCCGCGTCGGCATGGTGGCGGCCATCGAGGACCTGCCGGAGGAGCACAACCGCGTCACGCTCGATCCCCTGCAGAAGGACAGCGACGGCATCCCCGCGCCGAAAATCGACTACACGATCGGCGACAACAGCCGAAAGATGCTCGCGCACGCGATCGGCAACGCGCGCACCATCCTGGAGGCGGCGGGCGCGACGGGTATCGCCAGCGAGGTCCCGATCCTCAACGGCGGCTGGCACCTGCTGGGCACCGCGCGCATGGGCCATGATCCCGAGCGCTCGGTGGTGAATGGTTGGGGGCGCAGTCACGACGTGAAGAACCTGTTCATCGTCGATGGCAGCATTTGGGTGACGTCGGGCGGGGTGAACCCGACATCGACGATCCAGGCGTTGGCGCTTTACATCGCGGATCAGATTAAGAGGCGGTTGGTGGAGGGGACGTTGTTTGAAAATTGACCGTGCCCCCTCATCGGCGCCGAAAGGAGAGCGCCATGACCGTTTCCAAGTATCCACAACACAACAAAGCGCTCAGGCGTAGATGAACAACTTAAAGTGCCCCCTCTTTGAATGTATACTGAGGCATGGCTGACTCAGTTGATCCGATTCGCAGAACACTCTTTGTTACCCACGCTGCCCCGGAAGACAATGAGTTCGCTCTTTGGCTATCGGCTAAACTCGCTCTAGCCGGCTATCACGTGTGGATAGATCGACGTCGCTTACGCGGCGGTGATGATACATGGGATGAAATTGACCGGGTGCTTCGTACCGAAGCGGTCAAGCAGATCGTCGTCTTTACCAGCCACGTTAGTAAGCCAGGGGTAAAAAGGGAGTTGGGGATCGGGGACGTTGTTGCGCGACGGCTCAAGGACCCCAAATTCATGATCCCTGTTCGGGTTGCAGATGTATCGTATGCCGACGCTCCTCCCGAGTTCATCCGAGACAATATCCTCAGCGGCTACCCAAATTGGTACGACTGTCTCGCTGAGCTGTTTGAGACACTCTCAGATGCAGGAGTTCTCAAATCAACAACTGCTGAATCTTCCGTTCTGCACCGGATCATCGAAGCGCGTGAAGAAGGCCGACGTTTTGTTGAATCAGAGCCTGAGCGCGTACTGACAAACTGGTTTCCCGTGAAGCCTCCAGAGCGCATTCGCTACTATCGTCTAGGCGGGCTACAAGACCAGGCGCGGATATGGCTCGACAGTTGCAACATTCCGCATGTCGCCCAGTTGCGACTGGTTGGAACATTCGCGGACGAGTCGTCATTCACTAGAGCGTCGCGTGAATCACCAAATCTGCTCGAAACTGCATATGACATTTCTTTTTCTGACTTCATAACAGGCGTTGATCTCGGACCATTTCTGGAAAGGGCTGACGCGAGCCGCGATGTTGTGAACCTATTTCGCCAGCACTTCGATCAACTGGCAGCGGCTCGCGGACTGAAGCGGGTGGAGTTTGCCAGTGGGCAGCATGGCTGGTTTTTCCCGGATGAACTCTTGCCTTCGAACAAGGTCAACTTTACCGCCCAGGATGGGCGGCGAATCCGACGCGCCATGACCGGTAAGTTCAAAAAACTCCGTTGGCACGCTTGTCTAATCGCCAAGCCGCGAATCTGGCCAGAACCAGTTTTTCGTCTTCATCTGAACGTCGTCTTGAGTGACTCTGGCAAGGTACTGTCGGGTGACGAGACACACAAACGGCGTCGACGTCTTACAAAGTCGTGGTGGAATGATGTATGGCGGGATCGTCTCCTCGCCGCAGCGCACTTCTTAGCCTGTGAGAAGGACGTTGTTGTACTGGACGCCGGAAGTGAGCGAATCGAAATCGCCACATGGCCGCTCACGGTCGAGGTCCCCGTCTCCTATCAAACTACGGATCCCTCGCCGGCAGTTGAGGAAGATGACGACGGAAACGTCATCACTTCGACGGCTCTTGATGATCCGTACGATGACATCGATCACGAAGATGGACCAAGCGAATACGACGGCTCTGAAGGGGATGCGGCATGACTATAACGGCGGACTACATCCCCGAGCCGCTTCTCGAGTTTGGAAGCCACCAAAAGCTAGAGCATCCCCAAGATGGGCTCTTCCTGTATGGCCCAATACGTGGACCGGGCAGACCTGAGACAATCCATGTTGGCATTGTCGGTACAACAGAGGGGATTGAACTCACGAAAAAATGGTTGATCGCTCTCTCGGGCAAGATCGACGTTGAACGCTCAGATCAGCTTCACACCACCCCGTGGCCCGGATTCCAAGCAGCATTCGGCGTCAAGCTCGAAACTACGCCACTAGCCACTATTGCTCTTTCTGGTACCGAGATCGCCAACGCGATCAAAAAGACCAATCGGTACGATGCTGTTCGTTCAACCGTGAAGCTCTTCGAAAGCGCGATACTGGAGTACAGACGATCAGATGATTTAAGACCTGACGTCTGGTTGGTCGTGGTTCCGGAAGACGTCCACCGGTATGGGCGACCAACAGTCGGACCGCCAAGAGATGCGACACCATCACGGCTCATGTCGGAGAAAACGGCCAGTAAACTCATTGATGGAGCGCTTTTCGCCGATATGGCCGAGGAGGCGAGGACATATCTGTTTGCGCGCAACTTCCATCACCAATTGAAAGCTCAACTGCTGGATAGAGAGGTTGTTCTTCAGGTCATACGAGAGACTACTCTTGATCCTCTGCGAGAAGTCGATCATTGGGGGCAGCCCAAACGGTCCGTGCAAGAACGCGCCCGAATCGCTTGGAATTTCTCCACTACCCTGTACTTCAAGGGCGCACGCTCGCAACCCTGGCAGATAGCAAATGTTAGACCCGGTGTTTGCTACGTCGGCTTGGTGTTTAAGCAAGATCCGACTATTCGAAAAGAAGGAGAGGCCTGCTGTGCTGCACAGATGTTTCTCAACTCCGGCAACGGAGTGGTCTTCAGGGGCGCACTTGGACCTTGGTACTCGGAGAAAGACCGTGAATTTCACCTTCGACACGACGCCGCGAAGAAATTGGTCGATGAGGTTCTGAAATCCTACACCAAGGATCATGGCCAGCCACCCAGCGAACTTTTTCTGCACGCTAAACAGAGATTCAACGACGAGGAATGGGCCGGATTCTCTTCCGCAGTCGATGCTGCAAAAACGGTCCTTGTTGGTGTTCGAATTCGCCCGACACAGGATCTACGGCTTTTTCGTCCATTGGCGGCTGTTCCTGTGCTGCGGGGCACCACGGTGACGGTTTCAAAGCGCGAAGGCTACTTATGGACTACCGGCTATACACCTCGTTTGCGCACCTACCCCGGCTTTGAGACTCCCAAGCCACTTCTCATCGAAGTTAGCCGTGGCGACAAAGAGTTGGCCCAAGTAATGAAAGATATTCTGGCGCTTACCAAGGTGAACTACAACGCTTGTGATTACTCAAGTGGCCTCCCCGTCACGCTGAAGTTCGCTGATCGAGTTGGGGAAATTTTGACAGCCTCTCCGCAGGGCATGAATGCGCCACCGCTTCCTTTCAGGTTTTATATATAGCTGGTCAGATGAATCTCATAGGAAGCTTGGAAGGATGCGAAGGTTTACCGGAGGCTAGGTTTCTCCGATTGGGGAGAGGCTGGTAGGTTCGGAGCGATCAAGCGGCAGCTGGAGCTGTCGATCCCAACAAGGAACGGGCCACGAAACCATTCTTCCAGCCACGTCAGTTGGAGTTCTCAACTGTCTATACACTGCTTCGGGGTCCACAAACGCCAATACCGGGCTGCCAAACACCCGACGATCACGCGCCACCAAACCTTCCCAAGTCTGGCTTTCCAACTGGCGGATGCAGAACGAGGTTAGTTTGGGCCCGAATCGTACATTCCACAACGCGGCGCGCCTCAGTGCCCTAACGATGGAGCCCGCAGGATTAGGATTCTCTTCTAGATTCAACTCCATTATGCCAAGCCGCAACCGTTCTAGATAGCCTGCTTCAAATGTAAGTCGACGTGTTCGTACGTCGAAAACTACAGCGTCCCAGTCAAAGAAAGTGCACTTCAAAAGATCTGACAGATTCTCAACACGCCGCAACCCCGCCGTTCGTGCCCACGTGTCTTCCAAGTGCCATACGTCAACGGCCCCCCATTGACCGTAGCTGAGCGCGAAACCGCCAAAACGGTTGGGCACCGCCCGATTTTGCTGCATGACACGATGGAAACCACTGTGGGAGCTACCATGAACCACGAAATCAAGATCCGACGCGAAACCCTCGCGGCCCGCCCTCGCTAGATCGCGAATGGCTCCTCCTATCAGGGCGACATCGCCAAGTGACTTCAGAAAAGGAAGGATTCTTGATTCGAGCTCGCCACCCTTGTTGCTGGCACGATCAAGACGCAAAAGACGATAGACGCGTTTCTGCAAGACCTCTCTTGTTGAAGCAACCTCAACCATCAAGGGCTTGCTGCAGTTCGTCATGCAGCTCCACCGCGAATCTATCCGTCATTCCGGACACCATGTCAGTAAGCAGCTGCATCTCACGATATCGTATGGAGAGGACAGATGCCGAGGAGGCCTGCTCGAAGTGCCATCGATAGCTACTGCTTATAAGTGAGTACACATAGCTCGCGCGAGGGCCAAGGCGCCTAGAGGACAGGTCGTCGAATTTATCTCGCCTCGTGATTGCCTCCCACATGAGGTTCATTAATTGCTGGATGGCTAGCGCCCCCTGCAACTCAACCTTCAAGACGCTGGGATGGGTGTATGCGTGGTCCCTCGCAAACTTTTTTAGTACTCTGACAAGCGATGAGGCGAAGGAGTCACATTCAAGGAGGGGATTGGAACGCCGGTATCCAAAGATGGCCCGCTTCGTCGCCAGGAACTCCGACGCCGCGCCAGTTAGAATGGTTTCGACGAGCCTGGTGCGGAGGTAGGAGGTTTTGATTTCTTCGATGCGCGTGGGCTCATCGCTGTCCAGGTTTGCCTTCTGAAAGTCCTCGCGCAGTCGTTTGAGTAGCAACTTCGCCTCCGGCCGCTTCCCAAATTTGCTACTAAGCACGGCTCGTAGATCTTCCGGCGAGGCCAGGCCTTTCTTTATCGCATCCTCAACGTCGAGGACTGAATAGGCCGTGTCGTCACATGCTTCCATTAGCCACGTAAGTGGGTGACGTTGGCCCTCTTCGAGGCCAGTCTTTTCTCGGATCCAAGCTACCACGTCTTCTTCAGAGGCGAAGAAGCCGAACTTCTTGGTCGCGGCGCGACCTTTGTCTGTCTTGGAAGAAGGAACCGTGTACTTCATCAAGGCTGCAAGTGTAGCAGCCGTCAGGTCGAGGCCATACAGGCCAACCACGCTTTGCAGTCTAGTAAGCAATCGGAGCGTCTGCGCATTTCCCTCAAACATCTGGAAGTCGCGGGCTTGTGCCTTCGTAACGGGCATTGCTTCACGCGAGTTGATGCCAACTGCAGATTGTTCGATCTCTTCGACATGTTCTTCGAACCAAGTCCGAATAGCGATCTCGCCCTGGTGACCGAATGGCGGATTGCCTAAGTCGTGGGCTAGTCCCACTGCTGCGAGTATCACCGGTGCCGCATCGTTCTCGCTCTTAACATCGCTGAAACAGTCAGCCTTTGTTCGAATGAGACGATTGCCGAGCGACCGGGCGAGGTTCGAAACCTCGTGAGAATGGGTGAGCCGCGTGCGGACGCTATCGTTTCTATCTAGTGGAAAGACTTGGGTCTTGTCCGCGAGCCGCCTAACAGGAGTGGAAAACAGAAGCCGATCGTAGTCATGCTCAAACGGTGTGCGCTTATCTGCGGGGGACGCGCCGTCCTTCCCTGATCTTCGAGCAGAACTCCAAAGCGATTTGGCCGACATAGCCACCCTCCCCAACCTCAAGGCGCTCTCATTTCGCGGCGCTGTTTCGCTTCAACTGCGGAAGCCACTTCAACAGCATAGAGTGAACTGGTGACCCAGGATTAGTCAGCCGCTGTCTCGATGGCGCAGTCAACTACACCACCTTCTCGCCTTGCCCCAACCGCGCCCGACTATCCAACCTTGTATTATGGAAATTCGACGCCATGTACTTGAGTCAGGACGCGGTAGAGCACCCGCTCCGGCGTCCCCCCGATACATCCCCGTTTCCTGGAGATCACGATGCGCCACACCCTGGCTGTCGCATGCCTGTCGCTGCTCGTCCTCGTCGGCGCCTCGACCTTGCTCACCGCCTGCAACACCGCCTCGGGCTTCGGCCGCGATGTGTCCAAGGGCGGTCAGGCCATCGAGCGCACGGCCGAGAAGGCGAAGTAACGGGCACGGTCGAGCCCGTGAGCATCGCGCGTCTGGAGAATGAGCCGCCATCGCCTGCCCCAGGCGATGTCCCGGCGCGGAGCACCACGCACACCGTGCGGCGCTTCCTGTCGTCGGCACGCTTGGTGCTCGATGTCATTGCCTCGACGGGCTGTCGCGACATGGGACGCGGCGAGCTTGACCGCCGCATGAGCCTGAGAGGCCATGGCCTGGTCGAGACGAACAAGATGATCGTCCTGCTGCTCTGGCGCGGGATGCTGACCGCGGACGACACCACCCTCGTCATGACCGACATCGGATGCGGCGTCGCCGCCAAGCGCACGCCCTCGAATCGCGTCAGGGCTTGATTGGGAGCACCGGCGCTCCAGCGGCGCTCATGACCGGCCCAAACACCTTGAATGCCGTTTGGTCGGGGCGCGCCACTCCAGTGGCGCGTCTTCTCGATCGTCCGCCGCGCCACTGGAGTGGCCACGCTAATCGAACGACGGCGGCAGCTTGCCGGCGCGGAAAATGATCTTCGGCTCGTCGTCATAGTCGCCCAGATCGGCGTCGCCCGAAGACGCGAAGGCGATCACGCCCAGCTTGCTCTCCGCCAGCCGCTCCGCCATGCGCAGCGCACCGGCTTCGCTCTTGCAGGCGACCGGCGTGTCGGGCTTCAGGCTGCCGCCCCTGCCCGCGTTGAAGACCTGCACGACATAGCTTGTCTGGCGCGCCATGGGCCGCTCCTTTGGGCTTCTCTGTCATTCCGAGCGCAGCGAGGAATCCCGGGCGACCGCCTGGATTCCTCGCTGCGCTCGGAATGATAGGAATTTCAAATCAACGCCTGCTTCAACGCGGCGATCTTGATCGTCGCGAAGGTCGAGAAGGTGTCGGAGATGGCGTAGGGCAGGATGATCTGGTCGCCGTGCCGCATCGCGCCGCAGGTATACACCACGTTGGGCACGTAGCCCTCGCGCTCGGGCGCCTCGGGCCGCAGCAAGGGCTCGCTCGAGCGGGCCAGGACTTTCGAGGGGTCGCGCTTGTCGAGCAGCACGGCGCCGATCGAATACTTGCGTACCGGGCCGACGCCATGCGTCAGCAGCAGCCAGCCCTCGTCGAGCTCGATCGGCGATCCGCAATTGCCGATCTGCACGAACTCCCAGGGAAAGCGGGGCTTGAGGAAGGCCTCGCCGCCGTTCCAGGTCATCAGGTCGTTCGAGTAGATGAGATAGAGGTTCTCGTTGTCCTGCCGGCCGACCATGGCGTACTGGCCGCCGATCTTGCGCGGGAACAGCGCCATGCCCTTGTTGATCGCCGCCGTGCCGCGCAGCGGCGTCATGCGGAACGACACGAAGTCCCGGGTCTCCATCAGCTCCGAGCGGATCGCCGCGCCGGTGTAGGCGGTGTAGGTCGCGTAGTAGATTGTCTCGCCGCCGTCCTTGAAGGCGACGAAGCGGGCGTCCTCGATGCCGTGCGACTGCGAAAGCGTGATCGGAAAGATCACCCGCTCACTGATATCAGGCTGGTCGGGATCGAAGAAGACCTCGACCTCGTCGCCGCCGGGTCCCGGCGTCAGTTTCTCGATCCTGGGGCTCGTGGCGATGCGGGCCGTCGGGTCGATCCTGATGCCGCCATCGGCGGCGATGGTTCCGGCGCGGAAGGTCAGCGACGATACGTGCCCTTCGCCGACGGCGCGCAGGCTGAGGATGAAGCGCAGGCCGCCCGGCGGCGCGCCCGACTGATCGGGATGCGGCACGATGCTGGGGTTGAACAGCGCCGAGGCCTCGAACGAATACTCGTTGAGGAAATAGGCGCCGATCAGCTGGCGCTGGACGATGGTGAAGCCGCTATGGGCGGCGAGCGCCTCCTCCATGTCGTCGGCGCGGCGCTCGAAGATCTTCAGCAGGTTGCGATGCCGGCCGTTGAAGTTCACCAGCACGTCGGCGAGCTGGCTGGCCGCGACATCGGCATCGAGCGCCAGCACGCGCTCGACGATGTGGTTGGCGCGCGTCTTGTCGGTCGGGTTGAGGTCGCGCGGTTCGGTCGCCGGCTTGAAGGGCCGGACGATCACGCGCGCGGGGTCGGGGCGCAGATAGAGCACCTGCCGATTGACGAAAGTGGGATGCACCGGGGGTGTCTCGTGTCGTGAGAGGGCTAGAACGCAACTGTCAGCTGGCAGTTTGACTTAGCTTTACCTTCCCCCGGAGGGGGAAGGTGCCCGAAGGGCGGATGGGGGATGTCGAAGACGGACACCGAGCTTGTTGAGACATCCCCCATCCGTCGCTTCGCGCCACCTTCCCCCTCCGGGGGAAGGTATGTGCAATTTCGCTAGGCTCGGGATGACAGCGGAATCCTCAGCGGCACGGGGTTTGTCGCGCCGGTATCGACGCGCTGAAGCTGGCGGATGTCGGCGAGGCCGAGCAGCCACGACACCACCGACTCGCCGCCGCGGTTCTCGTTGGCGCGATCGGGATGCAATCCGTCGCGGCAACCGCCGGTCTCGGGATCGACCAGCGCGATCGACAGGTCGTTGGCGCCGAGGAACCAGGCGAAGGCGGTGCTCGCCATCGTCTTCCAGTCCGCATCGTCGTCGGCGCGCCACGCGGCCGCGCAGGCGGCGATGGTCGCCGCGGCTTCGACCGGCTGCTGATCGAAGGCGCGCGGCGGCTGGCGCAGATCGCCGAAACTCGCCGTGCCGACCGGCCGGAACAGGCCCGTCGCCGTCGTTTGCCTTGCCATCAGCCAGCGCAGCGTTCGCAGACCGGCATCGACCTGGCCCGGCGTGCGCGTCGCCATGCCGGTCACCAGCAAGGCCTGCGACAGGCGCGCGTTGTCGTAGGCGAGGCCTTCCTCGAACCACCGCCAGTCCGGCGTCTCGACCGCCCGCAGGCTGGACATCAGCCGCTCGGCGAGCGCGCGGCGGACGCGCGCGGCACGACCATCGGTGGGAATGGCGGCGCAGTAGTCCTCGAGACCGAGCAAGGTGAAGGCCAGCGCCCGCGGCGAGGCGAAGGCTTCCACCGCAGGCAAGGCCTCGGCGAACAAAGCCGTGGCCCAGGCGCGCCGCGACGCGCTGGCATCCTTGCGCGCGCAGGCGCCCAGCGCCCACACGGTGCGCCCGTGACTGTCCTCGGAGCCCTTGTCCTCGAGCCAGGTCCGGTTGAAGCCCATGAAGTTGCGGAACCGTCTGATGTCGCGATTCCAGGCGTGCTGCACGAAGGCGGCGAAACGCGAGGTCAGCACATCGGGCAGCGGCTGCTCGCCCGGCTGATTGAGCGCGCAGGCCAGCAGCAGGGCGCGGGCGTTGTCGTCGACGCAGTAGCCGTGCGCGCGATCGGGCACGCAATGCAGGGCGTGCTGGAACAGGCCGGTATCGTCGCACATCGCCAGAAGATGGGCCGTGCGCATCGCCGGCACGGCGGGCATCGGCGGCGGCGTGATCGCGTCCGGCCTGGGGCGCGCGACCACCCTCGGCAGGCGGCTCCGCCACGCGGCCTCGAACGCCGTCACGTAGCGCTCGGCGACTCGCTCCCATGTCATCGAGCGGCTCTCGGCATAGGCGCGCTGGCGCATCTTCAGGCGTCGCGCGTCGTCGGTCAGCAGGGCCGCGATCTCCGCGCCGATCGCCTGGGAGTCGCCGAAGGGCACCAGAACGCCGCGGCCATCGGCCAGCAGCTCGAGCGCGTGCCAATAGGGTGTCGAGACCACCGGCTTGCCCAGGCCGAAGCTGTAGGCCAGCGTGCCCGACGTCATCTGCGCTTCGTTGAGATAGGGCGTGACGTAGACGTCGGACATCGAGATGAACTCGAGCAGGGTCGCCTGGTCGACGAAGTGGTCGAGGAACACGACGTGGTTCTCGACGCCAAGCTCGCGCACGCGGGCCACGAGGCTCTCGCGATAGGCCTCGCCCTGGTCGCGCACGAGATTGGGGTGGGTCGCGCCGAGCACGACATAGACCGCGTCGGCGCGCTGGCGCAGGATCGCCGGCATGGCGTCGATCATGTCCTCGATGCCCTTGCTGGGCGACAGCAGGCCGAAGGTCAGAATCACGGAACGGCCGGCGAATCCCAGCCTGGCCTTGGCCGCGTCGGACTCGACGAAGGGAAAGTCGGGAATGCCGTGGGCGATGATCTCGATCTTGTCATCCGGCACGCGATAGACGTCGCGCAGCAGGGCCCTGCCCTTTTCGGCCATCACGACGATCTTCGACGACGCCTCGACGATGTGGCGCATCACGTCGAGCTGGTCCGGCTTCGGATTGGCCAGCACGGTGTGCAGCGTCGTCACGACGGGCATGGTGAGCCGCGAGACCAGTTCGAGAATGTTGGCGCCCGCCGCGCCACCGAAGATCCCGAACTCGTGCTGCAGGCAGACGAGGTCGAAGCGGCCGGCGTTCAGGAAATTGGCCGCCCGGAGATAGTCGTCGACCCTGTCGTCCCTCACCTGGACGGCGACCGACGACGGATAGGCGTAGGACTGGCCGTGGTCGGTCATCGCCACGATGCAGGTTTCCAGGCCGGGCCGCGACGTCGCGATCGCGCGTTGCAGGTCGGTCGTGAAGGTGGCGATTCCGCAGCGGCGCGGCAGCGAGTTGCCGATCACCGCGATCCGGCGCAGCGGCATCACGCCGGCACCGGGGCGAAGCCGGTCGGTTCGGGGACGGTCGCGCCGGGCGGTGGACGCCGCTCCAGCAGGGACTCGATCGGCGCGGACGCCGCGTAGGCGACGAGCGCCGTCAGTCCTTTGGCGCCAGCCCTGATATCGCCGCGACCGTCATTCGCGAAGATCGCCTCGCCGATGGACACCGTGGCCGGGCCGATCGTGGCGTCGCCGTCGAGGACGAGGATCCAGGTCTCCTGACCGGCCCGCAGCGTCCAGCGCGCGGTGTCGGCGAGGTCGACTCGTTCGAGCACGAAATGATCGCTGGCGATCAGGACGGTGCGTTCGGCGGTGAGCTGGATCGGATCGCCCTGGGATTCAAGCGGCCCGGCCTCGGCCGCCGCGACGCCGCTGTCCTCATGCAGCTCGCGGCGCCGGCCGTAGTCGAACAGGCGGAACGTCGCGTCGCTGTTCTGCTGGATCTCGGCCAACACGATGCCGGCGCCGATGGCGTGGATGGTGCCGGCCGGGATGAAGACGACATCGCCCTTGGCGACCGCGCGCCATCGCACCAGCCCGGCGATCGAGCCGTCGCGGATGGCGGCGCGCAACTCCTCTTGCGTCACGCGCCTCGTCAAGCCGACGCCGACCTGCGCGCCCGGGATCGCCGAGACGATGTACCAGGCCTCGCTCTTGCCGTTGGGCAGTCCCATCGCGCGCGCGAAGGCGTCGTCGGGATGAACCTGGATCGACAGCGGCGCGCTGGTGAACAGGAGCTTGAGCAGCAGCGCCGGGACCGGCGCGTCCCGGGCGGCGCGCTCGAACCACAGCTCGCCGACAGCGTCGTGCCGGCCGTCGATCCGGCTCCACGGCCGAAGATCGCCGCGCCCCCAGGGCTTGCGCACGACCCGCACGTCGGCACGTTCGATGGGCATGGGTTGACCTGATCCGTGACGCGCGGGCCGGAGCGGCCCGACGCTAATCGATATCGTCCATCGGATCTGTGGGTTGCATGCGCCCGTCGCGGGGCGCGATTGCACAAACCGTGCGCTCGTCGTTCATATGGACGCTTCGGCGTCGGATCACAACCCCGCGTTGGTCGCTTGTCAGCGCAGCAGCCCGTAGGCGACGACAATGACGATCAGCAGGATCGGCACGGCGATCGGTGGCGTCAGCCAGTCTTGCCAGCTCTTCATCACGGCGCCTCGAATGTGGGGAACGGCGTCGATACGCCGCGCCCACGGCAAGTGGTGCGTGCCGCGGTCACATACAATGCGAATTCGTCATCGCGTGCCGCTATGCCACCCGCTCGACGGCGACATCGACCAGCATGGTGTGGAAGGCGTCGGTCATGCCGGTGAAGCTGCCGGCGACGGGCATGATCTGCCAGATGTCGCGCGCCACGGCGACCGGGATCAGATTGAAGCCGCCGACGCTGCGCGTGGTCGGATCGAAGGTGATCCAGCCGGCGCCGGGCACGAAGACCTCGGCCCAGGCGTGAGTCGCGCCCGTGTCGCCGCGCTGCTGGTCGGGGTTGTAGAGATATCCGGAGTCCAGACGCGCGGCGAAGCCCAGGCTGCGCACCGCGTCGGCGAACAGCACGGCGAGATCGCGGCACGAACCCCAGCCGCGATCGAGCGTCTGCAGCGGCGACTGCGTGCCCTCGCTCTCGCGGCGCTGGTAACGCACACGCTCGGCCACGCCGACGCAGAGATCCCTGAGCAGGCTCAGCGTATCGGTGGGCTCGCCCCGCACGTGGCCGCGCGCCCAGTCGCGCAGGCGATGATCGGGATCGGTGTACTGCGCCGCCGCCAGCGCGCCGAGGTCGATCCACTCGGCGTCGGTGTAGCTGAAAGGATACTCGATGGCCGTGGCCGAGATGTCGAAGACCGGCCAAGCGACGGCCGAAAGCTGCAGCGTGGTGAGGCTGTCGATCACCAGCTGATCGGCGGCGTCGGTGAACGTCGCGGTCGCCACCGCGTTGCCGAACACGTCCTGCGCCCAGGCGACACGCGCGTCGGGCGGCAAGGTCAGCTCGCTCGACACGATGCGCAGGTCGCGGCTCTCGCGCGGCCGCAGCATGAGGCGATGCGGACCCAGGCGCACACGCTCGTTGTAGAGGTAGGTCGTGCGATGACGGATCTCGAGGGTTATCAGCTGCCGGGCCTTGTCACGGAGGTGTCGCCTTCGATATGGCGACGGGCCGGCCCATAAGCCAGGCGTATTCTCACGGCGCGTAGCGCGCCTCGAGCAGGTCGATCTCGCGGATGATGCGGCGCGCCGCCGCGTCGTTGATCTCGCGCCGGCGGGCAAGGCGGAAGATCTCGGCGCGCTCCGCGCGCAGGCCCGCGAGACGCAGCCGGCGCTCGATGGTGTCGATCCGGCGATCCAGCGCCAGCGCTTCGGGCCCCTGATCCTGGCTGTCGATGCGCTGGCGGTAGATCGCCATGATCCGCGCGGAGGCGTCGGTATAGAGGTCGGGATCGGGCTCGCCCCGCCCCATCTCGTGCTGCGCCGCCTCGATGGCCAGGATGGCGCGCCGCGCCGCCAGAAGCCGCGCGCGGTCGACCTCACCCTGCGATGTCGGATCCGGCGGCAGCTCGAGGTTCCTCAGCAAGGGCGGCAGGCCGATCGTGGCCAGGATCAGCGAGACGAGGATGACCCCGGCGGCGAGGAAGATCGCCAGGTCGCGCGCCGGAAAGGCCGTGCCATCGAGCAGCGTGAGCGGCAGGGTCATCACGCCGGCCAGCGTGATGGCGCCGCGCACCCCGGCCAGCGACATGGCGAGCACGACGCGCAGGCTCACCCTGGGCGCCGGATCGCCGCGCCGCCTGGCGCGATAGAGCGTCAGGCGCAGCGAGGTCCACACCCAGGCGAAGCGCAGCACCGCCAGGATCGCCACGATGCCCAGCACATAGACCGCCAACCACCAGGCCTCGCGATGGCCGCTCTGACGCACGGTCTCGATCGATTTCTCGAGAATGCCGGGCATCTGCTCGCCCAGCAGCACGAAGACCGCGCCATTGGCGGCGACCTGGACCATGTCCCAGACGGCGGCGCGGCGCACCCGCGTGACCGCGAGAACCCGGCCGGATCGCTCGGTGAAGCTCATGGTCAGGCCGGCGGCGACGGCGGCCAGGATGCCAGAACAGGCCAGCCGCTCGGCCGCGATATAGGCGCCGAACGGGATCAGCAGGCTGACGAGGATCTGCGCGCTGGTGTCCTCGCCCAACCGTCGGGCGATCCACTGGATGGCGCGCGAGACCAGCCACGTGACGCAGAAGCCGATCGCCAGGCCGCCGGCCGCGACCCACAGGAAGGTGAAGAACGCCGAGCCGATCGAGAAGGTGCCGGAGAGCATCGCCGCCACGGCGAAGCGCATGCAGACCAGCCCGGACGCGTCGTTGAGCAGCGCCTCGCCCTCGAGGATATGCCGCATGCGCCGGGGGATCGGCGAGCGCGCGGCGATCGCCGAGACGGCGATCGGATCGGTCGGCGAGACGATCGCCGCCAGCGCGAAGGCCACCGGCAGCGGCATCGAGGGAATCAGCCAGTGGATCAGGAAGCCCAGGCTGACGACGGTGAGAATCACCAGGCCGAGCGCCAGCTCGAGCACGGTCGCGCCGTCGCGCAGCAGCTCGTCGCGCGGAATGCGCCAGCCATCGAGGAACAGCAGCGGCGGCAGGAACAGCAGGAAGAAGATCTCGGGATCGAGGATCACCGTCGGCACGACCGACAAGTCGATCAGCGCGCCGAGCGCGATCTGCACCAGCGGCAGCGGCAGATGCGTCCAGCGCGCCAGCGTGCCGCCGATCACGACGGCGACCAGCAGCAACAGGACCGTGATGACGGCTTCCACGCAGTCTCCGCGAGCTTCGAACGACGAGGCCGACATGAGCGGCCCAATGCGATCTATTTGAAGGCACCGGCATATCGCGCGGTCGCCATGCGGCGAAACCTGCACCCTGTGCAATTCAGTACAGTCGGCGATCGCGATTCGTGCGCATGGTAGCCGTGGCGGCGTTTGCGCGAGGGTGATCGCCCCACCGCATGCACGAGGCGCCTTGCGAGTCCGTCGATTCTCGGTCGTTCGACGCAGCGGTGGGCCAGTCTACCCGAGCGGGTGATTGTCGGTGATCGCAGTTCCGAACGAGCGGAAGGGAGTCGCCTATCGCGCGCTCTTGCGGACGAATGATGTCTCCGGCGTCCTGGCCGTGGATTTTCCTGATCCACCTGCCTGCGAGGGCGTCGGCGACGATCATGTCCAGACGCGAGACCGCACCGGCCGCCTGTCGCGAGCCACCCCGGCCCGTTGCGCGCTGCCCGGATTGCCGCACGTTCCGGCTTCAAACTGCGTTGGGCGAATTCGCCGCGACATGGCTGCTGACGTTGAGAGGAGGGCTGACACGGTGCATCGGACGATCGGCGCGACCGCCCGCAAGCGAAACACCGTCAGGGCCAGGCCTGGGCTGAAAGTGTCGCGAACTGTCAAAGCGGGACCGGCGGTGGGCGCCGGCTATGAGGCGCTGAAGCGGGCGTTGGAGGCCAGGCCGGGGCGCTCCAGCCTGCATCACAAATCCAAGTCCGTGATCTTTCGCCAGGGCGATCCGGCCGACGCCGTCTTCCACGTCGAGCGCGGCAGGGTGCAGCTCACGGTGGTGTCGGATCACGGCAAGGAGGGCGTCGTCGCCATTCTCGGTCCGGGCGATTTCTTCAGCGAGGGATGCCTGGCCGGCCAGGTGCACCACATGGCGACGGCGCGCGCCATGGAGCCCTCCACCATCATCCGGATTGAGAAGTCGACCATGGTCGACATGCTGCGGGACGATCCCGACATCGCCGAGATGTTCATGGCGTTCGTGCTATCGCGAAACATCCAGATCGAGGCGGATCTCATCGACCAGTTGTTCAACTCGAGCGAACGGCGCCTGGCGCGCCTGTTGCTGCATCTCGGCAACATCGGCAAGGAGCCCAAGATCGAGACGGTGCTGCCGAAGATCAATCAGGACATGCTGGCGGCGCGCATCGGCACGACGCGCTCGCGCATCAACTACTTCATGAACAAGTTCCGCAAGCTCGGCTTCATCGAGTACGGCGGAAAGGGCCCGTTGAAAGTGCATTCGTCGCTGCTCAGCGTCGTGGTTCACGACTAGGGCTGATGGCGGATCGCCAGCGCAGACAGAGGAAAGCGAACGAACATGACGATCCGGACCGGGGCCGAGATCAAGGCGCATCTGGGGGAGGCCATCGATGTCCATGTGTCATGCCTGGGCGCGCGATTCGCGATCACGATTCGGCGCGTCGAGAACAGGCGCAGGCGGGCGTCGGGCGCGTGGTATGCCGAGGTCCGGACCTCCGGCAAGGCGGCGGACACCGAAGCTTGCGAAGAGGCCGTGAGCGATATCATCGCCAGGGCCCAGGAAGAATTCGAGCTCGCCGCCGAGAGTTGACGCTATTTGGCGACGATCCGGGGCCAACGTGGTGGGAAAGCGCCGGCGACCGCCAGCGGTTTCTCGCTCCAGGCCGACAGAATAGAGGCCAATGTGCCTGCCCCTACATCAGGTCGACATCAAGTCCAGCGGCCCTCGACATAGACCCAGCCCCTGCGGCTCCGCTCCCACTGACCAGCTTGCCATACGCCGCCACGGCGCGGCGGATCCTGGTAGTATCCCGGCACCCAACTGAACTCCTGTCCGTCCCAACGCCAACGACCATCCACCCAGTATGAGGAATCGGCCTGGTCACCCGGTGCCTGCGGTCGCGTCTCGTAGCGCATCGGCGGCGGCTCGCGAGGCGCATAGTTCTCGCCGTAGGTCGCCTGGCCACCTGACCCGGTGGCCGGGGTGTATGAGACCTGACCGCCAGGCGGCGCGACGCAGGCCGTCAGCGCCACGCTTCCCGCGGAACCCAGCACGGCCGCCAAAGCTATTCGTCCAGTAAAGCTTGTCATGAGATCGCTCCATCGATTGTCGCAACACGTGCGAACCAGTGTTGGAGTCTAGGGCGACCCGAGAACCAGGCCTGTGCTCTTTCGAACACGGCGGCATGTTCTGCGCGGACTTCGCTGTTCCTCCGCGATCGCGGGAGCCGAACCAACCCGGCCACGTTGGATCCGGCACGAGACTCATGCGTGAACCTGTCGACACCATCGAACCAGTCACGGCGGGCCATGGCCAGACCCGCGTCAGCGAACCACTGGCGGCATCGAAGTCGTCGCGGTGAGCGCTTACCGTGAGGATCGGCCGTCAGGCGCGCGAACTCGCGGTTCGCGCTAACCGCGGCAGCGCAGCCGCCGGCCAGACCGAACAGCCCGCAGGCGCCGGTCACGGAGACGGTCCAAGCGTCGTTCCCCGGGCAACTGTGCGAAACGAGACAGCGCGCGGCGCAGCGGCCCGTCATGGTCCTCAACAGAGCACCGAAAGCCTCTCGAGGCTCGCGCCATCTCCTTAGACGGTCGACTTGCGCGCGCCGACTAGCTCGGTGGAGGACCCATGACTAACATACAAGCCGTTACGCCCGACCCGTTCGGCGACCAGTTGATCGCCGCGCTTCCCCGACTTCGCTCGGCCGCAAGGGGCATGACGCGTGATCGCGACCGCGCGAACGACCTCGTGCAGGAGACCACATTGAAGGCCCTGCTCGGCAAGGCCAGCTTCCAGACAGGCACCAATTTCGGCGCCTGGATCAACCGCATTCAGCGCAACGAATTCATCTCAGGCCTGCGCCGCGTCAAGCCGATGGTGGAGATCGACGCAGACGAGGCAATCCTGCCCTCGCATAGACCGCGGCAGGAGGACGGCCTGGTGATGCGCGAGTTCCTCACGGCGTTCGGCCAGCTTCCTCAGAAACGGCGGGCCGCCTTGCTGCTCGCCGCGGTGGCCGAGCAACCCTATGCGGTGATCGCCGCGCACGCTGGCGTCTCCGTCGGCACGATCAAAAGCAGGGTATGGCGTGGCCGTCGGATGCTGAAACAACTGCTGCCCGACTGATCTCGAACCGTGTTCGAGCCCACGGTGAGCTGAGAACTATTATTCCCCGACGCACCCTCGGCCCTTGTGCCATCGGCCGCAAAGGCCTACCTGTGTCTCACATCTGGCACTCCCGTCTATCGAGTGCCAACACTGACCTCCCGCCGGGAGGCCGTCGGTTCGCCGACCAACGTCAGGACCACCCATGAAATTTCATCCGCTGCACGACCGTGTAGCCGTCAAGCGCGTCGCCGAAGAGACCAAGAGCAAGGGCGGCATCATCATTCCCGACACCTCCCAGGAAAAGCCGATGGAAGGCGAGATCGTCGCCTGCGGCCCGGGCGCGCGCGACGAGTCGGGCAAGGTCGTGCCGCTCGACGTCAAGGTCGGCGATCGCATCCTGTTCGGCAAATGGTCGGGCAGCGAGGTCACCATCGACGGCGTCGAGCTCCTGATCATGAAGGAGAGCGACATCATGGGCATCGTCACCTCGGCCGCCGCCGTCAAGCGCGCCGCTTAGCTTGTTCTGTCATCCCTCGCTTCGCTCGGGATGACAGAGCCCAGAATTCAACCGAACCAAAGATTGGAATCCCCATGTCCGCTAAAGACGTCCGTTTCTCCGGTGACGCGCGCGATCGCATGCTGCGCGGCGTCGATGTTCTCGCCAACGCGGTGAAGGTGACGCTCGGTCCCAAGGGCCGCAACGTCGTCATCGATAAGAGCTACGGCGCGCCGCGCATCACCAAGGATGGCGTCACCGTCGCCAAGGAGATCGAGCTCTCCGACAAGTTCGAGAACATGGGCGCGCAGATGGTGCGCGAGGTCGCCTCGAAGACCAACGACCTGGTCGGCGACGGCACGACCACCGCCACCGTGCTGGCGCAGGCCATCGTGCGCGAGGGCGTCAAGCTGGTCGCCGCCGGCATGAACCCGATGGACCTGAAGCGCGGCATCGACCTGGCGGTCGGCGCCGCCGTCGAGGACATCAAGAGCCGCGCCAAGAAGATCACCACCTCGGAGGAGATCGCCCAGGTCGGCACCATCTCGGCCAATGGCGAGGAGTCGGTCGGCAAGATGCTGGCGCAGGCGATGAAGAAGGTCGGCAACGAGGGTGTCATCACCGTCGAGGAGGCCAAGAGCCTGGAGACCGAGCTCGAGATCGTCGAGGGCATGCAGTTCGATCGCGGCTACCTCTCGCCCTACTTCATCACCAACGCCGACAAGATGATCTGCGAGCTGGAGGGCGCTTATATCCTCCTGAGCGAGAAGAAGCTGTCGAGCCTGCAGGCCATCCTGCCGGTGCTCGAGGCCGTGGTGCAGTCCGGCAAGCCGCTGATCATCATCGCCGAGGATATCGAGGGCGAGACCTTGGCGACGCTGGTGGTCAACAAGCTGCGCGGCGGCCTGAAGGTCGCGGCGGTCAAGGCGCCGGGCTTCGGCGATCGCCGCAAGGCGATGCTCGAGGACATCGCGGTGCTGACCGGCGGCCAGCTGATCAGCGACGATCTCGGCATCAAGCTGGAGAACGTCACGCTCGACATGCTGGGCAAGGCCAAGCGGGTGCTGATCCAGAAGGAGAACACCACGATCATCGACGGCGCCGGGAAGAAGGCCGACATCGAGGCGCGCATCGGCCAGATCAAGGCGCAGATCGAGGAAGTCACCTCGGACTACGACCGCGAGAAGCTGCAGGAGCGTCTCGCCAAGCTGGCCGGCGGCGTCGCCGTCATCAAGGTCGGCGGCTCGACCGAGGTCGAGGTCAAGAACCGCAAGGATCGCGTCGACGACGCGATGCACGCCACGCGCGCGGCGGTCGAGGAAGGCATCGTCGCTGGCGGCGGCGTCGCCCTGCTCTACGCCACGCGCGCGCTCGACAAATTGCGCACCGCCAACGCCGACCAAAAGGCCGGCATCGACATCGTGCGCCGCGCGCTGCAGGCGCCGGTGCGGCAGATCGTCGAGAACGCCGGCGACGACGGCTCGGTGATCGTCGGCAAGCTGCTGGAGTCGAAGGACACCAATTTTGGCTACGACGCGCAGAAGGGCGAGTACGTCAACATGATCAAGGCCGGCATCATCGATCCGACCAAGGTCGTGCGCACCGCACTGCAGGACGCCGCCTCGGTCGCCGGCCTGCTGATCACCACCGAAGCCATGGTCGCCGAACGCCCCGAAAAGAACGCCCCGCCGATGCCCGGCGGCGGCATGGGCGGCATGGGCGGCGGCGGGATGGATTTCTAAGGTCGTTACCTTCCCCCGGAGGGCAGGGCTATCGCATATGAAAAAAGAGGCTGAGAAGGAAGTCGTCGTTCCATCCGGCGCGAAGGATTTTGCGTCGCAT
>LNFM01006195.1_pt1 | contig 21377 bp, 20 predicted proteins | sample 596031 | NCBI WGS metagenome assembly LNFM01 (sample SAMN04254537, study PRJNA301005) | activated carbon metagenome | isolation source: dual media filters at the Ann Arbor, Michigan drinking water treatment plant | place: USA: Ann Arbor
AGTTGAGTCACGGTAGGCGAACACTCTCGGCTCGCGAGACGTGTCTCACCGACCCCAGCGACGGTTGGAATCCGGTTCCCACCGCTGCTCCAGTTTTCCGGGGTTTAGCGGTACGGCTGCAACCGACCCGCTCAGTCACTAGCACGCAACTAGCACGCAATCTGGTTGGTACCATCGGCCGCCCTGCAAGGCGGTCGATGTCGTTTGCGAGGGCGTCCAATGCCGCGCGGGCACTGGCGAGACGTTCCGGCGCTACATGCAGGTATCTCCCTGTCGTTCTGCTGTTGGGCATGCGGTGGCCCAGGATTGAGGCGATCTCCAGCTCCGGCACACCGCGGGCCATGAGCTCGGTCGCGACCGTGTGGCGAATGGTGTAGGCGGTCACGTCGAAACCGAAACCCGCCGCGTCCCGCATGGTCTGGAAGGCGCCGGCGATCTTCGCCACCGGCTTTCCTCGATACGCGACAATGTGCCCCTCTGCGGCTTCCACCCACGGGCGGAACCATTGCGGCATCGGTAGCGTCGGCCGGCGCTTCTTGGTCTGCACCCGGCCGGGTGGATTCAGGTTGATCACCCCGCGGTCGAGGTCGCACTGAAACCGGGTGAGCTGCAACGCTGCTTCCGGCCGCGCGGCCGTGGCGATCAGCGTCGCCAGGAAGGCGCGCACATGGTCTGGCATGTCAACGGACCACAGATGCGCCATCTCGGCGACGGACAGCACGCGCTCGCGCCCCTGGCCTTCCTCGACCTTCAGGAAGGGGACAGGGCGGTCGAGCTCGCCATTGTTCCATGCCCAATTCACCGCGGCCTTGGCGGCGCCCATGGCGCGCTTGATGGTGCCGGCGCCGTACTCGCCCCGATGCATCGCCAGCACGGCCTGGCGCTGCGCGTCGAGCGTGAACTCCGCGACCGACATGCCCTCGGGGATGTGGCGCAGCACCACGGCTAAGCTGCGTCGTTGGGCATCGGCGCCGACGATGTGGCGGCCGTGCTGTTGCTGGTATCGCACGAAGACGCGGGCGAGCGTCGCGACGCGGGGATCCTCGCGATCGCCGGCGACGTGCTGGGTGACCCATTCGGCGAGCGCAAGCTCCGCGGCTGCAATATCGTCAGTGCCGAGAGATGCTCGGCGCGTCTGTCGCGCATCGGAGTCGAACCACGTCCGGCACCATTGCGTGCTGCCGGGGCGCTTCGAGAGCCAATAGCCGGCGAGCTGGCCGGGATGTTGTTTTCGCGAGGGCAAGGCGGCACCTCCTGGGCAGCGAGGTATTCATCGAGGAAGGCCTGCCTGTACCGGGGCCGGCCGCCAACCATGGTGCACCGAATCTCCCGGCGCTTGCGGATGCGCTGCATGGTCGCCAGCGAAACGCCGAGACGGCCCGCCGCCTCCGCTTCGGTGATGGGCGGGTCGAAAGGCACCGGGTCAGCCAACGGTCGGCTCCCGTCGCGGCGCCGCGACAGTCTCAGCCCGGGGGTTCCAGCCCTCGATTTCCCGAACCTCATTGCGGTCCAGGATGTCGTTCTGCACGGCGATCGCGTGCGCAGCCCAGCGCGCCGAGTAGTCGCCGCGCATGAGCCCGGACAGGTCGATCTCCAGCATCATCGCCGGGTCGGTAAAGACGCTGCGCGAGAACTCCGCTTCGATCTTCCGCACCCAGGGGCCAAGCGTGAACTGCGCGAACCACAGCGCGGCTTGCTGGGCATTCGTGAAGGTGTTGTGCGTGTAGTCCTGCACGATCGGCGGCGGCACCTGATAGAGGCGGCACAGCTCCTCCACGCTGAAGCGCCGGCTCGCCAACACCTCGGCATCCTCGGGGCTCATGCTGATGGACTGCCATTCGGCGCCGTCCGTCAGCAGCAGGAACTTCCGCGCATTGTGCGTGCCGGTCATGTCCTGGCTCAGACGACCGCGCAGCGCCTTCAGCTGGTCATCGGCCACGCGACCGGGGAACCGCAGCGCGCCACTCGGCGTCGCCGCATTGCGCCACATGGCGCCGGTCCATTCCTGCAAGCCCAGCGCGTTGCCCAGCACCTCCGGCGCGCGCGACAGGCGCGACCGGCCGAGAAGCCCGTCGTCGCTCCGGTCGCGCAGGTGGAACACCTCGCCGGCCAGATACCGGGTGGACTTGCCGATGCCGCCCCACGGCGCCTGGAACGCCACCACGTCATAGGCCAGCGCGCCGTTCGCCAGCAGCACCGGCATCACGTTGCCCCATGGGACAGGACGCAGCGCGATCGGGCGGCCAGCGCCGTCATAGTCGATGATGGACAGCGCGTTGCCCTGTAGCAGCACCTGCGCCAGCGTCCACTCGACCCAATCCGGCCAGGTCTGCGTGGCGTTCGGGCGGCGCAGAAGGCGGCTCACGGGATGCTCGGGCACTTCCACCCGTCCCTTGCCGTCGCGCCTGTAGCAGTAGGCCGGCAGGCTCGCGGTGACGCTGCTGACGGCGCCGACACAGGCCAGCACCGTGGACAGGTTCTCGGCGATGCGGGCCGTCACCAGGTGCCCGGCCGCGGTCGGTCCTGCCGCGAAAGCGGCATCGTAGCCGAGGGACGACGCGCTTGCGGCGCGCGCTTCCGGCTCGCGGCGAAGGAAGCGATCAAGGAAGCCCATCACAGCGCCTCCACGAGGCGGCGGCGCCAGGCGGCGCCATGCGTGGCGCAGCGCGCCGACACGCTGGTTGCCGCGTAGGCCGGGAAGGCCTGCACGATGGACACCTCGATCAGGTCCACCGCGCGCAGCTCGCGCCGATCGGCCGCCGGCCAGGCCTGCGCGCGCGGATGGAACGAGAAGGACATGCCGCCGAGGTCGCGACGCTCGGCCAGCGCCAGCACGTCGCGGCCGAGCTGCGTGTCGGGCACGTCGATCTCGAAATGCAGGCCGCGCGCATCCTCGGCCAGGCGCATCGTGCCGGAGCCCGTGCGGGCAAGCAGCCGCGACGGATCGTGGTCGACCAAGGCGAGCACGTCCGCGCGCTTCTCCAGCGTGGCCTTGAACGCGCCGGGCTTGATGACTTCGGTGAAGCCGCCCACCCGCGCGGGGCTGTCGAACACGGCCGCGTAGCCTTCCAGCCGGCGGCCGGCGGCGCGCAGCTCGGTCGCTGCGCGCCTTTCCATCCCGTTCGGGAACCGGGCGTCGGTCACGGCGTGGTCAGATCCTTGATGGCGGCGAAGGACGCGGCGTGGCGCACGTCGATGTCCACCGTCATCATCGCGCGGATGCTGACGTTGCCCTTGCTGTAGGCCGTGGATTCGTAGGGGTTCACCAGGATGTCGAGCTCCGACCACACCCCGATCAGAAGCTCCGACCAGTCGCCGAAGATGAGCGCGGAGCAGACACCGGAGCTACTCCCCTTCGTCAGGTTGCTCGGCACCAGGTTCGTGACCGCCAGCGGGTAGCCGGCGAGCTTCCCGTCGTCCCCGATGATGAAGCCGGCGTGGGCGTTCTCGAGGTCCACATCCAGCTTCAGCGTCTTGCGGCCCGACTTCACGACCTTCGTGTTGGTCAGGAAGCCGGTGCCATCCGCATTGTCGATTTCCACCTCGGCGATGAGGTCGATGACCTTCTCCCAGCTGATGGGCGCGCCGTCCGTCCCCATGGCCACGCTGCCGATACCGGACGTGCCGAGGATGCCCAGCGGCTGGTTGTCGGCACCGGTGCCGGCGATGGCGGCCAGGTCGAGCGCTTCGGCGAGCTGCATCGCCAGGTCGTTGCGCGCGAGCTGCTCCACGTCCGGCGAAGACTGCTGGATCATGTTCCGCGACCATTCGTGGATCGCGCCGCAGTGCTTCGGCGAAAGCGTCACGGCATCGAAGGTCGGATCGGCCGGCGTGATGGCGGCGTTTTCCGCGACCCAGCCCGTGGTGGTGGAAGCCGTGCGCCGCGGGATGGACACGTTGCCCGACAGGCCGGTCAGCATGGTGGCGCCGAGTGCCCGGACGCGGGTGCGGTTGCGCAGCCGGTCGATGAACAGGTCGGGCCGCTGGTCGGTCGGGATCAGCGCGGTGGCGCTGGTGGTCAGCACGCGCTGTTCGGCCGGCTGCCCCATGCTCCAGAACATGCCCTGCGCCTTGCGGCCGGAGCGACGTTCCATTTCCTGCGAGAGCTCCCGCGCCAGGCCAGCGTTGCGGTCGGTGCCGCCCATCTGCGCCCGCACATTGTCCAGAACGCCCACGCTGCGAACCTCGGCGTCGAACTTGCGATCGCCCAGCGGCTCGCCCTGCATGCGGCGCTCGGCGTCGTCGATCGTGGACTGGACGCTGATGCGCTTCTCCAGCCCGTCGAGGTCGGCCTTCAGCTTGTCGAAGGCGGTCCCCTGCTCAGCGGTCAGGGCCGCGTCGCCGGCGGCGTCGTTGATGGCGCGCAGGTCCGCCGTGATGGCGGCGCGGCGCTCCAGAAGCGAACGGATGCTCATGGTGAATCCTTCATGGGATCGGCCGTCGTCGCGACGGGCGTGGTGGAATGAGTGCCGCGCAGGGAAAGCCGCCCATGCTCGGGCGCCTCCCCGACCCTGCGCGGCCGGCATGCTCGCCATTTTCGGGGAGGGGTCCATGGTCAGCGCGCCTCGGCGTTCAGGCTGAACGTCATGCCTTCGATGTCACTGCGCACAAACAGGTTGCGCATGATCTCGATGCCCTCGGGCGCGATGGTGAAGGATCGCTTGCTCCAACCGCCCCAACTTGCTTTGCGCCAGAACGGCAGGATGAAGTCCTTCAACTCGCCATCGTTGTCCACAAACTGGCCCGTCACCGTCGCGGTGTAACCGTTTGCGGTCTTGGCGAACTCCACCTGCGGTGACTGCCAAGCGCTGTCTCGGTCGAGGACGGTAAGGAAGAAATCGGCAAGCGTGCTTGTCTCGCCCTGCATTGGCAGGGCCGCGAACTCGGCCGCGACGCTCGCCGCTTCGTGCACCTTATCGGCCATCGCCACCGCGGCGAGCAGCGCCAGCACCTTGTCCGCGCCGATCTTCTTGATCGCCCTACCAGACGACTTCGGCAGCAGGTCCGCATCGAGCAGCGCGCGTGCGAACTGATTGACGCGCGCGCGGTCTTCGCCCGTGACGTATGCGACAATCTCGATGGTCTGCTTCACCGTCTGCATGTGAACCTCGCGCTATGGATTTGGTTTTAGACAACCAAAATTCACAATGCAAGAGGTTTCGGGCCGGAACCCGGCCCCGCCGCGCCAACGGCGGGGCAGGCCCGCTTAGGCGCTCGCCTGCGCTTGGACTATCGCTTCCTCGAAGATGGCGGCCGCGGTCGGGCGCTCGGCAACCATGCGCTCCAGCGTCGCCATGTATCGGGCGGAAACCGCATCACAGACGGCGGCCCTGGCACGAAACAGGGAAGCGGCGTCGCATAGGGTGTGAATGAAGGCGATCGTCGCGCGAGCCGACTGAGCGTCGGCTCCGAGCGCAGTAAGCCGATCCAGGGTTGCGTCAGAATCGTCTTGCATGGCGACGCGAGCGAGAAGCAGCGCGTTGAAATGGTCGGCCGACTGAGCCCGCCACGCCTCGTGCGTAGGCAGCGGCGCAAGATCGACGCCTTCCCAGCGGAGGGCGGCCGGCGGCACGACCTTGCGGCGCTGACGCTTTTCGCGGGACGGATTCGGGGATGTATGCTGCTTGGCAGCCATGGTCGTGATCTCCTGGATCGCGGTTGTGGTCAGCTCCCGGGATGGCGTTGGCGCGCCGCCCGGGGGCGCCTGAACCGTAGCGGGTGCCGGGCGCCAGATGCAACAATGTCGGGGCGGCGCAACCGAAAGGAGAACGGCAGGATGGACTTCGTGATGCGCTGGGATGGCAGCTATTTCGGGTGGATCGAAGACGGCGAACTTTTCACCAAGGACGGTCGCCATGTCGCGCGTCGCGTCAAGGGGCGCTTCTATCGGCAGGATGGCAGCTATCTCGGTGAACTTCGCGACGGTCGGTTGATCACTCGCTCGTCGCTTCAGCCACCATCGTTGGGCTTCTTGCCCGCGCGCCTGAAGAGTCTGCCTCCGCGGCTCAGCCCAGCCGTTGAACAGCCCCGCGAATTGCCGGACGGCTTCCAAGCCTTTCCAGCGCCTGACAGCCTCTGATCAAGACGACCCCTCACCCCAACCACCCGACATTCTCGAACGTCGCCGCCGCCGGCTCCCGTGCGGCGAGCCCTACCGCTGTGACAGCCGCCACCAGGGGGTCAATGCGCCCGGTGGCACGCTCCTTCGACAGCTTCCGATTCCCAGCCGCATCCATGTCGATCGCCGCGTTGGCGACAGCCCAGCGCAGGGCCGGGTTGCCGCCGTGCTTGATCTTCGCCTCCAGCACCAGCGCCTCGAAGCTGGTCAGGCTCGGTGACACGTCCCGATAGCCCGCGCCGTGCGGCCGCAGCTCCAGCGGCAGGCCTTCCCGGTCGAGCACGGCCTTCAGGTCGTTGATGCCCCACCGGTCGCAGGCGATGCCCACCAGCTCGAGCCCTTCCACCTGCTGCGCGATCCACGTCAACAACCACACGCGGTCGATCGCCCGGCCGGGGATCTCCACCACCAGGCCGCGGGCGATCCATTCGCGATACGGCGCGCGGTCCTCGCGCTCCTTCTCGCCCACCGCCTGCGCCGGCAGGAATGCCCACACGCGCAGCGCGCCCGTCTCCGGCCAGTAGAGCGCGAAGGCCGTCAGGTCCGCCGCGCCGCTCGCCAGGTCCAGCCCACCGAAGCACGGCCCCTTCGCCTCGGCCGTGCCGGCGCAGGCATCCCAATCCGCCGGCCCGATGAACCGTTCCTCGGCCTGCACGGGCTGGTTGAGCACATAGGCGCGGAAGGCCGGCTCCCGGCTCGGCAGCTGGCGCGCCTGCATCGCCTGCACGCGGATGTCTGCAATGCGCACCGCGTCGGCGTCCGGGTTCGCCGCGCGCCAGGTGTCTTCGGCCCACGGATCAGCCTCCAGCGGTGCGGAGTAGATCGCGCTGGCATAGGTCGGATCGTCGATGGTCCCGTCCGCCACCTGACCGGCGTAGCGGATCATCTCCTCCAGCGGCGAATCCGGGTCGGGCGAGCGCGTGGAGATGGCGAGCAACAGCGGCTCGGCGTGCGCGCCCTGGCCGGTCTGGAGCGCGTCCAGAAGATCGCGGCCTCGCCACTGCGCCACTTCGTCACAGATGGCGACGGTCGGGGACAGGCCGTGCGCCTTGCGATGGTCCGCCGACAGCGCGGCGAAGGTGCTGCCCGTCACCACGTCCTCGACCGTCTTGTTGAAGTCGCGGAACACCAGCCGATCGGCGATCTCGGCGTCCGCCAGCGCAAAGGCGCGCAGCTCGGCATAGAGGATGCTCGCCTGCCCACGATCGGCCGCGGCGCTCACCACCTGCCCGCGCGGCACCGCCTCCGGCCCGACCAGGTGGCACAGCGCCAGCGCGGCGCACAACGTCGTCTTGCCCGACTTCCGGCCCATGGAAATCAGCGCGGTGCGCACCGGCCGGCGCCTGTCCGCGCCCTCGGCATAAATGCGCCGCAGGATGTCCACCTGCCACGGCTTCAGCTTCAATTTCCGGCCGGCATAGGCGCCGGCGGTGATGGTCAGGCCTTCGCACCAGCGGATGACGCGCTCGGCCCGCGTGGCGCCTCCCGCGCGGCGCCTGACGGGCTTTGCCGCCAGGATGGGAACCGCCCTCGCCGGCTTCGCGCCGGGGCCTCGCTTGCCCATCAGCGGCGACCGCGGGGCGAACTAACTGGGAAATCGTCCCCCCACGCGGTCGCCGGCCCCAGCCCTGAGCGATTTCCTGCGTTCCACCAGTGCGCACGATCGCGCGGGGTGCCGTCCGCGCTGCACCCGGCCAGGCGAGGCTCAGCCGTGCCGCGGCGCGCGTTGTGGCAGGTGATGCACCGGCCCACCAGGTTGTGCTGCGCGTCCGCCCCACCCTGCCGGCGCGGGATGATGTGGTCCGCCACCACGCTGCGCGCGCCGCATCCCGCCGTGGCGCATGTGGGGTGCAGGCGCAGGCATTCCGCCCGCAGCCGCCGCCATGCCGGGGACCGGTAGAAGGGATCGCTCATGCCGCTTCCATCGCCCGGGCCAGGGCGCGCAGCTCACTGGCCAGCGTGTGCTTGTCCATGTGGAAGGCTTCCGGGTCGCGGTGCGACGGGGACAGGCGGGCCACGCGCTCGGCGATGTCGGCAACCAGGCGGGCGAGAGGCTGCACCCCGGGCGTCTGCGTCACCCGTGTCACCCCCCTATAGGGGGGGGGTGACGCAGGTGACGCGGATGACGTGCCCCATGCGATGGGTGACGCGATAAGGTGACGTGGGTGACGCAGTCTCATGTCAGCCACACGAGCTGGTCGGTGAGGCCGAGCTTGCCCTTGTCCTTCAACGTGTTGAGCATCTTGTAGAGCGCATTGCGCTCGGCGCCGGTCAGCTTCGCGTCACCCTTCGCGTCACCTATGCGGCCCTTCCGTCGCAGGCCGTCCCGAACCTCGTCCCGGGTCAGCGTCACCCATGGTTTCATGCCAGGAATCGGCACCCGTTCCTTTGCGATGCCGCCCTCGCCGAACACGTCCGCAATGTCGCGCAGCCATCCTCGCTGGGTCTCGGTGAGGCGCGCGCCGTCCGGTCGTTTGGCGTCGTCCGGTGCGTCGGCTTCCTCGGCGAGACAGGTGCGGCCAGGCTCGGCGTAACCGGGCCGCTGCACGTCCACCACGCGCAGCCGGAAGGGCATCTCGGCGCCGTCCGCGTCGTCTTTCGCGTGCTCCACCACCGCCATGGACGGCGCGCCTTCCTCGCCCTTCCTGATGCGCACCACCAGGTCCGCGGCGCCGAGAAGCGCGCCGGAACCGCGGGGCGTCTTGGCCTGCGCGTCCTTCGATCCGTGGTGGATCACCGCAACATGCGGCATGGGATCGCCGCGCCGGCGGCCTTCCTCGCGCAGCTTGTCCAGGCTGGCGATGAAGCCGCCCATGTCCTGCGCGCGGTCTTCGTCCCCGTCGCCGAAGGTGCGGGCCAGCGTGTCCACCACCACCAGCTCGGCGCGGTGCAGCCGGGCGGCGGCGATGAAGTCCTCCAGGTGCTCGCCGGGCGGGCCGAGCTGCATCCGCTGCGCGATCACGGCGAAGGCGTCGCCCGGGTCGCCCATCTCGGCGTGCAGGGCTGCCAGGCGGGTGCCTATGCCGCCTTCGCCCTCCGCGGCGCCGTAGAGCACGCGCACCGGCCGGCGCGGCTCCCTGCCCCACAGGCCCGCCCCTAGCGCCATGCCATAGGCGAGGCGCATCACGACGAACGTCTTTCCGCATTTCGGCGCGCCCCACCATGCCGAGATTTCGCCCGGCGCGATCAGGCCGGGCAGTAGGTATTGCCGCGCCGGCAGGGCGATGGCGTCGGCGACGGAAAGCAGGCGCAGCGCGCCCACCATGCGCGGCGGAACGATCAGGCGCGCGCCGTGCGATGCGAGCACCGTGTCGGGGTCGCGGATTCCATCCATCACGCGGCTTCCCGTGTGGCGTCGTCCCAATCGTCGTGCGGCGGCGCGAGAATGCGTGCCTCGCGTCCGGCGGCGATCCACTGCGCGGCGCAGGCGTTCGCGGCGCCGATGCCGGCCTCGCCCGTGTCGGCGAAGATCGTCAGGGCCTCGATGCCGGGCAGCACGGGGAAGCGCCGGATCGCGCCGGCCGAGCTTGCCGCCCATACCGGGCGCCAGCCCGTGCGCTGCATGACGGCGAGTGCCGTCTCGATGCCCTCGGCGATGCCCAGGCCGAGCGTCACGTCTTCGTCGGGAACGAGGCGAATCACACCAGCTCGGCCGGCCATCATCTTCGCTTGCCCCTCGGCTTTCCAGGCGCCGTCCAAGCGCAGGAAGGTCCGATGCACGCCACACGGCGCGCCGGTTTCAGGGTCGGTCATTGCTGCGACCATGGCCGGCAGGCGTTCCGCGCCGCGTGGGCAGGCTGGATGGAACCGCAGCGGCGCATCGGCCGGCAGCGCCAGGCCGCGCGAGGCGAGATAGGCCTCGGCCAGCGTGCCGGCGGCCGGGACTGCTTCCCGCCAGATGCGGCGGGCGAGGTCCGCCGTCTCGGCGGGGACGCGCTGCGGCTGCGGCGGCGCTACAGGCCGATGGGGCTCGGCGGGCCGTCCACCACCGCCCACCAGGCCGAGCCATGCCAGTGCCCAGCGGTAGGCTTCCCGCATGGGCACGCCTTGCAGGTGCGCCACCAGGGCAAGGGCGTCGCCACCTTCGCCCGCTTCGTGGTCATACCAGGTGCCGCGGCGCGCACCGCCGACATGAACCACGAGGCTGCCCTTGCCTCGGAATCGTAGCGTGTCCTGCTTGGTGAAGGTCGGGTCGTCGCGCGTGAGGGCGCACGCGAGGCCCTTCATGCGACCGGCGAGCTGCGCGGCCAGCTCGGCGGGTGTGACGGTGCACCGATCAGCCATTGGACTGGCCTCCGGCGGGGTGATCGGGTAGAACGCAAATAGCACGCATGGTCTGCGAAACCCTTGGTTCCGCGTGCAGAGATTTGCTATGCAGTGACTACTTATGCCCTTGAAAACGCTTGGCTTTTACTACCTTGCCAAGGTCGGGGTCGAGGGTTCGAATCCCTTCGCCCGCTCCAGTCGGTTTTCCAACCTCATTCTCCGCTCAGCCATAGGTCCCGGTCGGGGCCAGGCTTGGCGGGACTTTGCGCCCGAAGCTCGGGATAGCGACCGGCCCGAGGGCCGCAGTTTGTCTCTCCGGCCGGCCAGTTCTCTCTGCACCTCGGGACTCGGGCGATTAATTCCCAAGCCCACAACGCGTTGATTTTGTTCGTATCCTGATCGGGTGCCACCGCTGCAAGTTGCGGCCGCCTTCGCCTGCCAATGACAACCCGGAGCCAACTCAGGGCGGCGACACTCCCGAGCCGGCCTTCGTATCGGGCCGATAGGTGGCAGCAAAAATGTTGTCCGTCAGGAATTTCCGGAACGAAGGGTCGTCCTGGAACATCTTGAAAAGCTCGACGTGGTCCGCGACGAGGTCGTTCATCGCCCGTTGCAGCGCCGCGTCGTGCTCGATTCGGGCGTTCTGCCGATCGGAATTTCGGACCGCGTTCTGAAACGCCTTGTCCGCGGACACCTTGGCTGGCAACTCCTCGGTGATCACCTTCCGGATCTTGTCCCCGTCTTTCCAGTCGACGTTCCCGAACTGGTCGTTGAACGCATGGATGATGTTGCTCAGTCGGTCCAGTTCGGGCTCCGGCTTTCGGCCGCCGCCACTGGTCGGCACTGGATCGACCTCCGCATCGGTGTCCGGCAGGGCCACAGCCATCGAGGCCTGAACCTCAACCCGGTAGCTGTCCATGTCGACCGCCTCGAGGATGCCCTTCGATAGGTCTTCCTCCCGCGGCGCTGGCAACTTCGGGATCAGGAAATTGAGGAAGGTGGCGAGCTTCTCCCACTCCGCATTGGTGTACGGCAGGATGGACGCCAGAAAGCCGTAGGTCCGAACGAACGCCTTCGCCTTCCCCTTGAAGTCGACCTGCCCATCCTCATCCAGGTCGCTCAGGTATGTGGCGACGCAGGCATCCAGGATGGGGTCCAGAGCATCCCGTGGCGCGCCGGACAGGTAGCGGGCGACGAGGTCGTCAACCTGAGCCGCGTCGTACACCTGGTGGCCGTCGAGCGCGGCCTTCAGGTCGTGCAGCTTATTCGGGTCGGTCTGCTCGCTGAGGATCGTCGTGCGGTAGTAAGGCGCGAAGGAAGCCTCGATCACGTCAGCATCATTCTGGAAATCGAGCACGAAGGTGTCGTGCTTCTTCGGGTGCGCACGGTTGAGCCGCGACAGGGTCTGCACGGCCTTCACCCCGGAGAGCGCCTTGTCCACGTACATCGTGTGAAGCAAGGGCTCATCGTAGCCAGTCTGGAATTTGTCGGCGCAGATCAGGAACCGATACGGGTCCTTCTGGATGCGTTCCTCGATGGCACTGCTCGGGAAGCCGTTCAGCGACGCCTCAGTGACCTTCTGCCCGCCATACTCATGCTCGCCTGAGAAGGCGACGATGGCCTGGTACGGGCTCTTTCGCTCCCGCAGGTAGTCCCGGAACGCGTGAAAGTACTGGATCGCGCGCTGAATGCCGCCCGTCACCACCATCGCTCGCGCGTCACCACCAATTTTCCGTCGAGCGATGACCTGGTCGTGGAAGTGGTCGACCATGATCTCCGCCTTCTGGCGAATCGCGTGCTCGTGCCCCTCGACGTAGCTACGGAGCTTCTTCTTCGCCCGATTGGAGTCGAATTCGGGGTCATCCTCCACCGCCTTGGCCAGGCGGTAGTAGCTCCGGATGGGCGTGTACTGAGCCAGCACGTCCAGGATGAAGCCTTCCTGGATGGCCTGCTTCATCGTGTAGGTGTGGAAGGGGCGGTGCTTCGTGACGCCGCCTTCGGTGAACGGCGTGCCGAACACCTCCAGCGTCTTGTTCTTCGGTGTTGCCGTGAAGGCGAAGTAGCTGGCGTTTGGGAGGACCTTCCGCGATTCCATGATCCGGTTGATCGTGTCTTCGACCGTCTCGTCCTCTTCCTGACCCTCACCACCGGCGCCCGAGAGCGCGATGTTCATCTTGGCAGAGGTGCGGCCACCTTGGCTGGAATGCGCCTCGTCGATGATGATGGCGAAGCGCTTGCCACGATGCTCATCGCCAATCTCGTCGAGGATCACCGGGAACTTCTGCACCGTCGTGATGACGATCTTCTTGCCCGTCTTCAGGAACTCGCGCAGCGCACCCGAGCGATCGGCATGCCCGACGACCGATGCCACCTGAGCGAACTGTTTGATCGTGTCGCGGATCTGCTTGTCGAGCAGCCGCCGATCCGTCACGACGATGGCGGTGTCGAAGGCCAGGCGCCCCGCATGCTCCAACCCGACCAGCTGATGCGCGAGCCAGGCGATGGAGTTGCTCTTGCCGCTACCGGCCGAGTGCTGGATCAGGTAACGCCGACCGACACCATGATCCCCGGCGTGGCGCAGCAATTCCCGCACGACGTCGAGCTGATGGTAGCGGGGGAACACCTGGCGCGGCGGTTTCTTCTTGCCGTGTTCGTCTCGCTCCTCGACGATCTGGGCGTAGTTCTCCAGGATCTCGGTGAGGCGCGGCTTGGTCAGCATGTCGCGCCAAAGGTAGTCGGTCTTCAGCCCCGCTTGGTTGGGCGGATTCCCGGCTCCATCATTCCAGCCCTTGTTGAAGGGCAGGAACCAGGACTCCTTCCCCTTCAGATGCGTGCACATCCGCACCTCGGCATCGTCCACGGCGAAGTGGACGACGCAACGCCCGAACTTGAACAGCGCCTCCCGCGGGTCGCGGTCGCGCTTGAACTGCTCGACCGCGTCCGCGACGGTCTGCTTCGTCAGGCTGTTCTTGAGCTCGAAGGTGGAGATCGGCAGGCCGTTGATGAAGGTCGCCATGTCAAGCGACTGCGTGCTACCATCCTTGGCGTAGCGCAGCTGCCGCGTGACGCTGAAGATGTTGGCGGCGTGCAGCTCGACAGCCTTGGCATTCGCGGCCGAGGGTGTGCCGAAGAACAGCTCCACGGAGACCGGGCCGTCCTTCACGCCGCTGCGAAGCACGTCGATCACGCCTCGCTTCGCGACCTCGCCCTGCAGGCGATGGAGGAACTTGAGGCGCTTGGCCTCCTCCTCAAGCCCAAGCTGTGTGACCGCCTCGGGCTGCGTAGCCCGGAGAAACGCCAGGAGCTTCGGCACGTCTACCACGTGATCGCGGTCGTAGTCCTTCGGGTCGCCGAGCACATAGCCGGCGTCATCGACCAGCGATCGCGCGATGAGCGCTTCGAGGCCCTTCTCGCTGGTGTCGGTACTCACGCCGCGGGCGTGGTCACGCGGCCCGGCAGCCAGCCCTGACCGGCCAGCGTGTCGAGCGCCAGGCCGATCTGCCGCGGCGAGAAGCGGCGCTTCCGCTCACCCCAGCCATGCACGCGAGCGACGATGTCCGCCGGCGTCGCGTCGGGGGCTTCCTTGGCGACCCAGTGCACGGTGGAGAGTAGTTCCAGCCCGAACGGCGTCTCGAAGCCCTGAACGAGGGCAGCCACGCGGTCGAAATGCGCCCGCGTCGCCTCCTCCCCTTCCAGAAAGGTCATGGCGTCGTCGACGGCACCCGGGACGAGGGTGAGCTGCTTGTCCGGGGCGTCGCCGCCGTCGCGGTAGCCCGCGACCAAGTGCCCCTCGACCTGGGCAAGGACATTGCCGAGGTTCTCGGCGAAGGGGCCGTAGGGCGCCTTGGCATATCGCAAGCGCAGGGACTGCCCGGCCTCCTGCATGAAGTACATGAGCTTGTGTACCTCCAGCAGCGTCACGAAGGGGTCCATCAGGCCGCCGAGATAGCGGTGCATCAGGCCGACCAGGGCAGCCCGGCCGGCGGTCATCGGCGGGACCTTGCTTGAGGCCATCCCGCGGCCATCCACGGGGGCGCCGGCGGGCTCGAACAGAATGACCTCAAGGTCGTTGATGCCGCGCAGCGCCTCGACGATGCGCGGCTTGACGTCGCGCCACTCCAAGCCGCCGAGGCCGCTGCCGAGCGGCGGGATGGCGATGGAGCGAATGCCCCGCTCCCGGATCTCGGTGGCCAGGGCGACGAGCCCGCTCTCGATGTCCTCGATCCGGCTATTGCCGCGCCAGTGGCGCTTGGTGGGGAAGTTGATGATCCAGCGCGGCCGGGTCAGCTGTCCGACCTCGACGACAAACATCTGGCCAGGCTGCACGTCGCCCCGGTCGCACGCGGCCTTGTAGGCTTTGAAATTCTCCGGGAAGGCATTCTTGAACTGAAGTGCCACGCCGCGGCCCATGATGCCCACGCAGTTCACGGTGTTCACCAGCGCCTCGGCCGGCTCGGCGAGGAGGTCTCCGATTTTGCTGGTGATCATCCGATTCTCCTCCGCATCAGTAGTACCAGTCCGTTCGGACCTGAACAGGCGGCATATGGTCCGCGCCGTCCAGTATTTCCCTCACGCGCTTCTGCATATCGATGGTCCGAACGCCGATCCTCTCGACAAGAGACCACGGGAAGCGTTCGTGGACGAGAAATTCAGCCTGCTTGCCTTCCTTCACGTCGGATGAGCGGAAATCCGTGGCCTGGACCGCCGTCCAGTTGATATCGCTGAGCTGGCTCAGGTCTTTCCTGAACGACTGATAGTTCGCGCCGGCATTCCCAAGCGAGAAGGCCCACCGTCGCCCCACCTTGTCCGCGCGCTCCACCACGGTGTGGAGGTCCGCTTCAAGCGTGACGATAGGGACTTGGCCGCCCCGGTAATCGAGCCCCGGCGCGTTCCCCATATATAGCAAGTAGAGCATGATCGAGCGAGCACAAAAGTAGAACGGAACGTAGTCCCCGACATAGGTCTTCGGGTGGCAGGTAACCGGCAGCGTGAGCCGGCGGTCCTTGATCCCCTGCATGCCGATGACCGTTCCGGCACCGGCGCGCGCCCTGATGGCGGCGTCGCTGTAGAGTCGCTTGTTCGCCACCACTGAGGCAAGCCGGTCCACATGCAGGATGTGATAGATCTTCGGCTTCGCTGGCGGTGCAGCCGTCATTCATCGACCTCGGCAAGCGCCACGTCGGCATCGTCCTCGTCGTCGGCATCCTCGGCTGTCGTTGCCTCCTCATCCTCCAAAGGCAGAGCTTCGCCGTCGCTCTCGTCGGCAAGCATCGCCAAGGCTGCGGCGCGGACGTCGAGCTTCCCGGTAACTGCGTCGGCGATCAGGCGCTCCCGGTACTCCTCGACCAACTTGATCTCTCTGACGAGCTTTTCAGCTGCGGCAGTGATCTCGCCCAGCACACGGTCGAGGTGGTCAGCGATCGCCTCCTGCTCGGCGGGCGGAGGTACGGGGACCTCAATCGCGCCGAGTTCGGGCTTTGTCACGTGCACGAGGCCGATGATGCCGTGCGCGTTATCCTCGACCCGCTTCGTGACCGCGCGCAGGGCGTAGAAGAAGAACCGGCTATGAAGCGAGAAGCTCTCCAGCTTGAAGATGTGCTGGTTGAGGTACGCGGGAAAGGCCCGATCCCATTCAAAGGAACCGAATGACGTCCCGCGGTTGCCTGACCAAGCGAACAGTAGGTCTCCCGGCTGAATCAGCAGTCGTTCTGGAAGGTCCGCCCGATCTGTGTAGTTGAACTGGTCGCTCCCGTTGAGGTTCTCGATGCGGATGATCGGCGTACCCGCGTCCTTCCAATCCGCGGGCTTGAACGCGAGGCCGTTGGAGAAGCGCGTGAGGTATTTCAGCCGCTTCAACTGCCAATGCGACGGGATCAGCGGGACCGAGTCGACCGGCGTCGCCTTCATGGCCGCGGCCGGATCGACGCCGCGGGTCACCGCGTCGTTGATGATGCCCTGACGACGCTCCTTCAGCACTGCAAGCAGACGGCGCCGGTTCCGGATCAGCCGATTGGTCAGTCGGCCATGCGCGTCCAGGTGATCGGCGATGCGACGCTGCTCCGCTAACGGCGGGCACGGCGATGGCATCTGCTTGAACTGCGCCCAATAGAGGCGGTTGCGATCCGCGACGATGCCCCGTGAGAAGCTCTCGATCTCCCGCATGTAATCGGTGGTGCGAAACAGGTAGGTAAAGTATCGCGGATCAGCATCATCGTAGGGAGCGGCGACCACATAGGCGGGGCTTACCAGCCCGTCCTCTGGCGCAACACCCACTGCGCCCTGCCAGAGCCGCATCATGTTGTAAGCGACGTCGCCCGCGGCCGCGCGCTTGTACTTTGATCGGTCGGCCATCACCTGCTTCCGCCCACCGTCGCCGAAGCTGCGCACGCGCACACCGGTCCGCAGCGACACCTCCAGAATGGGCAGTTCCTCGCGCCCCATCTCGACGCGCTGCGAGAAGATCCGTCCGTTGCGCCGAACATCCCAATGGCTCGGCACCCGCGGCAGCCAAGCAAGGCCGCTGTCACGATACTCGGGATAGGGTGGTAGCCTCGCCCCCATGGCTCAGGCCGCGCTCACAACCTGGCGCAGCAGGTCCGCGGCTTCCCGCTCCAGCGCCAGGATGTCTCGCTCGATCGCAGCCAAATCGCGCAACGGCTTCGGGTGGTGGAAGTGGCGCGTGAAGGAGATCTCGTAGCCGATCTCCGTCCGGTCCTCGTCCACCCAGGCATCCTCCGCGTGCGGCAGCACCTCGCGCCGGATGAAGGCCTCGATGCCGCCCTCCTCCAGGAAGGGCACCTGCTCCGTGTCGCGCAGTTCGGGGTCGGGCTCATACTCCACCACGACCGTGCGGCCACCCAGCTTCTGCTGGTAGCGGCCGTGCAGCGCTTCCTGCTCTGGCTGGGTGCCGGGCTTGGGCTTCGACTGCTTGCGAATGACCGGCGCCGCCTTCGGGTCGCGCCGCCCGAGCACGGCCAGCAGCAGCTTTTCCCGCTTGGTGGTCAGGGATTCATCCCTCGCGGCGGCCGCCGTGCGGATCGCCGCCAGCACGGCGTTGATGTCCAGGTGGGGACCGGCGCCGAGCGTCGGCGCCACTGCCTCAACGAGGTCAGCGAGCACCTCGTCCTTCGCCGCCACCGCGGCGCGACGCAGACTGCGCAGCGAGGCATCATCAAGCCGCGCGGCCAGCCGGAGCGGACGCTCCACAACGACCTTCCAATAGCCGAAGGACGCGTTCGGCAGCACCTTGGTGCGCACGCGCCGCGTCTCACCCGCTGCTGCCGGCTCCGGCAGATTGGCCTGGCTCAGAAAGACGTCCGAGACCTCTCGGATGTCGTCCGGCCCCATCTCGCAATTCTTCTTCCCGAGGTTGCGGCGTAGCGGGCGGGAGCAAGCCGTCGCGTCGATCAGCTGCACCAAGCCTCGTCGCTCATCGGCCTTGCGGTTGCTCAGCACCCAGACGTAGGTCGCGATGCCCGTGTTGTAGAAGATGCCCTCCGGCAGAGCGACGATGGCTTCCAGCCAGTCATTCTCGATCACCCAGCGGCGGATGTTGCTCTCGCCGGATCCTGCATCACCCGTGAACAGCGATGAGCCGTTGTGCACCTCGGCGATTCGGCTGCCGAGCGGCGTGTTGCGCTTCATCTTCGCCAGCTTGTTGGCCAGGAACATCAGCTGCCCGTCCGAGGAGCGCGTGACGAGGCTGAATTCAGCGTCGCCGCCATGCTGGATGACGAAGCGCGGGTCCTTCAGATCCTTCTTGCCGCCCATCCGCTCGAGGTCGGTCTTCCAGCTTTTGCCGTAGGGCGGGTTGGACAGCATGAAGTCGAATTCGAGCGAGGGGAACGCATCGGAAGATAGCGTGGAGCCGTGCTGGATGCGCTCCGCCTCGGCACCTTCGCCCTTCAGCAGCAGGTCGGCCTTGCTGATAGCGTAGGTCTCGGCGTTCACCTCCTGGCCGAAGAGATGCGTGCTGATCTCCTTGCCATGATCTGCAGCGAGCTTGGTCAGGGCCTCTTCCGCGACCGTCAGCATGCCGCCCGTTCCGCATGCGGCGTCATAGATGAGATAGGTGCCGGACTCGATGCGCTCCGCGACGGGGAGGAAGATGAGGTTCGCCATCAGCTCGATGACGTCGCGCGGCGTGAAGTGCTCGCCGGCCTCCTCATTATTGTCCTCGTTGAAGCGGCGAATCAGCTCCTCGAAGATTGTCCCCATGCTGTGGTTATCGAGACCAGGCACACGCACCCGGCCGTCCTCATCCTTCACCGGATAGGGGGACAGATTGACGGAGGGGTGGAGGAACTTGTCGATGAGGGGGCCGAGCGCATCGGCCTCGACCAGCGTGTCGATCTGGTTGCGAAATTTGAACTTGGTCAGGATGTCCTGGACGTTCGGGGAGAAGCCATCGAGGTAGGCTGTGAAGTCGGCCTTCAGCTGCTGCTGCCGCGTTTTCGCTGTGAGGTCGCGCAGCGTGAAGGGCGAGATGTTGTAGAAGGCTTCGCCGGCAACCTGCTTCAGCGGCTGGTCCTGATCCCGGACTCCGTTCTCGTCGAGAAACGCCTTGCGGGCGAGAACCGCTTCCTTCTTCGGTTCAAGTATCGCGTCAAGCCGGCGAATGACCGTCATCGGCAGGATGACGTCACGGTACTTTCCGCGGACATAAACGTCCCGGAGAACGTCGTCGGCGATTCCCCAAATAAAGTTCGAGATATTCAAACCGCTCAAGAATTCCCCCCCCCCTTGCCGCAAGTCCCAGAGGGTGCCGCAGCCGATTCGGCACCTTAGCCTCTTGCCTTGGTCTCCCGCAACGAAGGCGACCTGCTTCCGGAGGCCAAGGCGCTGGCCTGCTCGTGCCAGGATGCCGGGAAGGGCCGAAGCAGAGTTGGCAGGCCGACGTCGCACCGGCCCTCCAGGATAGCCTCGACCAGCTCCGGCGCCAGCAGCGTCAGGCTGAGGAGCTTCCCTAGGAAGGACCGATCCATCTTCTCGGCCGCCGCCAACTCGGTCAGCGATCCGTGGTGGCCGTGGTCAAGCATGCGCTGGTAGCGATGCGCCCTGGCTATTGCCTTCACCAGGGCAGGGTCGGCGCGGGTGGGGGTCGAAGACGAAACCTGCGAATCGGGCATCACGACCGTCTTCCTGCCCGGCCGGTGTCGGATGGCCAGCGGCACCCGGACCGTGATGCTGGTCGCCGTGGTCATGCTGCCGACCTCAGCGCATCGGGCGCGATGGCGCCGAGGTCGCGGACGAGGCCGCCGAGCCCGTCCAGCCGGAGCCGAATATCGGCACCGGCCGGCCCGACCACCACCCGCTCCACCAGCGACCGCACAATCCGCGCCTGCTCCGCGGGGAACAGATGCTCCCAGAGCGGGTCGAGTCGGTGCAGCGCGTCCTGGGTCTCGCCCTCAGTCAGGTCCGGCGCCTCCTTGCGCGCCGCACGCCAGGTGCCAACCACGATCTCCGGCTGGCGCAGCAGCGCCCGGACCTGATCCACCACCGACGGACGATGCTGTCGTCGCCGGCGGCATCGCCCTTCAGTACGCGCTGCGCCACGTAGTAGCGGTAGAGCCGGCCATTCTTCCGGGAATGGGTCGGCGACAGCGCCCGCCCATCCACCCCAAAGATCAGCCCCTTCAACAGCGCCGGCGTCTGCGCACGGTTCTGGTTGGCGCGGACCCGCGGGCTGATCTGGAGGACGGCATGCGCCCGATCCCAGAGCTCCCGCGGTACGATCCCCTGGTGCTCGCCGGGATAGACCTGCCCCTTATGCGCGGCCTCGCCAACATAGGTCCGGTTGTTCAGCAGCTTGTAGACATCGCCCTTGTCCAGCGGTCGGCCCACCTTGCTGGTGAGGCCCTCCTCCCGAAGGTGCTTCACGGTCTCCATGCCCGACCCCGTCTGGGCGAAAATCTCGAACACGCGGCGCACCCGCGGGGCCTCATCCTCATTCACGATCAGCTTGCGCGCCACCACGTCGTAGCCGAGCGGCACCTTGCCTCCCATCCACATGCCGCGGGCGCGGGAGGCCGCGAATTTGTCGCGGATCCGCTCGCCAATTACCTCTCTTTCGAATTGGGCAAAGCTCAGAAGGATGTTCAGCGTGAGCCGGCCCATGCTGGTGGTGGTATTGAAGCTCTGAGTGACGGAAACGAAGGTCACCCCATGCGCGTCCATCACCTCCACCAACTTGGCGAAATCCATCAGTGAGCGGCTGAGCCTATCGATCTTATAGACCACAATCACATCGACCAGGTCGGCCTGGATGTCACGCAGCAGGCGCTGCAACGCCGGCCGCTCCAGGGTCCCACCCGAAAAGCCACCATCGTCATAGCGATCGCGCACCAGCACCCAGCCCTCGGCGCGCTGGCTAGTGATGTACGCTTCGCAGGCGTCCCGCTGCGCGTCGAGGGTGTTGAATTCCTTCTCCAGCCCCTCGTCGGTCGATTTCCGCGTGTAGACCGCGCAGCGGAGTTTCTTCGTGGTGGCCGGCATGGCCGGCTCAATTCGGGCGCGGCGGCTCATGCGTCACCTCGCGCGCGCAGTCCGAAAAACGTCCAGCCGTTCCACCGCGTGCCGGTGATGTGGCGAGCGATGGCGGACAGGGACTGGTAGGGCCGCCCCTCGAATTCGAAGTCGTTGACGCGCACCGTGACCACGTGCTGCACGCCCTGCCATTCACGGAGCAGGCGCGTGCCGGCCAGCGGCCGGCTGTCGGCACGAATGCGGCGCAGGACGACGTTGCCGCCATCCAATTGCTCGCCGAGCGCCACCAGCCGGTCGACGGTCTCGGGCTTCAGCCCGCCATATGCGAGTTCCTGGATCCGATAGGCCAGGCGGCTCTGGATGTAGGCGCGGTTCCAGGGCGGCGGCTCCTTGCCGAACAACTCCCGCCATTGCTCCTTCAGCGTGGCGGTGGGCGCCGCCTGCAGCGCGGCGAGCCGCGGCAGCACCTGCGTCGGTGGAATCTTCGGGATTGTGGGCGCCGGCGCGG
>LNFM01005659.1_pt1 | contig 21374 bp, 17 predicted proteins | sample 596031 | NCBI WGS metagenome assembly LNFM01 (sample SAMN04254537, study PRJNA301005) | activated carbon metagenome | isolation source: dual media filters at the Ann Arbor, Michigan drinking water treatment plant | place: USA: Ann Arbor
TGGGTGCGGTCGAAGATGACGCCGATGGTGCGGAAGGTGCTGCCGTTGCCGATGCCGCTGGCCAGGAACAGCAGCATGAACAGGCCCAGGAACAGCGGGAAGTACTGTTCGGGCGTGGCCGAGCCGTAGGCCTGCATCATCACGTAGCCCACCGCCACCGAGGCGCCAGCCATCACCACCGAGATGATCTGGGTGACGATGCTGCCGCCCACCTTGTCGGAGATCCAGCCACCCACGGGCCTGATGGCTGCGCCGATGAAGGGGCCCATCCACGCGTAGGTCAGGGCGGACGGCGCGTTCGGGTTCTTCAGTACGTGCTGCATCACGCCGTTGGCATCGGGCACGTGCTGGAAGCCGAAGATCACCGTGATGGCCAGCGGCAGCGCCATCGAAAAGCCGATGAAGGAGCCGAAGGTGACGATGTACAGCGCCGTCAGCGACCAGGTGTGCTTGTTGCCGAAGATGGCGAACTGCTTCTTCACGCCTTCCTTCATTTCGCCGAAGGCGGCCAGCTTCATCACAGCCAGGGCCAGCACGATGTCCAGCGGAATGGCCACCCACATGTTCAGCAGCCCGAGGCCGGTGGGAGCCGGCAGGTACAGCCACAGCATGAAGATGGACGGGATGAAGGCCAGGGTGTAAAGGTAGGTGATCTTCGAGAAGGCCACAACCGGGTTGCCCGTGCTGGGCGATACCGTCTTCAGGTTGTTCATCCCCCACCAGCACAGGATCGACAGCGGCACCAGCAACAACAGCCAGGCGAAGCCCGCGTTCTGGATCCAGGTGGACGTGCCCGCGGAGATCTTTCCGAAGATCCATCCGCTGTCCTTCACCAGCGTCATCGACTCGCCGCCGAAAGCACCGAAGAGGCCCACCGTCATCACCAGCGGGATGACGATCTGCATCGTGGTCACTCCGAAATTGCCCAGGCCAGCGTTCAGCCCCAGCGCCGTGCCCTGCAGCCGCTTCGGGAAGAAGGTGCTGATGTTGGACATGGAGCTGGCAAAGTTGCCGCCACCCACACCCGACCAGAGCGCCATCAGCTGAAAGGCCCACAGCGGCCAGTCGGGGTTCTGCAGCGCGATGCCGGTACCCAGGGCCGGGGCCAGCAGCATGGCCGTGGTGAGGAAGATGGTGTTGCGACCTCCGGCCAGGCGGATGAGGAAGCTGGCCGGGATGCGCATCGTCGCGCCCGAGATGCCTGCAATCGCCGTGAGCGTGAACAGTTCGGCCTGGGTGAACGGGAATCCCAGGTTGAGCATCTGGACGGTGATGATTCCCCACATGCCCCAGACCGCGAAGCCGCACAGCAGTGCAGGCACCGAGATCCAAAGGTTGCGGTAGGCGATCTTCTTGCCAGTGCTGTTCCAGAAGCTCTCGTCTTCGGGGCGCCAGTCGGTGATGTCCGGGCCGGTTATCGCTTGGGGCGAACTGCGCTCGACAATGCGGGTGGTCATGGTGTTCTCCGGAGCTTTCAGCGCGCGGCGCTGGGCATGAGGGGCGCCGCGGGTCGCTGTTGACCCATCAGCTCGGTCTTGCGCACTTCGGTCCAGTACATCCAGATCAGCGAGACCCAGACCACGCCGTACATCAACATGAAGGCGCTGGAACGGATGCCGGTCAAGTCCATCAGCGCGCCGAACATGATCGGTAGCACGAAGCCGCCCAGGCCACCGGCCAGGCCGACGATGCCGCTGACGGTGCCGATGTTGTCGGGGTAGTCGTTGCCGATGTACTTGAAGACGCTGGCCTTGCCGAAGGCCCAGGCGATGCCCAGGATGAACATCAGCGCGGTGAAGACGTAGACATTCAGGCCGATGTGGAAGGTCCTGGGGCCATGGACGGTGAGCACGGTGAAATCGGTCTGCGGGTAGCTCAGCAGGAACAGGCATACCCAGCTGACCCACAGCACCCACCAAGTGACCTGGTGCGCGCCGTACTTGTCTGACAGCACGCCACCCACGGCGCGCAGCACGCCACCCGGAAGGCTGAAGCAGGCCGCCAGCAGCGCGGCAGTCTGGATCGACAGGCCGAACTCTCCGACGTAGTACTGCACCATCCACAGCGCCAGCGCCACGTAGCCGCCGAAGACAATGCTGTAGTACTGGCAGTACCTCAGCACCTTCGGGTCCTTCAACATCTTCAGCTGGTCGGTGAACTTGACGTTCGACGGCACCAGGTGCCTGGGGTCGCTGCTGCTGCCCAGCCAGAACAGGATGACCGTGCCGAGCATCACCGCGGCATACACCTGAGGCACCAGCGCCCAGCCGCCGATGGCCAGCAGCACGGGTGCGGCAAATTTGTTGACCGCAGAGCCGGAGTTGCCGGCGCCATACACGCCCATCGCCATGCCTTGGCGGCTCTTGGGAAACCAGCGCGCAACGTAGGGCGTTCCCACCGAGAACGAGCCACCAGCCAAGCCCACGAACAGGCCGATGACCAGGAAGTGCCAATAGGCCGTGGCGTAGCTCATCAGCCAGATGGCCGGCACGGTGGCCGCCATCAGCAGCGTCATCACGATGCGGCCACCGTAGCGGTCGGTCCAGATGCCCAGGGGCACGCGGATCAGCGAGCCTGTGAGCACAGGCGTGGCGGTGAGCAGGCCGAACTCGGTGGCACTCAGGCCCAGCGTCTGCTTCAGCGGGATGCCGATGACGCCGAACATCATCCACACCATGAAGCACACGGTGAAGGCGATCGTGCTGACGATGAGCACGGACCACGCCTGGCGTGGGATGGGGGTTGTTTGGGAGGCCATGGAACAGACTCGTCTTGGGTGTGACGAGAGTGTCCGCACGCAGCGCCGCCGTGAACATCCGCATGGTGGCCATGCAGGACGCGGCGGAAGAACGATGGGCCAGGGTATGCCCATAGTTCTGAAGAACTACGCGCAGGGCCTTTGATTCAGACTTTGACTGGGATCAACGCAGTTCCACCAGCCCACCGCCGCAAAGGCGAGAAGGTCGCCATCAATCCCGAACTCTGGGCCATCGTCGACGGTCAGTCGTGCTTGAACAGTTCAGATGCTGCGCACACCAAGCTCTTCCTTGGCGACACGCCAGGCACCATCCGCGAGGGCGAGTCGAACTGGAAAACGATCTTCACCACCGCAGCGGCCAAGCTCGGATCTTGCGAAAACCGCCGGGCACACGGGCTATGGCAGCCCGGTGCCAGTCTCCCGACGGGTGTTCTCGCCCAGCGTCGCGCTGATCTGTCTGCAGCCGACCCAAGTCGACTTCATGCGCCACGCGGGCAAACCCACGGCTGACCCGCCAGCAAAGGGGCAAGGCCGTGATCTTCGTTCAGGGCAACGCAGTCCTGACCAGTCTCAGCAGGCAGGGCAAACCGCCCGACCTGAACACGAAGCCGTCTTCGAAGTTCACGCCCATGGTCTTCGCCTCGACGTTGAAGACAGGAGGCGGCAAGGTGTTGTCGATCCACGGCGTCGACGAATGGAAGCAGGCCGAGGGTGCGCCCGGAAATGCCTCCGGATCGATGGCTGGCTTGTAGCGCCTGCGATCCACCAGGCTGTCCAGTTCCTTGACGTTCGGCAAACGCCAGGCCTGGCCGCTGCTGGTGGCCTGCAAGCCCGCCGCGGCCAAGGCCGCGGCGACCGATTGAAGCGCCAACGGGTCGCCACCGATGCAGCGCTGACCGTCCCAGGTGTTGCCCTCGGGGCAGCGCCGCCAGATCAGGCCGGTGTCGGTGTCCAGCATCTCGCCCGCCCCGCCGCTGGCATCGACCACCGGCGCCCAGCGCGTGCCCCCAGCCGCCGGCGCACCCCGCACCATCAGCAGGCGTGCCCGACCATACTGGCCGGTGGTGGCCTGCAGGACATCGTCGCCGTGACTGGCCTCGCCGATGAAGAGATGGACGTAGTGATGCCCTCCCCTGGGGCTGAGCGCGGCCTCCCCGGCCCAGTAGGTTTGGGCCCTCACAGGCGGGAACCAGACGGAGTCGATGGTGGGCCTGCCGAAAGGCACGCTGTAGTCCACCAGACCCAGCAGTTCACTGGTCGAAGGCAGCCGCCAGTCGCTGAAGCCGCAGCGTCGGGCCGCATTGACCACGGACAGGTAGGCCGTGGCTTCGGCATGCCCAACCAGGCTGTCGCGGCCCGACGGGCCGCCATCCGGTGTCGGCAGGGCCCAGGTCAAGCCGGTCGTCTGGTCGGCCACGCAGTCCGTGCCAACGGCTGCGAAGCTGAACCCCAAGCGGCCGTCGGAATTGCTGGGCAATGTTGCATCGCGCCCCAGCATGCCGTCCTGGGTCGTGCTGAGCGCCTTGGCGTTCGCAGCACTGCAGTCCGGCATGGCATATCCCGGCGGGACGGTAACAACGTCGGCGCTCAAGCAACGATCGCTCCCCACGCCAGTGTCGTTCAGGCGCGGTGCCTGCGAAAAGACCGGCACGGTCAGACGGACGGTTGCTGCAGCCAGCCCCGTGCCGTCGCTGCCCTGCACCTGGACGTACAGCACGCCCGCCTGAGCCGTCAAGGCCGCGCAGCCGCTGAACGACTTGACGCCGGTGGCCTGCGGGCCGTCGCTGCTGCCGACGGGAATCACGCAGTCGCTCGCGTCCAGACTGCGCCCCACCATCACCCTCAACCGCTGCAGCGTGTCGCCGTTGGCGTCGCTGATCACAAAGCTGCCCTGCAGCGGGGCACCCAAGGAAAGAACGGCTGGCAGGGCCAGCTGCGTGATCACCGGAGGTACCGCGGCAGACTCGGAAACAGCGGTGCCATCGCCGCCCTGGCATGCCGCCAAGGGCACACACAGCAGTGCGATCTTCAGGCACATCGGCAAGGCAAGCATGGCGGAACGTCGAATGCAGTCCAAGTGCGGCTCCAGGCAACAGCAGAGCGATGATAGGCACTTCGCTGCCTGAACATGGGCAGATCGCAGGACTCGCTGCACCCAGGATCGGGCGATGAAGTCAGGGCTGCTTCTGTCGCTGATGGGTCTAGTCCGGCAGTAGGTTCCCGGCGAGAGCAGTCGTTCAAAGTGCCACTGAACAGGCGCCCCGCCCTGCTGCCGCCATTGCGGCGCCCGAGCAAAGGCGGCGGCTTCGCGCAATGAAGTTGTACGCCTACCGGGCGTGTCAGGACCTGTGGCCAACGGCGCGAGGTCGTGACATGTGCCGCAGCGTGGCGACTCAGACTGCGTGGTGAATTCGTCGACGCTCGTTGTCAATCCGGCCAGGTCATCGATGAGAGTCGCAGATCATGGATTCATGAAGATTGTCTGGCCGAACCGTCACTCCCACTCGATAGTGGCCGGCGGCTTGCTGCTCACGTCATAGGTCACGCGGTTGATGCCGCGCACCTCGTTGATGATGCGGCCGCTCACCTTCTTCAGCAGGGCATAGGGCAGCTCGGCCCAGTCGGCGGTCATGAAGTCGCTGGTCTGCACCGCGCGCAGCGCCACCACGTAGTCATAGGTGCGACCGTCACCCATCACGCCCACGCTCTTGACGGGCAGGAAGACGGCGAAGGCCTGGCTCGTCAGCTCGTACCAGCTCTTGCCACTGGCCGGGTCGATGAAGTTGCGCAGCTCTTCGATGAAGATGGCATCGGCGCGGCGCAGCAGCTCGGCATATTCGCGCTTCACCTCGCCCAGGATGCGCACGCCCAGGCCTGGGCCCGGGAAAGGGTGGCGGTACACCATGGCTGGCGGCAGGCCCAGGGCCACGCCGAGTTCGCGCACTTCGTCCTTGAACAGGTCGCGCAGCGGCTCCAGCAGCTTCAGGCCCAGCTGTTCGGGCAGGCCGCCGACGTTGTGGTGGCTCTTGATCGTGACGGCCTTCTTGGTCTTGGCGCCGCCGCTCTCGATCACGTCGGGGTAGATCGTGCCCTGCGCCAGCCATTTAGCGCCCTTGGCACCCGCGCTGGTCAACTTGGCGGCTTCCTGCTTGAACACGGTGACGAACTCGCTGCCGATGATCTTGCGCTTGGCCTCGGGGTCGGTCACGCCGGCCAGCCTGCCCAGGAACAGCGCGCTGGCGTCGACGCGGATGACCTTGGCGTGCAGCCGGCCCACGAACATGTCCATCACCATGTCGCCTTCGTTCAGGCGCAGCAGGCCGTGGTCGACGAAGACGCAGGTGAGCTGGTCACCGATGGCGCGGTGGATCAGCGCCGCGGCCACGCTGCTGTCGACGCCGCCGCTCAGGCCCAGGATGACTTCCTCGTCGCCCACCTGCTCGCGGATCTTCGCCACGGCCTCGGCGATGTGGTCGCGCATCACCCAGTCGGGCTTCGCACCGGCAATGTCCAGCACGAAGCGCTCGAGCAGGGCCCGGCCCTGCACGGTGTGCGTCACTTCGGGGTGGAACTGCACGCCGTAGTAACGGCGCGCCTCGTCGGCCATGCCGGCAATGGGGCAGCTGGGCGTGCTGGCCATCAGCTTGAAGCCTGGGGGCAGCGCGGTGACCTTGTCGCCATGGCTCATCCAGACCTTCAGCATGCCGTGGCCTTCGGCCGTGGCGAAGTCCTGGATGCCGTTCAGCAGCTTCGTATGCCCATGCGCCCGCACCTCGGCATAGCCGAATTCCCGGTGCGTGCTGGCCTCCACCTGCCCGCCCTGCTGCACCGCCATCGTGAACATGCCGTAGCAGATGCCCAGCACCGGCACGCCCAGGTCCCACACGGCCTGCGGCGCGCGCAGGTCTTGTTCTTCGTAGGTGCTGGCGTGGCTGCCGCTGAGGATGATGGCCTTGGGCGCAAACGCGCGCACGAAATCGTCACCGACGTCGTTGGGGTGGATCTCGCAGTAGACATGCGCCTCGCGCACGCGGCGGGCGATCAGTTGCGTGACTTGCGAACCGAAGTCGAGGATGAGGACTTTGTCGTGCATGGCATCGAGGCTCGAGACTGAAGGCGGCAGGAAATCGGTTCAGGGCGTGGCGGCGGCTTCGGGGGCGCGGGCCAGCCGCATGCGGCGGAAGTGAGACCAGGCCAGCCACAGCGCCACCGCCTGCAGCAGCGCGCAGGCGAAGAACGGGGCCCCGATGCGCCAGTCGCCGGCCGGATAGTGCGACACCAGGCCCAGCAGCGGCGCGCCAATGGCCGGCGCCACCACGGCCATCAGGCTGTTCAGCGAGCTGATCGAGCCCATGGTCTGGCCCTGGTGCTTGGCATCTGCCGCGCCGGAAATCAGGCTCTGCAGGCTGGCGGCCACGGTGTTGCCCAGGACGTTGGCCGCGATCACGGCGTACATCATCCAGCCGCTGCTGGCCAGGCCCCACAGCGCATAGGCCAGGGTCGACGACACCAGGCCCAGCACCGCCAGGCGCTGCGGCGTGAAGCGCTTGAGCAGCCGGCCGAGCAACACGCCCTGCACCAGCGCCGACACCACGCCCACGGCAAACAGCGACCAGCCGTTCTCGGTGGGGCCCCAGCCGAACTTGAAGGTGGTGTACAGCACCCAGGTGGTGTACAGGGTGAACTGCGCCAGGCCCACGAAGGCCAGCACCCACACCAGGGGCGCGGTGTCCTTCAGTGCCGCCAGCTGCTTCAGTGCCGCCACCGGGTTCGCACGGCTCCAGGCGAAGCCGCGGCGCTTCTCCGGCGGCAGCGATTCGGGCAGCACGAAGTAGCCGTAGACCAGGTTCATCAGCGCCAGCACGCCGGCGGCGATGAAGGGCCAGTGCAGGTCGATGCCGCCCAGCAACCCGCCGATCACCGGCCCCAGGATGAAGCCGATGCCGAACATCGCGCCCAGCATGCCGAAGCGCTTGGCCCGGTCCTCGGGGGCGGTGATGTCGGCCACATAAGCATTGGCCACGGCCGCATTGGCCTGCATGCCGCCGCCGATGACGCGCGAGGCGATCAGCATCCACAGCGACGTAGCGAAGGCGGTGGCGAAGAAGTTGATGGCCAGTCCGCAGAAGCCCAGCAGCAGCACCGGCCGCCGGCCGAAGCGGTCGGACAGCGCGCCCAGGATGGGCGCGCCAAAGAAACTGGCCAGCGCGAAGGAGAAGGTGACGACGCCGTACCAGTAGGTCTGTTCCGACGGGTCGGTGGTGAACTTGCCCACCAGGGCCGGCAGCACCGGCACGATGATGCCGATGGCCAGCATGTCGATCAGCACCACCAGCATGATGAAACGCATGGCGGCAGGCCGCGCGGCGGCGGCAGGCGGGGGCGCCACGGGGGGCCTATTCGAGGCGGTAATTCGGCGCTTCCTTGGTGATCTGGACGTCGTGCACGTGGCTTTCGCGGATGCCGGCGGTAGTGATTTCGACGAACTCGGCCTGGGCCTGCATCTGCGCGATGGTGGTGCAGCCGCAGTAGCCCATCGCAGCGCGCAGGCCGCCGGCCATCTGGTGGACGATGGCGACCATGGTGCCCTTGTAGGGCACGCGGCCCTCGATGCCTTCGGGCACCAGCTTGTCGGCGTTGGGGTTGCTGGTCTCGTCGGCTTCCTGGAAGTAGCGGTCGGCGCTGCCGGCGCGCATGGCGCCGATGCTGCCCATGCCGCGGTAGCTCTTGTAGCTTCGGCCCTGGTAAAGGATGACCTCGCCCGGGGCTTCCTCGGTGCCGGCGAACATGCCGCCCATCATCACCGTGCCGGCGCCTGCGGCAATGGCCTTGGCGATGTCGCCGCTGTAGCGGATGCCGCCGTCGGCGATCAGCGGCACGCCGCTGCCCTGCAGGGCCGTGGCGACGCTGTCGATGGCCATGATCTGCGGCACGCCCACGCCGGCGACGATGCGCGTAGTGCAGATGCTGCCCGGGCCGATGCCCACCTTCACCGCGTCGGCACCGGCTTCCACCAGGGCCAGCGCCGCGGCGCCGGTGGCGATGTTGCCGCCGATGACCTGCACGTCGGGATAACGGCGCTTGATCCAGCGCACACGTTCGATGACGCCGGCGCTGTGGCCATGGGCGGTGTCGACCACCAGGGCGTCGACGCCGGCCCTGACCAGCAGGTCCACACGTTCCTCGGTGCCGTCGCCCACGCCCACGGCCGCGCCCACGCGCAGCTTGCCCTGGCTGTCGCGCGCGGCGTTCGGGAAGTTGGTCTGCTTGGTGATGTCTTTCACCGTCATCAGCCCGCGCAGTTCGAAAGCGTCGTTGACGACGAGCACACGTTCGAGCTTGTGGCGGTGCATCAGCGCCTTGCCTTCTTCGAGCGTGGCGCTTTCGTTCACCCAGACCAGGCGCTCGCGGGGCGTCATCACTTCGCGCACCGCAACGTCCAGCCGGGTCTCGAAGCGCAGGTCGCGGTTGGTGACGATGCCGACCACGGTCTTGCCGTCGAGCACCGGGAAGCCGGAAACGCCATGCTGCCTGGACAACGCCATGACCTCGCGCACGGGGGTGTCGGGCGACACGGTGATGGGGTCACGCAGCAAGCCCGATTCGTAGCGCTTCACGCGGGCCACCTCGGCCGCCTGCTGCTTGGGCGTGAGATTCTTGTGCACGATGCCGATGCCGCCTTCCTGGGCGATGGCAATCGCCAGGCGGGCTTCTGTGACGGTGTCCATCGCTGCCGAAACCAGGGGCAGGTTCAGGCGAATCTGGCGGGTGAAGGCTGTGGACAGGTTGGTGTCGCGAGGCAACACCGTTGAGTAGGCGGGCACCAACAACACGTCGTCGAAGGTGAGCGCTTTGCCGAGTAGGCGCATGAAAAAGGCTCCAGACGCAAAAAACGATTATAGGTAGCCCGCCACCCTGCGCGGCAGCGTGACCGACTGCACAGCAGCACCCCACCCCCCCGGCACTACACTGGCGGGATGCGCGGAACCCTGCCAAAACCCATTCACCGGCTGCCCGTTCTGGCCACCCTGCTGGGCCTGGCCCTGCTGTGCAGCGCCGCGCAAGCGCAATGGACCTGGCGCGACAAGGACGGCCGCGTCACGGCCAGCGACCTGCCGCCCCCGCGTGAGGTGCAGGACAAGGACATCATCAGCCGCCCGAACGCCCGGCCCGCACCGGCCCGCCCGGCGCCTGCGGCCAGCGCTGCTGCCGCACCGTCGTCGGCCGCGCCAGCGGCGCCACCCGCGGACCGCGAACTCGAAGCCCGCAAGAAGGCTGCCGAAGCCGAGAAGGCCGCCAAGGCGAAGGCCGAGCTCGAGAAACAGAATGTCCAGCGCGCCGACAATTGCCGTCGCGCCCGCGCCCAGGTGGTGGCGCTGGAAAACGGCCAGCGCATGGCACGGGTGAACGACAAGGGCGAACGCGAAGTGCTCGACGACAAGGGTCGCGCCGAAGAGACCCGGCGCGCCCGCGACATCATCGCTTCGGACTGCCGCTAGCCCCGGCGGCCTTCGGTTCTGCGCGCTGGCCCTTGTAGCGCAGCCGCCGCGCTTCTTTCGGGTCGACGCTCAAGGGCCGGTAGATTTCCACCCGGTCGTTGTCTCGCAGTGCTGTGTCGTGTGCTTTCACACGGGACCAGATGCCCGCTTTCAGCTCGCCCAGCGCCAGCCCATGGCGTGCGAGCAGGCCGCTGGCTGCCAGGGCGTCGGCCAGGGTGGCGCCGGCGGGCAGGTCCAGTGCCAGGGCGTCCACCTGCCCGGGCGCAGGGCAGTACAGCACTTCAACGCGCACCATAGACAGCCTCGGCGCGGCGAACGAAGGAATCGACAAAGGTGGCCGCCACCTTGTCGAACACCGGGCTCACCACCACCTCCAGCGCCTTGCTGGAGAAGGCATAGCGCAGGTCGAATTCGATGCGGCAGGCCTGCTGCGGGCTGTCTTCGCGGCCGATGGGCTTGAACAGCCAGGTGCCGTCGAGCAGCGAAAACGGCCCGTCGACCAGGCTGACGGTGACCGATTCGCCGGGCACGTGCAGGTTGCGGGTGGTGAAAGCGTGCTTCACCCCCATGTAGGCCAGACCCAGACGGGCGGTGATGCCGTCGTCGTGCTGCTGCAGCACTTCGGCCTTGTCGCACCAGGGCAGGAACCGCGGGTATTGCTCGACCGAGGTCACCAGTTCATACATCTCGCTGGCCGAGTACCAGAGCAAGACCGACTTTTTCACGTGCTTCATACAATACGTTGATTGTAGGAGCGCCCATCAGCAGGCAGCCCATGGCCCACATCGCAGAAAACCGCCGCGCCCGTTTCGAATACAGCATCGAAGAGCAGTTCGAGGCCGGCATGGTGCTGGAAGGCTGGGAAGTGAAGGCCATCCGCGCCGGCCAGGTGCAGTTGACCGACGGCTATGTGCACATCCGCGACGGCGAGCTTTTCCTCATCGGCTGCCGCATCAACGCCCTGCGCGCCGCCTCCACCCACATCACCCCGCAGGCCGACCGCACCAAGAAGCTGCTGATGAAGAAGGACCAGATCCGCCGTCTGGTGGGCAAGGTCGAGCAGAAAGGCTTCACCCTGGTGCCGCTGAACCTGCACTACAAGGGCGGACTGGTGAAGGCCGAGATTGCGCTGGCCAAGGGCAAGGCCGAACACGACAAGCGTAACACCGAGAAGGAACGCGACTGGAACCGGGAAAAGGGCCGGCTGATGCGGCACAAGGTCTCGTCCAAGAGCTGAGGGATCAAGCCCCGAAGGCGAGGGCCATCGCCTGCGCCAGGTCGGCCTGCAGGTCGGCCACGGCTTCGAAGCCGGTCGAAAATCGCACCAGGTGGCCTGGCCAGGCCTGCCCAGGCCGCAGCTGCTTCATGTCGTAGGGCACCACCAGGCTAACCGGGCCAGCCCAGGAGAATCCGATCTTGAACAGCTTCAGGCCATCGACGAAGGCGTCGACCTGCGCGGCACTGAAGCGCCCGTCGAACAGCACCGAAAACAGCCCGGCGGCCTGCGTACAGTGCGCCTTCCAGTGCTCGTGCCCGGGCGACCCTTCCAGCGCCGGGTGCAGGACCTGCACGACCTCGGGCCGGGCCTGCAGCCACTGCGCCAGCGTGCGGCCGGTGGTGTCCTGCGCGGCATAGCGCAGCGCCACCGTCGCCAGCGAACGCAGCACCAGTTCGGCGTCGTTCGCGGCCACGCCCTGCCCCGTGCGCATGTGGGTGAGGTGGATGCGCTCGTGCAGTGCCGCGTTGCGCGTGCAGACCGAACCCATCAGCACGTCGCCACCGCCGCTGGGGAACTTGGTCAAGGCCTGCATCACGATGTCGGCGCCCAGCTCGAAGCCGTTGAAGGCCAGGCCGGCGCCCCAGGTGTTGTCCAGCGCCGTCGTCACGCCATGGGCATGGGCGATGCGGGCCAGTTCGGGCAGGTCGGGAAACTCCATCGTCACCGAGCCCGGTGCTTCCAGCCAGATGAGCCGGGTCTTCGGGCCCAGCAGTGCCGGCAGCGCAGCCGGGGCCATCGGGTCGTAAAAACGGTGCGCGATGCCCCAGCGCGCCAGTTCGTTGCGCGCCAGTTCACGGCTGGGACCGTAGACGTTCGCTGGCAGCAGCAGTTCGTCACCCTGCGCCAGCAGCGCCTGGTTCACCAGGGCGATGGCCGCCAACCCGCTGGGCACCAGGGCGCAGTGTTCGGCGCCTTCCAGTGCGGCGATGCGCGCTTCCAGCGTGAAGGTGGTGGGCGTGCCGTGCAGGCCGTAGGTGTAGCCGGTCTTGTGGCGCCAGTCGCGCGCGCGCATCGCGGCCACGTCGCCGAAGATGACGGTGCTGGCCTTGTGCACGGCCACCTGCGGGGCATGAAAGCCGGCAGGCGGCTGGTAGGGGTGGTGGATGAGATCGGTGCGGGGGTCGCGGGCCATGGGCGCTTTCGGTGGGCGGGCAGACGATGCTGGCAGTGCGCCATTCAGACCGGCATGGCGACCAGGTCGTGCCCGTCGGTGGCCACGATGCGGGCACGCGTGAACTCGCCCACCTTCAGCGTCTTGCTGGCTTTCTCGGGTGGCAGCAGGCGAACGGTGCCGTCGATCTCGGGCGCGTCGGCATAGCTGCGGCCGGTGCCGCCCTTGCGGCCGAGCGCAGGGGCGTGGTCCACCAGCACCTGCATCGTGGCACCGAGGCGGCGCTGCAGCTTGCGCGTGGACACCTCTTCGGCCACCGCCATGAAGCGTGCACGTCGCTCTTCGCGCACTTCTACCGGCAGCATGCCCGGCAATTCGTTGGCGGCAGCGCCCTGCACGGGCGAATAGGCGAAGCAGCCGGCGCGGTCGATCTCGGCTTCACGCAGGAAGTCGAGCAGAGTCTCGAATTCAGTCTCGGTTTCGCCCGGAAAGCCGGCAATGAAGGTGCTGCGCACCACGATTTCCGGGCAGGCCGCCCGCCAGGCGGCCAGGCGTTCGAGGTTGCGTTCACCGCTGGCCGGGCGCTTCATGCGCTTGAGCACATCGGGGTGGGCGTGCTGGAAAGGCACGTCCAGATAGGGCAGGACCTTGCCTTCGGCCATCAGCGGCAGCAGTTCGTCGACGTGGGGATACGGGTAGACGTAGTGCAGCCGCACCCAGGCCCCGAAGGGCGCGGCCAGTTCGCCCAGTCGAGCACACAGTTCGAGCATGCGCGTCTTCACGGGCTGGCCGTCGAAAAAGCCGGTGCGGTACTTCAGGTCCACCCCATAGGCGCTGGTGTCCTGGCTGATGACCAGCAGTTCCTTCACGCCTGAATCGAACAGCGCGCGCGCGTCGCCCAGCACGTCGCCGATGGGGCGCGAGACCAGGTCGCCGCGCATGCTGGGGATGATGCAGAAGGTGCAGCGGTGGTTGCAGCCTTCGCTGATCTTCAGATAGGCGTAATGGCGTGGCGTGAGCTTGATGCCGGCCACGCCGCGAAATTCCTCGCGCGCCGCAGGCACCAGGTCCACGAAGGGGTCGTGCGGCTTGGGCACGTGCAGGTGCACCGCGTCCATCACTTCCTGGGTGGCGTGCGGCCCGGTGACCGCCAGCACCTTGGGGTGGATGCTTTTCACCAGGTTGTCGCCACCCTGCCCGGCCTTGGCGCCCAGGCAGCCGGTGACGATGACGCGGCCGTTTTCGGCCAGGGCTTCGCCGATGGTGTCCAGGCTTTCCTTGACAGCGTCGTCGATGAAGCCGCAGGTGTTGACGATGACCAGGTCGGCGCCGGCGAAGGTCTTGCTGGTCTCGTAGCCCTCGGCACGCAGTTGCGTGAGGATGAGTTCGGAGTCGGTCAGCGCCTTCGGGCAGCCCAGGCTGACGAAACCGATGGTGGGCGCCGGCGAGGAAAGGGGGGTTGGGGTGTCACTCATCACCCGGATTTTCCCCCATGCCGGCACGGCCGGCGGCGCCATTCAACGCTTGGGCGGAAAACCCGGCACGCCCGGGAACAGGGTGCTGGCCTTCTGCATCTGTTCGAACAGGCTGCGGCTTTGCTCGACATAGCTGCCCATCAGGCCCTGCAGCGCCGCGGGCTGGCCGCTGAGGAACTGCGTCCACAGCTCGGGCGACAGCTGCTTCGGGTCGTACAGGCCCTTGCTGCTTTGCAGGAACTGCGCCTGCATGTCGGTGAAGGCCTGCAGGTTCTTTTCGAGCATGGTGCCCATCACGCCCTGCATGGCGTGGCCGTAGAAACGGATGATCTGGGCCAGGGCCTGGGTGCTGAACATCGGCACGCCGCCCGATTCTTCTTCCAGGATGATCTGCAGCAGGATGCTGCGTGTGAGGTCTTCGCCAGTCTTGGCGTCGCGCACCTCGAAGTCTTCGGCGCCCAGCACCATGCGCTTGACGTCGGTCAGGGTGATGTAGCTGCTGGTCTGGGTGTCGTAGAGGCGCCGGTTGGGGTACTTCTTCAAGGTGCGCAGCGCCACGGGTGCGGCCTGGCCCGCTGCGGCAGGCGCTTCGACTTCGGCGGGGGCTGCGGGGTTTGCTGCGGATGCAGCGCCAGCCTTGGCGCGTCTGGAAGTCGGCATGCGGGGCGCTTTCAGCGTTGACTGATGGATTTCCGCATTCTAGGGACGCTGGCCAGCAGGATACTGCCTGTTTTCCCTGCCGCACCGCTCAGGCAGCCGCCGGGGTCGTGCGGCCACGGCGTCGCTGCACCCAGGCCAGCAGCTGGCCCGGCAGGCGCCACACGAAACGCAGCAGGCTCAGTGTGGCCAGGGCTTCCAGGAAAGTCAGCATGAAGGCCGGGAAAGCGCTCCAGCGTTCCTCGCGGCGGCGGTACTTCGCGATGGCGCGGTCGCGCGCGATCTCGATGCTGTCGTAGAAGCTGGGAATGACCAGCAGCGTGAGGAAGGTGCTGGTGATGGTGCCGCCGATGATGGCCACGGCCATGGGCCGGTAGAACTCGCCGCCTTCGCCGATGCCGATGGCCACCGGCAGCATGCCGGCAATGAGCGCGAAAGTGGTCATCAGGATGGGACGCAGGCGCTTGCGGCCGGCGGCCATCAGCGCTTCCTCGCGGTCCATGCCTTCGGCCTCCAGGTTGCGCGCGGCGTCCAGCAGCAGGATGGCGTTCTTGGCCACCAGACCCATCAGCATGATCACGCCGATGAGGCTCATCAGGTTGAGCGTGCCACCCGTGAGCAGCAAGGCCACGACCACGCCGATCAGGGACAAGGGCAGCGACAACATCACCGCCAGCGGCGCGGTGAAGCTGCCGAACTGCATGACCAGGATCAGGTACATCAGCCCGATGCCCGACACCAGCGCCGTACCCATGGCGCCGAACACGGCCTGCTGGTCGCGCGAGGCGCCCGCCAGTTCCAGGCCGTAGCCGGGCGGGAAGTCGATCTTCTCGGCCAGCTTCAGGGCGTCGGCCGTGACTTCGCCCGGGCTGCGGCCCTGGGCATTGGCGGCCACGCTGATGGTGCGCTTGCCGTCGGCGTGCTGGATCTGGCTGGGGCCCTTGCCCATGGTGACGGTGGCGATCTGCTCCAGCGGCACCATGCGGTTGCTGCCGCTGACGGCAATGGGCAGGCGCTCGATGTTGCTGGCGTCGACACGGTCGTTGGGGTGCAGCCGCACCGAGACGTCGCGGGTCTGGCCAGAAGGGTCGACCCAGTCGCCGACCTCGACACCGGCGAAGGCCACGCGCAGTGCCTGTGCCGCGTCGTTGACCGAGATGCCCAGGGAATTGGCCAGGCCACGGTCGAGTTCGATCTTCAGTTCGTCCTGCGGATCCTGTTCCGACAGGCCCACGTCCACGGCGCCAGGCACCTTGCGCAACTCGACCATGAACTGGTTCGTGATCTCCAGCAGCTTGCGCGAATCGGCACCCGTGAAGCGAATCTGCACGGGCTTCTGCGTGCCGCTGTTCAGGTCTTCGAGGACCGTGTATTCGGCACCGACCAGGCGTGCGGTGAGCTTGCGCAGGTCGGCAGCGATCTCGATGTGGTTGCGCTCGCGTTCGGTGCTTTTGCCGATGTCGACGAAGATGCGGCCGCCGCCTGCGCGCACCTGGCTGTTGGTGGCCTTCGTCTCGGGGATGGTGCGGGCCAGGGTCGCGGCGGCCTCGATCTTCAGCCGGGCGTATTCCAGGCTGCTGCTGCTGGGGGTGCGCACCTCGATGGCCAGCGTGCCGGCGTCGGAACTGGGCAGGAAGCTGGAGCCCCCGAACTTCATCTGCAAGGCCACCGCCGCCACCAGGCTGAGGACGGCGAAAGCGGCCATCCAGCGGCGGTGGTGCAGCGCCCAGGCGATGACCTGGCCATAACGTTCGGTCTGGTGGTCGAACCAGTGGTTGAAACGCTGAAGCACCCGGCTGATGCCTTTTTTCGGCGCGTGGTGGTAGCCGGGCGGGTCGCCCCAGTAGGCACTGAGCATCGGGTCGAGCGTGAAGGCGATCAGCAGGCTGACCATGACCGAGGCCACCACCGTCAAGGCAAACGGGCGGAACCATTCGCCCGACACGCCGGGCATGAAGGCCACGGGCACGAACACCGCCACGATGCTGAAGGTGGTGGCGGCCACGGCCAGGCCGATCTCGGCGGTGCCGTTCATCGCGGCGGTGCGACGGTCTTCACCCATTTCCATGTGGCGCACGATGTTTTCGCGCACGACGATGGCGTCGTCGATGAGCACGCCGATGGCCAGCGACAGGCCCAGCAGACTCATGAAGTTCAGCGAGAAGCCGAACAGCCACACCGCGATGAAGGCTGCGACGACGCTGGTGGGCAGGCTGAGCGCGGTGATCAGCGTCGAGCGCCAGGAGTTCAGGAAGACGTAGACGACGAAGATCGTCAGGCCGGCGCCGAAGACGAGGGCGTGGATGACGTTGTAGAGGCTGTTGTAGGCGTTCTCGCCGCCGTCCTGGGTGATTTCCAGCTTCGTGCCGCTGGGCAGTTCCTTGCCCATTTCGGCCACCAGATCGCGCACGTCGTCGGCCACCGACACGGTGCTGGCGTCGCGGGTGCGCGTGACCGAAATACCCACGTTCGGGTTGCCATTGCGCAGCGAGAAGCCGCTGATCTCTGCAAACCCGTCGGCCACCGTGGCCACCTGCGCCAGGCGCACCAGTTCGCTGCCGCGGCGCTTGATGACGATCTGCTCGAATTCCCGCGGGCTTTCGATGCGGCCCACCAGCCGGATGCTCTGATCTTCGAGCTTGCCGCGCACCTTGCCCACCGGGGCGGTGGCGTTCTGCGTGCGCAGGGCGTTCACGACCTCGGACACCGAGACCTCGAATTCGCGCAGCTTGTCGGCGTGCAGCAGCACCGAGAGTTCGCGCCGGAGCGCCCCGTTGACATTGACCACCGCAACGCCGGCGATGCCGCGGAAGCGGTCGGCCAACTGGTCTTCGGCCAGGCGCGAGATGGCCGCGAAGTCCTGGGTGGTGGACGACAGCGCCAGCTGCATGATGGGCTGGGCGGTCGGGTCCACCCGCGTGAGCACGGGTTCGCGTATCTCCAGCGGCAGCTTGAAGCGCACAGTGCCGATGGCGTTGCGAACCTCTTCGACCGACTCGGTCATGTTCTTGTTGAAATTGAAGAACATGACGATGCTGGCGCTGCCCTCGTTGGCCGTGGCCTGGACACGGTCGACGCCGGAAATGCCCTGCAGCGCCTTTTCGATGCGGTTGATGACTTCGCGTTCCACCGTCTCCGGGCTGGCGCCCGGGTAGGCGATGTTGACGACGAGGATCGGCTGCTCGACGTCGGGAATCTGGTTCACGCGCAGCTTGCTCAGCGCAAGCAGGCCGAGCGCCATCATGGCGATGATGAGCACCACGGTGGCCACCGGGCGCTTGATGCTGAAGTCGGACAGGAACATCGCAGGCCCCTTGTTCGGTCAGCGCGCAACCGGCACGAGTGCTGGTGCGGGTGCTGTTGCTGGTGCGGGTGCGGGTGCGGGTGCGGCTGCCGGTGCGGGTGCCGGTGCGGACGCAGCAACCGGCACGGGCACGGCCACGGGCCCAGCTTGCACCGGCACTGCTGCCAGTTCCAGCTTCTGGCCGTCGACGAGGCTGCTGCCGGGCTTGCGCAGCACCCGGTCGCCGCTGGCCAGGCCCGACAACACCGGGAACTCGCCGCGGCGCGGGTCGCGTTCGCCCAGCTGCACCGGCACCCTGCGCAGCGTGTCACCCGCCACGCGCCAGACGCTGGTGCTGTCGCCCGCCCGCACGATGGCGGCTTCGGGCAGCATCAGGGCCTGGCGGGTACCGGATTCGATGCGACCCTCCGCAAACAACCCGGCCACACGCGGCATGGCGCTTTTGTCAGCGAAGGCCACCACCACCTCCACCTGCCGGGTGGTGGCATTGGCGGTGGCGTCCACGCGCTCGACCTTGCCTGCGAACTCGACCTGCGGAAAACCGTTGACGCGGAAGCTGACGGCCTGGCCGAGCTTGACTTCATGCATGCGATCGGCCGTGACCAGGCCTTCGAAACGCATGCTGGCAGGGTCGATGACCTTCAGCAGTTCCTTGCCCACTGCGGCAGTGTCGCCGGCGGAGACCTTGCGTTCGCTGACCACCCCGTCGAAGGGCGCGCGGACTTCGGTGCGTCGCAGCTGCTGGCGCGCGCTGACGGCGCGGGCGCGGGCGGCGGCCAGATCGCTTTGCGCATTGTTGCGGCGGACTTCGGCATCTTCCAGCGCCTGAAGGCTGGTCATGCCCTGGGCCTGCAGGGTCTTCAGGCGCTGGGTCTGGCGTTCGGCCTGATCGAAGGCCTGGCTGACGGCGCGCACCGACTCCTCGGCGCTGTTCAGGCTGTCGCGGATGGCGGTGTCGTCCAGACGCACCAGCAGGTCACCCCGGCGTACCGGTTCACCGTTTTCCTTCATGACCTGCAGCACCACGGTGGAGATTTCGCTGCGCAGGTCGGCCCGGCGCTCGGGCTGCAGCAGCCCGGTGATGACGGGCCCGCCGGCCAGCAGGCTGGGACTGAGGGTGCGCAGGTCTTCGGGCGCGACCAGCAGCACGGGCGCAGACGCGGCCTGCGCCTGGGCCAGCGCCAGAGCGGCTGACGCTTCAACGGCGGCTGGCTGGGTGGCCGAACCGGACTCTGGGGCCTTCCCGCAGGCGGCGAGCATGGTCAGGATGACAGGCAAGAGAAAAGATGGACGCATGCGCAAGTGAACGCCGACCCTGAAAACCACTGCCGGACGCTGAATAGATGATCAGGAACGATAGCCTACCGTCACGCCTGGCTGGCCCGGTGATCGATGCGACGAACGGCCTGGGGCGGGGTGTGAGTCATCGGCTGGAACGCTTGAAGGAAGTGTGGGCAACCGTTGAGGGCCAGGGCGCGGCCGGGGGGACGGACCCGCCAAGAGGACTGGGCGACGGGGCGTCGGTCAGAGGAAAGACTCGCACCGACCACGGGCTTCAGGTCGCCTTGTCGGCAAACGCTATGCTGTGGCGTAGCCGCATGCGCGCCGAGTCCGTCCCGAAGCGTCCCTGGCCCTCGGTGGGGAACCAAACCACCTTCTTCTCATCCCCCAACCATGAACATGAACCCATTCAACCCTCCGGCCAGCCCGCCCCGCCAAGCTGCGGGTTTGCAGCGTGTGTTGCAGGGTCTGCTGCGGCTGGGCGCGGGCATCGTGGCTTTTGTGCTGATGCTGGGAGCGTTGGGTCTCGGGCTGATACTGGCGCTGGGTTTGGTGACGTGGGCGCTGGTGCGAGGCCGAAAACCCGGCCTTGGCGTGTTCCGGACCACCTATCATCGGGCCCGCCAGACCCGCTATCAGACGCCGCAGAGCGGTGGCAACGTTGTTGATGTTGAAGTGCGGGAAGTGCAGGAAGTGCGCGACAGGCGCGAGCAGGGTCTGGGCTGAAGTAGCGTTGGCGGAAGGCAGCAGAGACTGCTGGCGAGCGACAAGCCTGTACGGACCAGGCAGCCCGGAAGGCTTGCAGAACGCGAGGCCCCCACTCGGGTGACCCCGTCAGGCTGATTGAATCCGTAAAGCGCGGCCAACAGAATCGGGAACATGACGACAGCCCGAGTCACCCGCAGCGAAGCATCACGAGGTGCCGATGTTTCGGCCTTTCGGGTCTGCAAGAAGCTGGCGCCAAGCAGCCGCGGTGCCATCACCCTGGCCAGCAACTTCGGCGAGTCGCTGGTTTGCGTACGCCACCGCGTCGACCCGGAAGCCCGCTACCGCTACACCACGGTCGAACTGCTGGTCGAGAAGAGCGAGGTTCGCGTACGCGAACCGAAAATGGTGCACATTCGGCTACAACATCGGGAGGCCAAGCTCCGGGTGCTGGTCTTGGCCGCAGGAGGCAAGTGGGACTTCAAACTGAAGCTTTGGGTGCTGCCCAAGCGAGTGGTGACCGTTCTGCGCCTGACCCACCGTATCGTGCAAACCCCGTAGCTACCTATCGAATCCGCATTTAGCCACCTACTCCATCCGTAGCCGCATGTGGATGCGGGTAGTGACGTTGGGGTGATGGCGAAAACACGTTAGGCGTCGCAAACCACCACCGAGATATGCCGTCGCTACGAAAAACTCAGTCCCATGGACGCATCGGTGAAGCCGCTGTCACCGCCAAGTGCTGGATGAATGGCATACCAGCTCACAACACAAACGGACTCCGGGCAAACTTTGCCGGCTCAGACCTCATCGTCGATACGGACGACCCGAGGCGCAAGCTGCTGATTCAGGTCAAGACAGGATTCTCTCCAACGAAGGGCCAGGTCTATCTCACTCAGGCATCAGGAGAAGCAGACCTAAAGGGCGACAAGTTCCACGCGGACTTCGTCGTCTTCGTCAACATTGACAAGAAGGCTGGCGAAGCCCACACCCACGATGGCTCCCTCGATTTCCAGCACTTCACCTACTACGTCGTCCCGGGGGATGTCGCGAACCAGCTATTTCGTAGCGCGGTTCAGCGTGAGCATGCGCGGCCACTCATCAAGACTGGCGGCACGCGGAAGCTCGGAAACATGGCTGTGAACGTCCCGCCGGACTCCGTCTCCGTTTATAGGGACAACTGGTCTCAGCTTCGCTCCCGTGCAAGCGACGCCTAACCCAATACTGTTCGGTTAGATTATTCTGACCTACAATCCCCACCGTCGCAACACGACGACGGGTAGGACATGGCACGAACCAAGGCGG
>LNFM01020432.1_pt1 | contig 21373 bp, 23 predicted proteins | sample 596031 | NCBI WGS metagenome assembly LNFM01 (sample SAMN04254537, study PRJNA301005) | activated carbon metagenome | isolation source: dual media filters at the Ann Arbor, Michigan drinking water treatment plant | place: USA: Ann Arbor
TCAAGAAGGGGGGCGGTCACGCCGGCCACAACGGCCTGCGCGACATCCACGCCCAACTGGGCAGCCCCGACTACTGGCGCCTGCGCGTGGGCATCGGCCATCCGGGCAACAAGAACGAAGTGGCCAACTGGGTGCTGAAAAAGCCTTCGCCCGACGACCGCATCGCCATCGCTCAGGCGCTGGATCGCAGCCTCAAGGCCTTGCCGCAGTTGATCGCCGGGGAGATGGAGAAGGCCACCGCGCTCATCCACACCAGCAAGCCACCGCGGCCCAAGCCGCCCCGCCCGGTAAAGGCCGATCAGGCGCCTGCCGAGGGAATGCCGGGGGAAGAAGGCGCGTCCCCGGCGGCCGACAAGGGCTGACCGGCTTTTTGCAGACGCTGGTATTTCTGCCAAAGCGTTTCGCGCGATTCGATGTGGTCCGGGTGGATGGGAATGCAGCTGACCGGGCAGACCTGCACGCACTGCGGCTCGTCGAAATGCCCCACACATTCGGTGCAACGCGACGGGTCGATCTCGTAGATCTCCTCGCCCATGAAAATGGCCTGGTTCGGGCATTCGGGCTCGCACACATCGCAGTTGATGCATTCGTCGGTGATGAGCAGGGCCATGTCGATCGCTCCCTGTTCAGGCTTGCAGCGGAGCCGGTTTGAGGTTCGCGCCCACGTGGGCGTTCACCATCTGCGACACATCACCGCCCAGCTGCGAAATCTCGCGCACCAGCGTGCTGGAGATGCACTGCAGCTCGGCCTGCGGCAACAGGAACACCGTCTCCACCGCCGGGTTGAGTTTGCGGTTCATCGCCGCCATCTGGGCTTCGTAGTCGAAGTCGGTCAGGTTGCGGATGCCGCGCACCACGCCGCAAGCGCCTTGCTCGCGACAGAAATCCATGATGAGACCGTCGAACGGCAACACGCGCACCAGACCCGGCATGCGCGAGGCGGCATCAGTGGCCATGTCCAGCCGCTGCTGCAATGAAAAGCGGGTCTTCTTGTGGTGCGCGATGGCCACCGCGATGATCACTTCGTCGAACAACAGCGCAGCGCGGCGCGCCACGTCTTCGTGGCCCAGCGTGAGCGGGTCGAAGGTGCCGCTGTACACCGCCACACGCGGTTGTTTCGAGGTCGTGGAGAGATCGGAAGGCATGGCGGGAATTATGCGCGCGGGGCGGTCAGCGCCCGCTCACGGCGCGGGCAATGGCCGCAACAGGTGAAAGGCCACCGCGCCCGCCTTGCCCTGCCGGTGCACCTGAAGCCCCAGCGTCGCCAGTTCGTCGTCGAGCCAGGGGCGCGGCGCTTCCAGGTAGACGAAGCCCTCACCACCGATGGCCTGCCGCGCCGCCGCCAAGGCCGAGAGCACCAGGGTTTCGTTCTGCGCATCGGCGAACGGCGGATCGAGAAACACCACGTCAAAGCCCTGCCCGGCGCGCTGGCGCAGCGCGGCCACACCATCACCGCGCTCCACGCGCACCGCGGTGGCCTTGAGCTTGGTCACCGTGCGGCTGAGGTTGGCGAGCAGAGCGCTGTCCTGCTCCACCAACACCACCTCCACCGCGCCGCGCGAGGCGGCTTCAAGGCCCAGCGCGCCGGTGCCGGCAAAAGCGTCCACACAGCGCAGGCCGGTGAGATCCTGGCCCAGCCAGTTGAACAGGGTTTCGCGCACGCGCGAGGGTGTCGGTCGCAGGCCGGGCCGGTCGGCCACGGGCAGCAGCGTGCGTTTCCAGAGGCCGCCGATGATGCGGATTTCGTGCGGAGCACTGGCCGCGGCGCGCGCCGCGGAAACGGGAGGTTTTTTCATGCCACCGAGCTTACGCGACCCGAACCCGCATCGTGCTCAGGGCTGGGCCCCCACCACCACGGTCACCATGCGGTCCGGCTGCAACACCCGGGCAAACGAGCGCCGGATGTCGGCCACGCTCACACGCTCGATCTGCTGCGTCCAGGTGTCCAGGTAGTCCAGTGGCAAGCCGTTCCAGCCGATGTTGGCCACGTTGTCGAGCAGCTTGCGGTTGCTGTCGATTCGCAGCGAAAACCCGTTCACCAGGAACGCCTTGGCCGCCACCAGCTCGGCCTCGGTCGGCCCCTGCTCCACAAACTGCTTCACCACGTTGCGCGAGACCTCCACCGCCTGCGCAGCCTGGTCGGGCCGCGTGGTGAGGCCGATCTGGAAGGCGCCTGCGTGACGACCCGGTGCGAAGTAGCTGAACACGCTGTAAGTGAGACCCCGCTTCTCGCGCACCTCGGTGGTCAGGCGCGACACGAAGCCACCGCCACCCAGGATGTAGTTGCCCACGAACAGCGGGAAAAAGTCCGGGTCGTTGCGGGCAATACCAGGTTGACCGATGGACACCTGGGCTTGCGCGGCAGCAAACGGCAGGCGTTCGTCGATCGCGCGCTCCAGCGCCCGCACCTGCGGCACCGCGGGCAGCGGCTCGCATCCATGCGACTTCAGCGGTGCCATGAACCGACCCACGATGGCGTCGGCCTGCGCGCGGTCGATCGCGCCCACCAGGGTCACCTGCGCGCGGCAGGCCACCACATGGCGGCGGTAGAAGGCCTGCATGTCGGCCACGTTGATCGCGTTGAAGGTGGCGGCATCGGGCTGGAAACCATAGGGATGCTGCCCGTACACCGCGCGCGCAAACGCGCGGCCCGCCTGCGTGCCCGGCCGGTTTTCGGCTTCCTTGAGTGACGCCAGCAAGCGCTCGCGGTCGCGCTGCCACACGGCTTGAGGCCAGGCGGGTGCGGCGATCTGGCGCGCGGCCAGGGCCACAGCGCGCTGCAACAGGTCGGGCTCGGTCAGGGTACGCAGCGACAGGGTGAAGCGATCGGCGCTGGCCTGCGCGCCGAACTGCGCGCCCAGATCCACCCAGGCTTCGCTGAGCCGGTTCTCGTCCAGCGCGGGCAGGCCGGGCTGTGCGGTCACGCCGCCCGAGAGCAAACCCGCGGTCGCGTTGGCCAGGCCGGCCTGGGCCGCCGGGTCGCGCCGGCTGCCGCCGTCGAAGTCGAGCTGCACATCCAGCATGGGGATGGACGGGCTCGCGACCAGGTAGACGCGCGCGCCGCTGGCGTGGGTCCAGTGCTCGATGGGAATGGCTGCCTGGGCGGTGTGGGACACGCCGGCGAGCAGGACCGCCAACACGGCGGTGGGACGAAAAGAGATTCTCAGAACGGCTTTCATTTCTGGCCCCCCTGGGGCACCAGCACCGCGGTGGTGAGCTGTTGGTCAGAGAAGTAGCGCTGCGCCACCGACTGCACTTGCGCGGCGGTCACCGCCTTCAGGCGGCCCATCAGCCGGTCGCCGGTGTGGATGTCCAGGCCATTGGCCCAGTAGCTGCCGAGTTCCTGCGCCTGGTTGAACACCGAGTCGAGTTTGTAGACCTCACCCGCCGTCCCCCTCGCGCGCGATGCGCTCCACCTCGGATTTGAGCGCTGCGGCCGCCATCTCGGGGGTGACGCCGCGCGCCGGCACCGCGCTCAGCGAGAAGAGCTGCGGACCGCGGCCCATGAGGCCATAGGAGGCACCTGCGCTGTCGGCGATGCGTTTGCCCGCGGTGCCCTGGCCCTGCACCAAGGCGCGGTCCAACCGGGCACCGGCGTAGCCGTCGAGCACGGCCGAGAGCACCGTCAAGGCCAGCGCGTCCTGGCTCGCCGCGTCACCCTCGGCGGCACCGCTCCAGCGCGGCACCTTGTAAGCCAGCGCCACCACAGCCTGGTCGGCCACGGCGCGGTATTCCATGCGGCGCGGACCGGACTGCGGCGGCTCTTCGCGCGGCTTGCGCGCCGGCACGGCACGGGCGGGGATGGGGCCGAAATGTTTCTCGGCCAGTGCGCGGGTCTTTTCCACATCGACATCACCCGCGATCACCACGGCGGCATTCGCCGGCGTGTACCAGCGTTGGTGGAACTCACGCGCATCGTTGGGCGTGAGCGACTCGATGTCGCTCATCCAGCCGATGATGGGCCGGCGGTAGGGGCTCGCCTGATAGACCATGGCGTTCATCGCCTCGAACATGCGCGCACGTGGGGACTCTTCGGTGCGCTGGCGCCGCTCTTCCTTCACCACCTCGATCTCGCGCTTGAATTCGTCGTCGCTCCACTGGTTGCGGGCGAAACGATCGGCTTCAAGCTTCATCACGGCCTCCAGCGCCTGCGCCGGTACCTGTTGGTGGTACGCCGTGGCGTCGCGGCTGGTGAAGGCGTTGTCGCGCCCACCCAGGGCCGCGATGCGGCGCGAGAACTCGCCCGGCTTGAGGTCCGGTGTGCCCTTGAACATCATGTGTTCCAGCACATGGGCCACGCCCGAAGTGCCGTCCACCTCGTCGATCGAGCCCACCCGCACCCACAGCATGTGGGCCACGGTGGGCGCGCGCCGGTCGGGTCGCACGATCAGCGTCATGCCGTTGGACAGCGTGAAGCTCTGGGCCACCGGCGTGGCGGGCGAAGGGGTTGGAGACTGTGCCGACGACCCGAAGGCCGCGAAAGCCAGCGCGATGGACAGTGCGGCATGGCGCCCGTCCGGCAGGTTCAGAGTGCGTTTCATAGAATGCAAAGGATTCTAGAGATGGACAAATGTTCTCGTTCTTTCGCAAAAAAGCCCCCACCGAGCCCTCACCGGCCAACCCCACGCCCCCCGCAGCCACACCTGCGGCAGCGCCTTCCGTCGAACTGGCACCCCCGCCACCCACCGCCGCACCCGTGCGCCAGGGCTGGCTGGACAAACTCAAGAACGGGCTGCGCAAGACCGGCTCGAGCATCGCCACGGTATTCACCGGCACGCAGATCGATGACGCCCTGTACGAAGAGCTGGAAGCCGCGCTGCTGATGGCCGACACGGGCGTGAAGGCGACCACCCACTTGCTGGCCGACCTCAAGCGCCGGGTGAAGGAGAGCAAGACCACCGACCCCGCCGCCGTCAAGGGCCTTCTCGCCGATGCCATCACCGACCTGCTGATGCCGCTGCAAAAGCCGCTGGTGATCGGTGAACACAAGCCCACCGTGATCATGGTGGCGGGCGTGAACGGTGCGGGCAAGACCACCTCCATCGGCAAACTCACGCGCCACCTGGCACAGGGGGGCGCCAGCGTGCTGCTGGCCGCGGCCGACACCTTCCGCGCTGCCGCGCGCGAGCAACTCGCTGTGTGGGCCGACCGGAACACGGTGGAAATCATCACGCAGCAAGGCGGCGACCCAGCCGCGGTGAGCTTCGACGCGGTGACCGCCGGGCGCGCACGCGGACGCGATGTGGTGCTGGTGGACACCGCCGGGCGCCTGCCGACCCAGCTGCACCTGATGGAGGAACTGCGCAAGATCAAACGCGTGGTGCAGAAAGCCGATCCGACCTCACCGCACGAGGTGCTCCTGGTCATCGACGGCAACACCGGCCAGAACGCCTTGATGCAGGTGAAGGCTTTCGACGAGACCCTGGGCCTCACCGGTCTCATCATCACCAAGCTCGACGGCACGGCCAAGGGCGGGGTGATCTGCGCGATCGCCCGAGAGAAGCCGGTGCCGATCTACTTCATCGGGGTGGGTGAGAAGCTGGAAGACTTGGAAACCTTCAACGCGCGCGAGTTTGCGCAGGCGTTGCTGTCCTGAGCACTCAGCTTTCGTTGTCGGAGTAGTTGCGTCGAAGCGCGGGCAGGCCTGGCACATGGCCATGTGCACGCGCAGCGCCAGGCGCTCGACCAGCGGCAGGGCGCGGTCTTCGCGGGCAATCAGAAGCGCGGAGACTTCCTTGCAGGTGCGGCGCAGCGGATAGGCGGGCTTCATTTCGTTGACGGTCGGGCAAACCAGTTGATTTCAAGGCATTCGCGCAAGCGCAGCCGGGCCCGGTGCAGTTGAACGTACAGGTTGGTCGGTGTGAGCGACAGTTCCTTACAGATCTCCTCGCTGGAGAGTTCCAGCCATTCGCGCATCAGGAACAGGCGGCCCTGCACGGGCGGCAGTTTGTCGGTACAGGCTTCCAGCACCGCGAAGAACTGGCGGCTGTTCAGGTCCTGCTCCGGGTTGCCCCACTCGGCGGGTTTCTCGGCGTAGTGTCCATCGGCTTTGAAAGCCATGTGCTCCAGCGGGTCGGCGCCGTCGTCCTCATGGCCGCTGGACAGGCACACCTCGCGGCTGTTCTGCCGCAGGGCATCGATGATCTTGTGCTTGAGGATGCCCACCAGCCAGGTCTTGAGCTGGGAACGCTGCTCGAAGCCTTGCGGACGCGCGATCGCGGCCAACAAGGTTTCCGACACCGCGTCTTCGGCCCAGGCGTCGTTGCGCAGCTGCAGGCGCGCGAGTTTGAGCAAATACACACGCAAATCCGCGACTTGTTGCTCGAACGACGGGGGGTTGGGCTGCGGCATGGGGGCTGAGTGTAATGAAACGTCGGGCACAACGACTGACGGGCACTCTGGAGGCTCCCATGTCACTGTCACCCGCCCATTTCCATGCGCGACTCGTTGCGCTGACCCTCACAACGGTCCTCCTTGCGCCCGCCGCGGCGGCACAAACCACGCCCGGCGTGCCGCAGCAGTTGCTCGGCAGGACGCTGGACGGCCAGGCTTTTGACCTGCAAGCCCTGCGCGGCAAGGTGGTGATGGTGGTCTTCTGGTCCACCGATTGCGCGGTCTGCCGCGACAAGATGCCCGAGCTGCGCGCCAACGTGAAAGGCTGGGCCGGTCAACCCTTCGAGCTGGTCGGTGTGAGCACCGACCGCCTGCGCAGCAACGCCGTGAACTACCAGCGATTGGTCAATGCCACGGTGCCCACGGGCCAGCGCTTCACCACGCTGTGGACCGGCGAGCCGCAGTACCGCGACAGCTTCGGCTCGCCAGGTCAGTTGCCCGCGGCCTTCCTGCTCGACAAGGCCGGACAGCTCGTGGAGCAGTACCACGGCCGCATTCCACCCGAGGCGTGGGACCGCATCGCCGACCTGCTCTGAACAATTTTTTCCAAGCGACGTAAGAAAGCCGCCCGACGCCAGACCAACCCCCAACCCGCTGGTGATGTGACCGAAAACCGGTTCTTCGCGGTGGGTTGTTCTTCAACCTGTCCTTTCTTTCAGGAGCTTCCCATGAACCAACGCACCATGATCGCCGCTGCCGCCACCTCATTGATGTCGCTGGCCCTGCTCTCTTCGCCGGCCTTTGCACAGAACGCCGCCAAGGAGAAATGCTTCGGCATCGCCAAGGCCGGCCAGAACGATTGCGCCAACATCGCCGGCACCCATTCGTGCGCGGGCCAGTCCAAGGTGGACAACGACAAGGGCGAGTGGAAATACGTGCCCGCCGGCACCTGCAAACAGATGGGTGGCATGGGCCTGGAGCAGGCCAAGATGGACATGAAGAAGTCCTGATCGCCGCACCCTTTCAAGGCCAACGCCATGATCGCCGCCGAACCCCGCCCGCAGACCCACGAGGTCGCACGCGTGGGCATCGGCTGGCGGCACCCCCATCACGCCGAGCTGCTGCAGCGGCAGCCGGCCCTGGACTTCATCGAGGTCCATTCCGAAAACTTCTTTGCGCCCGGTGGCGCTGCGCGCGCCGTGCTGCGCCAGGGGCGTGAACACTATGCCGTCAGCCTCCACGGCGTGGGCCTGTCGCTGGGCTCGGCCGCCGGCATCGACGCAGCGCACCTCGACCAGCTCGCGGCGCTGGTGGCCGAGATCGAGCCGGTGCGCGTGAGTGACCACGCCTGTTTTGCACGCGGCAGCCTGTCGTCTCAACCCGAGCACGCGGTGCACGCCGCCGACCTGCTGCCCACCCCCTTCACCCGCGAAGCGCTGGATGCGATGTGCGCCAACGTGCAACGGGTGCAGGACCGCCTGCGCCGTCCGATCGCGGTGGAAAACCTGTCCGCCTATGTGCGCTGGCAGGTCAACGAACTGGGCGAGCCCGAGTTCCTCAATCATTTGGTCCGGCGCACCGGCTGCCACCTGCTGGTGGATCTGAACAACCTCTTCGTCAACGCCCTCAACGACCGGCTGCTGGGCTCGTTGCAAGACCCGCTGGACGCGTGCCGCTGCTGGCTCGACGCGATCGAACCGGGCGCCGTGGCCGAAGTGCACCTGGCAGGTCACGTCGACTGCGGCGACATCGTGATCGACGACCACGGCAGCCGGGTGGTGCCCGCCGTGTGGTCGCTGTACCGCCACGCACTGGCGCGGTTCGGCGCCGTGCCCACCCTGATCGAATGGGACACCGATGTGCCCGACCTGCAGGTGCTGCTCGACGAAGCGGCGACAGCACGCGCCCACGCGGGCCAGACCCTGGACACGGCGGTCGCATGAACACCCTGATGTTGCAGCAGCAAAGCCTGCTCGACGCGCTGTTCGCCCGCCCCGGCAGCCCACAGGCCACCGGCGCCTTGCATCAACTGAACACCTGGATCGAACCGCGCGCGTCCCGCGGCCTCATGGCCTACCAGGCCAACGGCCATGCGCTCGCCGAGCGCTGTCTGCCCGCCGCCTACCCGGTGGTGGCCCAACTCATCGGCCAGGACAGCGTCCACGCGCTGGCCCGCGACCTGTGGCACCGCCATCCGCCGGTGGGCGGCGATCTCACCCGATGGGGCGATGCCCTGCCCGCCTTTCTGAGCGACAACGAACAACTCGCCGAAGCGCGCTACCTGGCCGATGTGGCGCGCGTCGAGTGGGCCCTGCACCGCGCGGCCAGCGCCCCGGATGCCGAGGCCGACCTGCCCAGCTTCGGCCGCCTGTCCACCGAAGACCCCGAATCGCTCACGCTGTGGCTCGCACCCGGCACGGCCCTCATCCCCAGCGACTGGCCGGTGATCAGCCTGGTCACCGCGCACACCAGCGGTGAACCCACCCTGGCCGAGACCGGCCAGCGCGTGCGTGACCGCGTGGGTGAGACCGCCCTGGTGTGGCGACAGGGCTGGCGGCCCTGCGTGGCGGCGTGTCCCGCCAACGCGTTTGGCCTGCTGCGGGCGCTGCAGCGCGGCGCGGCACTGACCGAGGCACTGGGCGAGGCCCCGGCAGATTTCGATTTCTCCGACTGGCTCACGCAGGCCGTGCACAGCGGCCTGGTGCTCGGCGTGGCCGACGCCACACCCCCACCCCCAAACACCCCACACACCGAGGAAACCCCATGAACACACCCACCCTCCTGCAGCGCGGCCACGCGCTCTGGTCTGTCGTCACACAAGCGCTCAACGCGGCGCAACCGCTGGCCGCGCTCGCCGCACGCATCTACCTGGCCCAGGTGTTTTTTCTCTCGGGCCTGACCAAGATCCGCGACTGGGAAACCACGGTCCTGCTGTTCACCGAGGAATACAAAGTGCCCCTGCTCTCACCCCAGCTGGCCGCCCTGTCGGGGACGGCGGGTGAGCTGGTGTTGCCGGTGCTCTTGGTGCTCGGTCTGGCGGGGCGCTTTTCGGCGCTGGGGCTGTCGGTGGTGAATGCGGTGGCGGTGGTCAGCCTGGCCGAGATCGCACCCGCCGCGCTGCAGCAGCACATCACCTGGGGCGTGCTGCTGGCCGCGCTGGCCATCCACGGTGTCGGCAGGTGGTCGGTGGACTGCCTGTGGATCCAGCCCCGCCTCAACCGGACAGCGGCAACGGGCATGGCCTTGAACTAAGCTTCCGCAGGTCCATCGAAACCCATCGAATTTCCACGGAGACAACGCCTTGCCCCATTCCACCGCCCACCTCTCCCGCCGACAGCTCCTGCTCGCCGCCGGCGCCGCCACCCTGACGCCGGCCTGGGCCCAGTCCGGCTGGCCCGCCATCGAACAGGCCGCGCGCGGCCAGACCGTGTTCTGGAACGCCTGGGCCGGCAGCGAGCAGACCAACGCCTACCTGCAGTGGGTGGCGCAACAGGCGCAGGCTTCGCACGGCATCAAGCTGCAGCACGTGAAGATCACCGACACCGCCGACGTGGTCAAACGCGTGCGCGCGGAAAAGGCCGCGGGCCGCACGGCCGCCGAGGGCACGGTGGACCTCGTGTGGATCAACGGCGAGAACTTCGCCGCCATGAAACGCGAAGGTCTGCTGTTCGGGCCTTACGCCGAAGCCCTGCCCAACTTCAAACTGGTCGACGTGACCGGCAAGCCCACCACGCTGAACGACTTTTCCGTGCCCACCGACGGCATGGAGTCGCCCTGGGGCATGGCGCAGTTCACCTTGTTTGCCGACAGCAAGCGCCTGCCGCAGCCGCCACAAAGCATGCAGGCCCTGCTGGCGCTGGCCCGTGCACAGCCCGGTCGCATCACCCACCCGCGCCTGCCGGACTTTCACGGCACCACCTTCATCAAACAGGCCCTGGTCGAGTTCGCACCCGATGCCAAAGCCCTGGCACAACCCGTGACCGACGCCGCCTTCGCCACGCAGACCGCTGCGCTCTGGCCGTTTCTGGACGCGCTGCGCCCGCACCTGTGGCGCGCGGGCAAACAGTTCCCGCAGAACGCGGCCGCCGTGCGCCAGATGATGGCCGACGGTGAGCTGCTGATCGCCATCACCTTCAACCCCAACGAAGCCGCCAACGAGATCGCGGCCAAGCGCCTGCCCACCTCCGTGGTGAGCTGGCAGTTTGAAAAGGGCACGATCGGAAACACGCACTTCGTGGCCATTCCGTACAACGCGCGTGCCAAGGCCGGCGCACAGGTGGTGGCCAACTTCCTGCTCTCGCCTGCCGCACAGGCGCGCAAGGCCGACATTGCGCACTGGGGCGACCCGACCGTGCTCGACGTGGCCCGCCTGCCGGCCGCCGACCGGGCGCTGTTCCAGACCGGCAACCTGCCCGGCCTGGTGGCCAAGGGCGCGCCCACCCTGCCCGAACCCCACGCCTCGTGGGTCGATACGCTGGAGAAGGAGTGGGCGCGCCGCTACGGCGTGTGATGCGTTTGTCGTCGAACGTTTCACGTCGGCACCTGGGTGCAGGCGCCCTGCTGGCGCTGGCGGCCGTGCCGGTGCTGTGGACCGCGCTCGAAGCGCTCAAGACCGGCAGCCACCCTGCGGCCTGGCGTGCACTCGCGCAAGACCCCGCGCTCACCCACGCCGCGCTGCTGACCCTGTGGACCGGCCTGGCCTCCACGCTGCTGGCCTGGTGGGGCGCAGCCGCGCTGCTCGCACGCGGCTTCGTGCGCCAGCGCCTCGCGCGCCTGCTGCGCGGCCTGCCGGTGATGCTGGCCACGCCGCACGCCGCGCTGGCCATCGGTTTTCTGTTTCTGCTCGCGCCCAGCGGCTGGCTTCGACAGCCCCCCGCCCTGGCCCACCACGCAAGACCCCTGGGGCCTGGGCCTGATCGCCGCGCTCGTGATCAAGGAGATCCCGTTCCTGCTCTGGACCGCCGCTACCCAACTGCAGCGCGACGACGTGCGCCAGCGCTGGCGCGCCGAGCACGCCCTGGCGCAAACCCTGGGCTACGCGCCGCGCCGCGCCTTCTGGCTCGTGCTGTGGCCCCAGCTGGCCTCGCGCCTGCGCTGGCCGCTGCTCGCGGTGCTGGCCTACGGGCTCACCGTGGTGGACATGGCGCTCGTCATCGGCCCGGCCACCCCGCCCACGCTCGCCGTGCTGGCCTGGCAATGGCTGCAGGACGCCGACCCGGCCACCTACGCGCAGGGCGCGGCCGCGGGCGTGTTGCTGGCCCTCATGGTGCTGGCCTGCAGCGCGCTCTGGTTGGCCTCGCAGCAACTGCATCGCTGGGCGCTGGCCCATGGCCATGGCGTGCGGGGCCCGGTCGAGCGGACGCCGGGCAGTGGCATCGGCCTGTGGCTGCTGTTGGGTGTGTACGCCGCCGTGCTGCTGGCGCTCGCCGTGGGCAGCGTCACCACCGTCGCCTGGGAACAGGTGGCGCAGAGCAGCGGCACGGTGCTCACCACGCTGTGGCTGGCGGCGGGCAGCAGCGCGGTGGCGCTGGTGTGGAGCGTGGCCTGGCTGGAACTCGCGCCGCGCCGCTGGGACGACGCCCTGCGCCCGCTGCTGTACCTGCCGCTGGTGCTGCCCGCTGTGCTGTGGGTGGTGGGGCTCTACGGCGTGGGCCTGCAGCTGCGGCTGGAAGGCCAGGTCAGCGGCCTGCTGATCGCGCACACGCTCATGGTGCTGCCCTACGTGCTGCTGTCGCTGAGCCCGGCCTACCTGGGCTTCGACCCGCGCTACGCACAGCTCAATGCGAGCCTGGGGCGCTCGGGCGGGGCGTTCTTGCTGCGCGTGAAATGGCCGCTGCTCAAACGCGCGCTCGCCTCGGCCGCCGCCGTGGGGTTTGCGGTCAGCGTGGCGCAGTACCTCCCCACGCTGTACGTGGGTGCGGGTCGTTTCGCCAGCGTCACCACCGAAGCGGTCACACTCGCCTCCGGTGGCCAGCGTTCGCTCACCAGCGCCTACGCCGGCCTGCAGCTGGCCTTGCCGGTGCTGGCCTTCGCACTGGCCGCCTGGCTGGGCAGACCCCGCCGATTCACCCACTCCGCCGCATGACGCTCGCCGTTCACATCCACCGCCTCGCCACCCGCGACCACACGCTGGTGCACGACCTGCGCTTCGAGGTTGCGCCAGGCCGCATCCTCACGCTCATGGGCCCCAGCGGCAGCGGCAAGAGCTCGGTGCTCGCCGCCATCGCTGGTACGCTGCACAGCGTGACGGAAGGCAGCGAAGCGCTGCGGTTTGACGGCGCGGTGACGCTGGACGGGCGTGACCTCACCCGCTTGCCCACCGCCCAGCGCGGCATCGGCCTGCTGTTCCAGGACGACCTGTTGTTCGCCCACATGACGGTGGCCGAGAACCTGCTGTTCGCCGTGCCCGCCGGGCCGAAGCGCGAGCGGCTGGCCGCGGTGGCGCAAGCGCTGGACGAAGCGGGCCTGGCCGGCTTCGGCGCGCGCGACCCGGCCACGCTGTCGGGCGGCCAACGCGCCCGCGTCGCGCTCATGCGCGCCTTGCTGGCGCGTCCCCGGGCCCTGCTGCTCGACGAGCCGTTTTCCAAACTCGACGCCGCGCTGCGAGACCAGTTCCGCACCTTCGTGTTCGACCACCTGCGCGACAGCGGCGTGCCCGCCGTGCTGGTGACCCACGACGCAGCGGACGTGGCCGACCCTTCGCTGGTGGTGGAGCTCGGCCGTGCTGGATAGCGCCATTCAACAGGTCCTGAAGCCGGTGCTCAACCGCATCGCCCGCGGGCTGGTGCGCGCTGGCATCGGTGCCAACGCGCTCACGTTCATCGGCTTCGCGATCGGCATGGCCGCCGCCGTGGCCATCGTGTTCCAACATTTCATGGCCGGTCTGGTGTTGTTGCTGCTCTCGCGGCTCATGGACGGGCTCGATGGTGCCGTGGCACGGCTCACCCACCCCACCGACCGAGGCGGCTTCCTCGACATCACGCTGGACTTTCTGTTCTACGCGTCAATCCCGCTGGCGTTCGCCCTGGCCAACCCGGCGCAGAACGCGCTGCCGGCTGCCGTGCTGCTGGCCAGCTTCATGGGCACGGCCAGCAGCTTCCTGGCGTTTGCCATCGTGGCGGCCCAACGCGGGCTGGCCTCCACCGAGTTGCCCGACAAGAGCTTCTACTTTCTGGGTGGCTTGACCGAGGCCACCGAGACCATCGCGGCGTTTGTGGCCATGTGCCTGTGGCCGCAGTGGTTCGCGCCCATCGCCTACGGCTTTGCCGCCCTGTGCGCGATCACCACCGCGCTGCGCATCGGTTGGGGCTGGCAGCGCTTTCGCTGACCGCCCCGGCCTTCACATGCGGTGAACACCGCGGCGGCGCAGCACCCACTTCTCCGCCTCCACCGCCAGGAACATGCCGCCCGCCAAAGCGGCGATGACGCCCCAACTTGACGCGTCCAGCGCGGCCGTGCCGAACAGCCGCTGCATCGGCGGCGCGTAGGTCAGCAGCATCTGCAGCACCAGCGTGACCGCCACCGTGACCAGCGCGACCGGGTTGCCCCTCCAGGTGGCGCGCGTGAAGGCGCTGGCGGTGAAGTGCCGCACGTTGAAGAGGTAAACGATTTCGCCCATCACCATCATGTTGATGACGGTGGTGCGCGCCATCTCCAGGCCTGCGCCGCGCGCCAGCTGCCAGTTGAAGACAAGAAACGAGGCCCCCATGAGCAGCAGGCTCACGAACACCACGCGCATCAGCATCCAGCGCGTGATGAGGGGTTCGTTCGCCGGTCGGGGTGGGCGCTGCATCACGCCGCGCTCGGCCGACTCGAAGGCCAGCGAGATGTCCAGCGTGATGCTGGTGACCATGTTGATCCACAGGATCTGCGCAGCGGTGACCGGCATGGCCAGGCCGGCAAACACCGCCGCCAGGATCAGGCCGGCCTCACCACCGTTGGTGGGCAGCACAAACAGCAGCGACTTCTTGATGTTGTCGAACACGGTGCGGCCCTCACGCACCGCCGCCGCGATGGTGGCGAAGTTGTCGTCGGTGAGCACCAGGTCGGCCGCTTCGCGCGCCGCGTCGGTGCCGCGCTGGCCCATGGCCACGCCGATGTCGGGTCATGGCCACCAACTGCCCCCCGGACTGCAGCGTTGCCACCAGGCGCAGCTTGTGTTCGGGGCTGGCGCGGGCGATCACATCGGTCTGTGCGAGCCGTTCCTTCAACGCGGTGTCGTCGAGCTGGTCGATCTCTGCACCGGTCAGGGGCTGGCCATCGCGCAGGCCGATCGCGCGGCCGATGGCAGCGGCCGTCACCGCGTGGTCGCCGGTGATCATCACCACGCGGATGCCGGCGCGCCGGCACTCGGCCACTGCCGCCACAGCCTCGGCACGCGGGGGGTCCATCAAACCCACCAACCCGAGCAGGGTGAAGCGCGGGGTGATGTCGCCCATGTTCAATCCCACCGTGCCCGCCGGCAGGTCGCACTCGGCCAGCGCCAGCACCCGTTGGCCCTGGGAGGCGGTCTCGTCCATGCGCGCCTGCCAGGCGGCCCTGTCCAGCGGACCGCCTGCGGTGTCGCTCACGCACAGCGAGAGCACACGTTCGGGTGCGCCCTTGAGCAACACGAACACGCGCCCGGCGTGGTCGTGGTGCAGCGTGGCCATGAAGCGGTGTTCGGACTCGAACGGGATGTCGTCCCGCCGCGGCGTGAGCGCCGCCTCTTCCGCTGGGTCCAGCCCGGCCTTGCGCGCCATCGACAGCAGCGCGCCTTCGGTGGGGTCACCGGCCAGCACCCAGCCCGCCGTGGACGTGTGGTGCAGCTGGGCGTCGTTGCACAGCAACGCGCAACGCGCGAGGCGCTGCAGGTCGGCGTCCTGCAGCGCGTCCAGCGCCGCGCCACTGCGGTGGAACCCGCCCTCGGGTGCGTATCCGGCACCTGTCACGTCCAGCGTGCGGCCGGACAGCATCACGCACACGGCGGTCATTTCATTGCGGGTCAGGGTGCCGGTCTTGTCGGTGCAGATCACGCTGACCGAGCCCAGCGTTTCCACCGCGGGCAAACGCCGCACCACCGCGCGCTGGCGCGCCATGGCGGCGGTGCCGATGGCCAGCGTGATGGTGACGATGGCCGGCAGGCCCTCGGGAATGGCCGCCACAGCCAAACCCACCACCGCGAGGAACAACGCCAGCGGCGGCAGGCCACCGATGAAAAAACCGTAAAGAAATGTGATCACGCTCACCACGCCGATCACCAGCGTGATCCGGCGCGCGAACTGGTCCAGGCGGCGCGTGAGCGGTGTGGCCAGGCTGCCGAGGTCGGACACCAGTGCGCCGATCTTGCCGATTTCGGTCTGGCTGGCCGTGGCCACCACCACGCCGCTGGCCTGCCCCACCGCCACGGTGGTGCCGGCAAACGCCATGCACAGCCGGTCGCCCAGCGACGCATCCAGCGCCACGGGTGCAGCGTCCTTCTCGGCCGGCACCGACTCACCGGTCAGCGCGGACTCGTCGATCCGCAGGTTCTTGGTGCGCAGCAGGCGCAGGTCGGCAGGCACGCGCGCGCCCGACTCCAGCAGCACCACATCGCCGGGCACCAAGTCAGCGGCGTCGATCTCGTGGCGGTCCCCACCGCGCAGCACGGTGGCCCGGCTGGCCAGCATGGCGCGCACGGCTTCCAGCGCACGTTCGGCCTTGCCCTCCTGCACGAAACCAATGACCGCGTTGATCACCACCACACCCAGGATCACCGCCGCGTCCAGGTAGTCGCGCAACCAGAGCGTGACGACTGCGGCCGCGATCAGCACGTAGATCAGCAAGTTGTTGAACTGGCGCAGCACGCGCATCCACAGGCTGGTGGAGACCACCTTTTCGATTCGGTTGGGGCCGTGTTGCACCAGGCGCTCGGCGGCCTGAGCTGCGGTTAGGCCGGTATCCATGCTTTGCAGGACCTCCACAACCCAGTCACGTGGCTGGCTGTGTGGGTCAAGCACGGCAAGCGTGGACATTTCACGCATCGGATGTTCAAAGGTCATGGCGCAACATACGCCTTCAGCCTGAGACCCACCATGACACTCATCAATCCAGGTGCACCTAGAAATTACTCATTGCATTGAGTAAACTTTCTCAAACCATTGAGTAAATTACATGACCACTGAAATCCAGAGACACGGACTGGACGCTTTCGTGAGCCGGTTGAACGAGCCGCGACGGTTCCTGCAGGTGGTGGCCGGCCCGCGTCAGGTGGGGAAAACCACCTTTGTCAGGCAGGCGCTGGCCAAGCTCGGCGCGGCTTCCTTGGTGGCACCCATCGCACAGCACAGCGTGAGCGCCGACAACCCGGGCCTGCAGGGTGCAGGTTGGCTGTCCATCCATTGGGAAACAGCGCGATCGCTGGCGGCCCAGGCGGGGGCCTGCGTATTGGTGCTGGACGAGGTGCAAAAGCTCCCGCGCTGGACGGACGAGGTCAAACGGCTGTGGGACGAGGACACCGCAGCCGGACGTGATGTGCGCGTGGTGGTCCTGGGGTCGGCGCCGCTGCTGATCGCCCGGGGGTTGACCGAGAGCATGGCTGGGCGTTTCGAGATGACGCGCCTGGGCCATTGGCGCTATCAGGAAATGAAGAAAGCATTTGGCTTCACGCTGGAGCAGTTCATTTTTTTCGGCGGATATCCTGGCTCCGCTGCATTGGTGGGAGACGAGGCTCGCTGGGCGGCTTACGTGCGCGATGCCTTGATCGAAACCACCATCTCCAAAGACGTGCTGCTCATGGCGCCGGTGCAGAAGCCTGCGCTGCTGCGGCGCGTGTTCGATCTGGCCTGCCGCTACAGCGGGCAGATGTTGAGCTACCAGAAGATGATGGGTCAGCTGACCGACGCCGGCAACACCACCACGTTGGCTCACTACCTGGAGCTGCTGGAGGGCGCCGGAATGGTGTGCGGCCTGCAGAAATACGCAGGGCAGGTGCTGCGACAGCGAGCTTCCAGTCCCAAACTGCAGGTGTTCAACACGGCCTTGATGGGTGCCATTGCGGCGTCCGAAGGCTTTGGCTTGGAGCGTCTGCGTTCAACGCCCGAGCTGTGGGGACGCATGGTGGAAAGCGCGGTGGGCGCAGAACTGCTGGCCAGGCACCTGAGCCACAGCAGCGCCCAACCTCTGATCCACTACTGGCACGATGGCGGCCGCGAAGTCGACTTCGTGCTGCGTCAAGGTGGCGATCTGTTCGCACTGGAGGTCAAAAGCGGAACACAGCACGGCAACGTGGCCGGGCTGGACGCGTTCACCTCTGTTTTCCCCGGCACCCGAACTCTGGTCATCGGAACGGGTGGGGTACCGCTCGAGACCTGGTTCGGGTCTACCTGAGCAGGGTGAAGGCCAAAGCCGCCAGACCAGTCAGCGCAACACCCACCGCCACCTTCATGAAGGTTTTGCTGTCAGGTGCTGCAGCGGGCGGGGTCTTTGAGGGCCTTCGCTCGGTGACGTCGCCGCGCGAAACACGCCGGGAAGGCTGCGCAACCGGCACGGGCTCTGCCGGCAAGGCCTGGAGTTCGCTGGGCACAGTGTCCACTGCATCGTCCTCGTCGCGCATGAAGCGCACGGCCTCGTCGATCTGGACCTTGGACAACTGGTACGGGTCGAACTGCGACACGCCCCATTGCCGCAGCAGGCCTTGCAGGCGTCGTTCACCCGGCACGTACTTCATCGACCAGGCGCCAAAGGTGCGTGTGCTGATCGACGACTGCAACAGCACCGTCACATCACGATGGCGCGGGTCCGCTTCGATCTTGCTGTAGAGGTTCTGCACGATCCGAACGTCGCCTTCGAGGCACTGCAGAAAGTAACCTTCACCGAACAGCAGACCACCCACCACATCGAGTCGGGCGTTGTTCTTGCGAGATTTCGCCAGTATCCGGGCGACACCGGGATCCAGGCCCAGCTGCGTTGCATTGTGTGCGGCGACGGAGCGGCTGGCGTACACGAGCCGGATCAGTTGATTCAAGGGAGGGGTCCTGTCGATGGGAAGGAGCGTGGGCCTTGCGGCGCACGCAGAGATTTTCGATCAGATCGCGCGGCCCCGGCCCGCGTCGGGTTTATCGGACAGCGCGCGCGTCGGTCAACGGCGTCGAGCGCCATTTCAGCCAGTCGGCGGGTTCGTCCACATCCCACAGCGTCGCCAGTTCGCGCCAGCTCGCACCCGCCACACGCAAGCGCTCGCGGGTCTGCGTCAGCACCTGTGGCGTGCTCCATGCAACGTCGGTGAACACCTCGGGCACGGGCTTGCGCAGGCCCACCAGCACATAGCCGCCGTCCTCGGCCGGGATCAGCACCACATCAACCGTCTGCAGCGCGTCGGCGGCTTGCTGCAGGTGCACAGGCGTGAGCGCAGGGCAGTCGGTGCCAACGATGAGCAGGGGCACCCGGGACGGCTTCGCAAAGTGGTGGGCCATGGCCGTCGCCATGCGAATGCCCAGGTCACCGTCGGGCTGTGTGAGGGCGTTCACACCCCGGTGGCGTGCGAGCGCGCGAAAGAAGCGGTGCGCCGCATCGGGCGCACACCACAGCGTCAGTTCGCCCGTGCTGGCCGAGCGCACGGTGGCCAGGGTTCTCAGGGCAAAGCCCCGCTGCGCACGGGCGGCACCGGCCGCGCCGAGCAGCGGGATCAACCGCGTCTTGGCCAGCCCGGCCACCGGGGCCTTGGCCATCACGGCCACGGCCGCCGGCGCGCGGGGCCGGTAGCCGTAACGCAAGGCGAGCGTGTGGGCATCCATCCCCAGCGCATGCGCAGCGCGCAGCCGCCACATGAGCAGCACGGTGCGCCAGAAACCGTGCTGGTCCCAGCGGCGGCCCGAGGTGGTGACGCGCTCACGCAGGCAGGCCGGCGCTTCGATGGCCTTCAGGCGCTGGCTCAGATCGATGTCTTCCATCAGGGGCATCGCCGCGAAACCACCCAGCGATTCGAACAGCCGCCGCTGAACGAACACGGCCTGGTCGCCGGTGGCGATGCCGGTGAGGCGCGAGCGCCGGTTCATGAACCAGGCCACCACGGGCAGCAGCGGGTGCTGTCCGTCGATGCGAACATCGAAGCGACCCCAGTGGTGGCCGCGTTGCAGCACCTGCTCGATCAGCCGGTCGGCGTTGGCGGGCAGGTGGGTGTCGGCGTGCAGGAACAGCAGCACATCGGCGCGGGTGGCGGCAGCGCCCGCGTTGAGTTGCGAAGCGCGGCCGCGCGGGGCCTGCAGCGCCTGGTCGGCCAGCGCTTGGGCGATGGCCGGGGTGCCGTCGGTGCTGCCACCGTCCACCACGATGAGTTCAGCACCGCGCGCGCGCAGCGGCGCCAGCGCCTGCAGCTTCGAAGCCAGCGTGCTGGCTTCGTTGAGCACCGGCACAACCAGGGCCAGCTTCATGCGCGCATCCCGCGTTCAAACCGGTCGAAGCCGTCGAGGACCTCGGCCACCACGGCGGGGCCGAGGTAATGGTCCACCCGGTTGCGCACATGGGCCACCAACGCGGCTTCGCTGCGCTCGCTGGACCAGTCTTCGCCGTCGCCACCCGCACGCGCAGACGCGGACGACAGCGCGCGCCACTTGGCGCACCAGGTGATGGACCACAGCCACATGGCGCGGCGCAGCGGCCCGTGCCAGGCCTGCGCACCCGATGCGGTGGACCCCACCGCCTCGGCCCAGGCCGCATAAAAATCCCGTGCCTCATCCACAGTGAGCACGGCCTGCGTGTCCACATCCCAGGTGGTGGAGGTGTAGAGCGTGGCGTGGGCCAGGTCCAGGCCGGGGTGGGCGTAGCGGCACTTCTCCAGATCGACCAGCACGGCACGACCGTCGGGCTGCACGATGAAGTTGCCCGGGTGGGCGTCGAAGGCGACGAGGCAGCGCACGGGCCGATCGGATCCTTCCAAAAGAGCCTGCAGTCGACGGCGCTCGCCCTCGATGGCCGCCATCACCGGCGCGGGCAAACCGGCCGCGCCGAGGTGAGCGGCCTGCGCGTCGATCTCGTGGGCCAGCGACCGCAGCGCGTCGGCGGCGTTCAACAGGGGTGCGCGCGCCGCCGCCTCGGGCAGCGGCAGCGCGTGCAGGGCCGCGAGCGCCGCGGCCAGCGCGGGCAGGTCGTGCGGCAGGCGGGCCGGACGGCCCTCGATGGCCTGCACCAGCAGCGCGCCGCGTGGCAAGTGCTCGGAGGGCGGCAACACGCCGTGCAACACCGGCGTGTGGCCACTGGCCGCCGCGCGCTCGAAGCAGGCGCGCTGGTAGTGCAGGTTGTCCTGCGCGGCCAGGCCCAGCTGGCTCTGCTTCGGGATGCGCGCGAGCCAGCCGGTGCCTTGCAGGCGCACGTGGTCGTGCGCCAGGCCTTTGTCGGGTAGCGGCACCAGGGGCTGGTCGGCGGCGGGGTGACCCGCCGCCTGCAAGGCCGAACGCAAGCGCTGAATGACGTCGTTGGAAATCGGCAAGCCGGGATACCTCGGGGAAGACGGGATGAAGGCGGCGTTGAAGGGGCGAAGGTGTAAGAATGCACCGGCCCTGGCGACCGACAGGTTGCAAACCCACACTGGAATTGTCGTGAGCTTTCGAAAAATCTTTCTGCTGGCCGTGGTCGCTCTGGGCATCGCGGCCTTTTTCTGGCTCGATCTGGGGCGTTTCCTGAGCCTGGAGTACCTCAAACAGAGCCAGGACCGCTTCGAGGCACTTTACGCAGCCGAGCCGCTGAAGGTATCGCTGGCGTACTTTGCACTCTACGTGGTGGCCACCGCGCTTTCGTTCCCGGGCGCGGCCATCATCACGCTGGCCGGTGGTGCCATCTTCGGCTTGTGGTGGGGCACCCTGCTGGTGTCGTTCGCCTCCAGCCTGGGCGCCACGCTGGCGTTTCTGGTCTCGCGTTTCGTGCTGCGCGACAGCATCGAGGCCAAGTTCGGCAACCGCCTGGCCGAGATCAACCGCGGCATCGAGAAGGACGGCGCGTTCTACCTCTTCACGCTGCGGCTGATCCCGGTGGTGCCGTTCTTCGTGATCAACCTGGTGATGGGCCTCACGAAGATGAAGGCGCTGAC
>LNFM01005802.1_pt1 | contig 21369 bp, 19 predicted proteins | sample 596031 | NCBI WGS metagenome assembly LNFM01 (sample SAMN04254537, study PRJNA301005) | activated carbon metagenome | isolation source: dual media filters at the Ann Arbor, Michigan drinking water treatment plant | place: USA: Ann Arbor
GACAGCGCGGTCATGCCGCCGAGGGTGACGATGCTGCCGCCGCCGGCCTTGATCATCGAGGGCAGGCAGGCCTTGGTGCAGAAGAAGGAGCCGTCGAGGGTGATCGACAACAGGCTGCGCCATTCCTCGTAACTCATGTCGATGAACGCGGTTTCCTTGCGGATCGAGGCGTTGAGAATGAGGATGTCGATCTTGCCGTAACGCCTGACGATGTCGCCGGTCATCGCATCGACCGCCTTGCCGTCGGCGATGTCGGCCATGAACACATCGGCCTTGCCGCCGGCGTTCCGGATTTCCTTCGCCACGGCTTCCGCATCCTCCTTCGCGGTGCGGGCATTGACGGCGACCGTGGCGCCGGCTTCCGCCAGCGCGATGGCGATGGCGCGGCCGATGTTGCGCGCCGCGCCGGTGACGAGTGCGACCTTGCCTTCGAGCTCCCTGCCTGCTGCCATGATGTTCCTCCGGATTCTGCGATGTGGACGTGATGCGCCTGCGGCGCCTGCCGCCGGATTTTACCGGCTAACGATTAGGCATTACCATGCAGCACCCGAATCAGGAGAACGTCCGGATTGTGGCGTTACGCGCTGTTTGTGCTGTGCGCCCTGCAGCTGCTGCCGGCAGCGGCGCAGCAATGGCCGGACAAGCCGATCCGCGTGATCCTGTCGGTGCCCGCGGGCGCCACGCCGGATTTCACCGCGCGGCTGATTTTTCCCGGACTGTCGCAGCAACTCGGCGTGTCGCTGGTTGCGGACAATCGCGCCGGCGGTGGTGGCGTGATCGGCGCCGAGATCGCCTCGAAGGCCGCGCCTGACGGTTACACGCTGTTCATCAGCAGTCCCGGCGCGCTGACCATACTGCCCCACCTGCGCAAGGGGCTGCCCTATGACACCCTGCGCGATTTCGCGCCGGTGAGCCTGATTTCGGTGGGACCCTTCGTGCTGATGGCGCATCCCTCGGTGCCGGCGAAAAACATCCGGGAACTGATCGCGCTGGCGAAGGCGCAGCCGGGCAAGCTCAACTACGCCTCGGCCGGCAACGGCGTGGCCAACCACCTCGCCGGCGAACTGTTCAAGCAGATGGCGGGCGTGGACATCGTCCATGTGCCTTACAAGGGCGCGCCGCAGGCGGTCAGCGACGTGCTCGCCGGACACATGCAGCTGATGTTCAACTCGATCGCGCCGATCGTGCCGCACATCAAATCGGGCAAAATCCGCGTGCTGGGCGTGGCCAGCGCGCAGCGCTCGCCGCAGATGCCGGAATTGCCGACCATTGCCGAATCCGGTGTGCCCGGCTTCGAGGCGGTCAACTGGTTCGGCATGTTTGCGCCGGCAAAAACCCCGCGCAACATCATCAACCGCGTCAACAGCGCGGTGACCGCCACCATCAAGTCGCCGGAGATGCAGGCACGTTTTATTGCGCTGGGCGCAGATCCGGTGGGCAGCAGCGTCGAGGAGTTCAGCGCCTACGTGCGCCGCGACATGGAAAAATACGCGCGCATCGTCAAGGTGTCGGGCGCGCGCATCGACTGAGCCGGTAACCGTTCGGACAGCCCATGGTCGCACGCGCCAAACAGAAACACGCCGTCACCCGCACCGCGCGGCCGCGGGCCACGCGTGCGCGCACCAGTGCCGCCGAGTGGCAGGCGCGCTGTGAACTGGCGGCGGCCCACCGGCTGGTCGGGCATTTCATGTTTGCCGACCTCACCTACAACCACATCTCGCTGCGTGTGCCCGGCGAGCCCGGGCATTTCCTGGTCAAGGCCGACAACCTGCTGATGGAGCAGGTCACCGCGTCGAACCTGGTCAAGTACGATCTCGACGGGCGCCTGGTCGGCACTTCGGCGTTCAAGGCGAGCCCCGCCGCCTACAACCTGCACGCGGCGGTGCTGCGGGCGCGGCCGGACATCCACGCCGCGGTGCATACCCACACGCCGGCCAACCTCGCGGTATCGGCGCAGCAGCAGGGCCTGCTGCCGCTGACCCAGCAGGCGATGCGCTTCTACGGCCGCATCGCGCGTTATCCCAACGAAGTCGACGACACCACGCGCGAGGGCGCGGACCGGCTGGCCGCCGCACTCGGGAAACAATGGGTCATGCTGCTGGAGAATCACGGCGCTCTGGTCTGCGGCAGCACGCTGCCCGAGGCCTATATCTATCACCACTTTTTCGAGCTGGCCTGCCGCGCGCAGATCGGCGCGCTGGCCGGTGGCGGCAAGCTGATCCTGCCCGATGCCGCGGTCTGCGCAGCGCGCGCGGCCAAGTTCGGCCGCACCGGTGTCTACGACTCCGACAGCCGCGACTGGGTGGCGAGCCTGGCGCTGGTCGAGAAGCTGTATCCCGACTACAAGAGCTGAGCGCAATGTTGCGGGGGCTCAGAGGGCTGCGAAAAAATATCATTTATAATCAAATACTTATGAATAAGGCCGTGCAGTGACCGTCGCAAAAAAATCCTCCGGCAAATCCGTGGCCGCCAAAACACGCGTGAAACTGCCGTCCAATACGCTGCCGGCCGCAAACCGCGCGATGATCGAACAGTCGCTGTCGGTGGGCATGGGTCGCGCGCTGGGCATCCGCTTGCGCAAGTTGTCGAAAAAACGCATCGACGCCGAGATGCGTGTCACCGCCGACCACATCAACCGCAGCGGCCGCATCAACGGCGGCGTGCTGATGGCCTTCGCCGACCTGCTCGGCGCGATGGGCACGCTGGCCAACCTGCCCGAAGGCTGCCGCACGACGACGCTGGAATCGAAAACCAATTTTTTCGCCGCCGGCGAGGGTGAGGTGCTGGCGGCAACCGTGTTGCCGCTGCATATCGGCCGCACGACGATGGTGTGGCAGACGACGATCAGCAATCCCGACGGCCGGCGGGTGGCGATCGTCACCCAGACCCAGATCGTCATTCCGAAAAAATCCTGAAACGCTTTTTGTCGAAGAGGTTTTCATCCATGTTCTCCGCAATCTTCAAGTGCCTGCTCGCCGGCGTTGCCGGCCTCGTTCTCCATTTTCCGGTCCTGGCCCAGGGCAAGCCTGATCCCGCGCTCGCGGCCGCGGCCAAAGTCCCGGGCGCGAAGGTGATGCCCAGCGGGCTGGTGATCGAGATGGTCAAGGAGGGCAAGGGCACACAGCCGTCGCCGACCTCGACGGTGAAGGTGCATTACCGCGGCATGTTTCCCAACGGCAAGGAGTTCGACAGCTCCTTCAGCCGCGGCGAGCCGATCGAGTTTCCGCTGAACGGGGTCATCAAGTGCTGGACCGAGGGCGTGGGCATGATGAAGGTCGGCGGCGCGGCGCGCCTGACCTGTCCGCCGGCGATCGCCTATGGCGCCCGCGGTGCCGGCGGCGTGATTCCGCCGAATGCGACGCTGGTGTTCGAAGTGCAGTTGCTCGGCGTACGTTGAGGAAAATGGTGCTTTTCGGGATCCCGGCGCCGGCATTGAGCCGGTCATCGATTGAATGCAGCAGGGATTCCCGGAGGGAGCCGTTGTGAGCAATGCAATGTCGAAAAATATCGAGCCGATTTACCGGCAGATCAAGGACCGTAATCCCGGCGAGACGGAGTTTCACCAGGCAGTGCGGGAGGTTCTCGAGTCTCTGGGTCCGGTGCTGGTCAGGCATCCCGAATTCGCGGAGCTGAAAATCATCGAGCGGGTGAGCGAGCCCGAGCGGCAGATCATTTTCAGGGTGCCGTGGCAGGATGACAGGGGCGAGATCCGGATCAACCGCGGCTTTCGTGTCGAGTTCAACAGCGCGCTTGGCGTCTACAAGGGCGGGCTGCGTTTTCATCCGTCGGTCAATCTCGGGATCATCAAGTTCCTGGGTTTCGAGCAGGTGTTCAAGAATGCGCTGACCTGTCAACCCATCGGTGGTGCCAAGGGGGGTTCCGATTTCGATCCCAAGGGCAAGTCGGACAACGAGATCATGCATTTCTGCCAGAGCTTCATGACGGAGCTCTACCGGCACCTGGGTGAGCATACCGACGTGCCCGCCGGCGACATCGGCGTGGGCGGCCGCGAACTGGGCTACCTGTTCGGCCAGTACAAGCGGATCACCAACCGCTACGAATCGACGGTGCTCACCGGCAAGGGCGTCCATTGGGGCGGCTCCCGGGTGCGCACCGAAGCCACCGGCTACGGCGCTGTCTACTTCGTGCGCGAGATGCTGAAAATTCGCAGGCAATCGCTCGAAGGCAAGATCTGCGTCGTGTCCGGATCCGGCAACGTGGCGATCTACACCATGGAGAAACTCGGCAAGCTGGGGGCCAGGGTGATCGCCTGCTCGGATTCGAATGGCGTGATCGTCGACGAGAAAGGCATCGATCTGGATCTCGTCAAGCGGCTCAAGGAAGTCGAGCGCCGGCGCATCGCGGATTACGCGAATTACCACAAGGACGCGAAATACCTCGCTGGCGGCAACATCTGGAAAATTCCCTGCCAGATCGCGATGCCTTCGGCGACGCAGAACGAGATCAGCGGCGATGACGCGCGCCAACTGGTCAACAACGGCTGCATCGTGGTGGGTGAGGGCGCAAACATGCCGACCACCCCGGAGGGGGTGAAGGTGTTTTTCGATGCCGGAATCGCCTACGGCCCGAGCAAGGCGGTGAATGCGGGCGGCGTCGCCACCTCCGCGCTGGAGATGCAGCAGAACGCCAGCCGCGACTCGTGGAGCTTCGAGTTCACCGAACGCAAGCTCGACGAGATCATGACCAATATCCATGCACGCACCCATGAAACCGCCGAGGAATACGGCGCTCCGGGCAACTATGTCGTGGGCGCCAACGTCACCGCGTTCATCCGGGTCGCGAATGCGATGGTGGCGCTCGGCTGCATCTGACCACAGGGCTTGACCGCGAGGCTGGCATTGCGCCGGCGCAGGCAATCTTCAACGAACGGAGTCATCCAGACATGATCATCGATTCCCAGATCCACGCCTACGAGGCAAACACCCCGAAACGGCCCTGGCGCACCGTGCCGAACTGGCCGCCCTCGGCCACCGGCGACGAGATGGTCGCGGCGATGGACAGGGTCGGTGTCGACGGCGCGATATTCATTTCCTCGTTCTCGATGTACGGCTACGACGCGAGTTATGCCCTGGAAGTGCAGAAGGCGCATCCCGGCAGGTTCGGCCTGGTGAAGCCGGTCGATCCTGACGATCCCGCGGTCGAAGACGTTGTCGCCGAATGGAAAAGGACGCCGGGCACGGTCGGCATCCGCGCGCTGATGAAAACCGATTCTCCGCATCGCGCCGGCCATCCCGGCCTTGACCGCATGCTGCGCGCCGCGGCGCGCCACGGCTTCCCCGTCAACATCCTGTGCTGGGGCAACCTCGAGGCCGGCGCCGCGCTGATCGACCGCCATCCGGAGACGCGTTTCATCCTCGACCACCTCGGCATCCTGCAGCCGCATGAACCCTCGTCGCGGGCCGCCGAACCCTGGGCTGACCTGCCGAAGGTGCTGGAACTGGCCAAACGCCCGAACCTGGTGATCAAGGTCAGCGGCGCCTGCACGCTGTCGAAGGAACCCTATCCCTATTCCGACATCTGGGATCCGCTGGCGCGCGTGTTCGATGCCTGGGGTTTCGAGCGCTGTCTGTGGGGCACCGACTGGACGCGCGCGTTTGCGGTCGTCAATTACGAGCAGGCGGTGGAGCCGTTCCGGATGACGGATCGCCTGAGCGCCGGCGAACGGGCGATGCTGATGGGCGGCGCCTGCGCGAAGGCCTACGGCTGGACGCCGCAGACGAAACGCTGAGCAGAGGAACATCCATGCTGCTCCCGCTCCCCGGACGCAACATCGCCTACGACATCGTCGGCCCGGAAAACGCGCCGGTCATCGCGTTTTCACATTCGCTCGCCGCCGATTTCGGCATGTGGGCGGAACAGGTGCCGGCTGTCATTGCCGCCGGTTACCGCGCGCTGCGCATCGACCTGCGCGGCCATGGCGGCAGCGGCGCGCCGCCCGGACCGTACACCATCGACCAGCTGGCCGACGATGTCATCCTCGTGCTCGATGCGATCAGCGAAAAACAATGCCATTTTGTCGGCCTGTCGATCGGCGGCATGATCGGCCAGTCGCTCGGCATCCGCCATCCGGAGCGGGTCAAGTCGCTGATGCTCTGCGACACCCAGGCCGCTTCCCCTGCCGATGCGGCGTCACGCTGGGGACCACGCATCGAGGCGATACTGAAAGCCAACTCGCTCGAACCGATCGCCGATGCCACCATGGCGCGCTGGCTGACCGCCGAGTACCGCAAGGCCCACCCGGCGCGCTGGCAGCAGATCCGCGACACCATCGCCGGCTGCACACCCGCCGGCTACATCGGCTGCGCGCAGGCGATCGGCAATTTCAACTTCATCAAGCAGTTGCCCTCGGTGAAAACACCGGCGCTGGTCGTTTGCGGCACCGAGGACCCGGCGGGTTCACCGGAAGAGGTCAGGCACATCGCCAGCCTGTTCGGCAACGGCCACTATGGTGAATTCCCCGGCGCGCGCCACCTGCCGAACATGGAGCAGCCGGAGGCCTTCAACACGATGCTGATCGACTGGGTCAACTCGCAACGCTAAAATCCACGGACTGCCATTGATCGGATTCAGGCCTTGGTGAAGCTGTGAAATCCCGGCGGCTGAGGTTCGTGTTCCGGCTAATCGGGGAGGACACATTTCCCGTATTGTGAGTAAGTTCGGAATAGAAAAGGGGCTTACGCCCCTTTATTTGCGGTGTGTTACTTCCGCTGAGGAAGTTCTTGATGGCTTCCGCCCAGCGCGGAAAAAATCCAGGGGCGCTCTTTTTCATAAGCGCTCTCGAAAACGCTCATCATCTCTTCATATTGCTGTGTTCTAGAAACATCATCAAGGCCTTCCAAAAGACATTTTTTGCGTATGGGATGGATTTCAAAGTTATAGACCTTTCCATCGGGGCCTGTAACAGTCTGCTCGTACAGATTCACGGATATTTCTGCGCCAGGGTTTTCATGTAATTGTCGTCGCAAGAAGAGGGTGTCAGCCTCCCCCAATACCACCGGTAGAAGCCCGTTCTTTGAGCAATTGTTCGCATGAATATCGCTGAAGCTTTGTGCAATTACGCATCGAATGCCGAATTCAAACAACGCATAAACCGCGCTCTCGCGGGAAGAGCCGCATCCCCAATTGCGGTCGGCAACTATGATCTTTGCCTGATTAAATGGCTCGATATTCAGAATATGTTCCTTTTCCGAGCCGTCAAGGTTGAATCGTCGGTCGTGAAAAAGAATTTTTGCATGCCCGGGCCCCCTCGGCACCTTATTGAATCGAGTCGGGCAAAGCTGATTTGTATCAACATTCGGCTCATCAATCGGAACTGCTATTGCGCGTAGCGTAGTAAATGCCTGCATTTTTATCGCCCCAGAAGTTCACGTACATCGACAAAGTGACCTTTTATCGCTGCAGCGGCAGCCATGGCCGGACTGACGAGATGTGTTCTTCCCCCAGTCCCTTGACGACCACGAAAATTACGATTGGATGTCGACGCACAGCGCTCACCAGGTTTTAGTTGGTCGCCGTTGATAGCCGTGCATAAAGAGCAGCCAGGCTCTCGCCATTCAAATCCCGCCGCAACAAGTATCTTGTCCAGGCCTTCTTTTTCTGCGGCACGTTTGACTGACTGTGAGCCGGGCACAACCCAGGCAGGTATTTTGGCTTGACCGAGTTTCGCCACTTCAGCAGCTGCGCGGATATCCTCCAGGCGGCTATTGGTGCAAGAGCCTATAAAGACGCGATCCAGCTTGATATCGCTTAACGGCATTCGTGGAGTAAGTCCCATATATTCAATTGCTGACGCATATTCATTGCGTCGCTCTGCGTCCTGGATATTTTTCGGATCCGGAACTTCGCCTGTTACGGGTAACGACTGTTCCGGATTTGTTCCCCAGCTCACCATCGGCGATATGTCCTCTGCCAAAAGATTTACTTCCTTGTCAAACTTTGCGTCTTTGTCGCTGGGTAGTGATTGCCAGAACGAGACTGCATCTTTCCACATTGCTCCTTTCGGGGACCAGGGTAATCCATCCATATAGGAAAAAGTGGTTTCGTCCGGAGCAATCATGCCTGCGCGAGCGCCTCCCTCAATCGACATATTGCACACCGTCATGCGCTCATCCATGGACATTTTTTTGAACGCTGCGCCAGCATACTCAACGACGTGTCCGACGCCGCCTTGTGCAGTAATTTTGGAGATTATCGAAAGAATCACATCTTTGGCGGATATGCCGAATCCCAAATTCCCGTCCAGAACAATTCGCATGGTTCGTGGCTTGCGCTGCCATATCCGCTGCGTTGTCATCACATGCATGATTTCCGACGCGCCCATTCCGAATGCGATAGAGCCAAATGCGCCATGAGTGGATGTATGGGAATCCGCCCCGCATATCAGCATGCCCGGTTGCGTAATGCCGAGTTCAGGTGGAACCACATGCAAAATTCCTTGATTTGGACTGTCAAATCCAAACAAGTTGATTCCATGTTCTGTGGCATTGGCGTGCAGTTTGACAACCATATTTCGAATTTCAGGGACTGCAATACTTTGCAACCCGTTTTTTCGGCTCGAAGTGGGCACATAGTGGTCGGCAAATGCAAAAACCTGCTTCGGTTTGGCCACTTTTCGGCCGCGGCTGGCGAGCTGTGAAAAGGCGTGTGAAGATCCTTCATGAATATATGCTCGATCAACATACATCAGCAGCTCGCCCTCTTCTTCTGCAATTACGTGACGGCTCCAGATCTTCTCAAACATCGTTTGTGCCGTCATGATTACTTCTCCTTGGCCATTCCAAGATCTACCAGGATAGATCGATACTGTTTGTATTCCGAATCAAATAGTTTTTTGGTTTCATTGCTATCGAGATAATTCGATTCAAAACTGTTATCCCGCATTGCTTTTTGCCAAGCCTCCGTGGCAACAACCTTGGGCAGTATGTTGTTCCAGAACTGTATTTGATCATTGGTCATTCCTTGGGGGCCAATGATCCCGCGCCAAGTGCCCAAAACAACCGGGAACCCTTGTTCGGTCCATGTCGGGGTGGAGTCATATGGAGGACCTACCCGCTTGGGAGCGGCAACTGCAATGACTTTTATCTTCCCGGACTCCACCAGTCGAATGACTGATCCGGTGGTTCCAATGTGGGCGTCAACATGCCCGCCCAGAACAGCTGTGGCCCCTTCTCCACCCGAACCCAATATCACCGCCCGCAATTTTTTTATGTCTACGCCGGCAGCGCGTGCCACGAGGGCAAAAGACATATGGTTGATACTGCCTAATGTGGTCGGTGTGGATACGGCGATCGAGCCTGGGTCTTTACGCAGCCGATCCACGAAATCCTTGCCGTTTTGAATAGGGGAGTCAGACCGGACCGCGACGGCTGTATATTGAGTCAGCAGTGTCGCGATTGGGGTGACATCGGTGTATCGAACAGTTGACCTGCCGTTGATGTCGTTGGCAATAATGTTGGGGGTATTGGTGGCTATGGTATGGCCATCATTGGGGCGCTGGTTCAGGTATACCAATGAGGCCGCACCACCGCCTCCGGGTTTATTTACGACTACAACAGGAACTTTTACGAGACCTGTATCCTGCAGAACTTTCTGGACCAACCGGGCCGTAAGGTCAACGCTTCCGCCCGGGGTTGTCGGGACAACGATTTCAATCGGTTTGGTCGGTGTCCATCCTTGCGCGAACGAGGGATTAACGAAAGCAAGTGCCGTCATTGTTGCCGCGATGGCAAGCAGGAGCCTTTTATTTGCGGAGTTTTGATAGAAAGAGTCTTTATGGATACCATTGAAGTCTCGAATATTCATACGCAGTTCTCCTCGCTTTTGTAGTTCGATGTGCTTTAACGCAAGAAATTAAGGGAGTAAGCAATCTGGGGCCTTGTTGGCCTCTTTCAGTTTGTATCCCTGCTTCTTGCGGATGCGGCTCGACAATGTGTTGTGGACTGAAAGCCGAATTTCGGACGGCTGTTCCGGTAGTTACAGTCGAATCACATCGCCGTTATTTTCGGGTCCAGAACATCTCGGGGAAAGTGAAAGTCGGTGCCAGGGGCATAACCAAAAGTAATACCCCGTGCCGCCTCCCTTTGGTTGTGGCGTGCCAAGCGTAGCGCCGGCAAGGAGACGATCAGGCCTAAGCGGCTGATCCAAGCGTATTTTCTTCTTTCACTACCTGCTTTAGCAGTTGAATAAGCAGCCGGGCGTTCGGGGAGACTGGATCGCTGGCACGCCAGATAATGGCGAATGGCCTTGGAATGGAAGTCCAGACTCCATCAAGGGCAACGAGAGAGCCTTCTGTTAATTCCTTGTAAACGCTTTTGGTCGAAACGACGGCAAGATAGTCGTGAATACAGAGCAGGTTTTTCGTGATGTTTATGGAGTTTATAGAGTCCACAAATTCCGGCTCTATGGAAGCATCATGTAAAAGTTCGCGGTCAATTTGTCTTCGGATAAAACTGCCAGTTGGAGGTACGAGCCATCGGTAGGGCAGAAGATCTTTCAACGTCAGTGCCTTGCCCTTGGCCAGGGGATGCTCTGGCCTGGCAACAATTATCACTTTGTCATAAAAAAGTTCCTCCTCTGACAAGTCAGGGGAGACGTCATCATTTGTCATCGGTGCAACCACAAGATCAAGCTTGCCAGTTTTCAGGTCATCAATAAGTATCCTCCGGCGGCCTTCCGTAACTGAGATTGTGATTTTGGGGCTTGCGCCGAGGAGATGACCGAGCGCGGGGGCGACGATTACTTCTGCTGCCAATGGGCTGCAGCCAATTGCGAGGTGTGGTGCTTTGTTGCCTTTCGCGAAAATTTGCTGCATCTCCGAGTCGATCGATTGAAGATGCATGATCAACCTTCGGCAGTGGGGGGTGGGCTCCATGCCAATGGGTGTCCGGCTGAACAATGAAACGCGAAGAAGGCGTTCTAGTCGATGGATTGTTTTGCTGAGAGCGGGCTGCGATAAACCAAGTTCAGTGGCAGCTTTGTTCAGACTTCCGTGCCGTACCACCTCAAGGACTTTAAGCAAATCGGCAATACTGCGACGCCTTAGTCCTGCGCTCACACTTATTTCAGTTTTCATGATTTAGCCCCCAGGATTGCAGATTAATCCCTGCCTCCGGATTATCCAATCTGCTATACCCAATTGAAGTGTGGCAGCCCCCTGTTTTCCTCTTTCAAAAGGCAACGCGCCTAATGTCGCTTCTTCCTGAGGTATGCGATTGCCCGGACCGGAGCCTGCGGGTTTGATGACTTGGGATGTCAGCCGGGGACCGTGGCGGCCACGTGCCTGTGCCGCGGCAGCAGGAGCGCCAGCGGCATTGCGAGGAAGCCGATGCCCGAGGCGACCAGTATCGCCACGGTGTAATCACCCGTGTGGTCGAAGAGCACGCCGCCGAGCCATCCGCCGAGCGCCATGCCGGTGCTGGCGCCGATCATCTCGAAGGAGAAGATCGAGCTGAGCGGGGCCTTCGGGCCGAACATCTGCCGGTTGATGATCGGGAAACCGACCATCTCGCCGCCGTAGCAGATGCCAAAAATGACGGCAAAAGCGTAGAAATGCCAGGCCTCGGTGGCGAAGAGCAGCGCCAGGATCGACAGGCTCTGGCCGAAGATCGCCAGCGAGAGGATGGTGCGTCCGCCGAAACGCTCGGTCAGCAGCGAGAAGGTGAAGCGGCTGAAGATCGATACGCCGGCAATCGTGCTCAGCACGCCCGCCGCCTGCAGTCCCGGAATGCCATGGTGGGTGGCCATCGACACGCCGTGCGCGAGGATCACCGCATGACCGGCACAGCCGAGGTGGTGGCAGCCGGTGAGCAGCCATACGGGCCTGCGCGACAGTACCCAGCGCAGGCTGACGGCTGCGGCCTCTGATGCGCCGGACGCCTGTTTTTCTCTTGCCGCTTCCTCGGCGCCGTAGGGCTTCAGTCCCATCTCGGCCGGGCTGGTGCGGATCAGCGAGGAAAAGACCAGAAGGATCCCGCCGAAGGCGAAACCGATCACCAGGAAAGCCGATTCCCAGCCGCGGGTCTCGATCAGCCAGCGGAACAGCGGCGCGAAGATCACCGGCCCGGCGCCAAGGGCAGCCCAGTAGATGCCCAGCGCAAGCCCCATTTTTTTGTCGAACCAGCGGGTCACCAGGACCGGCATCAGCACCATGAACGCGGCATTGCCGAGGGCACCGACGAACACGCCGTAGAGTACGTAGAGATGCCACAACTCCTCGATCATCCCGAGCAGGACCGTGCCCGTGGAAATCATCAGTGATGCGCCTATCATCAGCGTGCGCGCACCGACGCGGTCGCCGAGCCAGCCGAAGACCAGCATCGCCGGCATGCTGCAGATGAAGGCAAGGGAATACGCGAGGCCGATATCGCCGCGTTTCCAGTCGAATTTCTCGACCAGCGGATCAACCAGCACCGCGAACGAGGCCGAATCGGCGCGGCTGACGATACTGACGATGCATGCCGCCGCCAGAACAATCCAGGCGTAATGAATTGCGGAGCCGCGGGAGTGTGTCATGGGGCAGTATTGTTTCGGAATGGGTTGTGTGCGGGATCAATTGATCCGCAATATGGTATTCAGTGGGCGGGGAGGCGCGCCATTTTCGCATACTCGCAGCTTGTAGGGATTCGTTTCTCATTCGTCTTCTCCACTGGGCCAGCGGTATTTACCGAAGTATTTCGGTGCGCACATTGCGGACTCAATGTGGCGCGCCAGTGGATCCCGCGCACACCAAGCAGTCGCACTATTTCGCCGCGCCGTAGCTGTCGGCTATGCTAAGCACAATTGCTATGGTTACCGCGGTGTCTCAAAGTATCACTTCCCGATGTATTCGAAGGAAATCGAACATTGCCTTAACCACCGGAAAGAGAACGTCTTCAAGCGGTTCCTGAAAATCTATTTTGGTTGTGTTTCGCCCTAATTACCTAAATCAATTTCAAGGATTTCCGGGATTACTTTCATGAGCAATAGCGATTTGCACTATCTTTCAGTCGCCGAAGCTGCGGCGCTGATCCAGTCCGGCAAGCTCTCGCCGGTGGAGCTGACGGAAGGGTTGTTGACGCGCATCGGTCAGCTGGACCACCGCGTGCAAGCTTTCATCACCCACACTGCGGAGCAGGCGCTTGTGGCCGCGCGGGAGGCTGAACAGGAAATAAGGCGCGGTCGTTATCGGGGGGCGCTCCACGGCATACCCTTCGGCCTCAAGGATATTTACGATACCGCCGGCATCCTGACATCCGGCGGTTCCGCAGTCTGCGCGGAGAACGTGCCGGCTCAGGACTCGACGGTTGTCCGCAAGCTGCTGGAGGCCGGCGGCATACTTCTGGGCAAACTGCAGACGCATGAGTTTGCGCACGGCGGTCCTTCCTTTGATCTCCCCTGGCCGCCTTCACGCAATCCCTGGGATCTGTCGCGATTCACCGGTGGTTCGTCTAGCGGCTCCGCTGCGGCGCTGGCAGCAGGCTTCATGCCCGCCGCGATGGGCTCGGACACCGGCGGCTCGATCCGCGGCCCGGCGTCGTTTTGCGGGATTACCGGTTTCATGCCCACTTTCGGACTGGTGAGCCGTGCGGGAGTGATGCCCAACTCGTTCACCTTTGATCACTGCGGTCCGATGGCGCGCAGTGCGGAGGACTGCGCGATTTTGCTGCAGGAGCTTGCCGGATACGACGCGGCAGATCCGGGCAGCATCCGTCATGAGGTCGCGGATTTCCGCGGTCATCTGAGTCAACCGGTAAAGGGGCTGCGCATCGGTGTGCTGCGGCATTACTGGGAGGAGGACATACCGGTTACTCCCGAGCATGCCCGTTCACTGGAGGATGCGGTCAAGGTGTTCGAGGGCCTGGGTGCGACCGTCAGCACCTGTCGCATCCGGCCCGTTCAGGATGGCTTTGACATCAAGGTGATCATCGCGGAGAGCGAGATCTTTTCGATCCACCAGGAAAGCCTGATCCGCAGTCCCGGGAAGTACGGCCGCGATTTTCTGGGCCGGGCGCTGCCGGCCTGCGTGTTCCAGTCGGCTGATTATGTGCAGGCGCTGCGTGAGCACCGGCGCTATCTGGACGAACTGCTTCCGGTCTTTGAGCAGTTCGATGTGCTGCTGGCTAGCGGCTTCGGTCCGGCGCCCCGCTTCGAGGATTACCGCACGGAAAATTTCTGGCTGAAGAGCAATGTGTGCACACCTTCGAACACCGGCCGCAATCCGGCGCTGGCGCTGCCCTGTGGTTACAGCAGTGGCGGACTGCCACTCGGCATGCAGCTTGTCGGCCGGCCGGGTGATGACGCGCGCGTGCTGCAGGCCGGTCATGCGTTCCAGCAGGCGACTGACTGGCACCTGCGCCGGCCTCAACTCGCTGGTGGTGAGGCGCTGCCGGTTCCGGACCTGAAAGCCAACGAGCCGAAGCCGTCGAGTCTGACTGCTGCCCAACAATCACACGTCGAGCAGATGGCGCGGCAGGCAGGCTTGAGGCTTGATGACCGGCAGATGATGATCCTCATGGAAACTGCGCCGCATGCCTTGGCGATGGCCGGGCGCATGCGCAAGCCGCGTGGACGCATGGAGCATCCATCCCTGGTGTTTCGCTTTGATTGAGCTTCGCCCGGTCCGGGGCCGGAGGTGCTGTGAACGGAAGTTTGTTCAGCGGCCCGAGAGTACGGACTCGGCCCAGGCCGCGTCGCGATAAAGGCCCAGGTCGTTGCCGCAGGAGGAGATGAGCTGCACTCCAACGGGAAGGCCGGCCTGTCCGAGGCCGCAGGGCAGTGTCATGCAAGGCATTTGCAGCAAGGTCCACATCAGCCCGAAAGTGGGCTCACCGGTGCCCGAAATATCCGGTGCTTCACTGGGCGCGCTCGGCGCCATCAGCAGCTCGTATCCGGGCATGACACCGGACATCCAGTGCTGGCAGCGTTTCATCGTGACCACCGCGGCTTCGTAGGACTCCCGTGTGACCTGTCCGCCGGCGGCAATGCGCCGGGTCAGGCTGTCGGAAATCTTTGCCGGATGACGGGTGCGCTCGTAGGTGAGTGCCCGAAAAAATTCATAGGAACTCAGGCGGATCTGCACCTCGTTCAATTCCGCGAACTCTGACGGCAGTTCGATCTCGCCCACCGTCGCGCCCGCCGCGCGGAATCGCTCGGCACATTGCATCAGCGACTGTTGAACCGAAGGGGAGGCTTCGCTCCACCAGGGTGTGCGGCAGAGGCCGATGCGCGGCGCTTTCCCTGCACGGAAAGTGGCCGCTTCGACGGGCAATCCCGACAGCAGCGCGGCCAGCATGCCGGCGTCGGTCACGGTTCTCGACAGAACGCCGATGGTGTCCAGTGACTCCGCGAGAAACTTCAGGCCTGCGCGGTTGATCAATCCGAAGCCGGGCTTGTAGCCGACGACACCGCAATAGGCTGCGGGCCGGATGACCGAGGACGAGGTCTGTGTGCCCAGCGCGAGGGGCACCATGAAGTCCGCGACGGCTGCGCCGGATCCGCTCGACGAGCCTCCCGGAGTCTGGGTCAGGCGATGCGGGTTGCGCGTCTTATTGGGATGGCGCGTGGCAAATTCGGTCGATACCGTCTTGCCCAGGATGACTCCCCCCAGTTCACGGATCTGCGCGACGCAGGCGGCGTCGGCCACCGGCCGGTGGCCCTGGTAGATCGGAGATCCGTAACCGGTCGGCATGTCGCAGGTGTCGATGACATCTTTGATGCCGACCGGAATGCCGTGGAGCCAGGAGCGCGGGCGTTCGCGATCAAGCGCCCGTGCCTGAGCCAACGCCGCATCGGGGTCTATCCAGGCCCAGGCCTGAACGGCATCCTCCCGTAGCGCGATGCGATCCAGGCAGGCTGACACCAGGTCCTCCGATGTCAATTCGCCTGCATGGATTGCAGCACTTGCCTGCGTCGCGGACAGACTCAGGATTCCGCCTTGGGGTACCGTCAAATCGGATGTGACCGACATTTGAATTTCCCGCTTCGGCTTACTCGCCGGTGATGTTGGCCGCCTTGATCACCTTGGCCCATTTTTCCTGCTCGGAGGCCATCAGCTTGGCAAATGCCGGTGTCGACATTCTGTTGACGTCAACGCCCTGGTCGTTCAGGCGCTTGACGACATCTGCCGATTCCAGGGATGTGTTGACAGCGCCGTGCATGGCGGAAACGACGGCCTGAGGCAGGCCCTTGGGGCCGAACAGTCCGAACCAGATCTGCGACTCGTAACCCGGAACCGATTCGCTGATTGTCGGCAGGCCGGGCAATGCCGGATTGGGCTTCGGCCCCCCGACGGCTATGGCCTTGAGCCGGTTGGCACGGACATGGCCGATGACCGTGGGAATCGATCCGATCTGCAGCTGGGTGTTGCCGGCCGCGGTGTCAGCGATGGCCGGGCCGCCACCCTTGAAGGGGATATGGGTCATGTTAACGCCGGCCATCAGTTTGAACAGTTCGGTGTTCATGTGCGGAAATCCGCCCACACCGGAGGATGAGTACAGCAGTTCACCGGGCCGCTTTTTCGCCAGTGCGATCAAATCCTTCACGGTATTTACCGGCAGATGCGGATTGACGACGAGCGCGCTGTCGGAGAGTCCAATCATGGCCACCGAGTCAAATGACTTCACGAGATCGACGTTCGAACCCTTGTTGATCAGGTAGCCGTAGCCCGTGGAATTGAGCAGGAAAGTGTACCCGTCTGGCGGTTGCTGCGAGGTGAACTGCATGCCGACGATGGCGCCCGCCCCGGCGCGATTCTCGACTACGAACTGCTGACCCAGGCGCTTGGTGAAATCGGCTGCGAGTATGCGCGTGACGATGTCGGTGCTGCCGCCGGGAGACCAGGGCACAACAATGCGCACGGGACGCTCGGGCCATGCCGCGCCTGCTTCGATCGGGGTAAACAATGCGGTCATCACAACAAGCGCTGTCACGCCTGCACTGCGTTTTACAACTGCTTTCATAGGGCCTCCAGTTTCAAGATTGTGTTCTGGCCGCCGGGTAATTTCGGACAGCCACTCGAACCTGCCTCCTCCCAGCAAGAATCAGACCTGCCGGCCTTGTTGCATTGTTTTTATTTGTCGACGGGCTTTGGCAACACCGGATGCTGCCTGGTCCATGCAGTCGCTGCCTCATAAGCCGCACCAACCCGGTACACCGTGGCTTCATTATAGGGCGCGCCGACGATCTGGATGCCGAGCGGCAAACCTTCCCTGCTGAAGCCGGCCGGCACCGCGATGGCGGGACTGCCCGTCACATTGAAAGGCGCGCGCGCCTGACGGCTGTAGATGAATTCGCAGGCCTCATGATCGTCGATGCGGCAGGCAGGGTCGTGGGCGCTTGCGGTGACGATGACGTCGAAGTCATTGAACAGCGCATGGAATTCCGCAGTGTATCTTGCCCGCAACCGGAGTGCGTTGATGTAGTCGCTGGCACTGTACATCGCGCCGTAGAGGAAACGCTGGCGCGTGATCTCACCATAGTCCTGCGGCCGTTCGCGCAGCCAGTGTTGATGGATGGCGTAAGACTCGGATCCCATGATGACGCGGTTGCAGGCCTGGAATTTGCTCAGCGGTATGGTCTTGACCTCGCTGACCTGTGCGCCCAGGTCCTGCATTTTCATCACTGCGGCATCCACTGCCGCGCCCATCTGGGCATCGGCCTTGATGTCGTCATGGTAAAAATGTCTGAGCCATCCGATGCGCACGCCCTTGATGCCCTTGTTGATCAAACCCGTGTAGTCGACGCCGGGCCGGGCCACGCTGCCCGGATCAAGGCCGTCATGGCCGGCCAGCACGTTGAGTACGGTGGCATTGTCCTGCACCGTGCGCGTCAGCGGCCCGACGTGGTCAAGCGAATAAGCGAGGGGAAACACGCCGCGTCGGCTGACCAGTCCGTAGGTGGGCTTGATGCCGGTGACACCGCACATGGTTGAAGGATTGCGTATCGATCCGCCGGTATCGGAACCGATGGCGAGGGGCAGGAATCCGGCGGCAGTGGCAACGCCCGAACCGCTGGAGGATCCGCCGCAGAAATGATCGCGGTTCCACGGATTGCGGGCCGGTGGCCAGGGCAGGTCGAAGCAGGGGCCGCCGAGCGCAAACTCGTGCGTGGACAGCTTGCCCATGAAAACCGCGCCGGCAGCACGCAATCTCCGGGTGACAAAAGCATCGTCCCTGGCAATGTTGTCTTTCAGGATGGCGGAATGGGCAGTTGTCGGCAATCCGGCGTAATCAATGATGTCCTTCAGGCCGTAAGGGACGCCATGCAGGGGGCCGCGCCATTGACCCGCGATGATCTCGGCTTCGGCCCGCCGGGCATCAGCGAGCGCGATGTCCGGAGTGAAACGCAGGAAGGCGTTCAACTGGCTGTCGTATTGCTCGATCCGGGCGATCAGGGCCTGGGTCCATTCCACCGGAGACAGTTTCCGGTCACGGATCAGCGCCGAGGCTTCCGCGATCGAGAGATAGGCGAGGTCGCTCATGGCGCTTATCTCGCTGCCGGTAGCACAAAGACATGTGCCGGTTCATCCTCGGGAGACAGGCTGGCGACATCCAGCGCGCCGCGGCGCGCGTCCGCCAGCTTTGCCGCATTCAGCAGCATCTCCAGATCGGAATCGGCGATGCGGGTCAGGCCGAGCTGACGGGCCAGCCTGTGCGCTTCCGACAGTTCCTCCGGCGACAGCTGTTTCATGAAGGATTTCCTCCTCTCTTCATGTAAGACAATGTGGTTGGTCACAGAGGCTGTGGCCATGCGCATGAAATAGATTTATGGGGCGAGTGATGATTCTAGAATGCTAGCGAATGTGCACCATTGGCATCCAATCAATAAATCATTATTGTTACCCAAGTCAAGCCGGCACAGGGCTCGAAGGGTGAGGTAACGGTATCGCACATAACGCAGATTGATCATCTGCAATCCGACCACTCTTGCGGCGTATCGGAAATGTATTGCGAGAGCGCAAGGAGATGATTTTCTGCGGTGTCGGCGCTGTCGTGGACGGCCGTTCATGTCGGCGCGTGACTGTCATGAATGGATGACGGCCCGATGTCGCCCATTGTCCTCCGCGGGCTGCCGAATCCGGTATTATTCCACAGCAGCTTTATATTACCCATATACGGCGCCAGACAGAGTAGAGAGCCCCTGCAAGCCTTTGCACCGAGCCTCTTCCTCCTGAGAGGGGGAGTGAGGTAACCAGTTTTACGTGTTGTCGGTAGAAGAGGGGGATTCGTGTTCCGTCGCGCGCTGTCAATCAATCCGGAGACCGCAATGAGTTTATCGAACACCTCGCGCCGCACCGTGCTGGCGCTCGCCCTGTCCATCTTCGCTTCCGGCGCTTTTGCGCAGGCCCAGCCCGCCGCCAAGGCCGAATTCGTGCCCGAGGTCGGCCAGTCCGGCAAGGACGTGGTGTGGGTGCCGACGGCCCAGGGCCTGGTCGACCGCATGCTTGACATGGTCAAGCTGACGCCGAAGGACATCCATTACGACCTCGGTTCCGGCGACGGCCGTACGGTGATCACCGCCGCCCGCCGCGGCGCCACGGCCTACGGCGTCGAGTACAACCCGGACATGGTGGAGCTGTCGCGCCGCAACGCGGCGAAGGAAAAACTCGCCGGCAAGGCAACCTTCATCCACGGCGACATTTTCGAGACCGATTTCTCGAAAGCGACGGTGATCACGCTGTTCCTGCTGCCGGAACTCAACGTCAAGCTGCGTCCGAAAATCCTCGACATGAAGCCGGGCACCCGCGTGGTGTCGAACTCGTTCACGATGGGCGACTGGAAATCGGACGAAACCCAGACCGCCAAGGGCGACTGCACCAGCTACTGCACGGCTTACATGTGGATCGTGCCGGCGAAAGTGGCGGGCGTCTGGAAATCCGGCAACGAGGAATTCAAGTTCGCGCAGGAATACCAGATGGTGCATGGTTCGGTCGGTGTGGCCGGCAAACTGGCGCCGGTGCTCAACGGCCGCATGCGCGGCGAGGAAATCAGCTTCACCGCGGGTTCCGGACGTTACACCGGCAAGGTCAGCGGCGACCGCATCGAGGGCACCGTGACCGCCGGCGGCAAGACTTCGCCCTGGGTGGCGACCCGCAGCGGCAAATAAGCCGCATCGCACCGGTTACGGCATGAGCAAGAACGACCGCGGTTACGCGGACCTGCATGACCACCTGGCGGCCCTGCGCGAGCGGGGCCTGCTGGTGGAGGTGGATCGGCCGATCGACAAGGATTCGGAAATGCATCCGCTGGTGCGCTGGCAGTATGTAGGCGGCATCGAGGAGCACGAGCGCAAGGCCTTCCTGTTCACCAACGTGGTTGATGCCCGCGGCCGGAAATACAAATTTCCGGTCGTTGTCGGCGCCTTTGCCGGCAATCGCGAGATCTACGGTGTCGGCATGGGCGTGCCGCTGGACGAGGTGCAGCAGCGCTGGGACCAGGCGATCGCCAATCCGCTGCCGCCGGTGGTGGTCGGGTCCGGCGCCTGCCAGGAGGTGGTGATCACCGGCGATGCACTGAAGGGCGAAGGCAATGGCCTTGATGCGTTGCCGATCCCGGTGTCGACGCCGGGATTCGACGGCGCGCCGACGCTGACCGCGACCAACGTCATCACGAAGGATCCGGAAACCGGCATCCAGAACCACGGCACCTACCGTGCCGGACTGAAGGCGCCGGACCGCATGGTCGTGCGCATGGCGACCCGCGTCGGCGGCGCCGGCGGTTACCGCCATTACCAGAAACACCAGAAACGCGGCGACAAGACGATGCCGGTGGCGATCGTGCTCGGCGCGCCGCCCTGCGTGGCCTTTGTCGCGCCGATGAAGCTGCCGATAGACCTCGACGAGGTCGGTGTCGCCGGCGGCGTCGCCGGTGCGCCGATCCGCGTTGTCAAGGCGAAGACCGTCGACCTTCTGGTGCCGGCGGATGCCGAAATCGTGATCGAGGGGCTGATCGACACCGAACACGTCGAGCCCGAAGGTCCATTCGGAGAATCACACGGCCATGTCGCGCTGGAGCAGTTCAACATGCCGATGCGGGTGACGGCGATCACCCACCGCAAGGGCGCCATCGTGGCTTCGTACCTGAGCCAGGTCACCCCCAGCGAATCAAGCGCGATCAAGCGCGTGTCGTACGAGCCGATGTTCCTCTCGCACCTGCGCAACACGCTGGGCATCAAGGGCGTGAAGCGGGTGACGTTGCATGAACGGATGACCGCGCTGCGGCGCATGGCGATCGTCACCGTCGAGCAGGGCACCCCCAAAAGCGAGATCTGGCGCGCGCTCTACGGCGTGACCTCGTTCAAGGCGGACTGCGGCAAGATCTGCATCGCCGTCAACGACGACATCGAGCCGGAAAATTCGGATGCGCTGTTCTGGGC
>LNFM01005660.1_pt1 | contig 21366 bp, 26 predicted proteins | sample 596031 | NCBI WGS metagenome assembly LNFM01 (sample SAMN04254537, study PRJNA301005) | activated carbon metagenome | isolation source: dual media filters at the Ann Arbor, Michigan drinking water treatment plant | place: USA: Ann Arbor
CTCCTTCGGCCCTGCCCCATGCAGGGGTGGAGGGTAAGATTTCCAAATGGCACAACGATCTGTCGCCCGGTAAGATTTTAGATGACTCAATACGGGCCCTAACAAACAATCGTGCGTTTCTGGTATGCTACCCGCGTTTCTTCGCCACCCAGACACACTACCTGTGACTATCTAAAGGGGCAAAGCAGATGTTTCCCAAATCCATACGCAACTCTCTCATCGTCCTATCCTTATTGCTGTTCTTGACGGGCTGTATGGCCAAGCAGTATGTCGTTCACCCACCACCGCCGACGCTGTTGCCGGCCACCCAGCCCCCCCTCTCTTCGGCCACCGAGTCCACCATCAGTGTTCCTGTTCAGATGAACCTCGCGCCATTTCTAGCTACGGTCAACGATGAGAACGTCATTCCAAAAGTGTTCGATCAATCAGGTAACCCCATCAAGCACTCGAAAAGCGTGGAACACAAGTATTATGTGGAGCGGGATGATTTTACGACCGAACGTTTCGACTCCTACCAATCCATGAGCCAGGATCAAGGTGCCATGCTCCGCGATTGGTGGAAGGGAATCGACCTTCCGGGGACTCGCCTCCCCCTCACCGCTGAGCTTCATCCTCACCTCGGTACGCAGGCACCCACACCGACCGTCAAGGCACCCACCGACTGTGGCGCCGGCCAGGAGCGGTTGCGAAAAACAATGCTGCATACTGGTATCGCCATTGGCATGACTCCGAACTACGGTCTGTCCGCGTCCGTCACCGATGTGGCAGTGAATACCATTGATACGTGTAACGCTCGCATCATCACGACCGACCTTCCCCAGGACGCCAGGAATAGGTTGACGGACACGGTACGAGGCGGCCTTCAGCACGCGCTTGCGCGACTTGCTTCGAGTACGGTTCGCCCTCAAGTGGAAGAAGCATGGAACGGGTTGCGCGCTCCTATCCAACTGGAACCGAACACGTGGCTCCACCTCAATGTCGAAAAGATTAAACGAAATGAGTTCTCGATAGAGAGACAGAGTCTTCATGACACACTGCACATCATCGCCACGCCTGTGATCGTCTTCGGTTCCGAACCACCTGTCACCCCTGCAACACTTCCTCAACTTGATACTCAACCGGCTTCCCCTGGATTCCACGTCGTCGCCGACATCCCGCTGGACTATCCCTCGTTGTCCCAGTCACTTGCAGCGCGGTTGAAGGGAAAACGTGTCGCCGTGAAAGGAGACTTCATCCAGATCACTGATGCCGCCATTTTGGGTCGTGGAGGCAACCAAGTGGTCTTGCGCATAGCGTTTGCAGGAGATGCGACCGGCCACCTATATTTCGTGGGGAAACCTGAAATAAACACGTTGACACAATCCGTCCAGATCGGCGGCCTCCGTTTGGACCACGATTCCGAACAGTTCCTAGTGAAGAGCGGACCCGATTGGCTCGCCCACTCTTCCATTAGAGAACTCGTGATGGGTGAAACCGTCCTCGGTGTGACTTCGGCGACCGACCGCATGCGAGACTTGCTTCGAACGGCACTGAATCGATCAATCAATCAGACGCTCTCACTGCATGGAACCGTCGCGTCGGTGCAAGGCATCGGCGTGTTCGCCGATGTGAACTCGCTGTACGTTCGAGTGATGAGTGACGGATCGCTCAATCTAAAGGTTGAGGGCAAGCCCTAATCCCCATTAGCGCAGAAAGAACAGCCAGAGGTAGAGCGCGCTGAGAACGACGGAGCTGACCATGACAGGAAAGCCAAACTTAAAGAACTGCCAACAGGCAATCCGGTAGCCGGCCTTCCTGGCGATACCCACAAACACGACGTTGTAATCCACCCCGAACTCATGCCAGTAGAATACCTCTCCTTACGAGACCGCGCCGAACAATGCCACAATCGTTTTGTGGAGCCGCTCGGTCATGATGAGCGCATAGCACGCGCCGAAGATAAGTAGAGCCTGCGTCAGAGATGACATTTAGATCCTCGAACCACATTGAGAGGGATCATCGTACAAGCCTCCGCCTTATCCTGGGCCGACAGCGACAATGCAATCCGAGTCGTCTTTCTAGTATTTCATTCGACGACACTGGCGAGAACATTTTCTCCTTCCTAATCACGGCTGGAGCCATTAGGATAGGCCAATGTCTCTCGATCTGACCATTCAGCAGGATGATCTTGATCGTCTCATTACCGGCACTCACTGGGCCCCTCACACGGTTCTGGGCCCACATCCCACGACGATCGACGGTCGCCCCGGCTTCGCGATCCGGGCCTGGCTCCCCCAGATCAAGGAGGTTGAGGCCGTATCCGATTCCATCCTCAAACCTATGACTCGCATTCGTGAGGAGGGACTCTATGAGGCACTGTTTCCCGAGACAACACTTGCGCCATCTTACAAGCTTCGCGTCACAGGCCTTCACGGCACTGTCGATGACATTCATGATCCCTATGCTTTTCCACCGCTGTTGACGGATTTTGAACTCCATCTCTTTACAGAAGGAACCCTGTACAAGGCCTACAACAGTTTCGGCGCCCATCTCCGCACTGTTGAGGGCATATGTGGAGTTCATTTTGTGGTGTGGGCTCCCAATGCTGCCCGCGTGAGTATCATCGGCGATTTCAATGCATGGAATGGACTTTGTCATCCCATGGCGAGTCGAGGACCAACCGGGCTCTGGGAACTCTTCATGCCCGATCTACCGGAAGGCACTCTCTACAAATTTGAGATCCGGGCACGAGAACGCCACGATCTGTTGAGGAAAGCCGATCCCTATGCTGTCGCGAGCGAGCTCCGCCCGCGGACTGCCTCGGTCGTGCGTGACTTGTCCACCTATACCTGGCACGACGACACATGGATGGCGGCCCGATCCGAATGGGATCCGCTGACCGCTCCCCTCTCCATCTATGAAGTCCATCTCGGATCATGGATGCGAGTACCGGAGGAGGACAATCGCTGGCTGACCTATGAAGAACTCGCTGCGAAATTAATCCCCTACGCAAGGGATCTGGGCTACACACACCTGGAACTCATGCCGGTGACGGAACATCCGTTCGATGGATCATGGGGATATCAAGCCACCGGCTATTTTGCCGCCACCAGCCGATATGGAGATCCCACAAAGTTCATGGCGTTTGTCGATGCCGCGCATCAAGCCGGCCTCGGCGTGATCATGGACTGGGCGCCAGCGCACTTTCCTGATGATCCCCATGGATTGGCCCAGTTCGACGGCACACACCTCTATGACCATGCCGACCCGCGCCTCGGCTATCACCCCGATTGGCACAGCCGGATTTTCAACTACGATCGAGTCGAGGTGCGCACCTTCCTTTTGAATAGCGCCCTCTTCTGGTTGGACAAGTACCACATCGACGGATTGCGCGTCGACGCCGTGGCGTCCATGCTCTACCTTGACTACGGCAGACAGTCCGGTGAATGGATTCCCAATGAGTTTGGGGGCAAGGAGAATCTTGGAGCCGTCTCGCTCTTGAAAGAGCTCAACGTCGTCGTCCACCGAGAATTCCCCGGAGCCGTCACGATTGCGGAAGAATCCACGTCATGGCCTGGTGTCTCTCGGCCAACCTACACGGGAGGGCTCGGTTTTACGTTCAAGTGGAACATGGGGTGGATGCACGACATGCTGACTTTTTTTCAGCACGACCCAATCTACCGCCGGTTCCATCAGAACCAACTGACGTTCGGTCTGCTCTACGCCTTCAGCGAGAATTTTGTTCTCGCCCTCTCTCATGACGAAGTGGTGCACGGCAAACGAACATTGCTCGACAAAATGCCGGGTGATCTCTGGCAGCGGTTTGCGAACCTCCGGCTGCTCTATGGCTATATGTACAGCCACCCCGGTAAGAAAATGCTGTTCATGGGCGGAGAGTTCGGCCAGTGGCGGGAATGGAACCATGACACCAGCTTGGATTGGCATCTTTGCGAGGATGAGCCCCATCGTGGGCTACAACGTTTGATCCGCGATCTGAACCGAGTCTATCGCGAGGAGCCGGCTCTGCACGAGATCGACTTTGACTGGAGCGGATTTCAGTGGATTGATTTCAGCGACGCCGACAACTCCGTCCTCGCCTATATTCGAAAGGCAAAAAGCACGCAAGCGGCCATCGTCTGCTTGTGCAACTTCACGCCAATGCCTCGCCACCACTACCGCATCGGCGTCCCAGAACCCGGTTGGTATCGGGAGCTGATCAACACCGATGGGATCGCCTACGGCGGCAGCAACATGGGAAATGGCGGTGGCATTCACACCACTGAAACCCCGAGCCACGGCTTCCCATATTCATTAACGATCACCCTCCCGCCCCTGTCCATTCTGTTATTAAAACGATAGTCCGCTGACGAGCGATAGCACCCTATTTCCACACGACACCGCCCTCCTCATTCCCGTTGCGAGCAGATGGGTTCTAAGAAGAGAGTGTTCGCTGAGTGATGAGGAGAGTACTACCAATGCCGAAAGGGGCCTGAATCCAAATGTACGTAGCTTGAACGTTTGTAGGAGCCGACCCCTCCGTACTGCAGTTCGAGCGCGGCGTGGCGAAGCTTCGTGGTGGGAACACCGGGGATCAAAAGATCGATCGCTTGTCCTTGCATGTGTAAGCTGTTCTTGGCGACATGCCGGTCCGTCCGAACCAACATGGCGTTGTACTCGGGAGACCGAAAACCGGAAATTACATGAATCTCTTGCTGACTGCCGAGTTTCTTTTGCACCAAATTCACGTGCTCCAACACACGCACATCAATAGCTCCTACCTCACCCGTGTAATGGCAGCGCAAGAGATAATTCACATCATCGAGTGCCGTAAGATCATAGTTCCCATCTTCGTCTCGGTAGGTGACATCCAACCGCTCATTGGTCCACACATTCACCAGCGTCAACCTGCCCTCTGGAAGCTCACGAGCCTGCACTGGCTGCGGGCCGACTAACCGCCCACTTAGTAAAAGAGTCCCCACCAAGGAAACCTGAAGAAACGTGCGTCTGGTCCAGGCCCATTCAGGCTGATCTGTAATGTTCACTGAAACAACTCCCGAAAAAAGTGGACGATAATCATTGAAAGACCGTTTGGCCTTGTAACAAAAATCATAAATTTGGTCAAACAATTTGTCCTGAGTGGCGCTAAATAGGCTCATCATGCCAAAAAATGTATGCTTATGGATTCACTTAAACATTAGCTGTGTATGTTTTTTCATTCGAATTATAAGAACAAAGCACGCACGCCATCATCAAGCTACCTTGGAGATATGCCTTACATACATAATGGGGCCAATTGGACTTAATTTCATTTCCTCTCTTGCACCTACTCCAAAAATCATTTTCTTTCTAGACTGTTTCGAGGACGCCAGGTAAGATTAGAAAAAATCAGTAGAGCATGTTATGGCCACCATCCTAGTCATTGACGACGAACAATCTATTCGAGGACTACTGAAAGAGGTCCTTGTTAAAGCAGGACACCGCGTACTTGAAGCTGAGGATGGGCGCAAGGGGCTTGCGCTGTATCAGAAAGAGCCGGTCGATCTCGTGATTATGGACTTGTTGATGCCGGAAACGGACGGCCTTGAGGCCACGCTTCAGCTCACTCGCGAATATGTTGATGCCAGAGTGATCGCGATCACGGGAGCACAAGGCGATCACAACTTCCTCGATGTTGCGAAACTCTTCGGTGCACGTCGGGCCTTCGAAAAGCCGTTCGACATCAACAAACTCCTTGATGCAGTGAAAGAAGAACTTGCGGCCTAAGCCTTAAAGCAGGCTCCACCTCCCTCCGATCGAGTACTAGCCGAATTCTTTCAAGCGGTACCGGCAGGCAACAGGCCTCCCATCATAATACCCAAATAATCAACGCGTTACGATTTCTCCTCGTTGACGTTCACCAGCGTGAAGCATCGTGCATTATAATGATGACCTCGTATATATTGAGATAATCGCAGAGCTATTGGGATGATCGCACATGAACATTGAAACACCTCAAAGGATGACGCTCTTCTCAGGGCTGAAGCCAAAAACCGAAGTCCTTTGGTTTTTACTAGCCATCCTCTCTATCGCTCCCCTGCTCCCATTGAGCAATTTTGCAGGACACCCGCACTGGGACCTCATTCAGTGGATTCCATTTCAAAAATTTCAAACTTTCTAGGAACGTGCTGACGGACGTCATCGGCAACATCTTCTGGTTTATGGCGTTCGGATACCTACTACGCTACCAGTTAAGGGATGACTCAACTTCTCTCAGGACTATTGCAGTAATCACCGCCATCGCAGGCGGCGTCTCACTTTCGATTGAATTCTTCCAAGTGTTTTGCCATAGCCGCTTTCCTGCCATGACGGACGTGGTATGCAATGTGCTGGGTGCCGCTCTCGGTGGGTACCTTGCTGAAAAACAGCGCGCCACAACGGCTACAGAACTATGGCCAGCAATGTGGTTATTGAAAGTGATGGGTCAAAAACGATTCACTATATATCCCCGCCTTTACAGATAGAACCTCCCGTTGAATTAGAGTACCCCTTGGATCACGCTCACGCACTCAGTGTCTTTCGTGCAAGGCCTCGCATCATAGCAGGATCGGCATACCCCACTTCACTTAATGCATCCATGAGGTGTATGCCTTTCGAAGAAACCAACTCTCTTGCTTTCGTATAGCTCTTCTCACTAAACCGCGCAACCGCGGGCTGACCGTTCACGATCTGACAGGCAAGTACCTCTCCGTTCACCTCCAGCGTGCCACCTTGTTCGATAAGCATTTTTGTCTGTGCCACAGTGATACCATGAAGCTCGGCAAACTCTTGCAATCCACCGGTTTCGACAAGGCGTCCATCCGGCATGATACAGAGCCGCTTGAAATGCGGCGACCAGTCCTTTCGGAAATCGATGTACTTGATGTCGCCGCCCTTGGCGACGGCACGATCCAATGTTCGATAATCCAGCCCCAAATTTTTCTGCTGCAGTTTGGCTTGCAGCTCGCCTGGCAGCGTCCTCCAAAACACCTCCCACGCCGCATCGACCATTAAAAGCGCCCTAGATCGAGCCACTTGCTCGGCCTCGGCAAACTGCATGAGGTCCAGCGTCCAGGTTTGTTTCGGCCCTTGCCCGGCTGAATCAATCCGGCAGGCAAATAATCCTCGAGTGAGGATGCCACCGATTTGTGGATACACATAAGTTCCGCCTGTGGTCAGCAAGGTTGTCATCGTCTCAGGCGGGACGTCGTAGCTCTCGGACAGAATCTTGGCATGGGTAGAGAGATCCTCCGGCTCCGTCATCGCACACAGGGTGACATTTCCAGGGGCGTCAAACTCCGAATAGTCCTCGATGACGTTATAGAGCACCGTCCGTTTCGGTTTCTCAGCCTTCTTCTTGATCTTGAACATGAGTTACCTCACCAGCTGTCGAGCCTATGAACGAGGCCGTAGATGATCGTACGGCGGTAACATCTGCAAACGTCGATCTTCCACCGGCCCACCAATAGTGAAGTGATAGAGGGATTGCATGGCCAACTCCTTCACACCAATAGTCTCGTGGACCGGATCGTCGAAGAAACAACCGATTCCCGTCGCCCGCACTCCTGCCGCCTCCGACTCCAGATACAAGACCTGCCCGAGCAAGCCCGCTTCCCAAAACATGCGCGGATACCACCAGGCACCCCGTTCTCGCAACCTTCCCTCAAACTCAGCCAACATGCCGAATGAGAACGCGCTGTCACCAGCAATGTCTTGATGGCAACTCACCTGCACCGCCAGCTTGCGGGCATCGCCTTCGAGCAGCCAGTAGAGCGGGAGACCATCCGGACACTCCGGTGCAAGGGTCCATGTCAGCTCGGAATTCACAGCTTGTTGAATGAACGTTAACTTCTTCGGATCACGGACGAGGCAATAAAGCCCAGGCGTCAATCCATCCACCCGATGGACAAATATCAAGAGATGAATCGCCGGATCATAGGGCCACACATCCCACGGCATTGGCCTTTCCAACTGTGGCCGTTCAACGCAAGGCATAACTCGCTGCATCATCTGAAAAAACGTGCTGGCGGAAATTGACGTCTTGCCGTCGAACGACACAGCGCTTCGGCGCTGGCGAATGATTTGGCCAGCCGACGGGGCAGCGTCGTTCGTCATTCGCGACGTATCATTCGTGGGAGTCCTCGAAAGAGGTACCGAATGCTGCTCCGTTATACGCTTCCAACCTGCTGCCGCTGCTTCATCGATAATGTCCCAATGCACTCCGTGTTCACCACTTAACCGATTAGCCTTCCCATACCATATTCCGTCAGCCAACTCCTTCACGATGGTCGAATCCAGAAACAATGGCAACTTGGCCGCCTCTGACCAGTTGACAGCTGACGTTTGATGCATGACACGCCCGGGCCAGATGACAGCCAGACAATCAGGATGTTCGGCCTCAGCCTCTCTAAAGTCTCCTTTGCGATCTGTTCCGAGTAGCATGGCCACAGTGTCTTGATCCACCCCATCTACCAAGACCATCTTCCAGCCCAGCGTCGCTGCAGCGACCCGAGCCGACCCAATGGCATGTCCGACATCATGATTGCAGTAGCGAAATGCTCGCTCTCCATATTTCCATGCTTCTCGCCAATGAACCGAGGTCAGGCCGAAGAGGAAGGCGCCGGTTGGGAACGGAGCCAGCAAGCAGGCGAGTCGATCCTCAGAGAATTTTGCGCGTAATTCCAACCCATGTTCTCTTGGCGCATAGTGATACAGACCTGGTACCACATCAAGTTCGGCAATCCGTGGCAAAACCACGTACCCTTCCGTAGGATGCAGATTCCCTGACGAGGGATTACTCCGTAACGCCCATTCAGACTCCCCCGCCTTCTTCCACGCCGACAAGGCGAGTGCAAACTCAAACAATCGCGAAAGCGATGGCACACTGAGAGGCTGACAGGGAACGGCTCCTCGTTTGTAAATCGCGTCATAGGCAGGCGACAGCGGCTCTTCATCTGGCTTGAGTAATGGAAGTGGGATGAGCTGAGCACCCTCGAAGCGCCGAAACGGATCAGGCTGATTTGCCCAATCGAGATACCCTAGTGAGCGGGCATAACGATTGAAATGGTGCTTCGTCCTAACGTGGTAGCTGATCACCTGATCGGCAGGATCGGTGGATGCGGACTCGTCTGGTGCGAATGGAGACGATCTCTCAGTACTCATTGGAATAGCATGGGCAGTCTACAGAGCAAGTGGCTGTAATGTAAATGTCGGTCGTATGCGAGACTCATTGACCTCTGTTCCTTCCCCCCAGTATCCTCAGAGCTAGCCATATGCAATTCGACGCAGCCCTAGCCGCACAAGACGCATTCAGCCAATCCGAGCTTGAACTCGGCTCGGACTGGGACCACGCCGTTGAGCTCGAAGAGACATTTTCTTCCAATTTCGGTGCAACTGCCCGAGGGGCCTACGAGGAACTGCTGGCGCTCGCGCAACGCCATCCCAAGGCCCACTCGTTCCAGGCTTTCTGCATCTACATCACCTGGCAGCAGGTCACGGAAGAAACGATCGCCCATCATTTTCAGACCGGAATGAGACTATCCGAGGTCTATCTTGGCTCTGTGGATGGGAAAGAACAGCGAGATATCGACTACGTCACGGAACTGTATGAATCGTTCCGCGCAGGGTTGGGTCTCGAAGAAGAAGACGAGATTCAGATTGAGTTTCGAAAAGACACGCCCAAGGGTGGAGACTAGCGAGAATAGTGCTGAGAATTGAGCTTTGATGACTGAGTTAGGGATTTTCTGATGGGGAAAGCTGACCACTGGCAGCGAAGGGCTCAGGATCGGATTCGTCGAACCCACAGTGTGGACAAGGCATACACACTGGTCCGTCACAGCAGTGATAAATATATTCCCTTCCACATCGCTTGCAGTTCGTCTGTGCCATTGTTAGGTTCCCCACGGTAGCAAACTTTCCGGATCCCCTCAAGGTCCCGTGCATGTCGGATAACCATAAACATCGAGCACGGATTTTTCTCCATCGTGGAGATCTCGTTCAAGCTCGCTCGGCCTGGGAAGCGGCAGTCGCCGATGATCGAACTCCCGGTAATCAGCAAGCACTGTCGGACTCCCTTGGGAACCTCGGTAATACCTACGCACTCATGAACGATTTTCCACGTGCAGAACAGTGTTATCGGGAGGTGCTTCAGATTCAACGGACCGAGCGCAATCTCACCGCCGTCGCCCATACCTTGGTCAACCTCGGCAACCTGCTTATCGCATCCGACCATCCGGAGAAAGCCCGCCCCTATTATTTAGAGGCCATGGATTTTCTGCGCCAGTTACAAGACGACCGAGGACTCGGCATTCTCTACAACAACCTCGCATTGCAAGAGGCCCGTGACGGCCAGTGGGATCAAGCCGTGGCCTCATTTAAGCAAGCACTCGATCATCACCGAACGGTCGGCAACGAAGAAGGGCTCGCGGTTACCTATAGTCAACTCGGCAAATGCTATCTCGATCAAGGAGACCTCACCAGAGCTGAACGCTGCTTGAACAACGCCTCGGAACACTACATCAAACTCGGGAACGAACCGGCTGAGGCCGCCGTTCTCCGCCTGCTCTCGACGGTCTACGAGACGCGCCAGGACCATACTTCTGCTCGACGGTGTCTTGAGCGTGTGGTATCGCTCGACCAACGCTACGCCTTACCCGAGCTCCACAACGACTCCGCCCATCTCTCCATGCTGAGCAAATCCGGATAGCTCCCTTTGAGTTTCCGCTCCATCGCTCGCTCATCACTTGCATTCCACCGTCCAGCATTCTTTCATCTCCCAACAGAGAGCGAACCCCGCGCAGTACCAGACAGAATTCAATCCTCTGCTATCTTTGAGGCAGCACGTCTGAAAGCCTGTTAATCAAGTTTCATCTCACATAAGCCGACAAGATATTGACCTGGAGATCGTATGGCTTCGCTCGTTCGACGGTTATCAGCCCTGGTATTCGGAACCATAATGACGGCTTCCTTCGTCCACGCTGGAGAGGTCTCCCCCACGATCACGGTCGGTACGCAGGAGGTCGGACTCACCGCCGGCTATATGTTCTCGCATCGCCTGACCCATCTGCACAAGACCCAACAACACGGACCGGCGCTTATGCCATCCTGGATGATCACCCTGACCGATCCAGTGGGTGACGGCTGGTACCGCGGGCAAGTCTCGCTCGGCGCGGAGATGGTCTACCTGGAGTTCCGAGAACCGTTGCTGACGCATGGAATCGGGTTCACGCCACGGATCAAGTACACCTTCGTCGCCTTAGGTCGGCTGCGGCCCTATGCGGAATTTACCGGCGGACCGTTCTGGACCGATCTGGGGGGCCGGATTCGGGAACAAGCCAACGAGTTCAATTTTATTTTGTCGGGTGGCGTGGGTGTGTCCTGGTTCATCACACCACAACTCGCCTTCAATACAGGATATCGCTTCCATCACATTTCTAATGCCGGTACTGCCTTCCCGAATCTTGGTCTGAACGCGAGCCTTCCCTTTGCGGGGTTTTCATTCTTTTTTTGAGGAGACGGCGATCATGACAATGAACATGTTCCGATGGTCGATCCTGAGTCTTGCTGGGTTCGTGCTGTGCAGCATAACGGGATGCACCAGATGGATCGACGTCAAACCACCCTCTGCCGATCCTAAAGAGGCCATGACGCACTCACTCCCCAATGATGAACGAGTCCCACTCGTAACCAACTCGTTTCGCCTCTCAAGGAACGGGTCCTCGCAATATCCCTCCGTCGACCTCGAGCGGCAGATCTTAAGCAGCGTCCGAGAAACCAGTCTGTTTTCGACATTGATACCGCTGGGAGAAAAGTCCGATTCACTGGGAGACAAGGCGGTCTCGGCGCGCATCACCATCGAGGAAACCATCGAACCTCACTCCTGGCTCTCGGCGTTCAAAGGCATCGTCATCGGGGGATCCATGTTTCTCCTCTCGCCCTTCATTGACCTCGAATATGGATATGCCGCAACAGTCGCCCTGGAGCTCGAACGTTGGGATGGTCAAGTCAAACGCTACGAGGGCCGCTCATCCGGCACGGTCTATTACAAACTCTTCGGTGCCACACCGGTCATGATTGATGAGCTCAAGGGACACGTGACGGAAGCCTGCCTCACAGACCTGACTCAACAGCTCGTTCGAGACACCAATTTCTATATGGCTAGCAGCGCCCCGCTCCTGGACACCGGCATTCGCACGGTGACTGTGAAAGCCAAAAGACCCGCAACCACACACCCCACCCGTGCTCTTGTTCCGGTCACGACCCCATAGGAAGACTGGTTCGTTCCCTCACCCAATGATCTCATCTGGCCGATTCAGCTGTTCTGGTGGTATAGTACCGCTTGATCACTGGAACCAAGATCCATGGACATTGATGCGTTTCGTCAGATGGTCGCCAAGAATCCCAAGGGATTTCTCGGCCGCTATGGGCTCGGGAATAAGATTCTTCAGGAAAACGGCAGCGTTGAAGAAGCGGTCGAGCATCTGACGGTCGCCACACAATTGGATCCGACCCATGTGGCCTCTCACCTGGCTCTCGGCCGTGCGTTAATCCGACTGGGCAGGAATGCCGAGGCCAAGCCTGTTCTCACTGCTGGTATCGAGGCGGTACATTCTGGACGATCCAACGGCGGCAAGGACCTTGTGCCCGAGATGCAGGAGTTGCTACGGTCGCTATAGATAACTGCACCTCTACTCTTAGTCTTATCGACGGAAGGAGTCTCTCCGTGAACCTCGACGATGCCAGAAAACGAATTGAATCAGCGGTCACGCAATATGGTCAACACGCTGCCCCGGCCATCGACCTTGTCATGGCCGAAGTGCGGTCTGACATGGGGGCCGGCGCATTCAATGAGTTGGTTGACGAGTTCGATCTTGAGCTGACATACAATATCGCTCCAATGGAATCGGATCATTCTACTAGTTGAGGTAGACTCCTCCTGCACTATCGTTCACTCGTGATTCTCACACGCTCCTGCTTATGCCGCTGATCTGGGCTGCTATCTCAGGACATGGATTTGGTCACGCCGCGCAAGTCGTGCCGGTGCTCAATGCACTAGGCCGTCTCGTTCCGAACCTTCGAGTTCTTCTTCGCACCACCGTTCCCGCATCATTCTTCACAGATCGCCTCACGATTCCCTGGGAAACAAGCGCCGTTCAGCAGGACATCGGGTGCATTCAGAACGGCCCCATGACGATCGACGTGGAGGCCACCTGGCACCAACATCACCTATTCCATGGCACTTGGAATGATCGCCTTCAAACTGAGATTGACGCCATGCATGCTGCCGCTCCAGATCTTGTCTTGGCCGATACTCCGTATTTGGCTTTGGCAGCGGGAAAGAAAGCCGGCATTTCCACCGTCGCACTCGTCAGTCTTACGTGGGACCTTGTCCTATCCGAGTACCAGGCCCCTCCAACGATCGACGGTCGGGCAATCATCCAGTCGATTCGACAGGCCTATGGCGCGGCTAACCTGGCGCTACGAATCATGCCGGCTCCTATCATGACGGTCTTCAAACAATTGATCGACATTGGACCGATTGCCGAACCGGCTCCTTCAGCTCGTGAGCAACTCACCGAGTTCCTTAGGCTAGCGCCTGGAGAACGCACCGTGCTCATCGGATTCGGCGGTATTCCGTTGGACTCACTCCCGTTCGACATACTGGAATCGCTCACCGGCTATCGATTCCTTTTCGACGGTTCGATCCCATCGACAAGCAGGCGATTCGTTTCTACCAAATCTCTCCCGTTTTCGTTTAAATCGTTGTTGGCCTCGGTTGATGTCCTCATGACCAAACCGGGCTATGGGACATTAGTGGAAGCCGTGGCACTGCAAACACCTCTGGTGTATGTGCGACGGTACAACTTTGCCGATGAACAACCGCTGGTGGATTATCTGCATCGGTATGGACGAGGGGTAGAACTTTCGATGAGCGATTTCGAAACAGGTAAATGGGATCTGACGCTCACGAAGGCCCTCGAGATGCCTGTGCTTCAGACGGATCCACTTCCGCCGACCGGGGGAGCAGAAGCCGCAGCCCTTATCGCACCATACTTTCTGGATGGTAGGAAATAAGATGTGCGTATCCTAATCCTCTGCATCAGAGTCTTCGACAGCATCAGCACCTGCATCATTACGTTTCTCTTCCGCATCCAACAGCTACTGACCGGTATGCTCCCGGCCGTTGCATTCCCCGATGAGCTCACTCGGTATCTACACTGCACGTGCCTCTTTTTCATGGACTGTCGCATGTCGTGAAAATCTTTCCCGCACTCCCCATTCCTGATAGCGTTCTGGCGATGCTAGGTCCCACGAAGAGACAGGAGCAGATGCTGGCCTGGCTGCTTCAGAAGCTGGTGACGACGGAGTCCTTCCCGGAAGTCGGCCATCTCCTGTTGTTCCTCACGCAACCCGACAGCAATAAGCTGAGTTTGCTCAAGCAGCGGCTTTTCCCTTCCACAACATTCCTTTCCTACCGGTATGGTCCGGCAGGACAAATCCGTCCCTGGAAGACGAGGCTCTCGCACCTCTATCACCTCACGACCGCTGCACGTGATCTGATTCGACGGGTGCTTCATCGGTTCACCACCACACCAGTACGCGGTCCGCTATGATCACTCGCCTACTTAATCCATCAACTGCCTCAACCAGCTTCTCGGCAGAGCGGTTACCGAAAGCCGTGCACAAACTCGTCCTGCAGGAGGTGATGGCGCCGATCATACATTCGGAGAGTATGGCTCCGAAGATTCAGAAAGGGGACGAACTCGAGCTAGAGGATGCGACCGAACTTCAGATCGGCGATGTCGTCTGTCACCGAATTCATGTTATCGAAGACCCCTGGCTTTTTCTGCGAGGAAACGCCACGACCGGTCCATACGAAAAAGCCGACATCTGGCAGGTCGTCGGGCGGGTCGATTGGGTCTTCCGCGATGGGAAACGGCGTGACCTTCGCCAGCCTCGATTGTCACTCATGGGAATGCCGGATGAGTCTATATGGGGTGCGGCTTGGCCGTGGAGTTCTCGACAAACAAGAGCGCTCATCGTGCGGTTCATGAATTCGATCGCTGGAGTGCCTGGTATCAAGGGCATTCTCCGCAGCATCCTCCGAAGGCTGATGACAATCACAATTATGGAGCGAGCGGCGCTGCAGTCCCTGGACGGGTACGTGACACGAGACCAGCTCCGTCTCGATCAGCTCACACAATACTTGTCGACCTCTACTGGCAGCGATATCCTATTGATGGTTCATGTCGGTCCAGCCTATTGTGGGATCTGTATTCCGGATCCCTGGCGCATGCGGATTCGCCCATTCCTACGCCCTTTGACCACCGCGCTTGTCTCGAAAGCGATTGAATCGTGCCATTCGGTTCAGCCCTCACTTCACTCGATCCGGTATTCAACAACGACTACCAAAAATCAATAACAATTCCTTTTTTGCACTCGTACGAACACGCATTCTTTTTTGCGATTTCTTCGTGGAGCGAATCGAGGGTGCTATAGTGTGGACCGGTTCATGGATCACCACGTCAATCTCCTCAAGCCACGCGCTATGGACACAGCGTCTCAGTTCGCCGCCTCGACTATTGATCCCAAACTCGTGGCCCGAGTCGCCAAAGGAGAGCAACCTGCCCTGAGCCAACTCTACGATCAATCCAGTACCGTTTTATTCAGTCTGGCATTGCGCATCCTCGGCAACCGCGAAGAAGCCGCGGACGTCCTCCAGGAGATCTATCTCGACGTCTGGAGAAAGGTCGTTCGTTATGATGTCAGTCGAGGCACCCCCATTGCCTGGCTCATTACACTGACACGCAGCCGGGCTCTCGACCGATTGCGGACACGCGGCCCTCGTACTCCCCGCCACATCAGCTCGTCCATCGACGATGCCCGGACGAGCCCATTCGACGACCGCCAGAGCGATCCGTTTGATTCACAGACCGACCAAGCATTACGACACCTGATCAGAGGGGCATGGGCGACCTTGCCGCAGAAACAACAACAAGCGGTTGAGCTGGCCTACTATGAGGGCCTGCCCGATACAGAGATCGCGGCACGGCTCAATCAGTCGGTCGAGGAGGTGAAGACCTCCATCGTGCTCGGCATGGCGCACCTCCGCGAGGCATTGCACTCATATTGGGCACAGGATGAAGCGGTATGACACATGACCAGTTAGAAGCCGCTGTCCCCATATACGCCGCCGGAGCGCTCGAGCGGGTTGAGCGACGGGCATTGGAGGCCCATCTGCTTTCAGGATGCAGCTCCTGTCACGCGACGCTGAAGGAGTATCAGTCGGTGGCGGTGACGTTACCGTTCGGACTCACCATCACGCCTCCTCCTCGATCCTTAAAAGGCAAGATTCTGTCGTCCCCTGTGTCGTCCCCTGCCACTGAGTCAGAAACCCAATCACCCTCTCAACCAAGCCTTCAGCCGGGTGAATGGATGAATCATCTCTTCCCACCGTCATCCCCACCGGCCACATCATTCGGGTGGGCGTTGGGAACAGTCATCGTGGTGGTTCTGATCATTCTGGTGTTTTTTGGATGGAACTCCTCCACCCACATGGCCGAAGACAGGGAGAAGTTAGCTCAGCTGCAGTCTCAAGCGGAGGAAACGAGCGCTCAGATGGCGGTGCTCCAACAGCAGCTCAATGAACGAGCGGAACTACTCGCTCAAACCCAGGAAGAACTGCAGCGCCGCATGGCTGAACTGGCAGAAGTACGAGATCAGTTGATTCAGCGAGAAGCCGAGCTAGAAGAGATAAAGGCTCAGCTGCCTCAACGACGTATCAGACCAATGCCCATGCCCTAAATGCTACGGGTCGTCACCAGCTCGTCAATTTTCCTCACTCCTGTCCCTCTCTCCAGCTCCTATGCTAGCATGCACCGTGACTATCAAGGACTCCACGACATCACCGTTGCTGCAGCCAGAACCGCTGGATTCCTACTACATGGAGCTGGCTCTCCAGCAGGCAGCTCTCGCCCCGCAGGCAGGGGAAGTCCCCATCGGCGCAGTCCTCGTGCACAACCACGAAGTGATCGCAGCGGGTCACAACTACCGAGAAATATCACAGGACCCCACGGCTCACGTGGAGATGGTCGTGATCCGCAAAGCAGCCGAACAGCTCCGAACGTGGAGACTCACTGACACCACGCTCTATGTCACGCTCGAGCCTTGTCCCATGTGCGCCGGAGCGATCGTACAATCTCGCATTGCGCGGCTTGTGTTTGGGGCCTGGGATCCCAAAGCTGGTGCCTGCGGATCGATCTTTGATATTCCAGCCGAGCGCCGGCTCAATCACCGAGTCCAAGTAGTCGGAGGTCTGCTCGAACAAGAGAGCCGTGAGCTCCTCCAAACATTCTTTCGAGCCAAACGCGGTGCTCTTTCGGAAAGCACCAGTCCTACGAAAAGAGCCTCCTAGCACGGAAGCACAACTAGCAGACTACCGTGGCAATGGAAGAACCACCTGACAACAGCCCCCACGTTCCTCGGTCACCAACGGGACACTCCATCGCCATCTGAGTTTCTGGAACAGTCTGACCCTTGGCTTCACCATGGTGTCTCCGGTCGTGGGACTCTATGCCATTATGGGTGTGCAGACGTCCGTCACGGGAGGCGGTTGGTTTGTCGCGCTAGCCATCTGCCTCATCATGCAGCTCTTGGTGGCCACGGTGTAGCGGAGCTGGCGTCACAGTTTCCCATCGCGGGAGGGGCCTATAAATGGGCACACCATCTAGGGGGCCTATCACGGGACAGTTCTCCGGTGTCATCTATGTCACCTCGACCATGGCGATGCTCACCACCACGGCTGCGATATCACCAGACGCACCCTGGTGGAAACTCTGGGCTGGGCTGTGCCGTTAGTCCTGGAAAGCATTCTTGGGATTACAACGCTGTATGTGCTGATCGGCACCATCCAAAGACCTGCGTTGCCCGACTCATCCTCGCGATAACGGCAACCTCTGTCATCCTCAGTTCACAACCCCCTAAGGAGCTTTGTAACTTGCAATCGGAGACCCGACACTTGCGATCTTAGCTCGTGGAGCAAAGTCACGTGTATCCCCTATCTATTTTCTTCAAAGTGAGCAATATTGACCAGATTGCTAAAAGCTGATCAGGCATAATTTTATGCAAATCAAAGTGGGTTTCTCTGAGGGAGCCAGGAAGCTGAATCGCTACTGCTCGATGTAGTCTTGTCACAGCAAGAAGGCCGTGTACACCAACATGTACAATTTGAACCATTCCATATTTGGAGGCAGGCATGCTCGTATACCTTATTCACGTTCGCGATCCACAGTTCTACGCACTTCCTGCTAAAACACGCGCCGCCAACGGCAATGTTCGCGTGATGGGGTTCCCTCCCATCGGCATCATGTCACTGTCATCTGTTATCAAACAGGCAGGCCATGAATGCGTGATGTTCGATCAGGCCAATCCCGACACCCCGAACCAAGTCATCATCGACCGGATCAATCAAGAACAACCGGCGCTGGTCGGCCTTAGTTTTCTCAGCACCACCAGCTATCCCTACGCGAAGATGCTGGCGCGTGAAATCCGCGCGACGAATCAGAAGGTAAAGCTCGCGTTCGGCGGCGTCTTCGCCAGCCTGAATGCCCCGCTCGTGAAGTTGCAATGTCCTGAAGTCGATTTCGTGTGCCGCGGCGACGGCGAGCAGTTGCTGCTCGATCTGCTGGCGAACTTTGATAACCCGCAAGATGTAGCTAGTCTCACGTGGATGAAGAACGGGCAGGTCATCCAAAATCCAAACCGCGCCATGGAGCGGCAGCTCGATCAGTGGCCCTTTCCGGATCGCGAGAGCCTGCAACTCGACTATGTCGAATCCATGCCGCTGGATGTCCCGGTCGTGCTCTCGATGAGACGGTTCACGACGATGCAAACGTCTCGGGGATGCCCCTGGCCCTGCATCTTCTGCGACATCCCGATCTTCAACGAGGGGAAGTGGCGTGCCCGCAGCCCACAGCATGTGGTCGCGGAGCTCAAATATCTCGAAGGACTCGGCTATGAGTCCGTCGGCTTCGTCGACGATCACTTTCTGCTCCAGCCCAAACGAATTGAGGCGATCTGCAACGGGATCATGGAAGAAAAGCTCTCCATTCGATGGGGCATCGAAGGCCGTGTTGATTCCGTTGCCCAACATCTCTTTCCGGCCATGGCCAAGGCCAATTGCGGCGCCATGATGTTTGGGATCGAGAGCGGCAGCCAGAAGATTCTCGATCGCTTGAAGAAGGAACAGACCCTGGATCAGGTCACGACCGCCGTCAAGAATGCGAAAAAGGCCGGCGTGGAGATCGTGCACGGTTTTTTCACGGTGGGCAATCCGGACGAGACGATTGAGGATATGGAGGCCACCTTCGACTTCGCATCAAGACTTCCACTCGATACCTTCGGATTCAACCGGCTCTGTGTCTATCGGGGTACACCCTTGTGGCAGGAATATGTGAAACGCGGGTTGGTGAACGAAACCACGGATTGGTATAAGTATTTCAAATGTTCGGAAATTGATCCGACCTGTCTGTCCGGCGAAACGATCAACCGCGTGCGACAAGACGGGATTAAAAAGCTCTTCGTCTATAAGCTCATCCATTACCCCCGCCAGACCTTTCAACTCCTCCAGCGCTTCTTTCGGTATATGCCGGTCCGAGATGTGCTCTATCTCCTCCTCAAACCGTTCATGGGCCAGAAGAAAGGCGCCACGAAGGCTGAAGTCGTCTCGCGCTTGGTCGAGCACGCCGACATGAAAGATGCCGCAGCGCAGCTGACCCAGGTGGCGGATGAGATGCTCCACAACGTCTTTGAAGCCTCCCGTCTCGAACGCCAGCGGATTCAGCAAGCGGCAGAAGGATCGCGCGAACTGCCGATGGTGCAAAGCAGATAGGTCCTACGCGGGCGTTCCATCTCCACAGAGCGTATCGTTCTTCTACTTTACGGCTGGTACTTGCTATCTGCGCCCAGTTGGTTGGCGATCAGCCTCCTTAACCAATCCACTGCACCACCTGCTTCAACCTCTTGACGTCATTAACCGGTCAGCATAGTATCTACCGTGTATCTACATCGGAGGCATGCATGAAAACGACAGCGCAGAAGTGGGGCAACAGTCTGGCAATTCGAGTCCCGAAAAGTGTCGCCCAGCAAGTCGGGCTTAAGGAGCAGGATGATTTGGAAATTGAGGTGCAGGACGGCAACGTCGTCTTGAAGCCCCATGTCCGGCGTGTGTATCGCCTCGAAGACCTCGTCAAACAGATTACGCTGAAGAACGTGCACGGTGAGGTTGAGACAGGCACCTCGGTCGGCCGCGAGATCTGGTGATGAAGAAATCAGACTATGTTCCTGACCGAGGGGATATCGTGTGGTTGCAATTCAACCCACAATCCGGTCACGAACAGGCTGGACACCGGCCTGCGCTCGTGCTCTCACCGGCCAGTTACAATCGAGCCAGCGGGTTGATGCTCTGCTGCCCTATGACCAGCCAGAAGAAAGGCTATCCATTCGAAGTCGTCATCAGTGACGATCCTCACCAAACGAGCGTGGTGCTGGCCGATCAGGTCAAGAGCTTGGATTGGAAGATTCGCCAAGCCGTGAAGAAAGGGACTGCATCGTCAAACGTGGTAATGGAGACACTGAGCAAGCTCCAAACCTTACTGTAGCCAAGCTGACGTCGCCAACCGATGCTGACGAATGCATCATCCTCTCCCGCCGCATCGACCACATGACAGATGATCGACAAGCTGGGTCAGATATCTGGAGGCAGAGATCGAACATGAATCAGGCGACATCCAAAGAGCTGCTCACGTGCATCCGAGAGGCAGAACACATTCGACGTAGCGCGCTCAAACCAAGCCTAGGTGGTACCTGCCGCCTAGCCAATGTTAAAAGTGTCAGTGCAACTTTGGCATGACAAACTGAGTTTGCACTGATGAGCGGCGTGAGCGTGGCAATGCTACGAATTAAGTCACTACTCACGCTTGATCACTACTACGTATGGATATGGACGCTGAAAAGTCCTTTTGGGCCACGATGACTCACGGCGAAAAGCTGTTCTTCGTCGTTGCAAACGGCAATGCTGCCAGCTTTGCTTACGAGCGACTTCAACTACACCTCGAAGCCGCTCGCGTCCAAATGTCGCGAATCGAGGAAGCAATTCGGCGGTCACAGTCTTGGCCGCCCGAACCGAGCAGTGGTGCATCCCAGATCGAAATGCGCGATTACATCCGGCAGGGCTCGTCTCGGATGCGCCCTGTTCTCTCTGACGTGCATTTCTATTTTGCCGCCTGGGGCGGCTGCAGAAACATGCTCGAAACGTTGGTGGGCCAGCCTGAAATGCTAGCGGCGAAGAGAGTCTTCGATGGGTACCGCAAGGAG
>LNFM01005661.1_pt1 | contig 21357 bp, 21 predicted proteins | sample 596031 | NCBI WGS metagenome assembly LNFM01 (sample SAMN04254537, study PRJNA301005) | activated carbon metagenome | isolation source: dual media filters at the Ann Arbor, Michigan drinking water treatment plant | place: USA: Ann Arbor
ATGTCATCGGCGGCAAACAGCGGTCACTTCGGACCGTTATTTCTGGCACTTGGCCTGGCCACTGCTTTCGCTGTTGCGGGCACATTCCTCACACTGCTGTTGCTCAATCTCGGACTGGATCCGGATGTGTTCCGGTATGTTGCGGCCGTGCTGCTGATATTGATCGCGTTTCTGTTGATATCCAAACGGTTGGGAGAATGGGCAAGTAATCAGCTATCGCTCCTCACCAGCCGTTTCAATACTGCAGGTGGTGATGCGACCGGTTCAGTAGCCGGACAGTTCGGGATTGGTGCGCTTCTGGGTTTAGTCTGGCTGCCCTGCGTCGGACCAACCTTGGGGGCAGCCATAGCCTTGGCTTCCATAGGGCAGGATCTAAGCGTGGCTTTCGTTGTCATGTTTGCCTTTGGTGTCGGAACTGCCGCCGCACTGCTAAGCGCCGCATGGTTCTCGTCCAGCTTGCTCAGGAAGATCAGGCCAAACATGATGAAACAGCCAAACAACGGCAAGCGCATTCTAGGAGTTCTGCTGCTGGCGCTAGGTTTGATGGTATTTACCGGCTTAGACAAGACTTTCGAGACAGCAACCGTAAATATGCTTCCCGACTGGATATTTTCTATATAACTGGAAAATGTTTTGTTCGAAGCCATAAACTCGATAGAAGGAGATACTTCAAATGAAACAATTACTTTTTACAAATTGGCATTTAATGCGTTGGGTTCGATTGGCTTTTGCACTGTTTTTGTTTGCTCAAGCTTATATAACTCACGAGTGGTTTTTTCTTGCCTTTGGTTTATTCTTCTTATTTCAAATGATTTTTAATTTAGGCTGTGGGTCAAATGGTTGCGGAAATCAAATCAATAAAACTATTAAAAGTAAACAATGGCTTTAAAAATATTATCAAAGCAGGAAAACCTGTTTTAATTTATTTTGCGCTACTTGGTGTGGTCCTTGTAAAATGCTGGTCAAGAATCAGGAATTAGCGTCAGAAGGGGGGATTTGTGGGTCAGGTAACTGAGAGTGTAGGCCTTGGTCTGGCACGGTTCCTAACCAAGCCAGTCCGGCAAAGCACTCAGCTTGCTACGATCAGCCAGGAAAAACTCGCAGCAGCCTTGCAACCCGGAGATGTTTTATTGGTTGAAGGAAATACCCGTATTAGTGTTGCCATCAAATATCTTACGCAATCAACCTGGTCACACGCGGCACTATATATCGGCGATGCATTGCCTCCCAGCACTCCTTGGCAACTACCCCCGGTACTGGTTGAAGCTGATTTGGAGGAAGGCGTGCGTGCAATAACACTTGCTCATTATGCGCAAATGCACACCCGAATCTGCCGGCCTGTTGGTTTGAATGATGAAGATCGTAGGCTCATTGTGGATTATGCCATTGCACGTATCGGTCAACAGTATGATCTCAAGAACATTTTCGATCTCGTACGCTATCTTCTTCCCATAGCACCTGTTCCAACAAGATTCCGCAGACGCCTGTTGGCCCTCGGTAGCGGAGATCCGACCCGTGCAATCTGCTCAACCCTGATTGCGCAAGCGTTTCAATCGGTGCACTATCCGATATTGCCGGAGATTCAACGCGCTTGGTTAGACGATCCGATGTGCGCTGATTGTTATGCGGAAATCTACCGCATCCGCCATCATAGTCTGTTCACTCCACGGGATTTCGATATTTCTCCCTTTTTCGACATTATCAAACCAACCATCGAAAATGGCTTTGACTACCATTCACTTGTCTGGAATGACGCCACGCAGGAATCAGGGAAGATGTGATACAAATCAATGGAGACTAATGCAGATTAGCTATTTATGCACTACTTGCTTAATTAACTTTCTTCAATATTATCTTCAATAGCACAAGAATAGATTATTTGGGTTAGATTGAATTTCAATGACAAAGGAAAAAATATGAAGGCATATGCAGTAGGCATAAATCATGTGGCATTAGAAGTTGGAAATATTCACGAAGCGTTAAAATTTTATAGCACTTTCTTGAACTTTGAAGTTCAAGAAAAAAATGAGATGCAAGCATTTATTTATTTTGGGGATCAATTTCTCAATTTTATAAAAAATGATAATAGACAACCTGATCAAATGCGACACTTTGGAATAGCGGTAGACAATAAAGAATTAGTGAGGCAGACACTTGAGGGAATGGGTGTCAAACTTTTAAATGGCCCTTTTCTTGATTTTCTTGATCCTTGGGGAAACCGGGTAGAAATAACCACCTATAGCAATATTCAATATACAAAAGCTGACCATGTATTGCTGGGAATGGGACTGGGCCATCTTAAAAAAACTGATCAAGCACTGGCAGAATTGAATGCAAAAGGTTTAGGACCTACTCAATGTGATAATAATTAATAACCTGATAAGATTAGTGATATTGTTAACTGTTGACGCTAATCTAAAACTGACCAGATACAGCTTTTGTGCTAATCGAATTTTGACCAGGTAATCCACGTATTCTGCCTAATTTCTAGGCGATGGTAAAAGGAGTGATTGCCATGATCATGTATGCAAAGATCCGACGAATGTTTTACCGTGAACGTCTGTCTGTCAGTGAGATTGGGCGCCGGACGAGCCTATCACACAACACTTTTAAGAAATGGCTCAAGGAACCGGATGAGTCTGCCACCAAGTAACGGAGGAGCAAGACTGATAGTTTACTGACACCGCTTAAACCCAAACGTATCCTTCTTTCTGAGCATATTTGTCAGGCAAAGAAAGATTCATTAACTGCCGAATATAAAACACTCGATCCTGTCGGAATACTGACTCAACTGGAAATGCTACAAGATAAGTTATGGAAATTTTCCTGGAATAAAAACGGCAATGTAGAACTCAATTTTGTCGTTAGCAAAAATGATAAGCTTCAATTTTCCCTGCCGATTAATATCTATTAAAAATCTATTTCAATCCCCATCAAATCAGCGAATCTATTAAATGCGATAAATAGCTCCATTGTCCCCAAAGCTTCCAGCATTTCAGATTCTTCAATCTCAAGATCAACCAATAATTCTTTGAGATTGGCATTGCCTATGCTATGCCAGTCCAGATTGGCTTTACGGGCAAACTTCACCAGTGCGGCTTCCTTGTTGGTAAAATCATCAGGGAATGTGCCTTGAAACATCGCAGCTATTTCCGGTTCACTGACTTTCATGCTGCGCAGCGCTGCACTATGTGCCGCAACACAGTAATTAGTCGCCCCTGAAAAAGTATCAAACAGCAGTTGTTGTTATTGAAAAGCCGCCCGAGAACACGGCTACCTATCAAAATGCATGCCCTTGTAGTTTAGATTTCCATCAAGGAATCCGATAAATTTGCAGTTTTCGCCACGGGAAAAAGAGCCAAAAAATGACCAGCAGCCATTGTTTCAGATTCCAGGCTGCAGCAGCCATAAGCAGGTTGATGCGATCACCGATAGCACCTTTCAGATAGTTCCTTGCCATTCGATAATCCGACTTCAGGTGGCCGATAATGGGTTCAATCGCGGCACGCCTCCTGCACTGTTTTCGCTTCTTGTCTTTCTGGTACCGGGTATCCTTCTTGAGCGCCTTTCCAGGCAAAATGATCTGAGTTCCATTGACTTCACGTTTGCCGCGATAGCCGCGATCGCATACGGCCTGCTTGGCAGCTTTCCCGCGCGAAATCTCAACATGTCGCAATATCTCTGGTAATGTGTAGCTGTCATGCAGGTTTTGTTCGTGATTGACAACCCCGACAATCAGGTTGCCTTTCGCTGTGCTGGCTATCGATGCCTTGCTGCCGTATTCATATTGTTTGTGGTCTTTTCCCTTACCGACACAGTACACTTGCGGTTCGTGCAGGGAATAGATTTTGTGCGTGTCTTTGATTTTCTGTTTCAGTATGCGCTCATACAGTAGAAAATCCTTTTGGTAGCACTCGAATAGGCAGTACTGCGGCAATTCTCTCCTGAGCTCACGCATTAAAATACCTGCAATGGTTCTGAGTCGTTTCAGTGCGCGTTTCGCCTTCGCTCTTTTCGTTACGTGCCGGTAGTGCCGAATATCCAGGCGCAGTGATTTCACTTCTTTGATGAAAGTGCGTCGCTGTAAAATACCATGGGATTTGGCAATCTTGTTGAGGCGATTGATAATCTTGATCGCCAGTTTGCTGTCTGTCGGGTATGTGATGTTCTTCTCTTGCACTGTCGTGTCAACATGAACCACATCTTCCAGCGCCAATTCCCCATGCAAAACAACGCTCATCCGGAAAATCCGCTCTACACCTTCCGCGCCTATGCGCTTGCGAAAATGCACCAGCTCCGTGCTATGACAAGGCAGCTTCTGCTGGAACTCTTTCATGCCGCAAAAAGCCTGATAATAAGGATTCCGCTTCCACTGCAATACTATCGATTCGTCACTCAAATTCTCTAATTGCTTCAGGATCAATAACCCAACCATCAACCGGATCGGCTTACTCGGTGCTCCTGTCGCTGCTGTGTAATGAATGGAAAGTGATTCCTCAAACTCTTGCCACGGTATCGTTGATGCAAGCTTCAACAATGGATCACCGGGATCAAGCTGCATCAACAAATCTGTTCCAAACAGATTCGGTTGATGAATCATACTGCTATTTCTTAGCATTTTTAATCACCATTTCGACCAGAAATACAGCGCCATTTTAACATTCTCGGTCGTTATGATCACTAATAAACAGTGTATTTGTAACTAATATCAAGTGCTTAGTGGAATTTCAGGGCCGACTAATTACACTTATTATCATAGGAAATTACCGATGCAATAGTTTCCTTCACTTTGCGTCGTAATTTGCCTTGAAGCATAACCACCTTGAATTTCTCCCAATTGGCAGCAAGTAATGGAGGGTGTTCGGCATAGGCTTTGAAAATGTTGGGAACATGACCTCCAAAAGTTTTTCCAATCTCAAGCAATATGACTGATGACCCAGATGTTTTTCCAGTGACAACTTGTAGCATTTATTAATTCTCCTCATTCAGTGACATTTCTTGCCGCCATTTTTTTAAAAATAACACACAAGAACTGGTCCTTTCTTGGTTCCTTATTACGATCAGCCATCACCCTGTTTATCCTTCAGAGCATTGGCGATACGTTGCCTTGCTTCGTCAGTTAACTGAAAATCAAGATTAGTTCTAGATCGACGCGAGGCTTTGCGTAAAAAGTGAAGCTGCCGCGTAAAATTAGTGCAGCTGCGGCATAAAATCAGGTGCATCTTTAACGCGATGTTCTTCCACAAGGGTAATTTTTCGTCCATTGCTCGTGAAGCCAACTGGCTGGCTTGTTTACAATTCAACATTTAATTAACTTACTCACTATTAATCTATCCAGTTAATCTTTAAACATCTATTCAGGGATAATCGAGCACGATGCATAATTACCCACACATTAGTCGGGCTGAGTGCAAAATCCTTACAGATATCCTCATTGCTCATTCCATGAATTTCTTTAGCAAGAAATACTTCGGCTTGCTTTGGTTTCAGTCCAGATAAACATTCCTGAAAGATCTTCCAGAATTCTTTTTGTTGAAAGGCTGATTCTGGGTTAGGAAAAGCATCCGGTTTTTCAATCCATCGGCCATTGGCTCTAAAAAAGTTATCTAAATTATCTCCTTCGTCCTGATCAATCAGATCGCCAATGCCTATTTCACGCCCTTGACGTCGGAATTGATCAACTAGCTTGTGTTTAAGTATGCCGATCAGCCAGGTCCGAATCGTAGAGTGATTGGAAAAAGTATTTTTAGCAGTTATTGCCGCAAGTAGTGTTTCTTGAACCAAATCTTCAGCGACATGTGTGTCCTTTATTCTTAAGAGTGCATAACTGAATAGATAATCACCATGCTTCTCTAGCCATGTTTGGATGTTTAAGTCATTATTCCCTTCAATCATAAAGAAACTTATCAAGAAAAGTTGCAGCAGCTAGCTTCAGCTTGCCTGGGTGGACATACCACGGTTCCATAGGAACAGAAGACGCAGCAGTCACCCAGCTTCGGTTTTAATAGTGTGTTGCAGCGTGTGCATTCATAAAAATATAAACAGGCATCAGTGGGCATAGTTTCTTGTTTAATGAAACCGCAATACGGGCAAGCCAAATCTGATTCAAGTATGATTGTTTTCATAAATTGCTCATAAAATATGGGATGTTCAGTAATCACTACCATAAATATTTTCCGCTTTAATCAATCGGCAATACCATGCAGCACACGTAATTCTTGAATCATCTGGCGTTCATCGCCTTTCCAGATGCCATGATTTCCAATATAGATATCAGCCAACGCACTGCGCCCCATAACGCGACGAATAAAATTAAGGATAGTGTCTGTAACGCAGTCTGGATTATCTGTAGCCGGAAAATGCCCCGCTCTTGGAATATAAGTAAGCTGTACATCATCTGTGCCTAGTACATGAGCAAACCGTTGTGTCTGCGCTGCTGGCATCATGTTGTCATACTCACCCCACATGATCAGTGTTGGAACAGTAATGTTCTGGTATTGCACACCATGGGGATTACATCGCGAATGATAAGGCAGTAATAGAGATGGGCTTAGAATAGCTGCGCGATCTGACAACACGCGCAAGTTATGTAGTTTTAGGTGCATGGTTGTTGATCTGGCGACATCGGTGACACCATCATTCTTTCCATTGCGTTCATAATCTACATCAATATAAGGAAAAGTCAGATAACGAAGATTATATTGATTGTATTTGGAAGGATCGTACACCATCGACTTTAGAATCTGTACTAATGTCTGATCAAATGCTGCGAACAGCATTGCAAATTGTGCATCACCTTCTTTTGTATTCGGAATTTCGGATGCTCTGCCTATTGCTTGTATTTCATTCACCGGATAGCCATCGAAGGCAATAGGATCCATCTGTATCAGTGCACTCAGGCGATCGTTATGCTTGGCGGCATAGTGCGAAGCAATACCGCTTCCCCAGTCATCGGCAATAAAAATAAATTGTCGCCCCGGATATTCATGTTGCATCAGCTTTTCAATGTAATCGACATCATTGATCCAGCTCCACATAGCATTAGGAGTCGGATTATCTTTACGGCCATAAAGACGTGGTTTGGAACTTTCACCCATTCCCAGCATGTCGATAGAAATCGTATCGCAAAAACGCGACACTTGCCCCTGTACTTCCTCCCATTGGGAACGATTGGTTGGAACACCGTGAAGAAAGAGAACCAAAGGACCTTTGCTGCCCATTTTAGTCCATGCAATTTCGAAATCATCTGACCAGTTAGTTTCAGCATTATGTGCGCCACCTATTTGTAGCAAACCCTCAACCGGTGCCTTGTAACGAAAAACACCATATTCAGGAGCGCCCTGAGGATGATAGATTGATAGATCAGGAGTATTTCCCGCAGCCCGTGATGGTGGATGACTGAGCGCACTATAAAAACTGTAATCCTCTGAGCTTCCGGTAAGTGGATTCATCTTATTATCCTGTATGAACTGATTAGATTGGTATTATGAATGTTTTGTAATAAACATATTCAATGATCATCTTTGATAATCATTGATGATCTTTTTTATAATGTGACTCATGCTATAATAAAAGTCAAGAATTTTGTAGATACTGGAAAATAACTTGAAAAAAATTGAAAGGATACTATTGAAAGCTATAAAAAGAGATCAGAGAAATGAAAACTTTGTTGCGATAAATAGGAATTGTCTTGGAAGGGATCTGCATGAGCGCTACTGAAAGTGCAGCTGAGTCGCTTCTAAACATTAAACAAGCCGCTAAGATTCTGAATGCCAGTGAAATATCTTTGAGACGCTGGAGTGATGCGGGTAAGTTGCCTTGCATGCGTATAGGAGTCAAACGCGAGAGGAGATATCGCTTAACTGATATCCTGGCTTATCTTGAGCAGGATCAAGCACCTGTAAATATTGCTACATTTGAGCACGCTACCAGCCGAATCGCTCATATTGATCTTGAGGGTATCGCAATTAATTATGGCAGCCACTTATGCGCGTTTTATGACACTGATTCGGGACGACTTAAATTAGCACTGCCATTTTTGCTCGGTGGTCTTCAATCCGGCAATCGCTGTTTTCTGGTTGCTACCAAGGAAGTTCAATCTATTATCATCAATGAACTACGTGATGTCAGATCCTGTATTGATCAGGATATTCAAGATGGACAGCTCGTTATAACGGATGGCATATCAAACAGTACGGAGCTATATGCTTTTTTCGAGAATGCTTTTCTGAATGCAAACAAACAAGGAATTCAGGGTTTACGAGTAATTGGCGATATGGCTTGGACCTTACAAAAAGGTATGGGTATTGCAGACTTAAACGATTTTGAGAGTCAATACAATCAGGGACTCGGACACCGATTCCCCGTTGTTAGTCTATGTCAATATGATGCCAGACTGTTTTCTGGCACCGCAATATTGAGTGCTCTCAAGTGTCATGATGATACTTTCCATTATCCATTGAGGCATTTCTTGGGCGCATGAATTTATAGAGCGATTCCTTGTATCGATGTTACAAAGTGTAGTGGAAAAATAGCGCTTAACCTAACTGAGGTTCCCCCTGTTTTTCGTCTTCCAATGGGTGAACAGTTTTATGCTATCAGTTCATCCTGATGTTGAGTAATATATAATAAATAAACCCCCGGATCTGCCGGGGGACTTACGAAGGTTTTACCGTTACGGCAGTCGTCGTAACGGTCTCGTCCCAACCGCAAGACGAGGAGTCAAAGATGAAGGAGTAGCAAAGTTTGAGTCATACACGCTGGGATTGTAAATATCATGTGGTATTTATTCCGAAGCGGCGAAAAAAGCTGTTATTTGGCAAACTCAGGAAGCATATAGGGGAAGCTCAGTTGGAGGTAGCGTAGTTTGTGCGATCATAGCTAGAGCAACGGGTTCCAGTAGCGTTTTTTGAGAGTGTAATGTGGCATTTAGTTTCATGGCTAACCAGACTAAATGCCGGAATGATCTTATTGGGCGGATCGCAAGAATCCCTTCATCAATGGGTAATAGAGCAATCAATAAGCAACCTTAAACGTTGGACTATCTTCTGGACGTGTTTTGCGATGATCATAAATCCTTGTGGTAGCAATATTGGCATGACCCAGCCATTCTTGTACTTTGGCAATATCTGCTTGATGATCGAGTGCATTGGTGGCTGCCGTTGCGCGTAACGAATGTGCGCCGATCTTGAACCCCAGTTTTTCAGAGTATCTCTGTACCAACTTATAAACACCGTCTGGCGTAATTGGTTTTTGTGATTCCTTATCTCGATTATTACTGGCTGAACGGAATAATGCCCCCGTATCTTCCAGGCCATGCCCAGCTGCATCGAGATAATCATGGATTAAGCCACTGGCGGCAGGATGCAATGGTAAATATCGTGTTTTGCCCCCTTTGCCGGATATTTTCATATGTGGCACACCACGCCGCTCCTGCTTAAAATCCTTGACCTTCAATCGGCACAATTCATCACGCCGCAGTGCGTGATAGAGTAGGGTGGCCAGTATCGCGCGATCGCGCTTGCCCTTAAGTGAGCTACCATCCGGCGCATCGAGCAATTCACGTGCCTGATGATCGCCGATTGCCGGAGTTTTTCCTTCATAACTTTCTACCGCTGGTCGCTTTACACCCTTGACTGGATTATGCGTAACTGTATTTTTCTCACACAGGTACTCAAATAAAGAAGATATTGCCGCCAAACGGTGCCGAATGCTCATGCTACTTAATGTTCGACTCAACAAATCATCGCGCCAGGCAATAATATGAGCACGAGTTACAATTCTGAATTCTTCCGGATTCTGAATGCCCGTGAAATTCATAAAATCCTTTAAGGCATTTTCATAGGCACGCCGAGTCTCGACGTTACCTAAGTTGGCAAACCATTCAACTTCAGGTGGAACATCTGCAAGGCCCTGAAATTCTTTTGCAGTAAGTGCGCGATTGACTGTAGTAATAAGATCTGTCATGTTATTTGTCTAGCTCAGCATTTTTATACGGCGTTTCACTACCCATAATTGCTTCATAATCTCTACCACCATAAAAGATATTAAGAATGGTGACGCTTTGTTTATTCTCATTAACCTCAAAAGCTGCAATCGCGTTTTTATCAATGGCAACGATTCTGAGATTCTTGCGCAAATCATCGCGCTGTTGTCCAATCAAAGGTGTTGTTTTAAGGTCATGACACTTTTGGCGTAATTTCTCTATATATGCCCACGCGACTTCAGGAAGTCCGCTCTTTTCAGTTATATATTCATAAATATCAGTCAGGTCTTGTATTGCATCGGGTGTTAAATACACCTCATAGCTTTTCATGGCCTGGTGCGCTTATCCGTTGTTGATGAAGCTGCTCTAGCTTTTCAAACACAGCATCCAGCAGAACCGGTTCACCACTGTGTGCGGATTGTTCTAGACGTGCCCGAATGGAAGCGATTCTCGCGTGATGTTCTTCTTCATGCCTTTGCCATAAACGCATCGCTTCACGAATAACCTCGCTTGTGGAAGCGTAAGCACCATCCTTCACTTTTTCTCTAATAATATTCAGCATATCCGGTGGAAGGGTAATGCTGATTTTTTCTGCTTTATCGGTGCGCTTCATTTTTTATTTCCTAGGCATGTTTTTAATTACTTCTAAATAGGTAGGATAATATCCTACTCAATGAAATTTAATAAAGCAAAAAATATTTTATTCTTCCTAAATTACAAAACCTACTTTACTATTGATAACATATTTTATCAATAGTAGAGTAGGAGACTTATCAAAAAGTATTTTTGTACAAAATATCAGATGGAGTATTTAAATATCATACTATATAGTATGATAACTATTTATTCACAATAGTGTGAGCATAGTATGACACATCGAACGACCATTACTCTGGATGATGAAAGTTTTGCATTTCTGAATAATATTGCAGGTGACAATCGTAGTGCTTATATCAACGAACTTTTAAAACAGGAGCGCAAGAACTATCTCAAGCAAGCTTTACTCAAGGCAAATCAGGAGGAAGCCCAGGATATCGATTACCAGAAAGAACTAAAAGAATGGGATACAACCCTGTCCGATGGTCTCTCAAATGGCTGAGTTTAAGCAACTAGATATTTATTGGGTTGACCTGGAGCCAACTAAGGGCGCGGAAACTAAGAAGCTAAGACCGTGCGTGATTGTTCAAGGAGACATTGTGAATATCGAATCGAAAACCCTGGTTGTGGCACCTATGCTACCTAACCATAAATCCTGGCCATTTGCAGTAAATCTAACGCCAACTAGTAATAATGGACTGGATAAAGATCGTCATATTAATCTCAAGCAATTGCGTGCAGTTGATATCTCTCGAATTAGCAAAAGGCAAGGTAGGCTTGAGAATCAATATCTGCAATCGATCAAACAAGCTTTAGCAATTGTATTTGATTTGTAATTATCCTTAATATTCTGCAGCAAATCTGTTACATAAATCTTAAATAGGCAGTGTGTCTATATGGAGAACCAAAAGTTGAAGGCTGTATGAAAATAGCGGGAAAAGAACTTTAAATGGTAAATTGTTAATGATTTGGATTGTGGGCCATGAAATTTTTAATAATAATGTTGTAAGCTTAGATCCAAGTTCTTGACCTGGCAAGTTGCACAATTATGGTTTCAGACAATATCGGAAAATTTGTTCACTCATCTCGTTATCTGCATAGGCTCTAGACTAGCAGAGATTAAAAATATCTGATGAGTTGCCACAGTTTTCAATAGCAAGTTCATCAGGCTGTTTTTTCCAGCGCCATTCAGATTCTTTCAAAGGCAATTCAAAGTTTACTGATACACCATTAAACTTCGCAAGTCGTCGTCATACACCAGAAATGATCATAGCTCGACGAAAAACAGAGGGAACCTCACACTGCTTTCTACCGATATTTTCCGCCAGATTGTATAAAACAGCTCAGAAACCAGCATGCTGATAACTCTCAAGAATAAACAAATCCTATGGGACTTTTGGTACCTTTATGCTGCTTTAAATGCACGATATACAGGAAGCGCCAGCCGTAATAGTGGCCGGTGAACAGCATTCCCAGCGCTGAGTTCAATACATCGATATCCCCGGAATAGTTGTAAATCGCAGTTTGTGCGATTTGAAACAGTTCGTCAGTTTTTTTCATCACTCTATACCGATGGATTCCTGCTTCTATTCAGCCCTAGCGTACTTCGCTATTTGTTTAAAGAGAAGCTAACTTCAAAAGTTCCGAGGGTTCCGGCTTACAACCCCCTCATACAAAAACTTAAACACTCTGATTTGGACGACCTTCAATAAGATGCAACCGATACTTTAAAGCATGGTGAGTCCTAAAATCCTTTTCAATATTCATTTTTAGATTTGGTGTACTACAAACATACTCCCATCGTCCTTGTTTCTTCTGGCCAATAATCGAGTTATCAAAAAGAAACCCCAAATGCTCTCTTTTTTTACCTTCACTCGGTGATGAAAACTCATTATCGTATTTATTTGAAAAATCGATATAGCTAAAAGTCTCAACCTGAATCGTTTGAAGTACAGTTAGAAGTTTTTCTATCTCTGGAAACTGATTTGACCATTCATCAATCAGTTCATTATAAACACTTGCTGATGCTTCTCTATCAGCTTCGTACAACTCATTTGTAGTATATAAACCTGATATATTAGGTTTATGACATGCACGAATTTCATTAAAATAAACAATTACATCTCTCGGTCTAAAAAAAGACCTTCGAGTAATATACTTAAACGGCGGTGTACCTTGTCGGACAAAATTAATTTCAAAAAGATTTCCAGATTTACGTTCATTATCAATAGAAATACTGCTAGGTGCATATTTCTTGATACGCTCAAAGTACATATCGTCTAGACTGTCAGAATTCCATGAAATAATAATTGCGCTATCTTGCAGAAGTTTATTTTTATCATTAAATTTCAGAGAGTGATAAATATCTGTTCTTAAAAAAGGGACAACTTTCAAGTTCTTTGATAGTTCGATATCAAGAGCAATACTCCGACAAACATTTAACAAGTTAATTAAAACTTTGCTGTATTCCTCAATTTCACTATCCAACCAGTTCTCATCAAGCTGATCAAGTGCAATCAATATCTTATAATTACCGCAATTTTTTTTAAAAATACTTTCAAAGTAGCCAAGCAAAGTAAACGCGTTAGATCTCAACTTTGTCTGTAACTGTTTATTTGCAGCAATCTCTTCAAATGACATTTCCCCAGCGGCAAAAGAGAAATCCTCTAACTCTACATTAGGCCCCTTGATAGCAGATAGGCTACTAATTTTTGAAAAAATTATCTCAGTGAGCGATGGATCAGGACTTCCATATATCTTATTAATATAAGACTCAGCCCATTTGAGTTCTCTGTTTAATTCTTCATTATTGGCTTTCTTTATTTCTAGCAGCCGCGACAATCCTTTCACGAAAAATAAATACCGCCAGCTCTTTTGATATGCAGATAACTCGCCCGCAATAGATTCTTTATAAAGTTGATGAGCGGGCCAAGGATAATCACCAAAATTAATGCAAATCGTATGATACTCATTCAAATTACAGCTATTTGATTGTTTAAGATATTCATAAATCGCGGTCTTTCCCATCCCCTTTCTACCAAGAACTAACCATGATCTACTATTAGTGATTTTCTTAATTTCAGGCAACTTAAAAAAGTAGCTTTGTAAATCAGTATCAGTTTCAGCTGATACCAGAAATTCTGGAAACCATTCTTTTATATCCATTTATTACCCCATATCGGAAAAATTCCGACGCCATTATAACAATCCAAACTATACGGAATAGGCTAGAATCAAAGAGAAACAGTTACGGAGTCTGAAGTCCAAATATGAGTCTATAGATCCGCCAATCTGACTAATCTAGGGTTATTCTGCATAAAGGTACGTAACGCGCCATAGTATTTCTGCCATGTTATTGAAAATGAATCAATATCATCTTTTTTGGAACTTCCAAATTTAAGTGTAAAAAACAACTAGATTTTAGGGGTTGAAGAATAATCGTTTTTCATTAAAATTCAGGCGATTAGTAATTCTTATGCGGTGCGTTATGTACCTTTATGCAGAATAACCCTCTATACTGGATTTCGGAATCTCAGAAAATACTCTAACCGTTGCGGACAAACATAAAACTAAAATTACTATGTAACATTTGGTCCTTTCCTAACTTTTTACCCATCATTGAGAAATATGAAATTCGCTATGAGTTAAACGATAAAGTTATTTATATATTGCGACTTTGGCATTTTCGGGAAGACCGTTAGTAGATTAAATAGTAACCACCTAAAATCCCATGAAACAATTCTGTCGTTTGTTTAAATGCACCCTTTATGAGCTATTCTTTCTCTCGTTAACTAACTGAGGATTGCTTCTAAAAATTTTTCAAAATTATCAGCTTTCTCTAGTGCGTAGCTAACTTCTGACATCGGTATCAGCATCTTATAACGCCGCTGTGACCCTTGCCCCTTCCAAGGCACCTCTCCCAAGATATGATTCTCCAACAGTGCTGGAAGTACCTCCTCAAAGAAAACAGAAGCCCCCCCCTTGCCAAGGCGGATTCGAATAACTTCTTCATCGACAAAAGTACTTCTGAGGAACACTCTTAGGAACTTCTCAAATATTTTAATTCGATCATCAAATAAAATATTTTCAATTTTTAATGCTGGCTGGCTATCTTCAGTCTGTGCACCAGCTTTCAGTAACCATTCAGCAATGAGTGCTGGATTAAACGTATGTTCCTCTTCAGGGGCCAGAATTAGCGATTCGATCTTTGAGTTTTTAAAGCTACAGCCTGAAAGGCCATTACCCTTTTCCGTTTCAAGTCGTTCAAACTCGCAATGAATAAATTCCACTTCAGAGAAACTGCTTTTCGATGTTGCAGTTGGTTGAAAATGACAGTTTTCAAACAGTATTTTCCGGAGTGTTCGACCAGTAAGTGCACCTGATGAAAGAAACATGTCCTTCAGTACGATAGCATCGTCGAGCTTCTGGAAACATTCAGCTAAGCGAATCAAAAGTGAACCGCTATTCTCTTTACAAAATGAGAATCCAGTTTCGGATTCATTGATAGCCATTAAACAAGCTAGTATTGGCTGAAGATTAACATGATGGCGAGTCAAGTGTTGAATAGCTTGTTCGACCGTTGCAATCGGAACAAGATTGACAGAAAGAAACGCTTGCAACTCAGTACGACCTCCCTTTGATAACAATAGTCCAAGACCTTCACCGAGGAAAAAGTTCTGAAAATCCTCGTGATCAAACGAGATTGCTTCACGTCGTGACGTATCCGTGGAAAGTAAAGAATGCTGTTTGAGACGCTCCTTTATTTGGCGAATATCAGTTGCTCTTTTTTTGCTTTCTTCGGAAAACATGTCCACAAGAACATCCAATACATCATATCGTAATGAGTTTGTAGATGTTTGCCACATTTCCAATGCAATATGTGAAAGTAATTGATGATGCTCTTCGGACTTGAGTAGCGGTTCCTTTATTTCGCCTGATATCCTCGACAGCCATTTCTCCGTTGCTTCTCGTTTTACGATTGCATCCACAAAAGTAAAAAAATAATCATGCGGGTTTTGAACTAGTAACTCTGCAAGTTCTGTTCGGTCTGATAGGTTCATCGCCACATCAAAGAGACGTCGAATTAATACTGCCCGTGTTAGAAGGGGATGAGTAGGACCTAGTTTAGTGACCACAGTTTCGTAAATTTCTTCAGGTGCATTTGCTTTGCGTAGAGTGCCATATTTGCAGAACTGTTCTTTATTCCAGCGTGATATTGCTAGTCGAGAGAAAGATGCCGATTGATCTCCAATTGCGTCAAGCAGTTTTGCTTGCGTCTTGAAGCTCAAGTATTCGAAAAATGCCTTACGCGCTGCGATGAATACTGTTCCCGATGATTCTAAGGTTTGGACCAAATTACCAAGCGCGGAGATAGCTTCCCCTTTTGATCCCTCGACAAGCATCTCCTCGTAGCCATCGAATGCGGGCACAACAACACCCATGCGCACAAGTTGTATAAACGCATCGAAGTAAAGATAATTAAAGCGCCATTTGTTGACTAGGGTAGCAATCACCGCGTCATCAAAAGTAAGAAACGCTCTACCATTCAGAGGAATAGGAACCACGAGCGAATCGACAGACTTACTCTTATATTTTATAGCTTGTTGACGCGCCATCTTGTTGATAATTGTTGACTTTCCCTCACCAGCATCTGATGTAATATACAACACTGAGGTTGCTCCTGGCAGGGGATTCGACGCTTTGTCCAATAGCGTAGCTACTACATCACTGATTGGTTGATCGTAGTCGTCAGCTTTCATTGCAGATAGATCAGGTGACAAAAATCCAGAAGGTTCAACGAATGGTGATTTTGCTTCTACTTCAGGTGTAAGAGTTGTACTCGCAATGATGCGGTCGGCGAGTTGAGGAAGCCGAGCAACACGATTGATTAGCCATCTCCTTGCTGGATATTCTTGTCCATTTTCACCAATCAACAGTTCTCGATTAGGACCTGATGAATACTTGATAGTAACGTCTATAAGCTCGTCCCTTATCTGCGCCACCACCTTCCCGATGCGAACATCCACATCAGATGGCTCATCAGCAAATGCACTGATGATTCTTTTGAATTCATTAATATCCATTGACCGCTCTCCTAAACACTTAATTGTTTGTAATGCCGTACCATCTGTCCTCCGAGAGTCCTTATAAGATGTTTTTGGGTTGTCCAGCCGGCTTTGGTATGTATGTGGATAACTGAGCACCCTGCTCGTAGAGCAAGGAGCACTCCAGGCCACATATCTGTATCCGAGGATACGATCACGATTTCTTTTGCTTTCTCAGAAAGTACCTGAAAAGCGATATCTGCAACAATGAGGGTATCGACCATTTTTTGTTCGTCACGAACAAACAAATTTCCCAGTCGGTTTGCGCATACTCCATTTCCACAAGCTGTGTTATGCATGAGCCCAGTGAAATGTTTAAATGAACACGCACTAGGATTTGCGCACTGAGCCCATGGCGCTGATCGTGTTCGAAATTTCCTTAAATCGCGTTCTTTAACAAGTGTTTCTTCTAATGGAATAGTCAGTCCAATCGGTTTATCAGCCAACTCAACAGTTAGCTTGAGTTGAATATTCGATCCAGCATGAACAGTGCCAACGTATGTTGGCGAGAAAGCGTGAATATCAGGAACAAGACGTTGCGCGCTATTGGTTAGTAGTCCGCGAGATCTCCAGCCACCATATAGCCGGACGTCCATTTCAGAGTATCGAAATGAAACCTGACCAGAAATTAAGGGGGTGAGTACTTTCGCAAAATTGACAGGTCCTGGACTCCTTAGACTTAGCTCAACATTATCGTAGTCAACTAAAACCATCAATTTGGACAAATATCACCTCTATTAAGACTGCTCAACTTCTTAAGTTCAGGAGCGTATAGATTCGGGAAAAAACAAGCTTATGTAATTGTTTCCAATTTTATCAATTCCCGCTGCTACTTAGTAGTATTAACAAATGTTTCTAGCCATGAAATTTTAGGGAGCTGTCGGAAAATTCAGATAAGCTGGAAAAAAAGAATCCAGTGACAAGACACCATAAAGTCACAGAATTAAAAGAAAATTTATTCTATGGGGATATTTTCTATGCTAAATTTGCCTAATTAGGGGACGGATTTAGCCTATGAGATTGATAAATTATGGCAGATTAATAGCTGAGAAATTCTCGGTTAATTGATTTTGTTGTAATAATTATTAAATAATTGGCATTCCGACTATTTTCCGATCATCCATTCTGGAATCCTTTTAGGGATTTGCAGTGGATTACTTCTGACCGATAGCGTCAGCTCTAGCAAAGGGTCAAAAGAAGCCATTTGGGTGGAGTCAAAGATCAATTATGAGCGATGCCTTTTACTAGAATATTGTAGAAAAGCAAGAAACTATGTGGTATCGGTAAACTTCGATATGACCTCATTCAACACCAAGGGCACCGACAGTGCAGAAATTTTCCGCAGAATTACCTCTTTGCATTTAGCTCCCTCTAGCCACCGATATACTTGCCTAGCACTTTTACCGAGTTCATGCGCTAATTTGGCAACTGTCCACCCCTGATCAATCAGAGCATTTAGTTCATCCGCGACAGAAGTGGCATCTAAATTTGAGGCTGCCTTTGCAGTTTTATCAACATAAGCTTCAATTTCAAGCTTGCAAACCTTCAGATCAGTTATCCATCCCATACTTTGTGGTCGGGGTATGGCTGTTGCAGATAGTTGAACAGCAGTACTTAATCCAGCACCCACAAGTAAATTGAGATGCTCTGATTGAAATAGTGCCGTCAACCATGGCTCTATCCTTGCTGAAACTCGATATTATTTTCGTTAAGTATTATTTTTACGGATATTTTTCTCTCATCTTCTTCGGCAACACTATCTTCTGCATTTTGCAGAAGTTCCCAAGCCCAACGACCTTGATTATTCTCAACAGTTAAATCTAAGTCATGCAAACGCTTAATTATTTTGTCGGCAATTGAGCGATTGCCATCTTCTTTTCTGCCTTCTTCAATTGAGCTAATCACAAAAAAAATCCTTAATATCTATTAGCAATCAGAATTTGCCACCTTTCAATATCCAGAAGTTTCTACTTGGCTCAGTTACATCATAGCTATCATACGATATCCAATCCCGCTCCCGCTCCCGTAGCTCATACTGCCAAAACGATTGGGATGCCTCCAATAAGGGCTGAATGGGGCGACTAATTCCGGCGTTAACTGAGAAGCCTTCAGTCTCTAGCGCTTTTAATGCCTGCGTATCGTATGGCAATTGTGAAAGATCAGCAAGTAGGCAATCAAATGGTTATATTTAATGATCTTCAATTGGTTGTCTCGAACATTAGACTTTGGTGTCGGTTGTTTAAACGCACCCAAAAATGGGATTTGGATTTGGCTTCGGATCATGTGTTAGATGTGTCTCCGAGTTGTTTTTCGAGGGCTTGTCGCACCAACCCGATTACATAGGGCAACTCCTCCAAGGAGGACAGCCCCACTTCCACATCACCATTACCCCACCGACCTAATCTGGTTACATCCTTGCATAGCCCTTTGGGATCGCTGATCTCCGCAAAACTCATATTCAATGAGAGTCGCAGACGCTTTGCCTGTGGCACAATGTCCACAAAGTTGGTTTCAGCCTTATAGGCCACATACAACTTCAGAAATTCCTCACTGACGCATGGATCGAGCGCCAGTACTTCCTTGCGAAACGCCTCGAACAGAGAGAGCATTGCCGGTGTAATCAGGTGTGGATGATCGTCTATCGTATAGCTTGAGGAAGGCTCAGCCCTGGGGCGATAAGCTGCCAAAATAGCGTCGTCTAACTTCGGTGATTCCCAAACTTGCACGGCGAGTTTGGCGAGACGCTTAGCTCTCTCAATGATCGTACTTTCGTCCCAAACATGAACCTGACCGAGCCCTTGATTTACCTTGAGAGGGCTCTGCCTGAAGCCTCCATCCATGTCGCGTTTTACAATAAATGGTCGGTCACTGTATTCCGAATTGTAACCAGTGAGTGTCAGATTGCCCAAGGTGTGTAACCAGGTTTGCTGGATACGTTTCCATTCGGCTCCCAGAGATTCTTGCCACGCAGTATTCAGGTTTTCATTTTGCGGTAGGATGTGCTCCACGGTGTATTCATCCACTGGCACCACTTCCTTGCGCCCGTGGTTCTCGAATCGACGCAGCCAATAACTGCGACTGCGGAAATTGTAGAGATCACGAGTCTGAATATCGCGTACATATTCATCGTCACTTGGAAAACGTCGGTATGAAGGAAGTAGCAGAAAGTGGGCGGCGATACTCTCCAGATAACGGTCTTTCTTTAGTGCCTTGCTAAAGGTAGCAAAAGTTTTGTTCATCGAATTAGTGGGTATGGCACAAACTGCACGGCGAAACACATAGGCTTCAACCCAACGCACCGCGCTCACAAAATCCGACTTACTCAAGTACTGTGTAGCGTAGTCGCGATACAGTTCCAGTAGGAATGGATAAGCCACATCGACTTTCAGTTCGCGCAGGTCATGAAACGCCCGATTCAGTTCGTGGTCGATCTCCTTGCCCAAAGCCATTGCGCAAAAATAGCGCGAATAATCTCGGATTGTACTGACCAGCATTTCTACATGACTGTCATCACTCACAGCACCGGCCCTTGTCTCTCGGGCATGGGTCTTAAACGCTTCATACACGGCATTGGTGTTGGGAATTTCGCCCGACATCACAGTCAAGTAATGACGCATGAAGCCATCAAAATGAGTACCGTAAGCTTCTTGCCCGAAATCCATCTCTATAGGACGCCAAAATTGTTCATAGAGGCGCGTTTGCAGCGCAGGCTCTAGCCCCATCAATATGAAATTGCGAATCAAGTCAGCCTGGCTCAACTCTTTTCCTGTCGAGTTCATGCTCTCAAAAATGAGCTGCGGATTATCCTGATCGCGGTTCAGAGCAATATCAACCACCACCAGCTTAGCCAATCCCTTGCAGAGAGTCGGCAAATTCACCACGTCGCTCTTGATCCACTTCTGAAAAGCGGCATAATTCTCAGATACGCGCAAAGAATGATTATCAGGCTGCGGGTGCTTGCCTACCAACGCGGTCAGTGTGTCTTTGTCGGTTTGTGACAACAAAAGTTTGAAATGCCTTTCACCGATTTCCTCTGGATTTAACAGGAAATAGTTACGAATCTTTCGTTGGGAGAAGCCTTCGAACGGTTCCGTTTCACCTACCGCTTCGGCCAGCGCCGTCAGCAACAGCGATACAGTAGTGAGGCGTTGCTGTCCATCAATGACCAGCAAAGGCGCTTGATGTGTAACCTGCGATAGCCCGCTCTCCACATAGACTATGGACCCAATGAAATGAACGGGAATATGATCGTTTCTTCCACAGCGGACAACATCTTCCCACAGTTGCCGACACTCTTTCTCGGTCCACGAATATGTGCGTTGGTAGATGGGAATGACGAATTGCGGTGACTTCTTTAAGAAATCAAGGAGTTTGGCTTCGGTGGCTTTCATGTGCGTTATCCTTATCTAAATATCTATCACTAATGTTTTTTCAACCGCTATACGCCACCCTGCTCCCCCAATACAGTCCAGTCATATTCATGGGTGTCCTTCCGATCGCTCCCTAAGCGCCTCATAAAGTTGCGCCGGGCCGAGCAAAATATCCCGCAAACCGCTTCGCACCTTTTCTGACTCCAAGGCTTGTTTGCTCATGGTGCTATGGGCAGCCAAGGCATCCATAATGGCATTCATCAACTCGTTGGATAGGTCAGGCGAGTTGGCAAACTGTTGT
>LNFM01005662.1_pt1 | contig 21354 bp, 19 predicted proteins | sample 596031 | NCBI WGS metagenome assembly LNFM01 (sample SAMN04254537, study PRJNA301005) | activated carbon metagenome | isolation source: dual media filters at the Ann Arbor, Michigan drinking water treatment plant | place: USA: Ann Arbor
CGCGTGCGCTCCGCGCCGCGCCACCAGAACCGGGGTATGTCGAGCCGCTCCCGCACGCGTCCGCTGTCCATCCACTGGCCATGGCACCGCCCTTGTCGTTGTCGCAGCGGTCCGTACTGCCGGCAGGCAACACGCGGACACGCTCCGCCCATGCGAGAGATGGTGCACCACTGTTAACCATTTCTCTGCTTCGGTTAATTTTGGGTAAAGGTTGCGCAGCCACCCAACGGATTTACCGCGCGGTCGAGGCGTCCTCGACCAGCCAGGCAACCAGCGCCCCGAACGATAGGCCCATATGCTGAGCAAGCTCGGGCACCAGCGACGTCGGGGTCATGCCAGGCTGGGTGTTGATTTCGAGGAACGCGAGTTCGCCTGTCGCCTCGTCCCAGCGGAAATCCGAACGCGACACGCCACGGCAGCCGAGCGCCCGATGTGCCGCCAGCGTATGCCCCTGGATAGCGCGACGGACCGCGTCGGGAATGTGCGCCGGCAGGATGTGCTTCGAGCCGCCAGGGGCGTACTTGGCCTCGTAGTCGTAGAATTCCAGATGATCCGCCGCGATGATGTCGATGATGTCCGAGACTTCGTCGCCGATGACGCAACACGTCAGCTCGCGCCCCGCGACGAATTTCTCGACCATGATGTGGCCCTCGCGGGACACAGGGATGGTGCGGATTGCATCGGGCGGGCGGTTGGCGCCGCTGCGCGCGATGACGACGCCGACGCTGGAGCCTTCCGCGACGGGTTTGGCCACGTAAGGCGGCTCCATCACGTGATCGGCTAGCGCTGCCTCCGGCGTTACGATCAACCCGCGCGCGACCGGCACCCCGACGCCCTGCACGATCTGCTTGGTGCGCTCCTTGTCCATCGCCATTGCCGACGCGAGCACACCCGAATGGGTGTACGGCATCTCCAGAACTTCGAGCAGGCCCTGGACGCAGCCGTCCTCGCCCCACTTCCCGTGCAGCGCGTTGAAGCAGACGTCCGGCGCCACCTCGGCAAGCTGCTGAGCCAGGTGATGCCCGACATCGACCGGCGTCACGCGAAAGCCTTCGACTTCGAGTGCCTTGACGCATTCGTGACCCGACGAGAGGCTGACCTCGCGCTCGGCTGACCAACCGCCCATCAGCACGGCGACGTGCGGCTTGCCTTGCCCGGTGGCCTTCGTGGTCATGGTGCCTGTTCCTCGACAAGGGCCGAACCGATTGCGCGGCCGGCCAGCGGTTCGCCGACGCGCACGATCTCCCAGTGCAGCTCGATGCCGCTCGCAGCAAATACGCGGGCGCGCGCCGTCTCGCCAAGCCGCTCGATGTCTTCAGCGCTTGCCTGCTGATCGTTGATGAGGAAGTTGCAGTGCATCTCCGATACCATGGCACCGCCGACGCGCAGGCCGCGACAGCCCGCAGCATCGATCAGCTTCCAGGCGCTGTTGTCCGGCGGATTCTTGAACGTCGAACCACCGGTGCGCTCTTTGATCGGCTGATGCTTCTCGCGATACGCCGCGACCTCATCCATCTGCCGCTTGATTTCGTCGGGCTCGCCGGGCGTGCCTTGGAACGTGGCGCTGGTGAAGATCCAATCGCGCGGCAAAGCACTGCGGCGATAGGTGAAACCCATGTCGGCGAGCGTGAGTTCGTGCAGCTTGCCCTGACGGTCCACGGCACGCGCCGCGACCAGCACATCTTTCGTCTCGCTGCCGTGCGCGCCCGCGTTCATGCGCAATGCGCCGCCAATCGAACCGGGAATACCGCGATAGAACGCGAGCCCGGAGATCCCAGCATCCGCCGCCGCCCGCGCGACGCGGACATCAGGCACGGCTGTGCCAGCGCGCAAACGCTGGCCATCGACCGTCTCAATCGCGTTGAAGCCGCGTCCGAGCCGGATCACGACGCCTTTGACGCCACCGTCACGCACGAGCAGGTTCGAGCACAGTCCGATCACCAACACCGGAACGTCTTCCGGCACGCGCGCCAGAAAATACGCGAGATCGGCTTCATCGGTCGGCGTGAACAAGACCTCCGCCGGCCCGCCGACACGGAACCACGTGATGTCGGCGAGCGGCGCATCGGCCATCAGCCGACCACGCAGGTCGGGCAGCGTTTTGCGAAGTTCGTCAGCAAGACTCGACACGGTCAACCGGTGCTCCCGACGCGGAGCGGGATCGCCGCCAGCCAATCGGGCAGCGCGTGCGCCCATTCGGTCGAATTTCCGGCTCCGAAGCAGATGACGGTATCGTCGTTGCCAGCGAGTTGACGCAGCACCGGCACGAGCCCCTGCGGCGTATCGACAGCGACGACGCTGCGGTGTCCGGTTCGCGCGATGCCGGCGGCAAGCGCCGGTGCATCGATGCCGTCGATCGGGCTTTCGCCGGCCGAATAGAGCGGCGCGACGATGACGTCGTCGGCGTCCTTGAAGCAGGCGCAGAAGTCGGCGAACAACGATTGCACGCGCGTGTAGCGATGGGGCTCGACGATGGCGATCACACGAGCTTTGGCGCCGGCGCGCGCAGCGGCAAGCACGGCTGCAATTTCCACCGGGTGGTGGCCGTAGTCGTCGTAGATGCGGGCGCCATTCCACGTGCCGGTCGGCTGGAAGCGCCGCTTGACGCCTGTGAAGCTGGCCATCGCGCCCCGGATCGCCTCATCCTTGATGCCAGCCTCCGCCGCGACGCCAATCGCCGCGAGCGCGTTGAGCGCGTTGTGGGCACCGGGCACGGGCACCGTCCAATCCTTCAGCTCCCGCGCACCTCCGGCGACGCGTGCGCCCAGCGTCGCGTCGAACACCGTCGTCGCGCCATCGACCTCCACTCGCGTGAGGACGATGTCGGCGGTCGGATCGAAACCGTAGGTCAGTAGTCGGCGGCCGTCGCGTCTCAGGCCGAGATCCTCGACCATCGCGCGGGCGACCGGATGATCGATGCACGTCATCGCGAGTCCGTAGAACGGAATATTGCGATAGAACGCACGATAGGCTTTGTGCATCTCATCAACGGTGCCGAAGTAGTCGAGATGCTCAGGATCGATGTTGGTGACGACGCCGATCTGCGACGGGATCTTGATGAACGTGCCATCCGATTCATCGGCCTCGACGACCATCCACGGCCCGGCACCGAGACGCGCATTCGAACCCCAACCGTTGATGATGCCGCCAGTGATCACCGTCGGCTCGAGACCTGCCTCGACGAATATGTGCGCGACCAGCGACGTCGTCGTCGTCTTGCCGTGGGTGCCGGTGATCGAAATCGTCGAATACAGCCGCATCAGTTCGGCGAGCATCTCGGCACGCCGGATGATCGTGAGGCCCTTCTCGCGCGCCGACTTGAGCTCCGGGTTGGTTTCCTTCACGGCCGTCGAGATGACGACGTAGCGCGCGCCGACAAGATTGATCGGATCATGGCCGACGAACACGCGGATACCTTTGGCGCGTAGACGCTTGACGTTGGCGCTGTCCTTCTGGTCGCTGCCCTGGACGGTGTGGCCCTTCGCGCGCAAAATCTCGGCGATGGCGCTCATGCCGATGCCGCCGATGCCGACGATGTGGAAGGTCCCTGGTTCGCTCGGTATTTGCATGACCGCGTCTGCCTCTTCTTCCCGTCAAACCTATTGCCTGCCGATCGACGCGCGTCACGCGCGATTCTGCGGCCGCACTCCAATCAACTCTTCGGCGAGATCGGCGAGCCGCACCACTGCATCTGGCCGCCCGAGACGCTTCGCCGCATCGGCCGCAGCGGTCAACACCGCCGGCTGATCCATGAGCGAACCGATTGTTTCAGCAAGAATTTCCGGAGCAAGATGCTTCTGTTCCAGGCACCAGCTTGCGCCGGAATCCGCGACCCGGATGGCGTTGCGGAGCTGATCATTGTCGAGGGCGTTCGGCAGCGGCACCAGCACAGAGGGCCGCCCGAGAACAGTCAACTCGGCGACGGTCGATGCGCCTGCGCGGCCAATGACGAGGTGCGCGCCCGCCATTCGTTCGGGCAGATCCCTGAAGAACGTCGCGAGTTCCGCCACGACGCCCGCCGCGTCGTATGCCGCCCGCACATCCGCAATATCCTCCTCGCGGCACTGCTGCACGATGCACAAGCGGGCCCGCTGATCGGATGTCAGCCGCGCGATCGCCGGCGGCAGTGCTTCGGAGAAATAGCGCGCGCCCTGGCTGCCACCGAACACGACGAGATTGAACGGCTCACCCGCCGCGGCCGCTCGGTACGGCCGCGCGCTCCAGTCGATCACGATATCGCGCACCGGGTTCCCGGTGAACCGCACTTTCGACGCGAGTGAGTCCGCGAGGAGCGCGGTCTTCTCGAACGACGTGGCAATGCGCGAGACGCGCGGCGCGAGCATCTTGTTGGCGCGGCCGAGGACAGCATTCGCTTCGTGAATGGCGGTCGGGATGCGCCGCAGCTTGGCCGCGACGAGCGGAGGAAATGTCGGATACCCACCGAAGCCAATGACCGCACCCGGCTTCACCTTGCCAAGCAGCGTGTACGCCACACGCACGCCGGACATCAACGCGAGGCCGGTCTTTGCAACGGCTCCCACTGACCGCCCCGCGAGTGTCGCCGATGGCACCGAATGAATCGCGCGCGCAGGAAAGCCGGTGCCGTAGCGATCGCCACGATCGTCGGTGACGAGGTCCACCGCGATCCCGCGACGCCCCAGCTCCTCAGCCAGCGCGAACGCCGGAAACAGGTGTCCGCCTGTCCCGCCCGCGGCCAGCATGACCGACTTCTCCCCCACGTTCTCTCCCTTCCGTGAGCCGTTAACGTCTGCGGCCATTGCGGCCAATCGGCGGCAACGTACTCGCGACCTTTGGCCGGCTCACAGGCATCGGATCGGCCCGGCGACGTACCAGAGCCAGGAGCATCCCGGCCGCCAAAGACGCCGCAAGCATCGACGATCCACCCGCCGAGATGAACGGCAGCGTCATGCCCTTCGCCGGAATGAGGCCGACGTTGACGGCCATGTTGATCGCCGCCTGCATCGCGATGAGCAATGCCAGGCCGTGCACGGCGAGCTGCGTGAACGGGTCGCGCCGATGGCTGTATCGCGTCAGCGCCCGTGCGACGACAAATGCGTACAGCCCGAGCAGCAGCAGGCACGCGATGGCGCCGTATTCCTCGGCGACCACCGCAAAGATGAAATCGGTATGTGCGTCCGGCAGTACCGACTTGATCGTGCCCTCGCCGGGGCCGCGGCCGAAGAACCCGCCCTCCGCGAACGACTGGATCGCGCGATCGGTCTGGAAGGTGTCGCCCGAAGCGGGATCGAGAAAACGGGCAATTCGGCCGCGCACATGGGCAAAATTCACATAGGCGACCGCAAGTCCGCCGAGACCAATGCCGCCGAAACCGATTGCCCACAGCAGCGGCTGGCCCGAGATGAAAAACAGTGCGCCCCACACGAGGGTCAGCAGGAACCATTGTCCAACGTCGGGTTGGCGCAGCAGCAGGCCCGACGCGACGCAGTAAAGACCGACCGCCCACCAGATCATGCTCGCGCCCGGCCGCGTGCGCGCCTCGGCGAACAACCATGCGGTCACAATCGCGAAAGCGGGCTTGGCGAATTCCGACGGCTGGAGCGAGAAGCCGGCGAAGCGGACCCAGCGTCGCGCGCCGTTGACCTCGGGGCCATAGAGCGTCGCGACTAGCATCAGCACCAGCGACACCGCGAGAACGCCGCCCCCTAGCATCAACACGCTGCGCGGCTCGAGAAACGACACCGCCAGCATCAGGACGATTCCGGTCGCCGCGAACACGAGATGGCGCTCGACGAAAAAGTAGGTCGGCAATCCCTTGCGCGTCGCGACGGCCGGGCTCGCAGCCAGCGACAGCACGACGCCCACTGCGATCAGCGTCAGCACCACCGCGAGCAACAGCCGATCGATCGAGAACCACCACTCGGCAACGATGCTGCGGTCGTCGCGGGCAAACCTCATCCATGGCCCTCGCCATGATCCGCAATCAGGCGCACCACTAGATCGCGGAAAACGTCGCCGCGGTGGCCATAGCTGCGAAATTGGTCGTAGGACGCGCAGGCTGGCGAGAGCAATACCACCGGCTCGGCGGCATCGCTTGCCGACGCGTCGCGCGCCGCCGCGATAATAGCCTTGTCGAGCGTACCGCACCGCTCGTAGGGCACGTGTCCGTCGAGCGTGCGCGCGAATTCATCCGCTGCCTGGCCGATCAGATAAGCCTTGGCGACACGCGAAAAGTAGGGCGAGAGCGGCGCGATGCCACCTTCCTTGGGCAACCCGCCGACGATCCAGTAGATGTCGCCGGGCCACGACGTCAGCGCCTTCTCGGTCGAGTCCGCGTTGGTCGCCTTGCTGTCGTTGATGAAAAGCACGCGCCGGAGCCGACCAACGCCTTCCATGCGGTGCGGCAAGCCGGGGAACGTGCGGAAGGCCGCGACATGATCGGCCAGGGACACATCCGGCAGCACCAGCGATGCGATCGCCAGCGCGGCGAGACCGTTCTGCATGTTGTGACGTCCGCGCAGCGACTCGATGCCGACAAGGCTGCCGACGTCCACCTCGAGCGCGTCGACTGCGGCGAAGTACAGATGGTCATTCTCGCAATAGAACAGCGGAACATCGCTAGCGCGCGCACCGAGGCTGCTGATCGCGGTGACCGGGATCCCGTCCTCCGACACGCGCTCGGCAACGGCGGAACTCAGTCGGTCATCGACACCGATCACGGCGCGGTTGGCGCGCGCGACCAGGCTCTCCTTGATGGCGACGTAGCGCGACATCGCGCCGTGCCGGTCGAGGTGGTCGGGCGACAGGTTCAGCAGCACGCCGATGGTGGGCGCCAGAGACGGCGTCAGATCGATCTGGAATGTGCTCATTTCGAGCACATGGATGCAGTTGCCATCGGGTGGCGCGAGGTCGAGGACCGGGACGCCGATGTTGCCGCCCATCTCGACCTTGGCACCGGCCGCCGCCAGCACATGCGCGATCAGTGCCGTCGTCGTCGACTTGCCGTTGGTGCCGGTGATGCAGACGACCTCGGATGCCGGCGACAAGCGCGCGCGCTCGCGGAAGAACAACTCGATATCGCCGATGATCTCGATGCCGGCCGCGCGCGCGCGCTCGACGGTCCAGTGCGGCTCCGGGTGCGTCAGCGGCACGCCAGGAGCGAGAATGAGCGCGGCGAAGCGGCTCCAATCGGCGCCTGCGAGATCGACAATTGTGATGCCCTCGGCGGCACTGGCCGTCCGCGCCACTTCGCCATCATCCCAGGCGGCAACGCGTGCGCCACCCGCCAGCAGAGCGCGGCAAGTCGATCGGCCGGATGCGCCAAGCCCAAACACGGCGACCTCGGCGCCCACGAATGACGAGACGGGAATCATGGCGATCACTGTACCTGAATCGCGCCCGGGTTGGTGCGGCACATGTCAGCGCAGGCGACCCATATCAACCTGAAAAACCACCGGAAAGAACGTCGACCACGAAAGCCACCGCTTCGAGCCGGCCTCGCTCACGGTCCACAGCCGCCCCTCGGCATCGAATCCGATGTCCTCGGTTCCGACCGGAAATGCGAACCGCGCGCCAATCGCACCGGATTCCAATTTAACTTCAACCAGTTCCCCAAAGCTGCCGCTGCTCCGGGTGACCCACAACCGTCCCGCTGGATCGAACGCGGCGCCCTGTACACGCACCGGCATCAGGACGGATGAAGCAGCGTCCTCCTGGCTGATTGTCGGCTTGAGCGACGCCCATGGGAATTTGTAGAGGCGCGGCGCGCCGTGGGTCTCATAGGCGCCGAGCCATAGGGCCTCGGCCGAACCCGCGGCGTACGAACCTTTGACCAGCCCGCCGAGCCGAATATGGCGGGTGACCTTTCCGATGGCTGCGCTCGCCGGCTGATCGAGGCGGACCTCGAAGATGTCGCGCGTATCGGCCACCCAGAGATGGCCGGGTGGACCCTTGGCGACGCCGCCCGCGTGGCCGCATTTCGAGGGTAGATCGAGAATGCCGGTGACCTTGCCGCTCGTTGGATCGAGCCGGTAGAGGCGGCAGGGGCCGCGTCCGGCACCTTCAGGACTTTTGTAGGCGGCGACATAGACCGAGCCCGCGACGACGCTCAGCCCTTGCGGCACGAATCCGTCATCGAGGCCCGGCATCCAGATTTTGCGAAGGATCGCCGCGTGGTTGGGCACCTGCCCCGACGGTAGGAGACCCAGCTTGCGATCGGTATAGGTGGGCGGGTTGCCGAGCGGGGCCTGTGCAAACGTCGGCGTTGCCATGAGCATCACCCCCATCAGTCCCGGGACCAAATGACGGATCATGACGACACCTCGAGCCTCGACGGATCAGCGCAGCTTCAACGTCGCCAGCCCCAGCAGAGCCAGCACGACCGAGATGATCCAGAACCGCACGACGACCGTCGATTCGTGCCATCCCTTCTGTTCGAAGTGATGGTGCAGCGGTGCCATTCGAAAAACACGCCGTCCGGTCAGCTTGAAGGACGCGACTTGGATGAACACCGACAACGTTTCGAGAACGAACAGGCCGCCGACAATCGCCAGTACGATTTCGTGCTTGGTCGCGACCGCGATGGCGCCGAGTGCGCCGCCGAGCGCCAGCGACCCGGTGTCGCCCATGAAAATCATGGCGGGCGGCGCGTTGAACCACAGAAATCCGAGACCGGCACCGAGCAATGCGCCGCAAATGACCGCAACTTCACCGACGCCGGCGACGTAGTGGATCTGCAGGTACTGCGCGAACCGCGCGTTGCCGACGAGGTAGGCGATGAGGCCAAACGTCGCCGCCGCCACCATGACCGGCACGATCGCGAGACCGTCGAGCCCATCGGTCAGGTTCACCGCATTGCCGGCGCCTGCAATCACCACCATTCCCATCAGCACGAACAGCCCGCCAAGCGATAGCACCACATTCTTGAAGAACGGGATCGTCAGCACGTCGGAGAAGCCGGGGGCGCCCAGGCGCATGACGCAGTATGTGGCGATACCGGCAACCAGGAACTCGAGCGCGAGCCGCCCCTTGCCGCCGAAGCCGCTGCTCGTCTGCCGCGTCACCTTGAGATAGTCGTCGTAAAATCCGATGGCGCCGAAGCTCAGCGTCACGCCGAGAACGACCCAGACGTAGGGATTGGACAGGTTCGCCCACAGCAGCGTCGACACGGTGACGCCGGCAAGGATCATGAGCCCGCCCATCGTCGGCGTGCCCTTCTTGGAAAAATGGCTCTTGGGTCCGTCCTCGCGGATCGGTTGGCCCTTGCCCTGCTTGATGCGCAGCAGATCGATGATCGCCGGCCCGAACAGGAATACGAATAGCAGGGCGGTCATGATCGCGCCGCCGGTTCGGAACGTGATGTAGCGAAACACATTCAGCAGGCCGAACTGATCGCTGAACGTGACGAGCTCGTAGAGCATTCCTGGACCTCTGCCTCCGCTGTACAGTGCCTGGCAGCACCGCTCCATCCTCCCGCGGAGTTTGGTCCCTTAGCACTTCCAATGGCAAAAATTTAGATGCTTTCTGGTCATCTACCCCGTTTATTCCGGCTGGCGATGCGCAAAAAACCGACACGAAGCCCAGCGCTCGCAATGCGCCGCGGCATCGCTGATGACCGGCGGGGGCGCTTGCTTTGGACCGGCGATCGCGCGACGTTTACAGCTTCGATCGACGCAAACGGGGCGGAGACGCATGAGCACCTACGATCTCATTCTGAAGGGCGGGCGGGTCATTGATCCGTCGCAGAAGCTCGACGGCATCGCCGACGTCGCCTTTGCAGGTGGCAAAGTTGCCGCGGTCGGCGCCAATCTCGCGCCGGGGCCCGCAACCGACGTCCGCAGCGTCAAAGGCTACATCGTCTCACCCGGCCTGATCGACCTTCACACGCACGTCTATTGGGGCGGCACGTCGCTCGGCATCGACGCCGAGGAATTCTGCCGCACCTCGGGCGTAACGACAGCAATCGACACCGGCAGCGCCGGACCGGGAAACTTCGCCGGCTTTCGCAAGCACGTCATCGAGCGGTCGGAAGTGCGGATCCTCGCCTATCTCCACGTCTCGTTCGCCGGCATCTTCGGCTTTTCGAACACGATCATGGTCGGCGAGAGCGAGAACATGCGCCTGATGGCGCCGCGCGACGCGGCCAGGGTCGCCGACGCCAATCGCGACGTGATCGTCGGCATAAAAGTGCGCGTCGGGCTTCATGCCTCGGGCGAGCAGGGTGCAGCCCCCCTCAACATCGCGCTTCAGGTCGCCGAAGAGGTCGGCATGCCGCTGATGTGCCACATCGACCATCCGCCGCCGTCCTACGAGGAGGTCCTCGACATGCTGAGGCCGGGCGACGTGCTGACCCACGCGTTCCGTCCGTTCCCGAATTCGCCGTGCACCGTGCAGGGCACGATCAAGCCGGCGGTGTTGGCGGCCCGCGCGCGCGGCGTGCAATTCGACATCGGCCACGGCAAGGGATCTTTTGCGTTCAAGACCGCGCGCGCAATGTTGGCGAACGGCTTCCAGCCCGACACGATCTCGTCGGACGTGCACGCGCTGTGCATCGATGGACCGGCCTACGATCAGGTCACGACGATGTCGAAGTTCCTCTGCCTCGGCGTGTCGCTCAACGACGTCATCGCGCAATCGACGGTCAATGCCGCACACGCATTGCAGCGCCCGGAACTCGGCAGCCTCAGGCCGGGCTCGGCGGGAGACGCCACCATCCTCACCGTCAAGGAAGGCCAGTTCGAATACCTGGACGTGGTTGGCGAGAAGATGATCGGCGACCGCCGGATCGTGTCGGAAGGCGCTGTGGTTGGCGGCCGCTGGTGGCATCCAAACGACAGCAAGCAATTCGCCAAAGTCGCCGCAGCATAGGTAAAGGGAGTACGCCCATGACACCCGAAGAGAAACTGAAATCACTCGGCCTCGTCTTGCCGAACGTCCCGACACCGGTCGCCAACTATGTGCCCTTCAAGGTCGACGGACGCACGATCTACCTCTCGGGCCAGGGGCCGAGGAAGCCAGACGGCAAATTGATCACCGGCCGTGTCGGCGAGGAAATATCGGTCGAGCAGGCCTACGAGTGCGCGCGCCTCATTGGCCTTGGATTGCTCGCGGCTGCAAAGATGGCAGCGGGCGACCTCGGCAAGGTGGAAGCACTCAAACTCCTCGGCATGGTCAATGCGGTGCCGGGTTTCACCGACCAACCGAAAGTCATCAATGGCTGTTCCGACCTGCTCGTCGACGTCCTCGGCGACCGCGGCCGTCACGCACGCTCGGCCGTCGGCATGGGGTCGCTCCCGTCGAACATGCCGGTCGAAATCGAAGCGATCATGCGGATCGTGGATTAATTACTGCGCGCCGTACTTCGCGAGAATGCGGCGCGCTTCGATGACCACGGCATCGGCGATTGCGGCCTGCCCTTCGGCGGTCGGATGGAAGGCACCGGAGTAGGTGCTGGCCAGCAGCAACTGGAACGACGACAGCGACTGCAGCTTCATCATCCGCTGCAGCAGCGACTCGCTGACGTGGAAGTTTCCCGTCATGAACGCGTCGTTCGGGGTGCGAAACCAGCGCTGGCGCGGCACATAGGCTTGCCAGTCGGCAGGATTAAAAGGCTCCCACTTCTTGCCGGTCCAGCGCGGCATCCGCAGATCGTCGGCCATCGAGAAGGCATTGTCGGTATAGCCGGAGCAGATACCGCGCCCCTGAAATTTCTCTCGATGGCTGGCGATGAATGTCCAGCCGTTCTGGCGGCTCGTATCCTCCATGATCGCGTTGAGCCGCTCGCCTGCCGCCATCGATTCGCGCGCCTGGCTTTCGCTGAGCATGAAATCAGGCGCGACAGTCATGCCGGCCCGACCGTCGGGACAGACGTTGCGGCCGTCGGGGAGCAGCGCGAGGCTCGGGTATGCGGCCAGCAAAATGCGATCCGACTCCGCCCAAGGGACGTGCAGCACGCCGTGAATGGCGCGATTGAGCGCCTTCAGCTTGATCTCGAGGCCGTCCAGCAACTCCGTTGCGGCAAGGAAACCGTGAACTTGCCCGAACCAACCGCCGAGCTGGCGCAACATCGACTGATCCGACAGCACCGCATTGGCAAGGAGCCGCGCGAAGCCGATGTCGTTGCCGCCGACCGACACCATCACGAGGTCGATCTTGCGCGCTTGCTCCGCGTCGCACCTGCGCAAAACGAGGCCACCCCGCAGCGCCCGCAGTGCGCCACTCATGTGAAACGCTTCGGGCAAGTCGATTTCTTTTGCAGCCTTGGTGCCGCACTGGGCCTGCGCAATTGCCGAGACCTGTGAGATGTCGGGCGGCGAAGATACCCACTCGTTGCCTTTGTAGCGCAGGAACAGGCCGTCGATGATTTCCGCGCCCGAGCAGGAATAGCCAACGAACGTCACGGCCCGATGCGGATCCTCGATGGCGAGCTGCAATGCCGCGCGCAACTGGTGCGAATACAGCGAGCGGTGACACGCCTGATCGAGCCAGCGCGCATTGTGGTCGATGAAGGCGGCGTCGCCGATGCTGCTCCACTTGCCGACCCGTGCGGGATAGCCGGTGAGCGGCTCGCTCGTACTGCCATAGCCATAGTCGGCGCGGCGCTCGCGCGAGAAACGCACGGGTACATCGGGATTGCCTTCGCCCGAGGCGAAGCTGTCGCCCATCGCGACGATCAGCAGATCGTTGACGACGGCACTCGTGGTCGCAATCTCGCGGCCGCCGATTTCGACGCTGAGGCGCGCTCCCGCCGGATAGGGTACGGCGATTTCGACGGGCCGATCGCAGCGCGCCGTGACGGAGCCACCGCGGCTGCGGCGGTCGTTCGGCGTCGTCAGCCAGGTGCAGTCGATAAGGCCGGCATCGGGGACATCGACGAGACCTGCGATGATCCGATGGTCGCGCGGATCGAGATAATCCTTCTGCTGCCGGCAACCGTAGCGGTTGCGCTCCTGCGACCAGCAGGTGTGATCGAGCATGCCGGCAGCCCAGCCGTCGGTCGGATGGCGCCGCGACAGCGCCCGCTCCGCGGCCAGCACCGGCGCGTAGCGCTCCTCATCCGACAAGGCATTGAAGGTCGCGCGATGGACTTCAGTGTCCGATGGTCGGTTGAACAGGCGGAACGGGTTCTCGACGCGCCATGAGATGCGCGGCTCGGCAGCCGCCTGCTGTGGCACCAGCAGGCACGCGAGGGCGAGGACAATCGGCCACGCCGCAAGAATAGCGCTCGCAAAACGCCGCGCTATTCCGTTTCGACGATGCCGACATCGCTTCATAATTGATTGTGCCTCAAGTAGTTGGCTACACGCGCGGTGAGCTCACACACGCCCACTCACGTGCGCCCATCCGATTCGCAGCAGCCGACCGATCGGCAGCGCATCTCCAGGAACCGCCGCTGAGTCGCCCATCTCCCTCTGTAAGGCGCGTAAGTTGGGCCTAACCATGGCCAGCGGGAGAAAGGCGAGCCGCCGGCGCCGCGACATTTGCCGCATTCGGACGGCAACGTCCGCGTGTGCCGCCTGCGCCATGCTGCTGAGTGCGTCGACGGCTGCATCCACGCGCGCGTCCACCACGGCATCACGTTCGCTGTCCGAGAGGAGCGAGTGCGGGATCAGCAATCGCGCGGCATCATAGGTGCGCGCGCGCAGAAGCCCGCGAGAGAGGCCGTAAGCCAATCCTGCGAGATCAGCCGTTCGTGCATCGTCCTCTCTATTGCTGCTATCGTAATCGGCGACGTCTCCCGCACAGATGCGTGCCGCCAACTGGAACACGCCGCCTTCGCTGGCCGCCAAGCGCTTACGCATTGCTCGCTCATCGATCGGTCGTTCCCCGTGTAGAGCGTCCGCCTGGGCATCGATCACGCGTTCGACGATTTCCGTCGGCAGGGCAAACCGCGCGATCGCGGCTCGCATCGCCACGGCGACCGGATGCCCAGCCGCCGCATCACCGCTCCCCCCGGTCAGCGCATCCCGCCACCACTGGAGTCGGATTTCGCCCGCCAACGGCTCGCGGACAAGATCGGGGACGCGGGATATCTCTGCAGCGAACGCCGCCAATGCGATGAGATCGTACCGCAGCTCGGCCGGCGCCAGCGTCGCGGCCAGATACCGATCCGGCTCGCGCGCAATTGCCGCCTCGCGCAGCTCGTCGAGCGACGCAACGCTTACGGACGCCTCGAGCGGAGCCGTCGCCATCGGTCAGAAAAGATGGGCGGCAGCGACCATCAGAACGGTCACCGGAACCGCGAGCAGCAAATTCGCCCGCGCATAGAGCGCGACCTTGGCGCGTGCCGCAGCCTTCGCATCGGCGTTACCCGGCCGCAGCCCGAGCACGACCTGCAGATTGGGCCAGATGAACATGTGCACGAACGCCCACATGGCAACTGCGCCAGCGACAGCCCCCCACATCAGCAGCGACTTGGCGAGCGACATGTACACGGGCGCGCCGAACACCCAATTCCCCAACAGATAGCCGGTCGGCAACATCAGCAGTACGCCCGACAGCAGCACCAGATGCGACGCGTGCCGGAAGATCCAAGCGACGTTGGGCACCACGAGGCGCATCAGCGTACCGCGCCCGGCGTCGTCGGCGCCCGTCACTGCCGCGTGCTGGACGAAATTGACGAACCAGATCATGCCGACCCAGACCATTGCCGCGACGACATGCGTCGCCCGCAGGAGGAACGAGATCAGACCCAACCGATCGACCCCGTCGGCGGCAATTGCGGCAACGACCGCCACGACCGCGAGCACGATCCCGGCGATCAGGGCGTGGCGGGCACTCGAAAGGACAGCGATCATGGGCGGCTCCCGGGCTGCGATCTCAATGACGTAGAGCACGATTCAAGCGTGAACGGCGCGGTCAATCGACCGCGATCAGCGCCGCGCCGACCGACCGCTGTTCCGCAAGCAGGATATTGTAAGTCCGACATGCCGCCCCGGTATCCATCGGTTCGACGCGGATGCCGATTTCCCGCAGGCCCGCCCGCAGTTCTGGCGACGGAAGCAGAAATGTCCGTCCTGTACCGAGCAGCAGCAGCTCGATGCCCATAGGCTCTTGGCGCAAGAGAGCGAGATCGTCGAGCGTCAAACCCTCGGCACTGGTTGCCGGCCAGCCGACGATCGCATCGGCGAGGCAGAGGAGCGAGCCGCGATGGCTCATCCCGGCGAAGCGGAATCCACCGTTGCCGTAGGCCTCGATCGGGGCGCGTCCTGGGTATCGCGCGGCTGCGGTCTCGATAGGACCCTCCTGCCAGCCAGCCACGGCGTCCCGCCGAGCGCGCCTCGATCAGCCCCGTGCCGCGGCGGTCTTCTCGCCGCCGGTGACCGTCTCGCGCTTGACGCCGAGAACCTCTAGGATGGGCGCGGCAATGAAGATCGACGAATAGGTGCCGATCAGGACGCCGAGCAGCATCGCGAGCGTGAAATAGCGCATCACCGAGCCGCCAAACACAAACAACGCGAGCAGCACGACGATCGTCGTTACACCGGTCAGGATCGTGCGGGACAACGTCTCGTTGATCGACAGATTGAGCAGCTCGCTCAATTCCATACGTTTATATTTGCGCAGATTCTCACGAATTCGATCCGAGACGACGACGGTGTCATTGACCGAATATCCAAGGATCGTCAGCAGCGCTGCGACGATACCAAGATCGAACTCGAGCTGGAAAAGCGCAAAGATGCCGACGACAACCATCACGTCGTGCAAGAGCGACAGAAGCGTGCCGACCGCGAACTGCCATTCGAAGCGGAACCAGACATAGGCCATGATCGCGAGAACCGCGATCGTGACAGCGAGAATACCGGTTCGCCGGAGCTCTGCGGAAACCGCCGGACCGACAACTTCGACGCGACGCTGGACATAATTGCTGCCGAGCGCGTCGATCACCTTCTTGAGCGCTGCTTGTTGCCCAGCTTCTTCGCCGGGCTGCTGTTCGACGCGGATCAGCACCTCGTTCGTGGCGCCGAATTCTTGAATTTGGACATCACCCAGGCCGAGGCCGCCGAGCTGCGTACGCAATGCCGATACGTCCGCCGGAACGCCGGAGGTCGTCTGCACCTCGATCAACGTGCCGCCTTTGAAGTCGACGCCGTAGTTGAGCCCCCGGATGGCAAACAACCCGATCGAAACCACGATTGCGATGATCGAGGCCCAGAAGCAGACGTTTCGGAAGCGCATGAAGTTGATATGCGTTCCGTGGGGGAAGAAGTCGTATCCCTTGAAATTCGGAATGAACCGCATAAGTGCTTGACCTTTCAGGGTCTCGTAGACGGCCCGCGCTCAGATGGGGACTTCGATCTTGCCGGGTTTCGCGCGCGCCGCGCGCAACCAAAGGGCAATCAGAAGTCGGGTCACGGTGACCGCGGTGAAGATCGACGTGAAGATACCAATCGACAACGTGACCGCGAACCCTCGGATCGGCCCAGACCCGAGCCAGAACATGATGATGGCTGCGGCCAGCGTCGTGAGCTGACTGTCGAGAATGGTCGTGATGGCACGATTGAAACCCGCATCGATCGCACTCACTGCCGATTTTCCGGCACGAAGCTCTTCGCGGATCCGCTCGTAGATGATCACGTTGGAGTCGACCGCCATGCCCACCGTGAGCACCAGTCCGGCAATACCCGGCAGCGTCAACGTCGTCCCGACGGCAGACATCAAGGCAACGACCATGATGCCGTTCATGATGAGGCCGAACACCGCGAACAGCCCGAAAGTGCCGTAGGCGACAATCACCATCACCATCGAAATGCTACCGCCGATGATCGACGCAAGCCGACCGGCCGCAATTGAGTCTGCACCAAGCGACGGGCCGACTGTTCGCTCCTCGGCGATTGTCAGCTTGACGGGCAGGGCGCCGGACCTGAGCTGGACGGCCAGCGTATTCGCCGTCTCGACTGTGAAGCTCCCCGATATCTGTCCAGTACCGCCGAGGATCGGCTCTCGGATGACGGGAGCCGACAGCACTTTGTCGTCGAGGACGATCGCAAACGGCCGGTTCACGTGTTCCTGCGTAAAGCGCCCGAAGCGTCGCGCGCCGGCCTGATTGAAGCGGAACGTGATGATCGGCTCGTTGGTGCGCTGATCGAAGCCTGGCTGTGAATCGACGAGATCATCGCCCGGAACCACCGGCGTTTCGCGCAGAAGATACGACACCCCCTGCTCATCGCCACGCTCGCTGGCAGCATAAATGCGAAAGCCGGATGGCACGCGCCCCTGGCGCGCCTCGTCAGCCGTCATCGTCGGGTGAACTTCATGGAACGATAGCTTGGCGGTCTGGCCGAGCAGATCCTTCAGGACCTTGGTGTCGGTCAAACCCGGGTACTGGACGAGGATCCGATCCGCGCCCTGCTTGACGACAGTCGACTCCGCCGTCCCGAGCGCGTTGATACGTCGATTGACCGTCTCGATTGCTGCCGTTGCCGCGTGGATGACGCGCTGCTGCAGTCCTTGAGCCGTCGGCGTCAGCGTAATCAACCCGCCATCGCCTTTCGTGATCGCAAGGTCGTCGCTGTTCGTGCCGAGCAGTGCGTTGCCGAGTGGTTGGACGAGTTTGCGAAGCTCACGCACCGCCGCGTCGGCCTCCTCGGGCTTGGCTAGCCGCACCTGCACACTATTGCCAACGATGCCGACGCCAGTCGGAAACAGCTTGGCATCGCGCAACGTGCGCCGCGCGTCATCGCGCGCCGTCTGCAGCCACTCCTTGCGCAGCTCCTCGGTGTCCATGGCGAGCAGCAGATGCGCGCCGCCCTGGAGGTCGAGGCCAAGCGGCATCTGCTTCGTCGGCAGGAAGCGCGGCCACGATGCGAGCTGCTCCTTCGTGAACAGGTTCGGCAAAGCGAACAGCACGCTCACCAAACAGACGAACAGGATCGACAGCGACTTGAATCGAGAAAAATGAAGCATCGGGTGTCTGGACCTCGGAATTCCCGGCGGAAGCGGCGTCGCCGCGCTGCGCCTCAACCCGCCTTGGCGACCTCACCCTTGACCCGGACTTCGGCGATGGTGCCGCGCATCAGACGGACGCGTGTGTTCTCCGCGATCTCGACCTCGATTTCGGGGTCGGCTTCCTTGACGCGCGTAACCTTGGCAACAATACCGCCGGCCGTAACGATCACATCGCCGCGGCGAATGTTGGCGACCATCTCGCGGTGCTGTTTGACGCGCTGCTGCTGCGGGCGGAGCAGCAGAAAGTAGAAGATCACGAACATCAGCATGATCGGCAGCAACTGGACCATGAAGTCGCCACCGCCGAACTGAGCGTGGACCAAAGTGCTGTGCATGTGATGCGATTCCCAAGTCGAGAGTTTTGGCCGGATGCAAAACGGGACCGGCGACGAGCACGCCGCCACCGTCCACCGTCCGCTGTGAATTCGGGCCGGACTATAGTGTGCTCGCCCCCGTTTGCAACCGAATCCGCCTACCTGACGAGGTTGTAATCAGGGCAGCAGTCGCGCCTCGCGATAGCGCTGCAGATGGGTCAGGATCTGCGCTTCGGTGTCGACAGTATCGTTAAATCCCGCCAGCCGGCTCTTGGTCATGCTCGAGACGACATCGTGCTCGAGCCCCCACAGGAAGTCGCCAAAACCCCAGGTGACCGCCGCTGCCATCGGCCGCACGACGAGCTTGTGACGCTTGACGATCGCGTCCCACACCGGCTCCTTGTCGGCCATCCATTCACCGAGCCGCAGCGGCCGCGGCATCCCGCATTCGAGGCCATAGAGCCGCGCGATCTTCGGCCACAGCCCCGACCATCGGAATAGCGACCCATCCGTCGCGTTGAACGCCTGATTGCGCGCTGTTGGCGCCGTCGCCATCCATTTCAAGCCACGGGCGAGCTGGCTGGCATCGGTCGCTTCCATCAGGACGTCGAAACAGACCGGCTTGCCCGGGAAATCGAGCGGCGTCCCGAGCTCCGCGCACATCCCAGCCCAAGCACCGATCAGCGGCACGAGATTGCGCGGCCGCTCAGGAGCAAAATCATAGAGGAACCCAGGGCGCGACGCCGACCACGTCCAGCGCTTGCCCTCGGCGCGGGCGCTGAGCAGATCCTGCTGATCGTAATAGAAATTCGGCGGCATATGGCGCGGATCATCCTCTCGATGCGGCGAGCGCATCTTGCCGATCTGCATCCCGTACCATTTCGTGCCTTCGACGAGATGGACATGCTCGAGGGATGGCGCCGAGGCTTCGGCGCCGTCGAGCAGGTTCTCGAGCATGGCGCGATTTCCCGGCACATCCTCTACGCCGGCCGTCGCGTCCGAGAACGGCATCCGCGCTGTATAGAAAAGATGCGTCGCCTGCGGAACGCGGGCGAGCGCGGCGCGGGAGCTTGCCGGGTTCGTCAAGTCGCAGGCGAGGTAGCTCAGGCGCTCACGGGGCGTGTCGCTTGCCTGGGGCGGCGGGTTGCGACAGAGACCGACCACCGTCCACTCGGGATCGGCGAGCAGCACCTCAACCAGGCGCTTCGCCGCGGCACCCGTCGCTCCGCCGATAACCGCGACCCGCTTCGCCATGTCCGCTGCCCTCGTTCAGGTCGCGCCGAACACGCGCTGGAAAATCGTGTCGACGTGCTTCAGGTGGTAGGCATCATCGAACATCGCTTCGAGAGCCTTCGATGACAGGAGCGCCGCGACATCCTTGTCGGCCTTGAGGCTGGCGAGGAAATCGGCGCCGCTCTCCCAGGTCTTCATCGCGTTGCGCTGGACCATCGCGTAGCTGTCCTCACGCGAGGCGCCCGCCTGCGTGAGCGCCAGCAGAACGCGCTGCGAGTTGTGCAGACCGCCGAGTTTGTCGAGGTTCCGGCGCATGTTCTCGGGATAGACGACGAGCTTTTCGATCACGCCAGCGAGGCGGTTGAGCGCGAAATCCAGCGTGATCGTCGCGTCTGGCCCGATGAAGCGCTCGACCGAGGAGTGCGAAATGTCGCGTTCGTGCCAGAGCGCCACGTTCTCCATCGCAGGAGCCGCAAACGAGCGCACCATGCGCGCGAGACCGGTCAGGTTTTCGGTCAGCACCGGATTGCGCTTGTGCGGCATCGCCGACGAGCCCTTCTGCCCCGGCGAGAAGAATTCCTCGGCCTCCAGGACTTCCGTCCGCTGGAGGTGACGGATCTCGGTCGAAAGCCGCTCGATCGACGAGGCGATGACGCCGAGCGTCGCGAAATACATGGCGTGGCGGTCGCGCGGAATGACCTGCGTCGAGACCGGCTCTGGCGCGAGGCCCATCGCCTTGGCGACGTAGACTTCGACCGAGGGATCGATGTTTGCGAACGTGCCGACAGCACCGGAGAGCGCACAGGTCGCGACTTCCTTGCGGGCGGCAGCGAGACGTTCGCGACCGCGCGCGAACTCGGCGTAGGCGTAGGCGAGCTTGATACCGAACGTGGTCGGCTCGGCGTGGATACCGTGGCTGCGGCCGATGGTGATCGTAGTCTTGTGCTCGAAGGCGCGCTTCTTGAGCGCTGCCAGCACGCGATCCATGTCCGCGAGCAGGATGTCGGTCGCGCGTACGAGCTGGACGTTGAGGCAGGTGTCGAGCACATCCGACGAGGTCATGCCCTGGTGCACAAAGCGAGCCTCGGGGCCGACGTGCTCCGCGAGGTGCGTGAGGAAGGCAATGACGTCGTGCTTTGTGACAGCCTCGATCTCGTCGATGCGGGCGACGTCGAACTTGGCCTTGGCGCCCTTCTCCCAAATGACGGCTGCAGCGTCCTTCGGCACGATGCCAAGGGCGACCATGGCGGAGGCCGCGTGCGCCTCGATCTCGAACCAGATGCGGAAGCGGGTTTCGGGTTCCCAAATCGCCGTCATTTCGGGTCGGGAGTAGCGCGGGATCATCGGACGGCCTCCGGCTTTGCGGATTAAGGCGCAGCCTTACCAGATGCCCCCGCTGGCATCAATGCACGGGCACGCCAAATCGGCCTTAACCGCAGTCTGTTCCTCAGAAATCCACCTTGTCGCCGCCCTTGAGGGCGAGGATCTCGCGGGCTTCGTCGGCGGATGCGATTTCGAGACCGATACCCTCGATGATCTGGCGGACCTTCGTGACCTGCTCGGCGTTGGACTTGGCGAGCTGGCCGGGGCCGATCCACAGGCTGTCCTCCATCCCGACGCGGACGTTGCCGCCCATCGCCGCGGCCATGGCGGCGATGCCGAGTTGGTTGCGCCCCGCGCCGAGTACGCTCCAGCGATATTCATCGCCGAATAGACGGTCCGCCGTGCGCTTCATCATCACCACGTCCTCGTAATGCGGGCCGATGCCGCCGAGGATGCCGAACACCGACTGGATGAAGAACGGCGGCTTGATGATGCCACGGTCGGCGAAGTGGCGCAGCGTGTAGAGGTGGCCGATGTCGTAGCACTCGACCTCGAAGCG
>LNFM01005664.1_pt1 | contig 21352 bp, 19 predicted proteins | sample 596031 | NCBI WGS metagenome assembly LNFM01 (sample SAMN04254537, study PRJNA301005) | activated carbon metagenome | isolation source: dual media filters at the Ann Arbor, Michigan drinking water treatment plant | place: USA: Ann Arbor
TGTTGGGGGAGGGCTAGGGTGGGGGCCGCGGACGTGTTGAACACCGTCGCTGTTAGTTATAGTCGACCAGCATATTCTCGCCGCGTTCAGACAATTTCGAAGTACCGCTTCAGCTCCCAGTCGGTCACCGCGTCCTGCCACTGGCGATACTCCCACTCGCGCGTCAACGCGAAATGGTCGACGAAATCGTCGCCCAGCCAATCGCGCGCCACCTTGGAGTGCTTGAAGATCTCGGTGGTGGCCGCGAGCGACCGCGGAGCGCGCGGAATCTTCTCGCCGCCTTCGTTGGTACCGCGGATCGCCGGTGTCGTGAGTTTGAGACCCTTCTCAACACCGTGCAGACCGGCGGCAACCAATGCTGCCACGGCGAGATACGGATTGATGTCGGCACCGGGACACCGCGTCTCCAGGCGCGTCGATTTCGGCGAGCCGGAAATGACACGGAAACTCGCGGTGCGATTGTCCACACCCCAGGTCGGTTTCACCGGCGCCCAGAAGCCGTCCACGAGGCGCTTGTAGCTGTTGACCGTGGGCCAGAACATCGGCGCGAACTCCATGGCCACCGCAACCTGCCCGGCGAGGTAGCTCTCGAACAGCTTGCTCATCGAATGGCGACCCTTCGCATCGTAGAACACGTTCTTCTTGCCGTCCGACAGGCTCTGGTGCACATGGCCGCTGCACCCCGGGTAGGCCTGGCTCCACTTCGCCATGAAGCTAGGCATGATGCCGAAGCGGGATGCGATCTCCTTGGCACCGGTCTTGAACAGCAACGCGCGGTCGGCCGCTTCGAGGGCTTCGGAAAACGCTATCGCGGCCTCGTAGACGCCTGGCCCGGTCTCGGTGTGCAGCCCTTCGATCGGCACGCGGAAGGCGGCCATCTCGTCCTGGATCGCGTTGAAGTACTCGCGCGAATGATTCGTACGCAACAGCGAATAGCCGAACATGCCCGGCGTCAACGGTGTCGGGTCCACGCCCTTCTTGCCCGCCCAGCTTTGCGGCGTCTCGGTGAAGTTGAACCATTCGAACTCGAGCCCGCACATGGGCTGGAAACCCAGCTTGGCAGCCCGCTTCAGGACGCGCTTCAGGGTCTGGCGCGGGCAGACCGGATGGGGCGAGCCGTCGGCGTTCACGAAATCACCCAGGAAGAACGGCACGTTGTTGTCCCAGGGGACCTGTCGGACGGTGTTCAGATCGAGGCGCACCATGGCGTCGGGATAACCCTTGTGCCAGCCGGTGAGCAACGTGTTGTCGTAGCAGACGTCGTGCATGTCCCAACCCAGCACCACGTCGCAGAAACCGAAGCCGCCATCCACGGCCGAGGCGAACTTGTCGCGATGCAGGTACTTGCCGCGGAGGATGCCGTCGATGTCGCTCACCGCGACCTTGACCTTGCCGCTGCCGGAGCGGGCGACCAGGTCGAGGGCCGGATGGTGCGCCCGGGTGGACGGTTTTGCTCTTTTGCTGGCGCGGGCCATGGGGGTCTCCGGAGATGTTGTGCTTCGGGAAGGAAGAAAAGTTTGCCTCAAGACGGCGGTAGCGACCACCCCGAACGCCTATGTGGTCGGAGAACATGGGTGCTTTCGTCGTTTGCGGTACCGAAAAGAACCTCTTTCAACACGAAGGACGCGAAGGACACGAAGTAGCACGAAGGAAACCCATTCGTGTGCCAGGTCTTCTTCGGGTTCCTTCGTGTTTCAAGGTTTTGAGTCTGCGGTTCGTGTCAGAAGACTCTCGAGTCGATTGCCGGCGGCCTTGTGCGCGAGGATGTCGAAGATCTTCTCCGCCACCACGCTGCCGGCTTCGACCGGCGGCAAGCCGCCGGCATAGATGTTGGAGATCACCGAGTACTCGTAGCGCACTTCCGCATTGCCGCTGAACTGCGCGGCTGCGGCGCGCGCCTGCGGATCGTCCAGGCGGTATGCGAAATATGCCGACATGCTGCGCGAGGCCAGCGCGTCGCCGCCGGGACGCTCGCCGATCAGCACCAGCGTGAGTTTCGCTTGCAGCGCATCGCCCACGGCTTCGGCGAGCTTCACGCGTCCGAACGGCGCGACGATCGGCTGCCCCACCTTGCACTCGCGGCTGCGCAAGCCGTCGAGCAGGACCGGCAGCAGCACCGGCACGTTGTGATGGATGGCTTCCGCCGACAGACCATCCGATACGACGATCTGCACATCGCTGCCTTCCGGCGCGAGCTGCGTGCGCAGCTCATCGGCGAGGCGCGTGCCCAGTTCCGGATCGTTGAGGTGCGCTTCGCGATCCGTAGCTGCGGTCCGGAAACGCCGGAACGAGATACCGCCAGCGGTGTCGATGTCGAGATCGGCGTAGATCGCTTCCCGACCGACCGCGAGGTTGGCGCGCAGCGTGCGCGACACGCGATCGGCCGGTCGCGGTCCGGCGCTGTCGAAGCCGTAGGCGGCAGGGACGCTCTCCAGCAATCGCTGGAACTCCACGTCGGAACCGCAGAACAGGCGCGGGTTGCCCCAGTTCGGTCCGCGTGTGACGGTGCCGTCCTCATCCTCCACGAAGATGCCGCGTCCCACGGCCCAACGGAGGAACTCGGGCGCCGGCTTCAATCCGTGCACTTCGCGCAGCGTCTGGTCGTCGTGCCCGCTGGTGTCGAAGTAGGCGAGCATGCGATCGGTGTGCAGGTGCACGTCCATGTAGTAGTTGCAGCCCGCAGCGGTCAGGAGCTGGGTCGCCATCTGCTGGCCTTCGAGCGTGATCTTCGAGTGCAGCGTGTAGCAGGGCGCCATGCCCATGGGCAGCCCCATGAGCTTCGCCATGCAGTGGTCCTGCAGGTTCGACACGATCATCTCGACGTTGTCGAGGTGCGTTTCCGGCCCGATGAAGCCGGTCACGTTGTTTACCATGAACGGGTCGTAGCGGCGCGCCAGCCCGTAGCACAGTGCTTCGCACACGGCCATGTCCATGCCGTTGTGCTTGCCGTAGGTAAGCTCGCTGCCCTGCCCGGTCTCGAAATACATCCAGGTCTGGGCGATGTCGCGCAACGGCCCGCGTTCGGCCATGGTGGCGTACGCGCGGTCGAGCAGGTCGACGGTCACGTCGAATTCCTCGGTGAGCGTGCGGTCCGTGCCGGCCAGGCTCTGGAACAGGATTTCCACGGGATCGCCGCGCTCGAGACAGGCGAGCTGCGTCTTGACGTGGCTCAGCACGCAGATCTGCGTAGGGGCGCCGGCGGCGCGCCGCAGTTTGTCGAGATGCCGCAGCAGCCCGCCGACGTTCTCGACCGTATCGATGGCCGGATTGACCCCGATCAGCTGATCCCCCGATCCCATGGAAAGGCCGGCGTAGATCAGCATCGTCACGCCATCGAGGTTGTCGCTTGGATGATTGGGTTGCAGTCGCGACGACAACGTGCCGGGCAGACCGAGCAGCGTGCGGGCCTTCGCCGAGCGCTTCGCCTTGCGGGCGACCAGGACGAGCTCGTGCACGTCCATCAACTTGACGAGCGCTGCTGCCATGACTCCGGTCAGTGCGCCGCCGATGCGCCTCGCTTCGGCAGGAGGGCTGCGCAGGAGGCGGTCTTTCACGGCGCCCAGCGTCATCGCGGCGATCGACTCGAATGCCGCGCGATCGATGTCGTAGTTCACGCGCATGACCGAGTCCACGCGCCCCTTGTCGTCGGCCAACGGCCGATCGTGGAGATGCTGCAGGGTGAGCCCTGAGAGGATCTGGCGCGCCGCCTCGCGCGTCACTTCGTCGGGGGCGGCAAGGCCGGCTATCCGGTCGCCGGCCTTGTCGACGTCCGCTGCGCCGAGCAACGCCTTGAGTCCCACGAAGCGGAACGGGCGGTCGAGGACGGTGGTCGCGTAGAGCTCGTCCGGTTGCGGGTCGGGAACAAGGATATCGGCAAGCGGCTTTGGCTGTTGCATCGCGGCTAGTGCATCCCGTAGAACGATACCGGCACCACGCCGTCGCGCGGCCGGCCGATGTTGGCGAAGTGTGCGTGCCGATCGGGCATCTCGTCCACCACGATGAGGCGGGGCGGGTTGCGGCCCCAGTCGGTGGCGTAGTTGCCGAGCGTCTTGCCGAGGTTGGCCTCGAGCAGCAGCACCAGCGGCCCACCCGCGGCTGGTGCGCGATCCAGCGCCTGGGCGATATGTTCGCCCAGACGTTTGACGATATCCTGCCCGGGCGCTCTCCCGAGCAACTGGATGCACGCTCCCCGCGCGTGCCGGCGAGCCAGCACCACCGCGTCGCCAATCGCCGTGAGATCGGCATCGATCGCGAGGCGCGCGACGACCGGCAGATCGCGCAGGGGCAGGACGCCGGTATCGGGCAGGAACAGCGTCGCGCCGGAGACCTCGGTGCTGTGCAAGGCCAATCCGTACACCGTGGCGCGTCCGCGCTGTTCCGGCACGAGCGTGGCGAGGTCGCGCGCGAGCACGGGTGATCGTGCGATCCGCAACGCGAGATCGATGCCGAGGTCGCCGAAATGCGTCGTGCCGGGCATGGGCTCGCCCGCGGCATGCCGGTAGAGCAGTTCACCGACCCCGCCCGAGAAGGTGATCGAAGCATCCGATGCGCCGGGGAACGGTACCTGCTCGTGCATGCGACCGGCGTCCGTGGCGAAGAACGTGCGGTCGCCGCTCACGCTGGCTTCCAGCGCGCCGGCGTACCAGTCGAGTATCGCCGTCAGCGAGCCCTGATTCAGCGTGTCGCCCGCTTGATGGCGCAGCCCCAGCGCCGCCAGCAAGGCGCGGCCGTGACGAGAGATGGCCGTCAGGCGGTAAGTGCCCGGCTGCACCTGGAAGTGCCGTGCCCCGATGTAGTGGCAGCCGGTGGCGAGCACGTCGCCGTTCAACCCCAGGGCCGGATTGGTGGTGCCGCCGCCGATGTCGAGGTTGAGAATCGGTCGGTCCGCGTGCAGGCGGCTCAAGGTGGCGCAACTGCCCATGAATGCAAGCCAGGATTCGAGGCAGGGGTCGTCGGCCGTAGCGACCACGGCTTCCCCGAGGCGGTCGCCCACCGCCCGGGCGATGATGGCGGCGTTGTCGCGCAGCGCGGCGAGGCCGGTGATGATGGTGCCGCCGGCGAAGAAGTCCTTCGGTGCGAAGCCGCAGGAGGCGAACCAGCGATCGAGCAGCGAGTCGACCGCATCCGCGTCGATGCCGTCGTTGCGAAACGGGGTGAACACGGGCTCGGGGCGGTAGACGATCTCGGGGGATTCGAGCTCCATGCGGCCGGTCACGCTGTGGTGGCCGACGCGCGCTCGCGCCACCAACGCGCTGCTGGTCGTGGAGCCGAAGTCGAGACCGATCAGGTGGACAGCGCTTCGAACCATGGCGTCAGGCCGCGCGCCAACGCCGTGCGCGCTCGACGGCGTCGGCGAAGCGCGCGTGCTGTTCCGGTGCCAACGGGACATCGGGCTCGATGACGCGGTCCGGCGGTGCCACGGGAGGCAACGTTTCCACGGGCCCGAAACCGGCGCCGATGAAGGCGAACTGCGCTCCACCCAGCCCCGTGAGATCGGGCGTGGAGGGGACCACGACGGTGCGACCGAGTGCACGAGCCAGGAAGACACAGAAGTAGGGATTGAGCGACAGGCCGCCATCGATCGACACGGTCGGTGCGAGCGGCACCCGTTCGTCCATCGCAGTCAGCGCCTGCGCGCTGCGCAACGCGACGCCCTCGAGCACAGCCTGAACCAGGTCGAACCGGGTCGTGTCGAGGCCCATACCCAGCCAGAGACCGGCCGCCGAACGATCCCAGTATGGACAGGCGAGCCCCGACAGCGCCGGCACGAAGGCAAGGCCGCGTTCGAGCGCGCTCGGCCCGGCGAGGTCGCGCAGTTCCCGGAAGTTCGAGAAGAGCCCAAGACGCCTTGCCCAATCGAGCGCCGAAGCGGCGTTGAAGACGCCGCCGTCGATCGCGTAGGTGGTCCGCAATCCAAGGCGCCACGCGACGGTCGGCAGGATGCCGGCATCGGGCGCAGCGGTGGGAGCATCTCCCGCGACTGCCAACGCGAACGCGCCGGTACCGAAAGTGATCTTCACCTGCCCTGGCGCGTGGCAGCCGTGTCCGAACAGCGCCGCCTGCTGGTCCACCATGCTCGCGACCAACGGGATGCGCGTGCCGGTGATCGCGCCATGGTCGAACACGGTGGGGCGGATCGGGGGAAGCAGGTCCATGGGCACGTCGAACAGACGGCAGAGCTCCGGATCCCATTGCCCGGTGGCGAGATTCATGAGGCTGGTGCGCGATGCCGTGGTCACGTCGGTCGCGTAGGTCCCGCACAGCCGGTCGAGAAAATACGCATCGCTGGTAGCGAGACGCAGTCGACCTTGGCCGGCGAGCGATCGCGCTTCGGGGACATGATCGAGAATCCAGCGCAGTTTCGTCGCGGAGAAGTAGGCGTCGAGCGGCAGTCCGGCTCGCGACAGCGTCAGCGTCTCGGCGCCAGCGGCCTTCAGTCGATCGATGACGGGCTGGGTACGGTTGTCCTGCCACACGATCGCGTTGCAGATCGGCTCCCCGGTCGCACCATCCCAGGCGATCACCGTCTCGCCCTGGTTGGCGATCGCCAGTGCATCCGCCCCTTGCGCGTAGTCGAGGCACTGGCGGATGTTCGCGAGCAGCTCGCGCGGATCGTGTTCGACCCAGCCGGCCTGCGGGTAGTGCTGGCGGTGCTCCACCGAGAACATCGGCTGGAACGTGCCGTCCAGGAACAGCTGGTGCGCCTTGGTGGCCGTGGTGCCCTGGTCGATGGCGACCACGAAGCGCGGATGTTCTTCTTCAGCCATGGCGGGTCAAGGGCGCGTCGACTCGGCGAAATCCACCGTCAGCGATGCGGTGCCGCCCAGGTGCTTGGTGTCGAACGGCAGGTCGATGCGACGCTCGGGCAGGAAGCGGCGCTCCTCGTTCCACACGACGCGCTTGCCGGCGAGCACGCGCAAGCGCCCGTGCGCCGTGTGCCCCATGCGCGCATTGAAAGGCAGCGCCGCGGGCAGCGGCGCCGGGGCCGCGAGGCGTTGCGGGCAGACGTAGCGCACCGGGGACTGTGCTTCGAGAGTGATCAGGTGTGTGGCCGCGGGCAGGGCCCCGTGCAGGCTCGCTGCGATGGCGTGCGCTACGGCGCGGCCCTCGCCCCATGCGGTCCACGAAGCTTCCACCGGACGCAGGAGATTTCCCGCCACGAAATAGTCCGGATCGCTGCAGCGGCCGTACTGATCCACGACCGGGCCACCGGTGCCGGTGTCGAGGGCGAGGTGGCTCACCTTCACGATCGCGGTCTCGGGCACGAACTTCCCGGTGAAGACCACGCCGTCACACGCGAGCACCGAACGTTCGCCTTCGCGTTCGATCTCGACGCCGGTCACGGTGCGCGTTCCGTGGACCGCCACGACCCGGGTGCGTGTCAGCACGCGGGTAGCGAACGCGATGCGCGCGATCCAGTCGCCCGGGGATGGTGCCATCACGTGGTCGCCCGGTTCGATCATCGCGACCGGCTTGATGCCGGCGTGCCGCATGGTGAGGAGGTTGGAGAACGAAACGAACTCGGTCCCCACGATCACCGCGCGTTTGCATGGCTGCACCTGCGCGAGGTACACGAGCTGCTGCAGGGCGCCGGTGGTGAACACGCCCCAGGGCCGGCTGCCGGAAACGAGGCGCGCCGATCGCGGTGTCTCGCGCGTACCGAGGGCGAGCAGCACGCGGCGGCCGGTGATCGTTGCCTGGCCTTCCGGCGACACGATGCGGACGTGGCCGCCGGGTTCGAGCGAGAGCGCGGTGGTGCCGGTGCGGACATCGATGCCCGCGGCCGCCTGTACCAGGCGCTTCGCATACGACGGGCCGCTCAGGACGCGGCGGAACTCCTTCCAGCCGAAACCGAGGTGGCCGCAGTGCCGCGGGACGCCGCCGGCCTGCTGTTCGCGTTCGATGACCACCACGTCACGGACGCCGAGGCGTTTCAGCTCCGCTGCCGCGGCGAGCCCTGCCGGCCCTGAGCCGAGAATGACGACGTCGTGGGTGGTCATCGTCAAGGCAACATCGACATCTTGAAACACGAAGGACACCAAGGACACGAAGGAACACGAAGGAACCCCGTATCTTCGCCTTTCATTCCTTTGTGTCCTTCGTGCTCTTCGTGTCCTTCGTGTTTCAAGGTCTTTTCCTTCATCGCTCGTCGATAGCCGCCGGCACATCCCTCAGCCGCCCTGCCGCCAGCTGCGCCACGCGCCAACTGCAGTAGAAGCCCTGACATCGCCCCATCATGCACCGCGTCCGCCGCTTGAGGCCGCCGAGATCGCCGGCAGGCAGAGGGCCGCTCAATGCCGCTTCGATCTCGTGCCGTGTCACCAGCTCGCAATGACATACGATTTCGCCGGCGTCGGGTTCCTGCCAGCGCCGCGGGCGTTCCTCGCACAGGTTGGGCACCGGGGTCCAGATGGGCTCCGCGGTCCAGTCGAGTGCGCCGAAATGCTGCGCGTACAGGTCGGCCACGTGCTGCGCTATCCCGAGCGCTGCGGTCAACCCGGTGGACCGGATGCCGCCCACGGTGATCCAGTTGCGGTCGGGCAGGGCTTCGATCTGATAGTCCTTGAACTGCGTGGCCGGTCTCAGACCGGCATACAGGGCATTGACGGTGTGATGCGCCAGTGCGGGAACCAGGTCGCGCGCGCGTGCGATCAGGCGTTCCAGAGCATCCTCATCGACGGTCGCCACGTCGCGCGCGTCCTGATCTTCGGCCGTGGGCCCGACCAGCAGATTGCCGTAGGCGGTCGGGCACAAGAGCACGCCCTTGGTGCGCGCCGTCGGCACCGGCAGCACGATCGAATAGACCAGCTCGCGTGCGGGCTTGTCGAACACGACGAACTGACCCTTGCGCGGCCGGATCTCGAAAGGTGCCGGCCGCGCGATCGATTCGATCTGGTCGCCGTACAGTCCGGCGGCGTTGATCACGACGCGGGCGGTGATCTCTCCGGTGGTGGTCGCGAGCAACCAATGATCGTCCTCGCGCTCGCCGCCCTGCACCTCGGTGCTGCGTCGGACGATGGCGCCGTGAGCCAACGCCTGATGGACGTAGGCGAGCGGTGCCGACCAGGGGTCGATCACGTGTTCGCCGGGAATCAGTACCGCGCCCAGCGCACCCGGTGCGAGATTGGGTTCGCGTGCATACAGTTCGGCGGTGTCGATGAGCCGAACGTCGGTGACATGGTTGCCGTGCGCCTGTTCGACGATCGCCGGCAGCTTCACCAGTTCCTCGTCGGTCCACGCTACCACGATGCCGCCGGTTTCCACGAGCGGCAGATTGAGGGGTACCCGAACGTCGAGGTATTCGCGATAGCCGGCACGCATGCACGCCAGTTCGAGGCTGCCAGGCGGGGCATCGAAACCGGTGTGGAGCAGGGCGCTGTTGCCCTTGCTCGCACCGGCCAGGATGTCGGCGCTGCGTTCCAGCAGCACGCATTCCGCGCCACCGAGGGCCAGCCGGCGCAGGATGGCGCACCCGACGACACCGCCGCCGATCACGGCGACGTCGAAGGGCGGTGCGGGTGTTTCCATGGTCGGGTGGACCGCGGCGGGTCAGGGTGAGTTTCGCATCCAGCGCAAACAAAAGGGCGGGGCTGCATGCCCCGCCCCTTGACGTAGCTGAACGAGGCCTCAGCTCGCGCCGGGCCGCCCCAAGCGGGCTGGCCCCCTGGGGGGAAGGGCCGCAGGCCCATCGGGAGGGACGTCACCTCATCAGGCTACTCCGACGGCCTTCTCCGCGGCGGCGATTTCGGCTTGCCGTTTGGCGATCATGTCGCCGATCGGCGGGCCCTGGAAGCGCCGCGATTCCATGGCGATCCAGAAGATCGCCATGGCCACCAGCAGCCCGATGATCAGGTAGCCCACCTTCTCGTTGGGCGGCTGTACCCCCACGAAGATCAGCAGCGCGCAACCGATGATGGCGAGCACGCTCACCAGCTTCGACGCGGCGCCAAGTTGAAACGGCCCCTTTGCGGCCCATTTGCCGTTCATCTCGGCACGCAGGCCGGCGGCGATGGGGAGAATGTACGAGATGTACAGGAACACCGCGCAGCCGGTCGACAGCACCACGAACGCATCGCCGTACAGCGTGGCGATGATCGAAAGGATGGCACCCCACCAGATCGCGTTCACCGGTGTGCGATGCTTGCGACTCACGTGCTTCAGCGCGCGCGAGAACGGCAGGCCGCCATCGCGCGAGAACGCGAACATCATGCGCGAAGTGGACGTGAGGCCGGCCAGTGCGCAGATGTAATTGGCGATGACGATGGCGATGATGAGGATGTCCTTGAAGATCTTCGGCATCGGCGACTGTTGCATGAGCCAGGGGAAGGCGTTCCAGCCCTGTTTGGCCCCTTCCTCGATGCTGGGCATCGCGAGGATGAAGGCGCACAGCATCACGTAACCGAACAGGAAGGACCAGAACACCGAATGAATCATCCCGCGCGGCGCCGACCGGGCGGCATCACGCGTCTCCTCGGCGGTGTGTGCGGATGCGTCGAAACCGGTCACGGTGTAGACGCCTTGCAGCAACCCCAGCAGGAAAATGAAAGGGAGCGACTGGATCGCGGTCGGCCAGACACTGCCTCCGGCTTCACCGGAAAAGTTGCTGAAGGTGAACAGGCGCGAGAAGTCGAGACTCGGGGCATAGAACAGCAGGCCGAGCGTCAGCAGCACCGCGGCCACGAAGATGAGATAGCCGCTGAAGTCCGTCAGGATCGTGGTGGCGCGGATGCCGACGTGGTTCAACCAGGCTTGCGTGACGGTGATGGCGGCGATGAAGATCGTCTGCGTCCACCAGCCTTGATCGAGCGGCGCTTCGGTGACCCAGCCCAGCGCCTTGGTGTCGAGGCCCAGCACTTCGCCGAGAAACAGATCGCGGAAGAGCAGGAACACACCGAAGTTGACCGACGACACCACGAACAGCAATCCGAGCAGGTTGAACCAGGCGGCAACCCAGCCGTAGCCGCGTCCGCCCAGCAGCGAAGCCCAGTGGTAGATGCCGCCGGCAGTGGGGTACGCGGATGCGATCTGCCCCATCGCCGCCGCCACCAGCAGCGCGAACAGGCAGGCGAGCGGCCAGCCGTAGCCCACCGACGCGCCACCGGCTGCACTGAGCGACAGCGGAAATGCCGTGATGCCACCCGCGAGGATGCAGATGATCGAGAACGAGATCGCGAAATTCTGGAAGGCACCCATGCGGCGCGACAGCTCCTGGGCGTAACCCATGCTGTGCAGCGTCTTGACGTCCTCGTCGTGGGCGGCACTTTGCTCGTACTGCTTGTTGGAATCGGCCATGGTCTCTCTCGCTTGTGGATGGGCGGGTCCGTCACCCCCGGACCCGGCATGGATTGCAGCGATTGCCATGCCGGGCACGGCCGGCCCCTACCGGATCATGCCAATGGCGTATTCGGACTGTAAAGGTGCGGTGCATCATGAACTTGGCGCGAAACGTGCCCGCGACCTGCCGGGGGCTTGTGCACGCCACTCAGGCGGGCGACCCGAATGCGTGCACGGTATTGGGGCGTCAGCGAGGAGCGGCCGACGGCGGTGCTGCGGTCACCCGGGGGCGATTCAAATTGATGGATCGGACAGTCCCGTGACTTTTCAGCCAGCGTTCCACCACGTCCCAGATCGGTTCGCCGCGGGCGTCGTCCGCCATCGGAGCCCATCCGGCGACGCGATAGCGTTTGGATGCAGCGATCGGCTGTTCGCCCAGGCGCAGATCGGAAATGCGCTGGCCGCGCACCGCGTAGGGATCGATCGTGTACCGCAGGCCCCCGGTGCGCACCATGTCGCCGCCCTGCTGGTAGTAGGGATCGGGGTTGTAGAGATTGTCGGCCACGTCCTCGAGGACCGCATGCAGCGTTGCGCCGGTCATCTCGGTGACGGTGACGGTCGGATACGTGATCGCGGTCTGGTCCAACAGCGCTTCTCGCGTGATCGTCTGTCCGGGCAGCAGCGACGTGCCCCAGCGGAAGCCGGGTGACAGCGCGATCGGCACGTCCTTCTCCTGCATCAACGCATCGAGGATGAGTTGGTCGAAGGTGCCGTTGAAGTTGCCGCGTCGGTAGAGCAGGGTATCGGTGCGTGCGAGCGGTTCCGCGAGCGCGGCCGCATGCGGTGCACGCAACCGTTCGATGAGCGCCGACATCGGCGGGTCCGGCGGCAGCAGATTCGCGAACACGGGCAGCAGGCGATAGCGGTAGTCGTCGATGCGGCCGCCGCGCACATCCAGATCGAGGACGCCGAGGAACTTGCCGTTGGAACCGGCGTTGGTGACGATGGTGCGGCCGGCAGGATTCACGACTTCGATGGCGGCCGGCACTGCGTCGTGAGTGTGGCCGCCAAGGATCGCGTCGAGCCCGCGCGTACGGCTCGCGAGCTTGAGATCGGTGTCCATGCCGTTGTGCGAGAGCAGCACCACGACTTGCGCGCCCTTGGTGCGTGCAGCGTCGATGACCCGCTGCAGATCCGATTCGCGGATGCCGAACGTCCAGTCCGGCACGAAGCGCCGCGGATGCGCGACCGGCGTGTAGGGGAATGCCTGTCCGATGATTGCAACCGGGACACCGTTGATTTCGCGAATGACGTGCGAGGCGAACACCGGATCCTCGAAATCCGCCGTGCGGACGTTCTGCGCGACGAAGTCGATGCGCCCGTGGAACTCGTTGTCGACGACCGACCTGACCCGCTCCGCACCGAGCGTGAATTCCCAGTGCGCGGTCATCACGTCGACGCCGAGAGCGAGGCAGGCCTCGATCATGTCCTGGCCCTGCGTCCACAGGGCGGTGGCAGAGCCTTGCCAGGTATCGCCGCCGTCGAGCAGCAGCGCACCGGGGCGTTCCGCGCGCAGTCGGCGCACCAGTGTCGCGAGATGCGCGAAGCCGCCGACCTTGCCGTACAGGCGAGCGGCCTGGGTGAAGTCGAGATCGGTGAAGGCGTGGGCCGCGGCGTTGCCCGGCGGAATGCCGAAGTGCCGCAACAGCGCCTCGCCGGTGAGATGCGGCGGGCGAGCGCGCGCGGCGCCGGTGCCGATGTTCACGTCCGGTTCGCGGTAGTGGATCGGCAGCAACTGCGCGTGGCAGTCGGTGAAATGCAGCAACCCCACGTTGCCGAAGGGCTCGACGTCGTACAGGGATGCCGTGGCTTCGCCCGCCAGCAGCGAACGGCTGTCGAGTGCGAGGCCGGCGGCAGAGGCCGCAGCCAGGACCTGGAGGAACTCGCGTCGATGCATGGCAGGGATTTTCGGGACGTTGCGCTTGTCCGACGGCACGGTACCATGCCGTCGTGCGGGATCGGTTTGAATCCACCTGCCCGGCGGCCCCGTAACACAGGGCGGCGGGCACGGGCCCGTCATTCCCCATCCGAACACGAGGAGAAACCATGAAGCACCAGATCATCATTCGTTCCGCGCTCGCCGGCCTGCTGGCCGTATCCGCTGCGGGTGGCGCCCTTGCCGGGGACGACATGAAGAAGACCGACAAGGAGAAATGTCTGGGCGTGGCGAAGGCCGGCGCGAACGATTGCGCCAGCGCCAACGGCTCGCATTCCTGCGCGGGCCAGGCCAAGAAGGACAACGACCCGAACGAATGGAAGTACGTCGCCATGGGCACCTGCGAATCCATGGGCGGCAAGGTCGCCATGAAGAAGTAGTCCGAACGGACGCTGGCACCGGCGGCTGCGAGGCCGCCGGTGTTGTTTCGTGGATACACATGCGCCAGCCGGTAGCGGCATCGGATTCCGATCCCGGCACTACCGCGATTTCCTGGATGGCGAGCCGGACGTTGGTTGGCTCGAAGTCCACAGCGAGAACTATTTCGGCGACGGCGGGTTCGATCTGCACGTGCTGGAGCACGTGCGTGCGCGTTACCCCATCAGTCTGCACGGCGTCGGGTTGTCGCTCGGGTCGGCCGACATACTGCGCGCGCGGCATCTCGACAAGCTCGTCCGACTCGTCGATCGCGTCGAGCCCGCGCTGGTGTCCGAGCATCTGTGCTGGGGTGCGCTGGGCGAGCGGCACTTCAATGATCTGCTGCCGATGCCGTTCACGGACGAAGCGCTCGGCCTCATGATCGAACGCGTGACGCAGGTGCAGGAAGCCCTGCGTCGCACGATCCTGGTGGAGAACGTCTCGAGCTACGTGACCTACCGCGATTCGACCATGAGCGAGATGGAGTTCCTGGTCGAACTGGCGCGGCGCAGCGGTTGCGGATTGCTGCTCGACGTCAACAATCTGCACGTGAACGCCGCCAATCATGGCCACGATGCGCGGGCGGAACTCGAGCGGGTTCCGGCCGGTGTGGTGGGCGAGATTCATCTGGCAGGGCACAGTGCGGTGGACGGCTTGCTGGTCGATGATCACGGTTCGCCCGTGGTGACGCCGGTGTGGCAGCTCTACGAAGCGGCGTGCCGTCGGCTGGGTCCGCTGCCGACCTTGATCGAATGGGACACCAGCGTTCCGGAGCTGCCGGTACTGTTGAGCGAAGCGGCTCGTGCGACAGCGGTGCGCGAGGCCAGCCGTGGTTGATCTGACTACGGCTCAGGCAGCCTTGGCGAATCTGCTGCGGGACGCGTCGGCATCGCCGGACGCGGAGCCGGTGTTGCTTGGTTCCGCGACGACCCTCGCACCGCGATTGGCCTTGTACCGCGGCAATGTCTTTGCCAATGCCCGCAAGGCGCTCGCAGCGGCCTTTCCGGTCACCGAACAACTGGTCGGTGCGGAATTCTTCGACGGGCTCGCGCGCGAGTACGCTCGCCGCTCGCCTTCGCGCGACGGCGATCTCACGCGCTATGGCGACGCATTCGCTGCGTTCCTGGGCGAGTTCGAGCATGTACGGGACCTGCCGTATCTCCCGCACGTGGCCGGACTCGAATGGGCCGTGCACTGCGCCCACTACGCTGCGGATGCCGATCGCTTCGATACGCTGAAGCTGGCGAGCCTGCCGGACGAAGCATGGGGCACGTTGCGCCTGCGACTCCATGCGGCATGCGCGTTGTTCGTCTCGCCCTGGCCGCTGGCCGCCATCTGGAAGGTGCACCAGCGCGACCACCTGGGCGATCGGACCGTGTCGTTCGACAGCGGAACATACCGCTGCCTCGTCTCCCGGCCGCTATGGCGCGTTCAGGTCGGCGAACTCGGGGTTGCCGAACACGCGTTTCTCGAGGCCGCCCAGGATGGACTATCGCTGCATCGCTGCGTAGATGAAGCGGTTACCGCCGACCCGTCGTTCGATCTGGGCCCGGCGCTGGCGGCGTGGATCGAGGCGCGGGTGATCGTCGACTTGAGCTGAGGATACGAGCCCCCCGATAGGCCTTGCGGCCTCTCCCCCCAGGGGGCCAGCCCTCTTGGGGCGGCCCGGCGAGGGCTGAGGTTACGCCCCCCCGACAGGCCTTGCGGCTGCTCGCGGAGAGGGCTGATCTCTCGAACCGGTGGTCAGCGTGCCTCCGCCGTCTTTGCCGCATCCGGGCCTTCGTCGAGATAGCGGAACCGGATCCATCCCGCGTTCATCTCTTCCCAGGTCTGGTCGCCCCAGCGCACGGTCTTGTCCGGGTCGGGGTTCGCGGGGTTCTGCGCGGAATTGTCCCAGGTCATGTCGAAGATCACCTTGGTGCCCGCGGGGAACACCTTGGGCTCTTCGAGCACGTAGGTGGTCTGCCAGCTGAAGTCGTACTTGGGCACGTTGAGCAGGATTTCCTGACGGCCGTCGGGATAGATCGCGGTGAAGCGCGAGGCCTTGCCGCGCAGGTGCGCGTGCGGCATCAGCGTGTAGACCACGACCGGCCGGTCGTAGACGAACTCGACGGTTTCCGTGTGTGCCTTGGCGTGCGGCGGGATCGCGAGCCCGCCCTTGAACAGGAAGGTGAGGTGCAGCGGATGCTTCGGGGGCGTATCGGCGAAGTAGTAGCCGACACGCGTGACATCGCGCGCGCTCTTGCCGTTGGGCGTGTAGTGCATCTGGAACAGCAGTCTTGCGTCCTTGCGCAGCAACACGCCGGTGTCGTCCGGATAGAAGAATGCATTCTTGCCAGGCGCGTATCCGCCGAACGCCGCCAACTGCCCGACGCGTGCTTCCTTCGATTCGGGGTCGTCGAGTCCCGCGAGCACGTGGTGCACGACCGAACGATCGCCGGGCAGGATTTCCACGGCACGCACCCACGCATCGTGACCGACGGGGTTCGGCAGGGTCGGATACTGATAGTTGACGACCCCGGTCGCCGGAACGTCGAAGGCAGGCACCTCGACGACGAGATCGGGTGTGCCGAGGGTCCACTCCGTGCGAGCCGCCGACTGCGAGAGAAGGGGATCGGGGCGGGCGCCGCGCGGAGACCCCGCTTCGATCCAGTGCACCAGCGTCTGCACTTCCGCCGTGCTCAGCGATCGATCTCCCACGAAGTGGCCGTAGTGCGAGTCGGCGTGCCACGGGGGCATGCGCTTGGTGCGCAACACCTCGCGGATCATCGGCGCGAATCCGCGCACCATGTCGTAGCTGGTCATGGCCCAGGGCGCGACGCCGCCGGTACGATGGCAGGCGACGCAGTTCTTCTGCAGCAGCGGAGCGATGGTTTCCGAGTAGGAGATCGCCGCGTGGGCCGCACCGCGGGTGCGCTCGGGGAAATTGACAAGGCAACCGGCGGTCTGGGTTCGGGCCAGCGGCACTGATTGCCCCGCGAGCATCGCGTCGAGGGCGTCGGCGAGATAGCGCCTCGTCGGTGCGGGCTTCTGCTTCTCGTAGTCCAGGCGATCGTCCAGCGCGCCGCGATAGGTGAGTTGCCACGTCTTCGGATCGATCACGAAGACCTCAGCGGTGCGCTCGAAGCCGAGAGCTTCGCCGACCAACTGGGTATCGTCAGCGAGGATCGGGATGTCGATCCCGAACTCCTTGGCTTCTGCGGCGATGGCGTCCCGATTGTCCTGCAGGTTGGAATTGACGAGGAGGAATTCGACGCCCTGACTGCGATAGCTGTCGCGCAGTTCGCGGAATGCCGGGAGCGCCTGCCGCACGATGGGGCAACCGTTGCCCTGGACCATCAGGACTACGGCTTTGGCGTCCGACAGATAGCGCAACTCGTGGGAGGCGCCGTTCTGGTCGAGCAGGCGGAAGTTGTCGATGCGGTCGCCGGGGGCGGCGGCGAACGTCGCGTTGATGCAACAGGCGCCGGCCATCAGCCAGGCAACGGAAAAGGAGCAGTTCATCGCGTAGTCCCGCATCGCAAGGAAGGTCACGTGATTTTGCGCCATCGGGCCAGCGAACGGGGATCGGGACGATCGGAATAAAGACACGAACACAGTGTTACACTATGTACGTGTGTATATGTGAAGATGAGGTTGGCCATGAGGAACGTCACTATCACTCTGGACGAAGAGGTGGCAGCCTGGGCGCGGGTTCATGCTGCGCGGCAGGACATGAGCGTCTCTCGCATGGTCGGCGAGATGCTCGCGCAACGAATGCGGGAATCGGCCGAGTACGAGGAGTCGATGCGACGCTTTCTCGCCCGCAAGCCCGTGAAACTGAGCCGCGGACGCGGTCGCTACGCAAGCAGGGAGGAACTGCATGATCGCTCCCGTCTTCGTTGACACCAACGTGATCGTGTATGCGCGCGACACCAGGGATTCCACCAAGCAGCGCCTTGCCGAATCCTGGCTGGACCATTTGTGGCGCGAGCGGCTTGGCCGCACGAGCATTCAGGTGCTCTCCGAGTACTACGTCAGCGTTACGCGGAAGCTTGATCCCGGACTCGCGCCCGAAGACGCGTGGGACGACGTAAGTGCCTTGATGGCGTGGAATCCCCGACCCATCGATCGCCTGGTGCTGGAGCGTGGCCGCGCCATCGAGGCGCGGTACCGCCTTTCGTGGTGGGACAGCCTTATAGTGGCTGCCGCACAACTTGAAGGTTGTGCTGTACTCCTGACGGAAGATCTGCAGGATGGCACCAGTTTTGACGGTGTAACCGTTCGCAGTCCCTTCACACTGTCCACGACGGAATCAAGAGCTGCCTATACCGCGGTTCCATCGACCTCGCGCCATCCGCCGCGAGGCAGGCCTCGTCGCGCGGCGTAGACGCCTGCGCTCAGCGATTGACCGGCGATTCCGGGTCGAGCAGAAACGCCACCGCGTGGGCGATTTCTTCCGGCGTCAACCAGCCATTGGCACCGAAGCGCGGCATGTGAGAGCAGGGCAGAAAAGCCTGCGCGTTCCAAACCTTCTCGTAGACGAACTTCACCGTTTCGGGCGAACTGCCCAGGCGCTTGCCGTAGCCGGTGAGGGTCGGCCCCAGGTTGCCCGCGGCGACTTCCTTCGTTGCCATGGTGTGGCACGCGTAGCAGTTGCCGCCGCGGCGCGTGCCGGCGCGATCGGGCTGGATCTTGCCGATGTGCCCACCGGTACCGATGGAAGCGAGTTTTTCGCCTTCCTTCCAGTTTCCGAGCAGCTTGCCGTCGTCCGGATAGCGGATATTCGTGCGGCTCTGCGCGACTATGCGCTCGGCGATCTCCGGAGGCGGTGTGTTGTGGTGCGCGCTGCACAGTGCCTGCACCTCGTCCTGGGCGAGACGAGTGCGCCACTCTTCCTCCGTCGCAGTGGAGAACGAACGATGCATGGCATCCTCGGCGCGCTGCAGCACATCCGAATCGGCAGCGACCGCCGGCAGCGCCGCAAGGATCAATCCGCCGATCAGGCAGAGCCGCGGCGTCATCGCTTGATCCCCGGGGCTTCCAGCACGCCGCCGCTCGCCTGGCGTTGCAGATACATCTGCAGGGCGACGATGACGTCGGAACCATAGTCCGCGTCCGGTGCGCGCATCTGGCGAATACAATCGATGAGACGGCGTTCCAGAGTCCAGACCGCACTTTGCGAAACGCGATAGGCCGGCCACTGGATCATCGATTCGCGGGCGCTGGCCGGGTCGAGAAAATTCGGGAGTTCCTGCAACCGGATGCGGCGCGCGTCCAGCGAGTGGCAGGTCGCGCAGGAAAAATCGAGCGGACCGGCACGCCGGAAGAACAATGCTTCGCCGATGGCCGACATTTCGGCTTCACGCGGATGGCTTTGCGATGGGCGGATCGGGAGACCCCGCGATTTCGTGGCGACGAACGTGACGAGCGCTTCCATGTCGGAGCCGGGCCGGGTCCAGCCCTGGATCGCTTCCTCCGTCGTCATGCCTTGCAGGGTCGTCATGCAATGGATCAGTCGCGATTCGGTATCGAGCACGCGACCGGCATCGTCGAACCAGCGGGGCAGTTGCGCGTAGGCGCCTTCGAGCACACCCGGACCGAGGCCAAGGTCGCAGGCTTCCAGGGTCGCCTGCTTCGGACCCCGTGGGGTAGTCCACAAGCCTTCGCCCTTGAGTTCCATCAGATCCGCCGGATTGCCGTCCTTCAGCATGTCGCGGTATTTCTGGATCTCGTCGAGCGCCCGGCGGTCTTCAGCGGCCCATGCGACACCGAATAGCACGCAAGCGCACGCCACGATCCAGCGGATGACGACACTCCGCAGGCGCCTCACCTCACGCAATGATCACCTCGTCAGTGCGCGTATCGCCTTTCGAATCGAACCATGCGATTCGCACCTTCTCGCCCTTGGCGCCACCCTTGAACTTGAACGACATGAACGGGTTGGCCGAGATCGCCGGACCCCATTGGGCCGACAGCACGACGCGATCGCCATAGGTAGCTTCGACCCGCTGGATGAACCACGCCGGAATGAGCTCGCCCGCCTGGTTCTTGCGCTGGCCGGTTTCCATGACGTGCGCCATCAGCACTTTTACTTCTACCACGTCACCTTCCGCGCGAGCGCGGATCTTCATCGGATTGCCCATGATCTTGTTCCTTCGCGCTCGGCCTATCCGCTCGCCATCACTCGGCTTTGCAGCCGAGGGCCTGTGCGCCCCAGCTGCGCTGGCCGCTGGCCTCGTGCAATCTCAACCACCGCACCCATCACTCTGCTTTGCAGCCGATGGCCTGTGCGCCCCAGCTGCGCTGGCCGCTGGCCTCGTGCCATCTCAACCACCGCAGCCCCCCAGCGTCACCTTGATTTCTTTCGCTGTGTAGAAACTTCTGCCGCCGGCACGCACCAGGGCGTACACGTTGCAGGTTTCGGCCATCTTCACCCGTGCCTGGATTTCCGGAAGCGTGCCTTCCGGCAGGGTGAACATCGCAGCGAGCACGTTGGGATTCTTCTCGACCAGGATGGCGATCGACTCGGTGCCCGGGATCGCGCTCACGATTGCGAGAGGAACGACGGCACCGTTCTCCGCGATGTCCGGCGCGTCGAAATGAATTGCCTCGCTGATGCTCGCCGGCTCACCACCGAGCAGGCCGACCAGTTCGTCGAGCGTTTTCACGTCGAAGGCGCGCTTGTTCCATTCGACACTGTCGGCCAGGGTCGGATCGATCCATCCGGCCGCTGCGAAGGCGGCGATGACGCCGGCTGCCTTGATGAAGAAATGTCTGCGTGGGTATTCCATGTCGCTATACAGGGGCGCTGCTTGAGCGCGCAGACCCGTAGCCTAACCGCCGCCGCCAGCACGACGCAACTTGCATGACCCGATGTCGGCGCTGCACTATCGCGGCAGCGCTGTTCGTTGTCCTTGCCCGAGGAGGCACGTCATGGCCAAGAGAATCGCTCTCACCGCGAGACCGTCGTTCGCGCGAATCGCGGAAGAACACTACGGCGACCGCAAGCTCGCGGCGGCGCTGGCGGGCTACAACGGCATTCGCGACGCGAAGACCGTCGTCAAGGGTCAACTGATCGAGCTGCCGCCCAAGCGCGAACTGGTCGCGCCCAAGCGTATGGCCACCACTCGGGCGGCGTTCGTTGCGCCCAACGGGCTGCAGGAGATCCTCGCGACCTTCGGCGACATCTACAAGTACCTCAAGGCTGACGGAACCATCGACGTGAAGTGGGAGCAGCAGCAGATTGCTTCCGCACCGCTGCCCTATCCGATTCCGCTCGCGTGGGACCGGACGAAACTCGCCAGAAGCATGCGGGTGCACAGAAAGTTGGTGCCGGTGATTCACGAAGTCTTCACGAAGATCGATGCGGCGGGCCTGCGGAACAAGGTACGGACGTACGGCGGCGGCTACAGCTTCCGTGCCAAGCGCACCAGCAGCAAACTATCCACCCATTGCTGGGGCGTCGCGATCGACCTCGATCCGACCACCAATGCTCTGGGCTCCGTTGGAGACATGGACCCCGGTGTCGTGGAAGTGTTCCGCGAATGCGGTTTCAAGTGGGGCGGAGACTGGAGCGGGCGCGGCAAGGACCCGATGCACTTCCAGTTCTGCACGGGGTATTGAGAGGGATAGGTTCGAAGACCTGCCCCCACCCTAACCCTCCCCCGGCGAAGCCGGGGGAGG
>LNFM01005665.1_pt1 | contig 21350 bp, 20 predicted proteins | sample 596031 | NCBI WGS metagenome assembly LNFM01 (sample SAMN04254537, study PRJNA301005) | activated carbon metagenome | isolation source: dual media filters at the Ann Arbor, Michigan drinking water treatment plant | place: USA: Ann Arbor
GGCTTGTCGGTCTGCTTTTGCTCACCCTGACCGGGCCACCGAAACTTGAAAAATGCCATGGAGTGATAACTCGTGCGGACCTTAAGCGCCCAGATGTTTGGCCTGCAGGCGAGGGGTTCCATTCAACAGAACGCCGCCTACCGTGTAGAACGAGCCAAAGACCACAATTCTATCAGCGGGGTCCGCAGCGGCGACCGCTGCATGGAGCGCCGCCATGGGGTCTGCATGCAAGGAAGATGTCACCTCGCGGCGGCCACCAGCCACCATCTGTACCGCATTCCACTTTTGCTGCAGCCCTGCTGCAGACTCCGCGCGAGCAGTCGGCAGATTCGTGAAGTACCAGCGGTCGATCAGCGGGCCCACCTTTGCGAGCATGGGTGCCAGATCCTTGTCGGCCATTGCACCAAACACGGCGTGCGTGGTCGGAAAGAACCCCATGGCATCCAGATTGGCGGTCAGTGCCGCCACCGAATGAGGGTTGTGCGCCACATCCAGCACCAGCGTGGGCTGACCCGGAACAATCTGGAACCTGCCGGGAAGCTCGACCATGGCCATGCCGTTGCGCACGGCCTGCGCCGTCACCGGAAGGCGATCGCGAATGGCCTCGAAGGCCGCGAGCACGCCGGAAGCATTGATCAGCTGGTTGGCGCCGCGCAACGACGGGTACGCCAGACCGGCATATCGTCTGCCCCGCCCGGCCCAGCTCCACTGCTGCTTGTCGCCCGAGAAGTTGAAGTCATGGCCAAAGCGCCAGACCTCCGCGCCGACTTCCAGCGCGTGATCGATGACACTTTGCGGAGCCATGGGGTCGCCGACGATGGCTGGCCGACCTGTGCGCATGATGCCGGCCTTTTCCCGGCCGATGCTTTCGCGGTCAGGCCCGAGGAACTCGGCATGGTCGATGTCGATGCTCGTGATGATGGCGCAGTCGGTGTCGATGATGTTCGTTGCATCCAGACGCCCGCCAAGACCTACTTCCAGGATGGCGACATCGAGCTTGGCGTGGCTCATGAGGCGAAGGATGGCCAGCGTGCTGAACTCGAAGTACGTCAACGAAACTTCGTGGCCATTTCGCACCCTTGCGCTTTCCACGGCTTCAAAGTTCGCTATCAACTCTGTAGCATTGACGATTTCACCGTGCACACGGCATCGCTCCTCGAAATGGACCAGATGGGGTGACGTGTACACGCCCGTGCGGTAGCCAGCCTGCAGGCCCACGGCCTCGAGCATGGCGCAGGTCGAACCTTTTCCGTTGGTGCCTGCCACCGTGATCACGGGGCACTCAAAGCGCAGGTCAAGCCTGCGCGCCACTTCACGCACACGGTCAAGGCCCATGTCGATGCCCACAGGGTGCAGTTGTTCGCAGTGGCGGAGCCAGCCTTCGAGAGTAGTCGGTTTGATTTGCATACAGCCGCTGATTGTCGCCCAGCGCGCAGTTCGAGCATGATGGAAGCCATGACATCCACCCAGATCACTCTCTACGGAATTCCTAACTGCGACACGGTGAAAAAAGCCCGGGCATGGTTCACCGCCCACGCACTTTCCCACGATTTTCATGACTTCAAGAAACAGGGGGTGCCGCCTGGGGCAATGGACCGCTGGACCGCAGCGGTCGACTGGCAGAAGCTGTTAAACCGCAGTGGTACCACCTGGCGCAAGCTCGACGCGCCGACCCAGAGCACCGTCGTGGACGCTTCGACCGCCAGCGAATTGATGACCGCTCAGCCGAGCGTTATCAAGCGGCCCGTGGTCGAATTGCGGCATGGGGGCAAGCTTTTGATCACGGTGGGCTACGTGCCTGAACAGTGGGAAGCCTGGGCACAGGGCGACACCACCCCATAAAAAGCCCGCCAACCGGGGAGGACCGCATGAATCTTTACGCAGATTTACGGACAAATCGCACCGGTTTGACGGCTGGGGCCTAAACTTTTCCCCGGTTTGGCGCGTTGTGTACCCACCGAAAGGATTTCTTCCATGAAAACATTCATCGCTTTTGCGTCCTTGGTGGCCGTCGCCGGTTTTGCCAACGCCCAGGAACAAGGCCGCGTGCTGTCGGCCACGCCCATCGTCCAGCAAGTGGCCACCCCGCAGCAGGTATGCGGTAACGAGACGGTTTACAACGGCAACCGGACCACGGGTGCCGGAGCTGTCGTGGGAGCGATTGCAGGGGGCGCTGCCGGCAACGCCATCGGCAAGGGCAGCGGACGCGCGGCGGCCACGGCGATCGGGCTGATCGGCGGTGCCGTGCTGGGCAACCAGATCGAAGGCGGCCAGCCGCAGTACCAGAACGTGCAGCGCTGCACGACCGAGACCTACTACGAAAACCGCACCGTGGGCTACGACGTGGTGTACGAATACGCAGGGCGCCAGTACAACACCCGCACCCAGTACGACCCGGGTGGCTGGATCCCGCTAACCGTTCAGCCGGCAGGCCAGACCTACACCACACGACCAGACCCCTACGCCCCCAACGGGGTGTACAGCCAGCCGGGGGTGGTCACCTCGACATATCCGCGCGGCCCGGTCTACCAGCAGCCCACTTACATCACGCCGCCCGTCACGGTGATCGAGTACGGGTACGACGGCCGCTACCCGCATCATCGCAGCCCCTACTGGCGATAGCCGGAGCGGCGCGGCGACCACTCGCTGATCGCCGGAATGTGAGAGCTGATTGAAAGGAGCCGTGTTGACTCCTTTTTTTCGCAAGGCACACGTCGCACATGTTCTGGACAATGCGGGCAGTGCCTCCGCGCCCTACCCTAAAATCAGCGGTTTCCCCCTTCTCAGGCACCGCATTCATGACCACCGAAAAGATCGACGGCGTGTCCGTCACGACCCAGGCCAACGTTTACTTTGACGGAAAGTGCGTCAGCCATGGCATCACCTTTGCCGACGGCACCAAGAAGTCTGTGGGCGTTGTACTCCCCGCAACGTTGACCTTCAACACGGGCGCTCCCGAAATCATGGAATGCGTGGGCGGTTCGTGTGAGTACAAGCTCGACGGGACCGACCAGTGGATCAAGTCGTCTGCAGGCGAAAAATTCAACGTGCCTGGCAACTCCAAATTCGAGATTCGCGTCACCGAGCCTTACCACTACATCTGCCATTTCGGCTGAACCCTCTGTTCCCACTTACAGCCCACCGCATATGGCAACCATCCTCCAACACCTCCCCATCGGCCAAAAGGTCGGCATCGCTTTCTCTGGCGGCCTGGACACCAGCGCAGCACTCCACTGGATGAAGCTCAAGGGCGCTGTGCCTTACGCGTACACGGCGAACCTGGGTCAGCCTGATGAGCCGGACTACGACGCGATTCCACGCAAGGCGATGGAATACGGCGCAGAGCAGGCCCGTCTCATCGACTGCCGGGTGCAATTGGCCCATGAAGGCATCGCGGCGCTGCAAGCTGGCGCATTCCACATCTCCACGGGCGGCCTGACCTACTTCAATACCACTCCGCTGGGCCGCGCCGTAACCGGCACCATGCTGGTGGCGGCCATGAAGGAGGACGACGTCAACATCTGGGGCGACGGATCGACCTTCAAGGGCAACGACATCGAGCGCTTTTACCGGTATGGGCTGCTGACCAACCCGTCCCTGCGCATCTACAAGCCCTGGCTGGACCAGCTGTTCATCGACGAACTGGGTGGCCGCGCCGAAATGTCGGCCTTCATGACCAAGGCCGGGTTTGGCTACAAGATGAGCGCAGAGAAGGCCTACAGCACCGACAGCAACATGCTGGGCGCCACGCACGAAGCCAAGGACCTCGAATTCCTGTCCAGCGGCATCCGCATCGTCAACCCGATCATGGGCGTTGCCTTCTGGAGGGACGAGGTGGAAGTCAAGCGCGAGGAAGTCTCGGTCCGCTTCGAGGAAGGCCAGCCCGTGGCACTGAACGGCATTGAGTTCGCCGACCCGGTGGAGCTGATCCTCGAAGCCAACCGCATCGGCGGCCGGCACGGCCTGGGCATGAGCGACCAGATCGAGAACCGCATCATCGAAGCCAAGAGCCGCGGCATCTATGAAGCACCCGGGCTTGCACTGTTGCACATCGCCTACGAACGCCTGGTGACCGGCATCCACAACGAAGACACCATTGAGCAGTACCGCATGAACGGTCTGAAGCTCGGCCGCCTGCTGTACCAGGGCCGCTGGTTCGACCCGCAGGCGATCATGCTGCGCGAAACCGCACAGCGCTGGGTGGCACGCGCCGTGACCGGGACGGTCACTCTGGAGCTACGTCGTGGCAACGACTACTCCCTGCTCAACACCGAAAGCCCGAACCTGACCTATGCGCCAGAGCGCCTGTCGATGGAGAAGGTGGAAGACGCGCCTTTCTCCCCGCTCGACCGGATCGGCCAGCTGACGATGCGCAACCTGGACATCTCCGACACACGCGGCAAACTCGGGGTGTATGCCCGCGCCGGGCTCCTTTTGCCCGACTCGCAAAATGATTTGCTTCGCGTCACCGCAGGCCACCAGTAAGGTCTGTTGCTAAACAGAAAAAAGGCCGTACGATGTGACGGCCTTTTTTTACATCACTTAAATCATTTTTAGCATAAAATATGACACCTCAACACTCTCACGGAGAAGCGTCATGTCCAGTCTCGTCCAGTTGATCACGCGCCGTGGCGCGCAGATCGTCAGTGGTTTCTTGCTGTCCGCAGCAGCCTTTGCCTTGCCCATGCCCACGGGTCCGGTCGTTCTGACCATCAGTGGAAACGTGGGGGAGGCCAACCAGGGCAAGACGGCGACATTCGATATGGCCATGATCGAAGCACTTCCCCAGCGCACGTTTGTCACAACAACGCCATGGGACAAGCAACCCACCAAATTCACCGGGCCATTGCTACGCGATGTGCTGGCTGCCGCCAAGGCAAAGGGAAAGACCCTGACTGCACTGGCATTGAACGACTACAAAACCACCATTCCAGTGGATGATGCACAGGCTTTTGACGTGATCGTGGCCCACCGCATCAATGACCAGCCCATCTCTGTCCGTACCAAGGGACCGCTTTTCATCATCTATCCCTTTGACACCAAGTCCGAACTCAAGACCGCCACGTACTTCGGTCGGTCGGCCTGGCAACTGAAGTCCCTGACGGTGGACTGATTCTTTTGATGCCCGAGCGCCTCGTCAGTCAGCGCCACCTCCTGTGGCTGGCGCTTGGGACAGTCATGATGGCGGCCGCCATGGCCGTCCTTTTGCTGCTGCAGTTCACCCAGCAGCAGGCCATCCGCAAGAGTGCAGACCTCCGCAGCGACTCCATCACGGCGCTGGCGTTTCAGCTGGAGCGTGAATTCCTGCGGTTGCGCCATGTGTTGGAGGTCAACGCGCGCAACACAGGCCCTGTCGACGAGCAGGCGCTGCTGTTGCGCAGCGACATCTTTGCAAGCCGGTTTCAGCTGATGCATGACACGCCCAGCGCGTCTGCCGTGCAGGAACAGATCGAATACACGCGCATCATGCCGCGGCTGCAATCACTCATCGCCCACATCGATGCCGTATTGCAGCCTCCGGCAAAGCCCACGCGCAAGGAACTGGCACAACTGGTGGACGAGCTCAACAGCATCGGGCCCGAAGTGCAGGAACTGACCATGGTCGCCACGCGCCACACCGCGCGTCTGCTGGAGGAGCAGGAGTCGACCATGCTGGAGCAAAGCAGCCAGATCATGGCGCTGATCCTGGGCCAGCTGGTCTTTTTGCTGATCGCCGCTGTGGCCCTGGCCTTGCGCCAGCGCAGGCAGGAAAAGGAACGCGCGGCGCTGGAGCTTCTTACCCAGAACCTCCGCGCAGCCAATCTGGCCGCAGAAGCGGCCAACCGCGGCAAGAGCCAGTTCCTGGCCAACATGAGCCACGAACTGCGAACGCCCTTCAACGGCGTGCTGGGCATGCTGACGATGCTCGAACGAAGCCCGCTGTCGTCCAGCCAGCAGGAGTTTGTACTCACCGCCCGCAACTCCGCGGACCACCTGCTCACGCTGCTCAATGACATCCTCGACGTGTCGGCGATGGAGACGGGCAAGATGAGCATCCATCCAGTGCTCGTCGAGCTGGGCCCGCTCCTCACGGATGTGGAGCGCCTCATGCGCCCCCTGGCGGAGCAAAAAGGCCTGCAGTTCGAAATCGCCCGCGCTTCGGACCTCCCGCCTTGGGTGTCCGCAGACGGTACCCGCCTCAAGCAGATCGTCCTGAATCTGGTCACCAACGCAATCAAGTTCAGTGACGCTGGCCGCGTGAGTCTGACCATTGAGCGCCACGCAGCCGCACCAACGATCCAGCCCCGCGGCATCTATCCACTGCAGATTACAGTGGCAGACCAGGGCATCGGCATGGATGCGTCCACGCTGGCCCGACTGTTCGAACGATTTACCCAAGGCGACGCGAGCACATCGCGCCGGTTTGGCGGCACTGGACTCGGGCTTGAGATCTCCAGAAACCTGGCCCGACGGATGGGGGGCGACATCTCCGTGACGAGCGAGCCGGGGCATGGCAGCACGTTCACCGTCCAATTGCCGCTGGTGATGGCGGATGCCCCGGAACCACGCGTGCAGATCGCGCAGGATGTTGCCGCAATCACGCGCCCGGCCGACGTGCAAGGGCTGCGTATCCTCGTCGCCGATGACCAGGCAGTGAACCGCAAATACATGGGCGCATTGCTGCAGGATATGGGCCACACCACCGCGTTTGCGGAGAACGGGGAGCAGGCTTTCGCTGCTGCAACCGCAGAAACCTACGACCTGGTGCTAATGGACCTGCACATGCCTGTCATGGACGGGTTTGAGGCGACACGCCGCATCCGTTCAAACCCAGGCAGCGCCTTGCTGCCGGTCATTGCCCTTACTGCTGACGTCTTTGCAGAAACACGCCACAAGGCCGCCGAGGCAGGTATGACTGCCTTCATCAGCAAACCCGTCAACGCGGGCATCCTGCAAGCAACCATGACCGACCTGTTCGGGATGCGTGGTGCGCCAGCCCAGGCTGGCACGCGCACAGAGTCTGAGCCACCCACCGCCGTGAACGTGCTGCCGCGGCAGGGCACAACAACGCCCGCGCCACCCACGCCACGCAAACCTCGCAGGCGCTTCAGGCCCGGAGACCTGGAAACCCACATGGACATGAAGATGGTGGGCGAGGTTTGTATCGGCGTATCGGCGCAAGGCTACCGATCACTACTGGGCACCTTCTTCCAGGATGAATCCGGGGCCATGGATGCCCTGCTCGGGGCCATGCGCACTCCGGGGTCGGCAGAACTGTCGACCACTGCGCACGCGTTCAAAGGCGCGGCGGCCAACCTGGGTTTTCACCGGCTTGCAGCCATGGCACTGCTGCTGGAAAAAGCCCCACCCGGGTCAGACACCGGCCTGCCATCGCCCGACGAGCTACTGGAGACTTGGGCGATGGCGCACGCGCTGTGCGTCCGGATGGGCCTCACGGACATTGAAGCGCTGCCCGAGCGGCACCTCGCTGCGCCCAACGAAAGCGGGGGCTGACACCCTGCGCAACAGGCCTCGGCGCGGAAGGCTCCTCACCCTTTGCGCCGAAGTCCGTTTGCCCTAGGCAGGCAAAGACCGCACCGCGACGCGTGCGCTCTGGCTCAAACCACCACGGGTTCGGGCTCCAGCCGGATACCGAAACGCTCGTACACGCTGGTCTGGATCGCCTTGGCCAGCGTCATCACCTCGCCACCCGTTACGCTTTCGGCCCCATGGCCACGGTTCACAAGCACCAGCGCTTGCCTTTCGTACACACCCGCCTTGCCAATCGTTTTCCCCTTCCATCCGCACGCGTCGATCAGCCAGCCTGCGGCGAGCTTGATGGAACCGTCCGGCATGGGGTAGTGCACGATCCGAGGTTCGCGGGAAATGATGTCAGCACACTGATCGGGCGTGACGGTCGGATTCTTGAAGAAGCTTCCGGCGTTACCCACCACGGCGGGATCCGGCAGCTTGGACCGGCGGATCTCGCAAATCCAGTCGCAGATCTGCCGAGCATCGGGCTGCTCAATTCCAGCCTCGAGGCGGCGCCTTTCGAGGTCCAGGTAACCGAGCACAGGCTTCCACGGCTTCGGCAACCTGAAGCGCACATGCGTGATCACAGCCCGCCCTCCCAGCCCCATGCTGCGCGGCAAGCCCGCTCCGTCGTCAGGCTGCGCGATTGGCGCATGCTTGAACACGGAATCGCGATAGCCGAACCCGCACTGGGCCGCATCGAGCGTGAAGGTCTGGCCAGTCCACAGGTCGACCGCATCCAGCGATTCGAAGCGGTCCTGCAGTTCAACCCCGTAGGCGCCGATGTTCTGCACGGGCGACGCACCTGCGGTTCCCGGAATGAGCGCAAGGTTTTCCAGCCCGGGGAAGCCGTGCGCCAGCGTCCAAACCACGCAGTCGTGCCACGCTTCGCCCGCGCCGGCCTCCACAACCCAGGCATTGGCTGTCTCTTCGACCAGACGCAGGCCCTTGATCTCGATCTTGAGCACTACCGGCTTCACATCACCCGTCAGAACGATGTTGCTGCCGCCACCGAGCACAAACTTGGGCAGCGGTGCCAGTGCGCGGTCATTGACCACTGCGAGCAAATCCGACACTGAACGGATGCGCACGAGCTGCTGTGCGCGGGCGGCTATGCCGAAGGTGTTCCACGGCTGCAGGGGGACGTTTTTCTCGACTACCATTGACGCGATTGTCGCACCCGCCCCAAGCCGGCGACACGCGACGCCCGCCACTCCCGAGTCCACAATACAGCCCACCATGCCATCTTTTGACACCGTCTGCGAAGCCAATCTCGTTGAAGTAAAGAACGCCGTCGAGAACACCACCAAGGAAATCGGCACGCGGTTCGACTTCAAGGGCACCTCGGCAAGCATCGAGATCAAGGACAAGGACATCACCCTGATCGGTGACGCCGAATTCCAGCTCACACAGATCGAGGATGTCCTGCGCAACAAACTGACCAAGCGCAACGTCGATGTTCGTTTCCTCGACATGGGCGACGTGCAAAAGATGGGCGGCGACAAGGTCAAGCAGGTCATCAAGGTGCGAAACGGCATCGAGAGCGAACTTGCCAAGAAAATTCAAAAGCTGCTCAAGGAAAGCAAGCTCAAGGTTCAGGCCGCGATCCAAGAGGACAAGGTGCGAGTAACCGGCGCCAAGCGCGACGACTTGCAGGCCGCCATGGCGCTGATCCGCAAGGACGTCACCGATGTGCCACTGTCGTTCGACAACTTCCGCGACTGATCCGGACTGCGGCGCAACCCTCCCAGCGTACGTGCGCGAAACACCACTGCCCATGACAAGTCTGACCCGCGCCAGCAAAAGATTCGCTGCCATCGCCGCGGTTTCTACAGCAGTCGCGCTGGCCGCAAGCCCGGCGCTGGCGCAATCGGTGGCACTGGCGGGTGTGCTGGGCACCAAGGCTCTTCTGGTGGTCGATGCCCACCCGCCGCGCGCCCTAGGCACGGGCGATGAGTTCGAGGGGGTCAAGGTCATTGCGGTCACGCGTGATGAGGCCACCATCGAGATCAAGGGCGCACGCCGCAGCGTTCGGCTCGGCGAAGCACCCGTGAGCATCGGCAATCGCGGCGGCAGCGGACGCCGGATTGTGCTCAACGCCGACAGCAGGGGGCACTTCATCAACAGCGGTCTCATCAACGGCAAGGTCATGCAGTACATGGTGGATACGGGTGCATCCACCATCGCCATCGGCCGCCCTGATGCGGATCGCCTGGGGCTGGTCTACCAGAGTGCAGAGCCCGTGCGCATGAACACGGCCAATGGTGTCACCCAGGGCTGGCGGCTCAAGCTCGACTCGGTGCGGATTGGTGACGTGGAAGTGTTCGGCGTGGAAGCCATCGTCACCCCGCAGGCAATGCCCTACGTGCTGCTGGGCAACAGCTTTCTGACCAGCTTTCAGATGACGCGAAACAACGAGCAGATGGTGCTGGAAAAGCGCAACTGACCCCTCTTCCACGAACGACCTGATGTCTGCTGCCCACCCCGGCCCCGCCCACCAACGCCCCGAGGGCGAATACGAAGATCTGCTGGGTCTGTGGTCAGACCTGGAGTCGGGGCTCTCGGTGGTGCTGTCGCAGCCGCTGCGCGTTCAGGATTTCGCGTCCAAGATCAGGCAGCTTGATAGCTGGTTGCAGGACCTTGTGGCGCACGATATCGACGCGGCGCTTTACCTGATGTTCCAGCTGGCGGGCACTTCGACCGTGGGTTACAGCACCTCGCATGCGCTGGTATGCGGCACGCTATGCCACATCATGGCCCAGGAACTGCAACTTCCCCGTGGCGAACGGGACAGCCTGGTGCGTGCCGCGCTCACGATGAACATCGGAATGACGGCGCTGCAGGATGAACTGGCAAGCCAGCGCGAGCGGCCTACGCCGGCGCAGCAGGAGGCCATCCGTAGCCATCCCGAAGAAAGCCAGGCCATGCTGGAGCGCCTCTTTGTGGCCGATGCGCTCTGGCTTGAAGTGGTCGGTCAGCACCATGCAAATGTGGCCGACAGGGTGCCGCTCGCCGCCCAGGAGCCAGTGGACCGCCTCAGCCGCATCCTGAGCACCATTGACCGGTACGCAGCCATGATCAGCCCGCGCAAATCCCGTGCGGGCCGCAGCGCCACCGATTCCGTGCGTGCCATCGTCGGGCAGGAAATCGATCAGCGAGACGAGGTCAGCTACACGCTCGTCCGCTCGGTGGGGCTTTGCCCGCCCGGCACATTTGTGAAACTGGACAACGGCGACACAGCCATCGTCCTGCGCCGCAGCGACAAGGCCAACCTGCCATTGGTCGCCAGCCTCCTTGACCCGAGTGGCAACCACCACGTGGAACCCAGTCTGTACCAGACAGCCAATGGCAAGCCAAGAATCCAGTCTGCCTTGGCGCGCGGCGCGGTCAGCGTGGACCTGAACCACCGCACCATGGTCCGACTGGGGCTGTATGCAGCCCAGCACAGCACCCGTCTGCACTATCTGGTGACCCGTCCCGGAAGTCCTTAGGACCTTCAGCCTGCACAGGCAACGCAGGAAATCCTGCTCACTTGAGCGGCGCCTTGCCTGACTTGCCCGCACCCAAGCGCGACTCCTTGCCCTGCATGAGGCGCTGGATGTTCTCCTTGTGGCGCCATGCCAGCAGCATTCCCATGACCACGATCGCACCCGCGATAGTGCCCTCGGCGTACCAGACGACGCCATCGACCAGCAGGTAGTACACCGGCGCAAAGGCCGCAGCCACCAGAGAGGCCAGCGACGAGTAGCGGAAGAAGAACGCGATGATGAGCCAGGTCAAAGCGGTAGCCAGCCCCAGCCACACGCTGATGCCGACCAGCACGCCCAGTGCCGTGGCCACGCCCTTGCCGCCCTCGAAGCGAAAGAACACCGGCCACAGATGGCCCAGGAATGCCGCCAGCCCTACCAGTGCCACCGTCCCGTCATCCAGGCCATAGGGTTCGCCGTACCACATGACCAGTGCCACCGGCAGCCAGCCCTTCACGGCGTCCAGCAACAAGGTGATGATGGCGGCCGCCTTGCTTCCGGACCGCAGCACATTGGTAGCGCCGGGGTTCTTACTGCCGTAGGTGCGCGGGTCGCTCAGGCCCATCACGCGGGTCACGATCACGGCAAAGGAAAGCGAGCCCAGCAGGTATGCGGCCAGAGCGGCCAGGATGGGATAGGTGGCAGTCAAGACGGGTCCTCGGAGTCGTGCGGGTAACCGGCTATTCTGCCAGCGCGCAACGCACGGGCGTGGCCGCCAGCAACTGCACGCAGACCTGTGGGTCCAGTTGCACCAGAAACCCGCGCCGCCCGCCATTGATGGCAATGCGGGGCAGTCCAAGGATGGTTTCCTCAATGTACACCGGCATGCTGCGCCGCGTGCCGAACGGCGAGGTGCCCCCCACCAGATAACCGCTGTGGCGGTTGGCCACCTCTGGCGTGCAAGGCTCCACGGACTTCGCACCGATCTGGCGCGCCAGGTTCTTGGTGGACACCTTGCGGTTGCCATGCATCAGTACCAGCAAGGGCCTGGCGTCCTCGTCCTGCATGACGAGCGTCTTCACCACGGTGAACGGGTCGAGCCCCAGTACCTCGGCGCTGTGCATGGCGCCGCCGTGCTCAAGGTACTCGTAGGGATGTTCGGTAAACGCCACCTTGTTTGCCTTGAGCAACTGGGTAGCCTGGGTTTCAGAGACGTGTTCTTTCTTGGCCATGGTGTGGTGCGAGCTGGGCAATGATGGTACCGGTATCCGGACAGGGAGCGACGCGCGCAGTTGCGCAGCGATCAGAACCCTGCGGCGGGCGCCGCCGCTGCCTTGCGGCGCCGCCCCACCTTGCGTTTGCCGTACTGCTCGATGGCCAGCACCAGCGCCTGCGTGAACTGCTGCACCATGGCCGACTGCGTACGACCTTCGGTGGCTAGCACTTGCAGGCGCCGCTGTTGCAGCTGCGCGTCATCGAACGGGCGGGCCGCAAGCATGCCCGCCTCCACCCAGCGCGCGGCAGTCAGGTAGCTGGCCAGCACCACATCCTGCCCGCTCAGCAAGGACAGCAAGGCCGACGAAAAATTGCTTTCGACGGCAGGCACATAGCGCAGGCCCTGCACGGCGCAGCTCAGATCAAACAGCTGCCGGCCCGTGGTGTTGGCAGCGCCCAGCAGCAGCGGGTAACGCACCACATCGGCCACGCACACGCTGCGCTGGCGTGCCAGCGGATGGTGCGTGGGCATGATGGCGTAGATGGGCGCAATCGCCGAGTGCAGCACCTGCAACCCCTTCTCGGGCGCCACGCTGTACTTCAGCGCGAGGTCAGCCTCGCCCCGCAGCACCAGGGCCGAGACCTCCTGCGGAACGGCCACCTGAAGCTGCAGTTGCACTTGCGGATGCGCCAGCCTGAACGCCGCCATGACGGTCGGCATGAAGCCGGCGGCAAACCCTTCGGTACAGGCCAGCCGCACACGGACCGCACCTTGGGCAGACAAATCCTGCAACTGCGCGACCAGATCCAGCGCCTGCGCGTCGTGCGCGCTGGCATGCGCCAGCAGCCGGGTGCCCGCCTCGGTCAGGGTCATGCCGCGGGGCTGGCGCTCGAACAGCACCACTCCCAGGCTGTCCTCCAGCTTGCCCAGCTGGCGGCTCACGGCCGAGGCAGCCACATGCAGGCGCTGCGCTGCCTGGTTGACCGAGCCGTTGCGAGCCACCTCCAGAAAGTAGCGCAAGGGCAGGCTGAGCAGTGAAACTGGCATGGCTTTTTAAATCACAAACAGGCAACGCTCAGTTGCCAAATCTCTATTCCAGGCAATGGTAAACCAGCATCCATCTTGCATGGCTTGAGGCTCCAATTACCCATGCCTTTGCGCGCGCCGCACCGCCTTTGCCATGGGGCATCGCGCGGCCCGGGCCTGATCCACGGAGTCTGTATGAAACGTCTTGTTCGAGCTTCTTTCCTCACCGCAAGCCTGGTGGTCCTGGCGGGCCATGTCAGCCTTGCCCAGGCCCAGACGCCGCTCACGGCTGATGCCTGGCCGCAACGCCCCATCCGCATGGTGGTTCCCTTCCCGCCGGGCGGGGGCACCGACGCGGTAGCCCGCGCGCTGGGGCAAAAGCTCTCCACCCGCCTGCGCACACCGGTGGTCATCGACAACAAGCCCGGCGCCTCGACCATCATCGGCACCGAAGCCGTGGTGCGGGCCGAACCCGACGGCTACACGCTGCTGGTCTCAGGCTCCACCAGCTACACGGTCAACCCTGCCTTGCGCAGCAAGCTGCCCTACGACCCCGCCCGGGACCTGGTCGCGGTGGCTACGGTCGCCCGGGCGCCCCTGGTGCTGGTCGTCAGCGCGAATTCTCCGTACAACGACCTCAATGCGCTGATTGCCGCCGCCAAGGCAGCACCCAAAAGCATCCACTACGCCACCTTCGGGTCCGGCTCGGGTACGCATCTGGCGGGCGCATTGCTGGAGCAGGCCGCAGGCATCAGGCTGCAGGACGTTCCCTATCGCGGCAGCAGCCAGTCGCTGATGGCCCTGATTGGCGGCGAAATCCAGCTCGGCATCGATACCGTGGCTGCGGCCGCCCCGCAGATCAAGGCGGGCAAGCTGCGTGCACTGGCCATCGCCGGCAAGTCGCGTTCCAGCATGCTCCCGGGTGTGCCCACTGTGGAAGAGCTCAAGCTGCCCGACGCGGCTTTCGATGCGTGGTACGCCATTGCGGCCCCCGCCAGAACGCCCCCAACCATCATCAAAAAACTGGTGACCGAAGTGGAATCGGTAACGCGCGACAACGCCATGCAGGAGCAGATGCGCGCACAGGGTATGGAGCCCGTGCATCTGGGCCCCGCAGCCACCCGCGCCATGATCGATGACGAGATCGGACGCTACCGCGCCCTGTCCCACCGCGCTCAGATCGTGGTGGAGTGAAGAACGCCACCGCACATCAGAGGACCCGCACCATGACCCGAGAGCAACTGATCGACAGCGTCCAACGCTACTTTGACGATGGCCGCTTTGCCACCGACCTGCGCCGCCGCGTGGCCTGGCGCACCGAAAGCGACACCGGCAGGCTGCCGCCCGAACTGCGCACCTACCTCACCGACGAAATGGTGCCCTGGCTCACACCCCTGGGTTTCGCATGCCAGGTGCTTGAGAACCCTTCGCCACAAGGCGGCCCCTTGCTGGTGGCACGCCGCGTGGAAGACCCAGTCCTGCCCACCGTGCTGACCTACGGCCATGGCGACGTGGTGAACGGGCAAGACAGCCAGTGGCGCGAGGGCCTTTCCCCCTGGACGCTGACCGTGGAAGGCGAGCGCTGGTACGGCCGGGGCACCGCCGATAACAAGGGCCAGCACACCGTGAGCCTGGCCGCACTGGCCCACACCATCGAGGCCCGCGGCGGGCGGCTGGGCTACAACGTCACCCTGCTGCTGGAGATGGGCGAAGAGGCGGGCTCGCCCGGCCTGGGCCCTTTTTGCGAACAGCACCGTGATGCCTTGAAGGCAGACCTGTTCCTGGCGAGCGACGGCCCGCGTGTGAATGCAGCCCGCCCCACCCTCTTCCTGGGTTCACGCGGCGCGGTCAACTTTGCCCTCAGCGTGCGCAGCCGCGACAAGGCCTATCACTCGGGCAACTGGGGCGGCGTGCTGGCCAACCCCGCCACGGTGCTGACCCACGCGCTGGCCACCCTGGTGGACGCAAAAGGCCGCATCCTGGTCAAGGGCCTGCTGCCGCCCGCAGTGCCCGACAAGCTGCGCACGGCCCTAACGGATGTCGTGATCGGAGCGGGCGCCGACGACCCGGCGCTCACGCCCGGCTGGGGCGAGCCTGGCCTGACGCCTGCCGAACAGCTGGTGGGGTGGAACACGCTGGAGGTACTGGCCCTGGGTGCAGGCAACGCACAGCGGCCGATCAACGCCATACCCTCGCAGGCAGTGGCGCACTGCCAGCTGCGCTTTGTCGTGGGCACCGACTGGAAGAACCTTCAGGCCACGCTGCGCGAGCACCTGGATGCGCATGGGTTTCATCAGGTGGAGATCACGCTGGGCATGCAGTGCGGGGCCACGCGGCTCGACCTGCACAACCCCTGGGTGGACTGGGCGCTGGCCTCCCTGCAGGCCAGTGCGGGCCAGCCCGCCACGCTGCTGCCCAACCTGGCGGGCTCGCTGCCCAATTACATCTTCGCCGACCAGCTGGGCCTGCCCACGCTGTGGGTGCCCCACTCGTACCCGGCATGCGCCCAGCACGCGCCCAACGAGCACCTGCTGGCGCCCGTGGCGCGCGAAGGTCTGGCCGTGATGGCTGGACTGTTCTGGGACCTGGGCGAGCCACAGGGCACACCGTGGCGGGAAGGCGCCTTGGCAGCACAAACTGCAGCGGCAGCCTGAACGGTAAGCAACAACCGCCAAAACTGGCGCGGCCGCAGCGAGAGACACCAAGCAAGGGCCGCCGCGCAGCGATGGTGTCGACCCCCTCAGGGGGGAAGGCGCCACAGGCGACTCAGGGGGGAGCCATTACAACGCCGGGTCGCGCAGCTCCCAGCGGATCGCGTCGATTTCCTTGAGCATTTCAGGCGTCAGCGTGGTGCCCCACGCGGCCAGGTCTTCATCCAGCTGCGCCATCGATGTCACGCCGATGATGGTGCTGGCCACCTGCCACTTGGTGTAGCAAAAGGCCAGCGCCATCTGCGTGGGCGTCATGCCGTTGGCACGCGCCAGCTGGTTGTAGCGGCGTGAAGCCTCCAGCGCTTCGGGGCGGCCCCAGCGCTGCTTGCGCACCGATTCATACGTGGAAATGCGTGCGCCCTTGGGGGCACCCTCGCCACTGATGCCGCTGTCGTCGTACTTGCCCGTCAGCAGGCCAAAGCCCAGGGGCGAATACGCTAGCAGCGACACGTCCAGCCGGTGGCAGGTTTCGTCCATGCCGTTTTCCCAGGTGCGGTTGATCAGGCAGTACGGGTTTTGCACCGTGGCCACGCGCGGCAGGCCGTGCTGTTCGGCCAGGCGCACAAACTCGTGCACGCCGTAAGGGGTTTCGTTCGACAGGCCGATGTACCGCACCTTGCCCGCCTTCACCAGGCCCGCCAGCGCGTCCAGCTGCTCGCGGATTGGCGTGGCAGAAGTCTCCTTCTCGGGGTTGTAGTACATGGTGCCAAAGGCTGGTACATGGCGCTCGGGCCAGTGGATCTGGTAGAGGTCGATCACGTCGGTCTGAAGGCGGCGCAGGCTGGCCTCGCACGATGCCACGATGTCAGCAGCAGTCATGCCAGTGCCATTGCGCACCCAAGGCATGCCGCGCGAGGGGCCTGCCACCTTGGTGGCCACCACCAGCTTCTGGCGCGCACCCGGGTTCTTTGCAAACCAGTTGCCGATGATGGTCTCGGTCGCACCGCAGGTCTCTGCCTTGGCAGGCACCGAGTACATCTCTGCCGTGTCGATGAAGTTGACGCCCCGGGCCAGCGAATGGCTCAGGATGGCATGGGACTCGGCTTCGTTGACCTGTTCGCCAAAGGTCATCGTGCCAAGGCAGATGGGTGTGACCTGCAGGTCGCTCTGGCCGAGACGGACTGTGTTCATTCGTGAGGGCTCCCAAAGGATAAAAAAAGGCAAGGACCCCGGGCAATCATGCGAGGCCTGGGATCAGGAACGGGCAGCGTGCGGCGGTCTTGAGCCGCCGCGCAGAAACAGCGGGCGATGGTACAAGCGAATGCGAAACCGCGTGCGGCGCCCCCACCGCCTGGAGGCCGCTGGCGATGCGCCTTGCGCCGCGGTGCTGAGGCGATGCATGGCCATCTGCGGGCAGGAATCAGCCAGCGGCGCCCACACGGCAAGCAGGCCTGTGCACAGCCAGTGCACTTCATCACAAGGCTGCGATTGGAAGCAACCGCGCGGCGGGACCACACCGAGGTACCACCTGTGTCGGGGGCAGCCTCCTAGGCGACAGCCCGGGTCAAGGTTCTCCAACGCCGCCGAATACCATTGCGCGATGCGACCGAGCGCCCCTGCGCCGATTTGCTGCCATTGACTCGCCCCTGATCAGCCATCAGCGCCCGCCACCCGCCCCTGCCATGTACATCCCGACCAAGCCCTCCCGCAGCAGCACCCTGGCCATGCGCCACCTTGAATACCACGTACGCCACTGGGGGCCGGAAGTGGCCGGCAATGGCTTGCCCACGCTCGTGCTGCTGCACGGCTGGATGGACGTGAGTGCCTCGTACCAGTTCGCAGTGGACGCACTGCAGGTGGACCGCCGCATCATCGCGCCCGACTGGCGCGGCTTTGGCCTGACCGCAGGCGGCCCCGTAGACCACTACGTGTTTGCGGACTACCTGGCGGACCTGGACCTGCTGCTGGACCACTACGCCCCCGGTGAAGCCGTAGACCTGGTAGGCCACAGCATGGGCGGCAACGTGGCGATGATGTATGCAGGGGTACGCCCCGAACGGGTGCGCCGCCTGGTGAACCTGGAAGGCTTTGGCATGCCCGCTACCCGGCCCGCGCAGGCTCCCACCCGCTACGCGCAGTGGATCGACGAAATCAAGCAGCTGCACGCGGGCGACAAGACCCTCAAGAGCTATGACACCGTCGATGGCGTGGCGCAGCGCCTGATGAAGACCAACCCCCGCCTGTCGCGCGACAAGGCCGAGTGGCTGGCACAGCATTGGGCCCGCCCCAATGCGGAGGGCCGCTGGGAAATCCTGGGCGACCCGGCGCACAAGATCACCAGCGCCCAGCTCTACCGGCTGGACGAAGCCCTGGCCATCTATGAACGCATCACCGCCCCCGTGCTGGCCGTGGAAGCCGACAGCGACAGCCTGGGGCAATGGTGGAAAGGCCGCTACGACCTGAACGAATACCACCAGCGGCTCGGGCATGTGGCTGACTGTCGGCAGGCCGTAGCGACCGAAGCGGGGCATATGCTGCACCACGACCAGCCGCAGCAAGTCGCACGCCTGATCGAGGACTTTCTGGCACTTTCTTGAGCTTTTTCAGACCAAAACGGGCTGAGGTGCTTGATTCATTTGCCTCCATTGCTATCATTTTTGATCAATCAGCAATATGAAAGGCTGGCCTCCGGGCAAGACGACACGCTGCGCAGCCGTACCAGGGGCCATTGGCAATGCCGCGTCCCTTCCCATGAGAAAATCGCGGGTTACTCCACAGAACACCCAAGGCAAGCATCATGGACGCAGAACGCATCAACCTCATCGGCAACACCCTCTCTGACCTGGCGGTGCGAACGCAAGAGTTACGGAGGTATCTTTGACTTCGATGCCAAATTTGAACGCCTGCGCACGGTAAACGCCTCGCTCGAAGATCCTTCCGTCTGGAACGACCCGAAGAAGGCGCAGGAACTGGGCAAGGAAAAGAAATCGCTCGATGGCGTGGTGCTCACGCTTGATCGTCTCACGCAGGAACTGGCCGACAACGCCGAACTGTTCGAGATGAGCAAGGAAGAAGGCGATGACGATGGCCTGATGACCATCGAGGCCGAAACCGCCAAGCTCAAGCCCGAGATCGAACAGCTGGAGTTCCGCCGCATGTTCCGCATGGAGGCCGACCCGCTCAACTGCTTTGTCGACATTCAGGCCGGCGCCGGCGGCACCGAGGCCTGCGACTGGGCCAGCATGCTGCTGCGCCAGTACCTCAAGTACGCCGAGCGCAAGGGCTTCAAGACCACGGTCGAGGAAGAAACCGCGGGCGACGTGGCCGGTATCAAGAGCGCCACGATCAAGGTCGAGGGTGAATACGCCTACGGCCTGCTGCGCACCGAAACCGGCGTGCACCGCCTGGTCCGCAAGAGCCCGTTCGATTCTTCTGGCGGCCGCCACACCTCGTTCGCCTCGCTGTTCGTCTACCCCGAAATCGATGACTCGATTCAGATCGACATCAACCCGGCCGACGTGCGCACCGACACCTACCGCGCATCGGGCGCGGGCGGGCAGCACATCAACAAGACCGACTCGGCCGTGCGCCTGACGCACATCCCCACCGGCATCGTGGTGCAGTGCCAGGACGGCCGCAGCCAGCACGGCAACCGCGACATCGCGTGGCAGCGCCTGCGCTCGCGCCTGTACGACTTCGAGATGCGCAAGCGCCAGGAAGAGCAGCAAAAGCTGGAGGACACCAAGACCGACGTGGGCTGGGGCCACCAGATCCGCAGCTACGTGCTGGACAACAGCCGCATCAAGGACCTGCGCACTAACGTCGAAATCTCGGCCACACAAAAGGTGCTGGACGGCGACCTGGACGCGTTCATCGAAGCCTCGCTCAAGCAGGGCGTGTAGATGACGCAACCCACGCCCATGGCCGCCCTGCGCATGCACACCGACGCCATCATCTTCGACATGGACGGCACCATGATCGACTCCATGCCCTGGCACGCCCAGGCATGGGTCGAATTCACGCGCCGCCGCGGCATGGAGATCGACGTGCCCGACCTGATGGCCCGCACCACCGGCAAGAACGGCACCGAGTGCATCGTGGAATTGTTGGGCCGCCCCGTGTCGCAGGACGAGGCCGACGCCCTCACGCACGAGAAGGAAACCATCTACCGCGAGCTGTTTGCGCCGCGCTTTGCCGAGGTGGCTGGTTTTCGCCAGTTTGCAGGCCATGTGCACGCGCGCGGGCTGAAGGTGGCGGTGGGCACGGCCGGCGACATGGGCAATGTGGAATTTGCCATGGGCCACCTGGGCATGGCAGCCGCGCCGCTGACCATCGTGCGTGGCGACGAGGGCCTGCCTGGCAAGCCTCAACCCGCGATTTTTCTGGAGGCCGCACGCCGCATCGGCGTTGCGCCCGAGCGTTGCATCGTGTTTGAAGATGCGCCCTTTGGCATCGAGGCCGCCCGCCGCGCCGGAATGCGCGCCGTAGCCATCTGCAGCACCCATACGCCCGAGCAACTGGCTGGGCCGCATGTGCTGGCCGCCGTGCGGGACTACACCGAACTCATGAACACCGACTTTCTGGAGAGCATCCATGTTGCAACTGCATAACGCAGACGGAAGCGGCGACGGCGCAGGCCCGGCCATTGCCGTCCGGCGCGAGGACTACGCCGCCCCCGCCTACTGGATCGACAGCGTCGACCTCACCTTCGACCTGGACCCGGCCAAGACACGCGTGCTCAACCGCATGACGCTGCGGCGCAACCCTGCAGTCGCGGCGCAGCCGCTGCGGCTGGACGGTGAAGACCTGAATCTGGCGCGCGTGCTCGTCAACGGCCAGGGCACGTCGTTCAAGATGGAAGGCTCCCGCCTGGTGCTGGAGAACCTGCCCGAGGGCGAGGAAGCCTTCGCGCTGGAGATCTTCACCACCTGCTGCCCCGCCAAGAACACGCACCTGATGGGCCTGTACGTGAGCCAGGGTACGTTCTTCACGCAGTGCGAGGCCGAAGGGTTCCGGCGCATCACGTACTTCCTGGACCGCCCCGACGTGATGGCCAGCTACACCGTCACGCTGCGGGCCGACAAGGCTCAGTACCCCGTGCTGCTGAGCAACGGCAACCTGGTCGACAGCGGCGACCTGGAAGATGGCCGCCACTTTGCCAAGTGGGTGGACCCGCACAGGAAGCCCTGCTACCTGTTCGCCCTGGTGGCGGGCAAGCTGGTGGCACGCGAGCAAAAGATCAAAAGCCGGTCTGGCACCGACCACCTTCTGCAGGTGTACGTGCGCCCCGGCGATCTCGGCAAGACCGAACACGCCATGAACGCGCTGATGCACAGCGTGGCGTGGGATGAAGCCCGCTTTGGCCTGCCGCTGGACCTGGAGCGCTTCATGATCGTCGCCACCAGCGACTTCAACATGGGCGCCATGGAGAACAAGGGCCTGAACATCTTCAACACGAAGTACGTTCTGGCCAGCGAA
>LNFM01000465.1_pt1 | contig 21345 bp, 23 predicted proteins | sample 596031 | NCBI WGS metagenome assembly LNFM01 (sample SAMN04254537, study PRJNA301005) | activated carbon metagenome | isolation source: dual media filters at the Ann Arbor, Michigan drinking water treatment plant | place: USA: Ann Arbor
GCACCGGGCGCCGGCATCCCGTTTCCAGCGCTTCCTCGCCGGGGTGCCGAACACCCGCGCGGCGGCGTTCCGGCAGTCGGCCACCGAGGTCGGCGTGGAGGGGCTGATCACCATCGCCACCTCCACCACCACCGCGGCCTTCATGGCGGACTTCTGCTTCAACGGGCTGACGGACCTGACGCCGACCGATCGGGCGGTGACGCTGGCGGCAAACCGTGGCCTGGGCTGGATGCTCGACACCTCGCAGGCGAAGGAGTTCGCGTTGGCGCACTGGCTGACGAGCGGTGCCTCGGGCGGGCGGCTCTTCGTGCGGGTGTTCGATGGGGCGGGGAATGTCCGCGAGGACATCCCTGGCGATGTGCTGGCTTCGATCACCACCATGCAGTGGAACGGGCCGGCCAAGGGCTGGAACGCCGGCGCGCCGATGGATGATGCGAACTTCAATCGCCGGCAGACCATCCGCGTCGGCGCGTCGGTAGCCTATGCGCAGGTGGGGGTGATCGGCTTCGACGGGCCGATCGACCTGCAATCGCTGCGGCTCTACGGGCTGCCGGAAGCAGCACCCGCGGTGCTGAACGGCACGCCGCTGCTGACCGGGGCGCTGTTCGGCTCAGGGCGGCGCGAGTTTGCCGCTGAGGTGTCCTGGGATCTGCCGAGCCTGGCGCCGGGGGCGACATCGCTGATCGATGTCACGGTGAACGGGGCACGGGCCGGCGATCTGGCAACGGCATCGCTCGTGTCGTCGACGCGGTTCATCGAGCTCGACGCCGCGGTGTGGTCGAACAACACGGTGCGGGTGATGGCGCGAAACATCTCCGGGGCGACGTTCGACCTGGCGGCGGCGACGCTGTCGGTGGGGGTGACGAAGCGCCGGATCGGCTGACCGGCGTCATCGAGCCACGAGCATCCCCAGCTTTTGCACCGCCACTTCCTCGCTCTCCTTGTTGTCGATCGTCCCCGCGAAGCGCCCCGCCCCGTCGATCAGGAAGACGCTTGCCGAGTGGTCCATCGTGTAGCCGCCGCCCTCCAGCGGCACGCGGCGGTAGTACACCCGGAAGGAGCGCGCGGCCTCGGCCACCTGCGGCTCGCTGCCCGAGAGCCCGACGATGCGCGCATCGAATGCCTCCAGGTAGCCGGCCAGCGCCTCCGGCGTGTCGCGCTCCCAATCCACGCTGACGAACAGCCAGTGCAACCTGTCGGCGTCCGGGCCGAGCGCCTCGATGAGGGCGGTCATCTCGCCGAGCGTCGTCGGGCAGACGTCCGGGCAGTGGGTGAAGCCGAAGAACACGGCCATCGGCCGGCCCCGGAAGTCGCGTTCGGTCACCGCGCGGCCGCGGTGGTCGGTCAGGCTGAAGGGCCCGCCGATCGGCAGGCTCGCCGGCCCGGACGCGACCTCCTGGCGGCCGGCGAGCGGCCCGTCGGTGACGAGCCAGCCGGCCGAGGTCGCCAGCACCAGGAAGCTGAGCACGGCGACCGCGCCCAATGTGGCGCGGCGGATCCAGCGCAGCACCGTCAGTGCCCCGCGTGGGCCGGCTGCCGGGCGCCGGCCGCCTCGACCGAGAGCTCCACCCGGACCTCGCCCGCGCGCTCGAAGCGCAGCGTCAGCGGCACCCACTCGCCGCGCGCCAGGGCCCGCGTTGGCCCCACCAGCATCAGGTGCGTCCCGCCCGGTCCGAGGGTCACGGTCTCCCCAGGCGGCAGGGGGACGCCGCCCGGGAGCGGGCGCATGCACATCACGCCCTCCTCCATCCGCTGTTCGTGGATCTCGACCGAGCGCGCCGCTGGCGTCTCCGCGCCGACCAGGCGGTCGGGGGCGGCGCCGCGGTTGCGCAGCGTCATGTAGCCGGCCGCCGTGGGCGCAGTGGTGCCGACCGCGCGGGTCCAGGCCGCGGAGACGGCGACGTCACCCTGCTGGGCGTTCGCCGCGGGGATAACGGCCGCGAGCGCTAGGGCCGGGGCCGCAAGGCTGCGCAGGAGGGTCCGCATGGTGAGGGTCTCGGTCCTTTCAGGGCGGTCCCGCGGCGGGCGTGTCCGCGTTTCGGCGGGCGGGAGGGCTGGCGGCTCCCTCGCTCCGGCGCAGGCCGCCGAGCACGAGGGTAGCGACGCCGCAGACGATCGCCACGTCCGCCATGTTGAAGGTCGGCCAGTGCCAGCCGCCGTAGTGCGCGTCGATGAAGTCCGTCACCGCGCCCCGCGCCACGCGGTCGAGGATGTTGCCGGCCGCGCCGCCGATCACTAGGCCCAGCCCCAGCGCCTCGGCGCGCGAGGCGGTCCGCCACAGCCAGCGGGCGAGGAAGGCCACGACCAGCAGCTTCGCGGCGACGAGCACCCAGACCGCGTCGGCCGCGCTCTCGCGGAACATCCCGAAGGTCACGCCGGTGTTGAAGCCGAGCCGCAGGTTCAGCACCGGCAGCAGTGCGACCCCCTCGCCGTAGGGCGGCCAGAGCGCCGCGAGCGCCCAGGCCTTCGTCGCCTGGTCGGTGACGGCGGCGGCCAGCGCCGCGAGGAGGCCGAGGCGCCTGAGGCCGCGGGGGCGCGACGCGGTCATCCGAGCCGCGCCAGCCACGGGAAGGTCTCCAGGAACCAGATGGCGAGGCGGCCCAGCTCCCCGGTGGCGATCGCGAGGCCGAAGGCCACCATCACCGCCCCGCTGCCGAGCTGGAGCGCCCGGCCGAGCCGCCCGAGGCGGCGCGCCCGCGCCATCGCGGCCGGCAGATAGAAGGCGGCGAGCAGGAAGGGCACGCCGAGGCCGAGCGCGTAGGCCGCGAGCAGCCCCGCGCCGGCGCCCGGGGTGAGCGCGGCGGCGGCGAGCACGCCCGCCAGCACCGGCCCGATGCAGGGCGTCCAGCCGAATCCGAAGGCGATCCCGATCAGCGTCGCCGAGGCGGGGCCGCCGCCCTCCGCCGGCGGGCGGAATCGCAGGTCGCGCATCAATGGCGCCAGCCGCAGCAACCCCATCTGCACGAAGCCCATCGCCGCGATCAGCAGCCCGGCGGCGATCGTCAGCTCGTATGACCACTGCCGCAGCAGCACGCCGACAGCGGTGGCGCCGAGCCCGAGGCCCACGAAGACGAGCCCGAAGCCGAGCACGAAGAAGAGCGAGAGCCGGAGCGCCCGCCAGCGCTCCGCCCGCGCGGTGGCGAGGTCCGTCCCCGCCACCCAGGCGACGTAGCCCGGCACCAGCGGCAGCACGCAGGGCGAGAGGAAGGAGACCATGCCCCCGCCGAAGGCGAGGAACAGGCCGAATAAGGAGATTTCGAGGGTCACGCGCGCCCCCGCCACACGCCGACGCAGTCGTCCATCGCCGCTACATCATTCCCATCATCAGGGTATCGGCGATCCGCTTCTGCCGGTCGTCGAGGGCCGCGTAGAGCGGCCCGGCGGCGGCCCTGACGCGGCGCAGCGCCTCGAGATGGGAAGCCATCATCCGCTCGTGCAGCTCAAGCCGCTGCGGCAGCGGCACCGCCGGTGGCCCGCCCTGCATCATCGGCATCATCTGCCCGTGCATGTCGGCCATCGCCTGCGCGCTCGCCCGCAGCGCCTCAGCGAAGGCGTTCCACGGGGCCTCCTGCGCCGGGGTGATGCCGAGCTCGGCGCGGAGGAAGGCGATACGGCCCTCAACGTGCTGGCCCATCATGCCGGGGCCCATCATCATTCCAGGCCCCATCATCATTCCAGGCCCCATCATCATGCCGCCGCGCATCATCGGCATCATGCGGTCCCAGCCCATCATGCCGGGGCCCATTCCCTGCCCCATCATGCCAGGCGACATCATTCCAGGGCCCATCATGCCAGGACCCATCTGGCCGCCCTGACCGCCGGGCTGGCCGGTCTGCGCCCAGGCGGTGCCGATACCGATGAGGGCCGCCGCGGCGGCGCCGAGCGCCGCCTTCCGTGAGATCGTCATGTTCTCCTCCTTATGTCCTTACCGTGGCCTGGGGTGAACGCGCCGCCGCGGGGCAGGCCGTCCCCGCCGCGCCGAGCTCCGCCACGACCTGGCGCAGCATCTCGCGCACCTGCCCCGCCGTCTCGGCGAGCGCCGGGTTCTCGATGGCGCGCATCGAGGCCACCGGGTCCACCGCGGAGACCTCCACGCGGCCACCCTCGCGCTCCTGCAGGATGACGTTGCAGGGCAGCATGGTGCCGATCTTGTCCTCGGCCTGGAGCGCCCGGTGCGCCACCCGCGGGTTGCAGGCGCCGAGGATGCGGTAGGGGCGGAAGTCCACGTCGAGCTTCTTCTTGAGCGTCGCCCGCACGTCGATATCGGTGAGCACGCCGAAGCCGTGGCGCTGGAGCGCCGCGGTCGTCGCCTCGACGGCCCGCTCCATCGGGCCCTCGACGGTGGTGCTGAAGTGGTAGGCCATGGCAGCGCCTCCTGGTTTTCTCTCCGGGACGGTGGCTCGTGACGGCCTGCGCCCCGCGTTGGCCCGCTCGCCGGTCGGCGAGCGGGATGCCTCAGCCGCGGCCGAGAATGTCGGCCTTGCGGCGGACGTACTCGTCGCGCTCGATCTCGCCGCGCGCGTAGCGCAGGTCGAGAGCCTCGACGGCGGCGCCGGCCAGGCCGGCCGCCGCGCCGCCCCCGCGGCGGCGCAACAGCACCACCGCGAGCGCGGCCAGCGCGCCCAACGCGACCAGCCAGGCAAGGCCGCAGCCCCACCCCCAGCTGCCGTGCATCATCATCCAGGGGCGGTCGCCCCAGCCGCCACCCGGCCCCATCGGCTGCGCCAGGGCCGTGGCGGGGACGAGGGCGAGCAGGGGCGCGGCAAGGGCAGTTCTCTTCGGCATCATCGTGTGGGCCTCCAGGCGAGCAGGCGGAGCGCGTTCAGTGTAACGAGCACGGTCGCGCCCGTGTCGGCGAGGATCGCGGGCCAGAGCCCCGTCACTCCCGTGACGGTCGTGACGAGGAAGACAAGCTTCAGCCCGACCGCGACGGCCACGTTCTGCTTCACGTTCGTCAGCGTGGCACGGGAGAGCTGCACGAGCTCAGCGACGCCCGAGACGCGCTCGCGCAGAAGCGCGGCGTCGGCCGCCTCCAGCGCCACGTCGGTGCCGCCACCCATCGCCACGCCGGCGGTCGCGGCGGCGAGCGCCGGGGCATCGTTGATGCCGTCGCCGACCATCACCACCGGGCCGCGCTCCTTCAGGGCGGCGATCTCGCGCAGCTTGTCGGCGGGCAGCAGGCCCGCCTTCACCTCCAGGCCGAGCGCCCCGCCGATGGCGGCGCCGGTGCGCAGGTTGTCGCCCGTCAGCATCACCGCGCCGACGCCGAGGCGCTTCAGGGCGGCCACGGCCTCCGCCGCATCCGCGCGGGGCTCGTCGCGCAGCGCGAGGAGGCCGAGCGCGGCGCGGTCGGCGGTGACGACGGCGACCGTCTTGCCCTCCGCCTCCAGCCGGGCCCGCGCCGCGTCCAGCGCCGGCGGCAAGGCCGCGCCGCCCTCCGCGGCCCAGGCAGGGCTCCCGACGCCGATCCGGCGGCCCTCGACGCTCGCCGCCACTGCCTTGCCGGGGATCGCCGCTGCGGCACGAGCTGGCGGGGGCGCGATGCTCCGGGCGGCGGCCTCGGCGAGGACCGCGCGCGCGAGAGGATGGGAGGATCCAGCCTCCACCGCCGCCGCGAGCCGCAGCAGCTCCGCCTCAGCCACGCCCTCGACGGGCAGCACATCCGTGACGCGCGGCTTGCCCTCCGTGAGGGTGCCGGTCTTGTCGAAGGCGACGGTGCGCGCGTGCCCGATCGCCTCCAGCGCCGCGCCGCCCTTCACCAGCAGACCGCGCCGGGCACCGGCCGAGAGGCCAGAGGCCATGGCGGCGGGCACCGAGATCACCAGCGCGCAGGGGCAGGCCACCAGCAGCAGCGCCAAGCCACGGTAGATCCAGGTCCCCCAGTCGCCGCCGAAGAGCAGGGGTGGCACGAGGACGACGAGTGCCGAGACGGCCATCGCGCCCGGCGTCCACCAGGCCGAGAAGCGCTCGATGAAGCGCTGCGTGCGCCCGCGGGTCGCCGTGGCCTCCTCCACCATGCGGGCGATGCGCGCGAGCGTGCTACCCTCGCCGGCGGCGGTGACGCGGATCACTAGCGCGCCCTCCGCGTTCACGCTGCCGGCCACCACCGGGTCACCAGATCCGCGGGTGACGGGGACGCTCTCGCCCGTCACCGGGCTCTCGTCGAGGGCGGATTGTCCTTCCACCACCACGCCGTCGGCCGGCACGCGGTCGCCGGGGCGGACGAGGACGAGGTCGCCCACCGCCAGCCGCTCCGCAGGCACCTCCTCCGTCGTGCCGTCTGGCAGGCGGCACAGCGCCGTGCGCGGCATCAGCGCGACCAGCGCTCGGATGCCGGCCCGCGCGCGTCCTGCCGCGATGCCCTCCAGCAGCTCACCAACCGCGAAGAGCAGTACGACGAGCGCTGCCTCCTCGGCCGCGCCGATGAGAGCGGCGCCGAACGCAGCGGTCACCATCAGCGTCTCGATCGAGAACGGATTGCCCACGCGGGCGAGGGCGAAGGCGCGCCGACCAAACGGGACCAGCGCGACGAACGTGGCGCCGAGGTAGAGAGGATAGGACGCGGCCGGGAAAAGGTGCGCCGCGACCCAGGCAGCGGCGACGAGCGCGCCGAGAAGCCAGACCAGCCGTGCCTTGCCCGTCGCCCACCAGGCCCGCGCCGCGCCGTCGTCGTCCCGATCCGCCGGCCGGGAGGGGCCTTGCTTTCCTGCCACGCCCTCCGCCGCCGGCGCCTCAACCCGACGCGCACGATGGCCCACGGCCGCAGCCGCGCGCTCTACGTCCTCAGCCGTCGCCTCGCCGGGGGCGAGGCGTAGCCGAAGGCGCTCGGCAACCATGTTCACCGAGACGTCCGAGACGCCGGGGAGGTGCGCGACGGCGGCCTCGATCTTGGCGACGCAGCTCGGACAGTCCATGCCCTCGACGCGCCATTCCAGCACCCTGGTCTCCGCCGCCGGGGCGAGGCGCCGCGCCGGGTGGCCCACGGCCGCGGCCGCGCGCTCGACCTCCTCGGCCGTCGCGCCGCCGGGGGCGAGGCACAGGCTCAGCCGCTCGCTGGCCATGTTCACGGAGAGCTCGGAGACGCCTGTAAGGCGCCCGACCGCCCGCTCGATCTTTCCGACGCAGGTCGGGCAGTCCATGCCCTCCACCCGCCATTCCAGCCGGGAACCCGCACCGCGTCCGCCGTCCATGCCACACCTCCAAGACCGTCGTCCGCTGTTATGGGACTTCCAGCCACTAGAGGTTCAACCCCCCTTGGTTCGCCCTTCCCCTCCCGTGGAGGCCCGGCGCAGGTCGCGGCGGGCATCGTGCAGGATCTGCCAAGCGGAGTGCAGAAAGATCCCGGCCACCACGCCGGCGACGGCGAGGTCTGGCCAGGACGTGCCGGTCCAGGCGACCAGGCCCGCCGCGCCCAGCACGGCCAGGTTGCCAATCGCGTCGTTGCGGCTGAACAACCAGACCGCCCGGGCGTTGGCGTCGCCTGCGCCCTTTCGGTGCGGCGCCAGGATCAGAGCGGCGGCCACGTTCACGACCAGGGCCGCGGCGCCGAACAGGCCCATCACCTCTGCCTCCGGCACGCGCTGCACCAGCACCCGGTACGCCGTTGTCGCCAGCACCCCGAGGCCGAGCGCGGCGAGGAACAGGCCCTGCAGGAAGGCGACCTTCGCGCGCAGTGCCAACCCCCACCCGATGGCGAGCAGGCCGAGCAGCGTGATCGCACCGTCGCCGAGGAAGTCGAGCGCGTCGGCCTTGAGCGCCTGCGAGCCGGCCATCAGGCCGCCAACGATCTCCGCGGCCCCATAACCGAGGTTCAGGGCGACCACCCAACCGAGCGCGCGCCGGTAGGCCGGGCTTGCCCCTGCGTAGTCCAGATCGTCATCGTCGTCGGCCATCGACATCCTCGCCATCCGTGCTACCAAATGGAACGCATCTCCAGCCGCTAGAGGTTTTACCCAGCCCACCTATCTCCCGAGAGGAGCGTCTGCCGGGCGCCCGCCCGACCGCTCCCACGCAATTTGAGGAGACCACCCTTGCCCCTGCGCCTCCCCCGCCGCGCCCTCATGCTGGCCCTGGCCCCGGCTGCAGCCGGCATTCCTCTTCCGTGCGCCGCGCGCGCCGCGACAGCCCTGCGGGTACTGCGCAGCCCGGGCTGTGGCTGCTGCGAGGGTTGGGCGGAGCACCTCCGCGCGGCCGGCTTTGCAGTCACCGTCGAGGACTCGTCCGACCTGGACGCCGCGCGTCGCGCCGCGGGGGTCCCGGAAGACCTGGCGGGGTGCCACACGGGGATGACCATCGACGGGCGCCTCGTCGTGGAGGGGCACGTGCCCGCCTTCGCGCTCCGGCGGTTCCTAGATGCACCGGGGAATTGGCGCGGCATCGCGGTGGCGGACATGCCCATCGGCTCGCCGGGCATGGAAATGCCCGGCACGGCGCCCCGCGCCTACACGGTCTACGTCTTCGCGGCGGACGGGCGGCGCGAGCCCTTCGCGCGGGCCCGCGGCGACCGGCCGGCGTGAGGCCGGCGGCCATGGGGAACGGGCTCTCCATTGGCGACCTGTCGCGCGCCACGGGGGTGAAGGCCACGACCATCCGCTTCTACGAGGGGGAGGGGATTTTGCCGCCCGCCATGCGCAGCGCGGGCGGGCACCGGCTCTACACCGACCGACATCTGCGCCGGCTCGGCTTCGTCCGGCACGCGCGCGAGCTCGGCTTCGGAATGAACGATATCCGCGAGCTGCTGCGCCTGGCCGATGCCGCGCCGGACGCGCCCTGCGAGGGCGCCGACGTCATCGCCTGCCGCCACCTTGCCGCTGTCCGGGACCGCATCGCCCGGCTCCGCTCGCTCGAGGCGGAACTCGAACGGATGAGCCACTGCCAAAACGAGCGAGTCTCCGAGTGCCGCGTGATCGAGGTGCTGGCCGACGCCGCGCACGATTACTGCGCGGATCAGAGCCATGATAGCGAACATGCGCCAGCCTAGAACGATCGTCGAACACCACGTCAGATTTGAGGGATAGCCGCTGTCAGCCGAGAAACTGTCCGGTGCGCGGGGGCGGTCGCCATCGCCGCGGTTTGCCCAGCGAAGGTTGGACTCCGGTTCCCACCGCTCCGCCAGTTACGCCCCGGCTCCCACCGCCACGCAGATGTTCCCTTTGCCGCGTGCCGGCCCACGACGTCGGCTGGAGGCCGGCGCGGCATCGTCCCGCCGCCGAGCCTGCGATCGGGTGCGCTGCGCCGTCGAGCAGCGGAGGCGTCCTGGCTGACCGCAGCCGCTTGCGGTGCCTGTGCGGATGACCGCCGCTCGTCCCATGTTTTCCTTTTCGTTGATGCGACGACCGGATAGCGTTCCTGATCCGGACGGTGCCGCGCCTGGCCAGCAAGTGCGCGGCACATGCACGACGGTCTTTCCGGATCGGCATCCGCAACCCGGATGAACCGCAACGAAAAAATGGGAGGAACCGACCTTGAGACAAGCTCTGCGATCCGCGTTGCCCGGCGTGCTTCTCGCCGCGGTGGCGCTCGCCTCGCCCATGGCCGCGCACGCCCAGGGCGGACCGAACCTGACAAGCACGACGATCGTGCAGGGACGGGAATTCGTCTGGGACATGGCCTTCCTGCCGGATGGCACGATGTTCTTCACCGAGAAGTGCCGCGGGCTTTCGGTTCGGATGCCTTCGGGCACCACCCACGCGCTGCTCGGGATCGGGGGCTCGCAGGGCTATGCCGACACGGCGGCCGACCTGTTCTGCGACGGCCAGGCCGGGCTCAGCGGCGTGGCGGTCGACCCGGAGTTCGCGCAGAACCGCTTCATCTACATCTACTCGGCATCCCGGCTGACGGCGCCGGGCAGCAACCGCGTGCTGCGGCTCACGGTCAATGCCGATCTCACGCGCGTCGCCAACCGCACCGACATCGTCGCCGACATCCAGTACAAGCCGCGGCCCAGCGACCACCCGTTCGGCGATTCGGGCGCGCATAACGGGGGCCGGCTCCGCTTCGGGCCCACCGACGGTTTCCTCTACGTGACGACCGGCGACACCCATAACGGGCCGGTGCCGCAAAGCCCCACGCAGATCGGAGGCAAGGTGCTGCGGATCGACCGCGAGGGCCGGCCGGCCGCGGGCAACAACGCCCCGGCGGGCTTCGATCCGCGGGTCTTCACCTATGGGCACCGCAACCCGCAGGGCATCTGCTTCCGCCCGACCGACAACCGCCCCTTCGCCGCCGAGCACGGTCCCTGGCACACGGACGAGGTGACCGCGCTGGTGCCCGGCGGCAATGCCGGGTGGGACCCGCGCGCGAACGTCAACGGGCGCGGCGACTGCCCCGATGGCTATTGCGGCTACAGCCCGAACCAGATGGGCGCCATGCCGAACGCCGAGCGCGCGGCGTTCATGCCGATGACCGACCTGCGCGCCTTCCCCAACGCGATGCGGCCGGCCTGGGTCAATGACGGCATGTCGCAGGGCATGTCGTCCTGCACCTTCCTCAACGGTCCGCGGTGGGGCGCCTGGAACGGGCGGATGGCCGTGACCTACCTCGGCATCGGCATCCATGGGACGCCGGTGGGCAACCGCATCGACCTCCTGGACATCGCCGCCGACGGCCTGTCCTCGACGCGGATGAGCGTCCCGCTGCCGATGCCGGCCGGCCGCTTCCGCTCGGCGGTGCAGGGACCGGACGGCAACCTGTACCTGGGCACGGACACGGGCGAGATCTTCCGCCTCAGCCCGCCGAACTGAGACTTGCCGGCCGCCGGGTCCGACAGGGCGCGGCGGGCCAGGGCTCCGTCCCGTCCGCAGGCCGGGACGGAGCCCGTCGCGGCGCGCGTGTCACCGGCCACGATGCGCGCAGCGGTGACCGGCCTTGCCTCGCGGCCGCCATCCTAGTCAGGACCGCTCCGCGGCAATGCCGTCCAGCGCGGACGCCACAACAGGAAAACCTTGCCGATGATCGACTTCCGCCGTCTCGCCGCTTTGTTCGTCGCCCTCGTCACGGCCTCGCCGGCCTTGGCGAGCGCCGACCTGGCGCGAAGCAAGAACTGCATCGCCTGTCATCACGCCGAACGGCGGATGATCGGTCCCGCCTACACCGTGATCGCCACGCGGTATGCCGGCGACAGCGCTGCGGCCGGGCGGCTCGCCGAACGGATCATCTCGGGCGGCAGCGGCAACTGGGGGCAGATGCCGATGCCCGCGCAGACGAATCTCTCGCGGGAGGAGGCCGACGTGCTGGCCCGATGGATCCTTTCGCAGCGGTAGCAGCGGCGGTGGCGCTGCCGCACCTGCGCTCGCGCCGCTGCGGGTGGCGCTTCGCGCGAGGCCGCAGGCAGCCGGAGACGCTTCGGGTCCCGGCGTCACGCCTGCGGGTCGCGCAGGTCCTTCCTGCCGGCCCGGTACGCCCTCTGCTGCACGCCCAGGCGGCGGCGCGCGGCGGCCTGCGCCGCGCCTTCCCTCGCGCGGTCCGCCGCCGCCTCGTCCCCGCTCAGCTTCTGGAAATGCGCCCAGCGGCCGGGGGCGAGCAGGCCGGCCTCCAGCGCCGCGCGCACCGCGCAGCCCGGCTCGGCGCCGTGCCGGCAGTCGCGGAAGCGGCAGCCCTCCGCCAGGCGCGCGATGTCGTCGAACACCGCGCCGATGCCCGCATCGGCGTCCACCAGCCCCACCTCGCGGATGCCCGGCGTGTCCAGCAGCAGCCCCCCGCCGGGCAGCAGGACGAGCTGGCGGTGGCTGGTCGTGTGCCGCCCCTTGTCGTCGCCCGCGCGGACCTCCCCCGTCGCCATCCGCTCCTCGCCCAGCAGGGCGTTCACCAGGGTGGACTTGCCGACGCCCGAGGAGCCGATGAGAACGGCGGTCTCGCCCGGCCTGATCTGCGCCAGCAGCCCGTCCATGCCATGCCCCTGGCGGGCCGAGACGGTGACGACCGGGCAGCCGGCCGCCAGCGCCGCCACCCCGGCCGCCTGCGCCGCGGGATCCGCGCACAGGTCGGCCTTGGTGAGCACCACCACCGGCCGCGCGCCGCTCTGCCAGGCGGCCGCGAGGAAGCGCTCCAGCCGGCGCGGGTTGAGGTCGGCGTTCATGGAGGTGACGACGAGGACGATGTCCACGTTGGCGGCGATCACCTGCAAGGTCCGCACGCTGTCGGCCGCCCGCCGCACGAAGGCGGTGCGGCGGGGCAGCACGGCGTGGATGGTGGCCCCCGCCCCGCCGGCATTGGGCGACACGGCCACCCAGTCGCCGGCGGCCGGGTGGCCGGCCTCGCGCGCCTCGTGGCGCAGGCGGCCGGACAGGCGGGCGGGCAGCTCGCCGGCATCGGTGGCCACCAGGTTCGCCTCGCGCCGCTGCACGGTGATGCGCCCGGGGATGCAGCCCGCGGGCGCCTGCGCCTCGAAGGCCAGCCGCAGCGCCTCGGACCAGCCATAGTGTTCGATCACGCGCCGCGCCCCCGGTTCAGCGGGGCAGCCTAGCACCGCCGGGGCGGCAGGGCGCCCCTCCCGCCCATCCAACCCCGGGCGGGCAAGGGGCGTTGCGCCCGCGCGGCCGTGGCACCACCCGGCGCATGGCACCGCGCGCGAAAGGGCGATAGGCAGTCCCCATCCGGCAACAGCCGGGACGCAGCCCCACCGTCTCAACGAGGACCGATGATGAGAAAGCCGAACTACAGCATGGAACGCAAGGACCGCGAGCGCGCCAAGGAGGCCAAGGCCAAGGCGAAGCTGGAGAAGCGCGCGGGCAAGAGCGAGGAGGGCGGCCAGCCCGACGCCGCGACGGACGGCCCGGAGGGCGCCGAGACGCCGAAGTCGGACGGCTGAGCGGCGCGCGGGCGGTCAGGCCGCCCGCACCGCATCCCCGGGCGCGACCGCCCCGCCCTCGATCACGCGCGCGGTGATGCCGCCGCGCATCCGCACGGCGTTGTAGCCGCCCTCGCCCAGCGCCTCCTCCATGCGCGAGCAGGGGTGGCACTCGCCGCTCCATTCCAGCAGCGCGCCGCCCACGCGGAAGCGGCGGTGCTTCAGCGCGTGCAGGTTGACGCCCGACACCAGCAGGTTGCGCCGCAGCTCCGCGGGCGCCACCGCGCGGCCGATGAAGGCGGAAACGGCGTCCAGGTCCTCCGCGGCGAGGAGCGTCACCTGGCGCGCGGCGCGGCCGGTGCCGGCGTAGCGGTCGCCCTCCAGCCCCTTGCCCGGCACCAGCAGGGCCTGCGCCACCTCCCGCACCGGCGCGCGGCGGGCGGGGCGCAGCCCGATCCAGCGCAGCACGCCCGGCCGCATGGGCGCGGCGAAGAGGCGCGCCAGGGCCGGGCCCGGCTGCGGCGCGCGCGACGCCGCGGCTTCGCTCAGAAGAAGCGTCCCGGGTCCCTGATCCATGCCTCGTCGTCCCACCATGCCCATTGCCGCGCGATCCGCACGGCGCACCACGCCCATGTGACGAACAGCAAAGGCCACAGCCCGGATGCCAGCCCCGCCAGGCCGCCCATCAACCCGATCCAGAAGGATCGCGCAGCATAGGAATGGTGCGTAGCCCAGTGCGTGCCGCGCGCCGGCCCCGGCCAATGGGCCAGCGCGCCCGCCGCCAGCCAGGGCAGGATCAGCGCCAGCCCCGCGGCGAACAGCGCGTTCATCAGCGCCACCCGCCCGCGCGCCGTCACCGCCCCAGTTCCAGCGCCCGGGCATAGACCTGCTTGCGCGGCAGGCCGGTGGCGGCGGCGACGTGGGCGGCGGCGTCGCGCAGGCTCAGCGTTTCCAGCGCGCGCGCCAGGAGGGCGTCGAGTTCGGCCTCGGGCGGGGCCTCGGGCGGCGGGGCGGGGCCGGCCAGCAGCACCACCTCGCCGCGCGGCGGGTCCGATTCGGCGCCGACCGCCAGCTCGGCCAGGGTGCCGCGGCGCACCTCCTCGAAGCGCTTGGTCAGCTCGCGCGCCAGGGCGGCGGGGCGGCCGGCGCCCAGCCCGTCGCGCAGCGCCGCCAGCGCCTCGGCGGCGCGGTGCGGCGCCTCGTAGAAGACGAGCGTGGCGGACAGCCCGGCCGCCTCCATGGCGCGGATGCGCCCGATCTCGGCGGCGCGGGCGGCCTCGCGCGTGGGTAAGAAGCCGTGGAACAGGAAGGGGTGGGGCGGCAGGCCGCTCAGGGTCAGCGCCACCAGGGCGGCGTTCGGCCCGGGCGTGGCGGTCACCGGCACGCCCGCGGCGATGGCGGCGCGCACCAGGCGGTAGCCGGGGTCGCTCACCAGCGGCGTGCCGGCGTCGCTGACCAGGGCCAGGCGCTCGCCGCCCAGCATGCGCTTGACGAGGCGCTCCGCCTCGGCTTCCTCGTTGTGGTCGTGCAGCGACTGGAGCCGCGCGGCAACGCCGTGCCGCGCGAGCAGTTTGGCCGTCACCCGTGTATCCTCGCACAGCACGGTCCCGGCCCCCCGCAACGCCTGGAGCGCGCGGGCCGTCACGTCATCCAGGTTGCCGATCGGCGTGGCCACGAGGGTCAGGCCGCCGGAGGGGGGGTTGTGTGATGCGTCGTCTTCCATGGGTGCTGGCATTCCTGGCCCTGATCGGCTGTGCGCCGCAACCCCAGGCGCCCGCCTTCGGGCGCCCGCAGGCCGGTTGGGCCCCCCCGTCCATGCCCGGCGCGGCCGACGCGAACGCGCCCCGCGCCCGCGTGGCCCTGCTGCTGCCGCTCTCCGGCGCGCAGGCGCCGCTGGGCCAGGCGATGCAGAACGCCGCCACCCTGGCCCTGTTCGACGGCGGCGACCGCGCGGTGGAGTTCCTCCCGCGCGACACCCGCTCCTCCTCCACGGGTGCTGCGGACGCAGCGCGCCTGGCGGTGGCCGAGGGCGCGCGCTCCATCGCCGGCCCCCTGACGCTGGGCGAGACGGCGGCGGTGGCGCAGGCGGTGCGCGGGCAGGTGCCGGTCTTCGCCTTCACCTCGGACGAGGCGCAGGCCGGCCCGGGCACCTGGGTGCTGGGCATCACCCCCACGCAGCAGGTGCGGCGCGTTGTGCAGGCGGCGATGGGGCAGGGGGCGCGCCGCTTCGCCCTGCTGGCCCCCGACGACCTGTTCGGCCAGCGCCTGGGCGCGGCGCTGGAGGCGGCGGCGCGCGACGCCGGCCTGCCGCCGCCCGCCATCCGCTTCCTGCCCTCGCGCGGGGACGTGGCGGCGGCCGCGACGGAGCTGGCGGCGCAGATGCCCGACGCGGTGCTGCTGGGCGGCGGCGGCGCGCTGGCGCGGCAGGCCGGCCCGGCGCTGGCCAGCGCCTTCGGCGGGCGCACCCCGCGCATCCTTGGCACCGCGCTCTGGGCCACCGAGCCGGGGCTGGGCAACGAGCCGAGCCTGAACGGCGCGATCTTCCCGGGGCCGGACCCGGCGGGGCGCGGGCGGTTCGAGCAGGCCTACGGCGCGGCCTTCGGCGCGCCCCCGCCGCGCACCGCCGGCACCGCCTATGACGGCGCGGCGCTCGCGGCCCGCGCGGCGCGGGGCGCCTTGCCGGTGGGCGTGTCCTTCATGGGCGCCGACGGGCCGATCCAGCTGCGCGAGGGCGGGCAGCTCGGCCGCGGCCTGGCGGTCTTCGCGCTGCGCCCGGGCAGCGAGCCGGTGATGGTGGAGCCGGCGGCGATGCCGGGCGCGGCCGGGAGCTAGTGCCCGCCACGCACCCGCCCGGCCGCGGCGCATGAACGGCCGCGCCACCACCCTGGCGCTGGGGCTGCTGCTGGCCCCGGCGGCGGCGGGCGCCCTGGGCTTCGCGCTGCTCGGCTGGGCCGGCGCCGCCCTGGGCGCGCTGGCCGCGGCCACCGTGCTTGCGCTGCGCTGGGGCCGGATCGTGCGCGGGCTGGAGGCGCACCTGCACGCGCTGGCCGAGGGCGAGGCCGCGCGCCCGCCCCTGCCGCCCCTGCTGCCGCTGGAGGGCGCGCTGGCCCGGCTGGACCGCGCCCGCGGGCAGCAGGCCGAGGCCATGCGCCGGATGCAGGCGGGCGGCGAGGCCATCGTCGCCGCGCTGCCCGACCCGCTGCTGGTGCTGGACGCCGCCGGCCAGCCGGTGCGCGCCAACCCCGCCGCCACGCTGATGCTGGGCGAGGACCTGCACGCCCTGCTGCGCCACCCCCGCCTGGCCGGCGCGGCCGACCGGGCGCTCGCCGGCGAGGGCGCGCAGGAGGCCGAGCTGGCCCTGCCGGGGATGCGCGAATGCACCGCGCGCGTCCTGCCGCTGGAGCCGCCGCTGCCCGATGGCGGCCGCCTGCTGCTGGTGCTGGCCGACCGCTCGGCGGCGCGGGCGGCCGAGCGGATGCGGGTGGACTTCGTCACCAACGCCTCGCACGAGCTGCGCACGCCGCTGGCCAGCATCATGGGCTTCATCGAGACGCTGCGCGGCCCGGCCGCCGACGACCGCGCCGCGCAGGCCCGCTTCCTCCTCATCATGGCCGAGCAGGGCGAGCGGATGCGCCGCCTGATCGACGACCTGCTGGGCCTGTCGCGCGTCGAGGCGACCGAGCACCTGCCGCCCACCGCCGCCGTGCCGCTGGACGCCGTGCTGCGGGCCGAGGCGGCGGCGATGGAGCCGCTCTTCGCCGCGCGCGGCGTCGCGCTGGCGGTGACGATCCCCGGCGCGCTCACGGCCGCGCCGGCGGATGCCGAGCAGGTCGCCCAGGTGGCGCGCAACCTGCTGGACAACGCGCTGCGCCATGCCACGGCATCGGTGCGGCTGGACGCCTTCGCGGAAGGCGAGCGCGTGGGCTTCGCCGTGGCCGACGACGGCGCGGGCATCGCGCGCGAGCACCTCCCGCGCCTCACCGAGCGCTTCTACCGGGTGGACAAGGCGCGCGGCCGCGGCTCGGGCAACACCGGGCTGGGGCTGGCGATCGTGAAGCACATCATCCAGCGCCACCGCGGCGCCCTGGCCATCGAGAGCGAGATCGGGGCCGGATCGCGCTTCCGGGTCAGCCTGCCCGGCTACGCGGGCACGCCCGCGGGGTCGTGAGAGCCGGGGCGGAAGCGGTGGGTGGAGCCGCCGAAGGCCACCAGCGTGCCCGCCTCGTCGCGCACCTCGCCCTGGGCGAAGAACACGGCGCGCCCGGCGGTGACCAGCCGCCCCTCCGCCACCAGCAGCGCGCCGATGCGGCCGGGCGCGGTGAAGCGCGCGTCCAGGTCCAGCGTGACGGCCGAGCGGCGATGGCCGGGCGTGGCGCAGAACAGCCCGGCGAAGGCGTTCACCTGGTCCAGCAGGGCCAGCATGACGCCGCCATGCACGATGCCGCCGCGGTTGGCGTGAAGCGGGCCGGGGCGGCAGGACAGGCGCGCGAAGCCTTCGCGCCACTCGGTCATCTCGATGCCGAGCAGGTCGTGAAAGGGGGAGGCCGACTGGGCGAGGAGGTGCGCGTCCATGCGCGCCGGGGTGCAACGCCCGGGCGGCGCGGTCAACCGGCGGCTTATCCGCCCACGCGCTTCTCCACCCGCCGCAGCACGGCGCACAACCGCGAGAAGACCAGCCAGAAGGCGCCGTGGCCCGGCGCGTGCTCCGCCTCGCGCCCGCCCAGCTGCGGCTCCCCCCGGCGCAGCAGGCCCAGGCGCGATTCCATCCGCCCGCGCATGTTCTCCAGGAAGGCGTCGGAGGCGGAGAGGTACTGCTCCAGCAGCTCGGCCACCGTTTCCGTCTCCACGCTGCTGCGGCCGGCGAGGGTGAAGCGCTTCAGCCCCCGCGCCTCCTGCGCCATGGCCAGGTGCAGGCGGTGCAGCTCGCCCAGCAGGCGGGCGCAGCGGGCGCGGGCCTCGCGCGCCTCGTCAATGTTGGGCGTGTCCATCGGCGCAGGATGGGCGCGTGATGGTTAACGCGGCGTGTCCAGCCGGGCGGCGATGCCTTCCAGCGCCCCGTCGCGCAGGCCCCATTCGCGCAGGGTGGCGAGCGTGTTCAGCAGGTAGTCGCGGTTGGTCCCCGCCTCGCCATGGCCGGCGGCGATGATGCGCGCGGCCGTGTCGGCGCAGGGGCGGGCATAGGCGGGGTGGCGCCGGTCGGCCACGTAGCACAGCGCGCGCACCACCCCGCCGGAGGCGAGGCGCACCGGCAGCACGCGCTCATGGTACACGTCCTCGCCGCGCGGGTTCTCGCGCTCGCGCAGGTATTCGCGGGTGGCGGGGGCGTGGGCGGGGGCCACGGTGAACACCACGCCGTGGCAGGAGCCGCCGCGGTCCAGCCCCAGCACCAGGCCCGGTCGCTCGGGCGTGCCGCGGTACAGCCGGCTCCACAGGCAGAAGCGGCGGTGGAAGCCGCGCAGCAGCGCGGGCTCGCGGTGCGCGAAGGGGAAGCCCGGCCGCCAGATCAGCGAGCCATAGGCGAAGACGTGCAGCGGGCTGGACGGGTCCATCGCCCCAAGGTCTAACCCGGGGCGCATGTCGAGAAAATGGCCCTTCCTGCTCCTCGTCCTCATCCTGCTCGGCGGCGCGGGCGGCTTCGCCTGGCAGGTGGCGCTGAACCGGCTGGAGCGCGGCGTGGCCGCCTGGGCGGAAGCGCGCCGCGCCGAGGGCTGGCGCATCACCCACGAGGCGCCCGAACGCGGCCCGCTGCCCTGGCGCCCCAGCCTGGCGATGGCGGCGGTGGAGCTGCACAGCCCCCTCGGCCCCGCGATCCAGGCCGGGACGGCGCGCGTCTTCCTGGACGTGCTGCACCCCTCGCGGCTGCGCATAGCCCTCGAAGGGCCGCTGGCGGTGCGGGCCGGCGGCGCCTGGGTGCCGGTGGAGGCCGCCGCCGTGCAGGGCTTCGCCGCGCTGGATGGCACGGACCTGCTGTGGCACGCCGACGCCGTGGCCGCCCCCGGCGTGGCGCTGCGCCGCCTCGCGCTGCGCTGGCGCGACGGCCATGCCCAGGTAACGGCGGATGGCGCGCGCCTCGGCGCCGTCCAGCTCGACGGCCTGTCCGTGCTGGCGCGGGTGGAGCGCATGGCGGCGACGCCCGAGGCCTTCCGCGCCGCCGGCGGCAGCGTGCAGCTGGTGCGCGCCGAGGCCCGCCGCGGCGAGGCGAGCGCGGAGGCCACCGGCAGCTTCGCCCTGGACGCCGCCCTGCAGCCCGAGGGCCGCGGCCAGCTGACACTGCACGCGCCCGCCGAATGGGTGCGCCAGCTGCGCGAGGCCGGGCTGCTGGCGCCGCAGGTGGCCGGCCCGCTGGCGCTGGCGGCGCAGCTCGGCGCGCGGGTTCCCCCCGGCGGCCCGGCTGGACATGCCCGCGGAGCTGCGCGCCCGCCGCTTGTCCGTCGCGCGCTTCCCCGTGGCGGTGCTGCCGGAGGTGGCGTGGCGGTGAGGGCGCCCCCCCTGATCGGCCGCCTGCTCGGCCTCGTCCGGCCGCCGCCGCCGCCCGAGCCACCGCCGCCACCCCCGCCGCCGCCGGACCCGCGGGACCTCGCCGAGGCCGCGCGCGCCCGCGGCGACCTGGCGGGCGCGGCGCAGCACTACCGCGCCCACCTGGACGCGCATCCGGGCGATGCCGGCATCCTCGTCCAGCTCGGCCACATGCTGAAGGATGGCGGCGACCCCCGGGCGGCCGAGCCTTGCTACCGCCGCGCCATGGCGCTGGCGCCGGGCGAGCACGACATCCCCCTCCAGCTCGGCCACGCGCTGAAGCTGCAGGGGCGGCTGGAGGAGGCCGCCGAGGCCTACGCCCGCGCCGATGCCCTGGCCCCGGTGAACCACGCGGCGCTGGAGCTGGCGGCGCTGGCGCAGCGCCCGCGCCACCCCCCCGGCCCGGCCGCGCTGGCGCGGATGCTGGCGCCCGACATCGCCGCCCTGCGCGCCGCCTTCCTGGCGGCGGGCGAGCGCCGCGCCTGGCTGCGGCTGCGCGCCGCCGGCGGCGATGCCCCCGCCGCCAGCGGCGACGGGGAGGCCCCCGGCACCCCCGGCGCCCCCGCGCTGCTGGACGTGACGGACCTGCTGGCGATGCTGCGCCTCACCGGCCGGGCCACCGGCATCCAGCGCGTGCAGGCGGCGCTGTGCCGCCACATGCTGGACCACGCGCCGGGCGAGGCGCGCTTCGTGGCGTTGGACGGCGCGCTCGGCCCCGTCTGGACCCTGCGCGACGCCGACCTGGACGCCGTGCTGCGCCACGCCCTGGAGGCGCCGCACGACCACGCCCGCGCGAGGGCGCTGGTGGAGGCGGCGATGGACCGCGCCCTGGCTACGCACCTGCCCTCGGCGCGGCTGTTCATGACGCTGGGCGCCTTCTGGTTCCTGGCCGGCGGCGTCCCCCTGCTGGACCGGCTGCGCGCGGCCGGGCTGCGGCTGGGGATGCTCGCCTACGACCTCATCCCGCTGTCCCACCCGCAGCACACCGACGCCGCCACGGTGCGCGCCTTCCGCCGGGGGCTGGACGAGGGCGCGCCGCGCTGGGACCTGGTGGTGGCGATCAGCGACCACACCGCCGCCGCGATGCGCGCGGCGCTGGCGGAACGCGGCGCGCCCGACGTGCCGGTGGTGCCCATGCCGCTGGCGCACCGCTTCACCGACGTCGCGCCGGGCGCCTGGCCCGCGGCGGCGGCCGACCTGCGGGGGCGCCCCTTCGCGCTCTGCGTCGCCACGCTGGAAAGCCGCAAGAACCACCTGGCGCTGCTCCAGGCCTGGACGCTGCTGCTGGAGGAGGGGTTCGAGCCGCCGCCCATGCTGTGGGTCGGCCGCCACGGCTGGCGGGTGGACGACCTGCTGGCGCAGCTGGCGGCGACCGATGGGCTGGGCGGACGCATCCGCGTGCTGCACGGCGTGTCGGACCCCGAACTGGCGGCGCTCTACGCGGGCGCGGCCTTCACGCTGTTCCCCTCCTTCACCGAGGGCTGGGGGCTGCCGGTCGGTGAATCCCTGGCCTTCGGCACGCCGGTGCTGGCCGCGATGACCGGGGCGGTGCCCGAGGCGGCGGGCGGCTTCGCGCGAGAGGTGGACCCCTTCTCGCCGCGCGGCATCGCGCAGGCGGTGCGCCACTGGTGCGAGGACCCGGCGGCGCTGGCGGCGGAGCGCGCGCGCATCCGCGAAGGCTTCGCGCCGCGCGCCTGGCCGGCGGTGGGCGAGGCGTTCCGCGCCGCGCTCGGCGAGGCGCTGGCCCGGCCGCCCCTGCCGCGCCCGGCGCCCCCGCGGCCCGTGCTGGAACCCTGCGCGCCCTGGGCGCTGCCCGAGGCCGCGCTGGGCGCCGGCTTCGCGCCGCTCGAGGGCGGCGTGGCCGCCGTGCCGGGCCCGGTGGCGACGCTGCACCTCGAGGCGCCGCCGGGCCGGCTGCTGCTGCTGCTGGCCGCGCGGGGCGACGCGGACGGGGGCACGGTGTCCGCCGGCGGCGCGCCGGTGGCGCTGGCCGAGGGCACGGTGCTCGTCTGCGAATGGCCCGGCGGCGCCGGCACGCTGGC